>Ga0164296_1004886_pt1 | contig 11999 bp, 16 predicted proteins | sample GEODES057metaG_FD_113533 | JGI IMG/M metagenome (GOLD analysis project Ga0164296, IMG submission 113533) | Dystrophic lake water microbial communities from Trout Bog Lake, Wisconsin, USA - GEODES057 metaG | ecosystem: Environmental > Aquatic > Freshwater > Lake | place: USA: Trout Bog Lake...
CGCCCGGTGCGGCAACGCCGTCGGGGCAGCTGCCCGCAGTGGACAACCAGGAGGTCGTGGCCAGGTCGGTCGCGTGCAGACTGTGAGTAGAGTGCTGGGCAGCCGCCGGGAGGCTGGCAGCTGCGCAGCCGCCCGGTGCAGTGTTGTCGCCGCCACCGCCGCCGCAAAGACGAGCATGCAGTTCATCAAGGGTAACGCCGAGTCGTGCGTGCCGGACGTGAAGCTTACCCGCGCCCGGGACGGGAGCAGCGGCACCGCGGTCTTTTTCTTTGAGTCTCCTGATGTCTTCGAGGCTGGCTTCGCGGAGCAGGCTGGCGGGGACATCACCGGCCTGTATCTGGTGGATGAGGAGGGCACCTTGTCGACGGTGGATGTCAGCGCCAAGTTCGTCAACGGCAAGCCGAAGGGCATCGAGGCGCGGTACACCATGAAGAGCGCTTTCGAGTGGGACCGCTTCATGAGATTCATGGAGCGTTACGCAGAGGACCATGGTGCGTGTGTCGTGCACGACGTTATGTGTGTCAGGGCCGCTCAACACGAGGTGACTGTGACTGACACATGCGTGACTTGCGGGCTGCAGGTCTGGGCTTCAGCAAGAGCGCGGCATGAAGCGCTGGGGCAGGCGCAGCAGAGCGCAGTAGTTGACGAGTTGTTGCTGAGTTGTTGTGCAATACATTCACGGAGGATCATCGCATCCAGCTGGTACTGAGGAAATTTCGCATGCAATCGTCCAAATGGTCTTCGACATCGCTCAGCTTCGCCTCTGCCCCAGCCCCGCTCAACGATGCGCACTTCTGCAGCGCATCCGGAGCAACACCCACGGAACTGCGATGGAAGGAGAGATGCAAGTCAGTCCACGCAAAATGACATGTGTGTGGCCTCCATGCATCGGGACGTACCCAGCGCCATCTGCTGGCCGGCACCAGCCACCCTTGGCGCCGTCGCGAACAAAGAGCTACGAACAACGGCGGTAGCACTGGTCAGTCCTTGAGTGCACGTGCAGCTGTTGCGTGCGCAGCCGGTGGTCTGCTCGCACCTGCCACGCTACTGGAGGCAGCGCGGCTTCTCGCTGTGCCCATGCGTGCGCGTCCGCCTGTGGGCGGGGGGCCAGAAGAACAGATTTTGGTCAGATCTCTCTCTGGTCACAAACACCGAGCACATGGCGCTTGCAGCTCGCCAGCGTTGCACGCACCAGCAACACGACACTCCCCGGGTGCGCGGCAGCTACGGCGTCAGCCACTCGACGCGCCACAGGCGTCAGGTCGGTCTCTGAGGCAGCCGCGTTGGCGTGGTAATACCCAACCACAGCCACGCCTGTGGCCTGCGCGTGCGCCTCCACCAGCGCGAAGGCGACATCGTAGAGCGGCGCGAGGCCAAGGTTGCTGTGGAACAGAGGCACTGCGGAAGTGACGACTGTGGAGGCAGCCACGCCGCTGCTCTGCGTGCCCAGAAGCAAGCCATTCACCGCGCAGCTGGGGTATGCAGCCGCGTGCAATGTGGCTGTCACATACGCCTCTGTCGAGAGCGTGACGCGCGACATCGTCTGTGCGGTGGCGGCTGACCAGTCACAGCGCAGTGAGGTGGCGCAGAATTAGCTCGCCTCGCAAATGGCGTTGTCAGCTGCGCTCGGGGCGTCCGCTGCGTATGCGTCCGCGCCGCTTGTTGCTGCTGGGCGTTGCGGCGTCGCTGTTGGGCGGAGCGCGTTGCTGAGCGTGCGTGCTGAGCAGAACTTGGTGGGCAGTGTTGTGTCCGTCGCTGGCTCCAAGTCGGTGGTGGTGAACGTGCAGCGCCAGGTGGCTCACCCCAAGTACTTCAAGCGCGTGTACCTGAGCAAGAAGTACATGGCGCACGACGAGGCGGCGGCGTGCCAAGTCGGGGATGTGGTCCGCATCACACAGTGCCGGCCGCTGTCCGCGCGTAAGCGCTTCACCGTCACAGAGGTCCTCAAGGCGGCATTCCACATGGACGCACCGCTGCCCAGCGAGACGGCATAGAGGGGACGCCAGCGCGGGCAGAACCGGCGCGCTTGTAGAGGCTTGCAGTCTAGGGTTGGTTTTCGCCTCCTCCTGTGCACGCAACGCTTGGTGCCGGTGCGTCACAGACACGCTGCTTTTGGGGCCTGTGTCACCATTGCCCGCTGTCGAGCTGCTTTGCACGCAAGCTGGAGCGCTGGAACGCTCGAGAAATGCAGACGAACGTCTCACAGCCCGGCACTGACAAACTCGTCGTTTGCTTTCTGTGCTTCTCAGACTCGCTTCATAGACTTCGTAGGTTGGGACACACGTGGCAGCAGGGAGTGGGCCTGTCACCGCGTGAAAAGAGCAATAAGGCTGCAAAGGACGCAGCACATGAAATCCTTGGGGGCTGAGGGCAGCCTCCACACCCCAGTTGTTGTTGAGCTGCACCACACGCGCGTGGTGCAGCGACTCTATTGCCATGTGAATTGGACAGTGTTTTGGACACACGCAAGTGCTTTCCAGTCGTGTGTCCGGTCACCGGTAGAAGCTTGTGATTGCGAACAGCACCGCAGCAACTGCGCAGTTCACCAGCATGTCCTGGCGAAGGAACACCCAGCCCGGCAGCGGAAGCCCCAGGGCTTGCACCGCTGCGCTAGGTAGGGCGACGGCGAGGAAGATGCCCGCAGCTGTGGCACCCAGAGTGAGGCCCATTGTTCTGGCCATGCGCTTCTGCTCGTGCGCGTTCTTCGCTTCCCGCTCCGACGGCGATGGGAAGAGTGACACCATCTTGGCGTTGACGCGGAAGAAGAAGGCGGTGACGGCCACGTACATGGGCTGCAGGCCTGGCAGGGGATGTATGATTGCCCACGCCGCCAGGGCTGCCGCCAGCGCAGCGTTGATCATCACGTCTGACCGGGATGATGCGGCCTTCTTGGGCGCCCATGGCGGAAGGAAAGACTGCAGATCAAAAGCGAATAGGTGAGACGCTCTGCCTCCGGATGTCAAGGCGTTGAACATTTACGCACCGCCTTGTCTGCGAAAGCAACCTCCTTCGACACGCCGATACCGCCGATGGGGCCCTGGCCCTTCATGCGCAGCGCCAGCTGACGCATCATGATGGCTTCATATGCAGCCTCCACTTTCGCTACCGCTGCGGCATCGTCGCCAGCGGCAGTCACCTTGCGACTACGTGCACGAGAGAACTGGGGGAGAGGAGCCCAACACAGAGCGTTGTGAGAAGCTGGTTCAGCCACCGCGACTGCGCAAGCAGCTGCACTCACCTCGTCTGCGCCTGCCAGTGGATGGACGCCCAAGACCTGGAACAAGGCCAGGAACACGTGCAGAAACAAGTCAGTATGACAGTTTCCGTATAGGGAGACGAGGAGAGCGAGGCGGCACACGCTAGGTGAAGATGGTGGATAGTGCAGTCTTCCTAGATCGAGCATTTCCAGCGCACGCACAGGGAGCACGCACCGCATACGGGTCGTCTAACGGTGCACCCGCGGCTGCAGCTGCATGGACGCGGACGAGGCTGCGTTGTGGCCGTCCGTGAGCGCGCTGAGGGCCGAGAACAGTGGCGTTGACGCTGCCTCGTCTGCTGCTCACCCCTACCCGCCGTTGACACGCCACACGCCGGTGGCGTATGAGGCCAGGCAACGCGTGTGGTGCAGCACAGGGCATTTGGACTGCGACTGCGCCGCAATGCGACCTCTGATCCGACGTGGCAGCAAGCAGAAAAGCGTCGTTCCTTCGCAGAGGCGAGCGACCGTGGGTGGACAGGTGCCGCACACAGCTGTCTCTGGCCTGTCCTCCACTTGGGGTGTGTGACCACCTACCTGTGATGGGGTCCTTCTCGCACCTGCTTGGGGCGACCAGCAACCGGGTGCCTGCGGCTGCGCCCCAGCACACAGCGCGTGTGCGACGCACCGCACCCAAACAGCGGGTGTGCAGCCACCCAGCTGGGGCGCTCCAAGGCCGTGGCGGTGGCTGCAGTGTGGTGCTGGAGGCGCCCCGCGAGTGCAACGCTGCCCAGCCAGACACCTGGCACTGCGCGGCCGGCCCGTCCGTCGGGCCCGCTGCGTTCACGTCGGACGGCACTGGCGCGTCGCGTCGCGGCGGTCTGCCACAGTCCGGCGGCCAAGAAGCGGGCGTGGAGCCGGCGCTGGTGCCTTCCACCTATGACTGGCGGCGCTCCCCAGACGGCGGGCAACACTTGAAGGAGATGCCGCTGCCGCCGGAGGGCATAGCAGATGACCCGCGAGTGCACAACCCACGGGCGCGTACCCCTCGCTCGTCTTTCCTTCTTGGCTTCAGGTTTCTCTGATTCAGTGGGACACGTGCAGGAGCGACTCGAACGCCTCGGCACCGGCTGGCTCGCGTGCGTCTTCGACTGGGAGGGCGTCCTCGTGGACGACTGCAGTGCAGTACACACCGAGGCGCGTGCCCGCGTGCCGGTGGGACGGCCCGGTGTGCCCAAAACTGAGTGTCCCGTCTCACGCCGACGCCTCCTCCTCTCCAGGCCTGGCTCGCGCTCGCGGCCGAGCTTGGCAAATCCCCGCCGCCCGCGTTCCAGCTGCGTCGCTCAGCAGGCGTCAAGAGCGCTCAGGCACGGTGGTTTGAAAGCTGTAGACACTTTGTTGGAAAGGTCGCTGCAGCCTGCTCTGACGCGCCACACCCCCCGCTCACCACCCCCAGGCCGTCTCCGAGGTGTTCTGCTGGGCGCGTGAGTCCATGGCGGTGCGCAAGCTCGCACAGCGCAAGGACGAGCTCTTCACGAACCTCCTGGTACGACACGAAGCCGGCTTTGACCGCTGCGACCGCCTCTACTCTCTTCTTCCATGGCCCATACTGTCGACTCACGCGTGCATGTTCTTACTCACGTCCACTTCCCAGGCTGGTCGTCCGCGTGTGGAGCAGCCGGGCGTTCGGTCTCTGCTCCAGATGCTGCGCCGGACACAGGTGCCAACAGCCTTGGCGTGCGCGTCTCCCGCAGCCATCGTGAACGCGGGGCTGGAGAGCACCGGCCTGGCTCCTCTCCTGGACATGGTTCTCACCGCTGATGACGTCGCCAGAGGGCCACCAGACCCAGAGGTGTTCCTTGCTGCTGCTCAGCAGCTGGGAAGGCCGCCTGTGCGCTGCGTCGTCCTCTGCAGCCGCAACTCCTCCATCGAAGCTGCCCGGGATGCGGGCATGCGTGCTGTCGCGGTGGCTGGTCCCAGCGCGCCGCAGTACGAGCTGAGTGCAGCTGACTTGGTGGTGTCCAGCTTGGATGCGGTGTCTTACATCAACCTCAAGCAGCTATTCGCGTCTGAAATCGAGGACATGGAGGCTCTGCGTGGACCTGGGTTCGGGCGTGACGATGATGACGACCTATACACTGAGGAGGAAGACGACCTTGACGGAGACGATATGTCCAAGGCCTCCGCCAGGGATGATGCCATGTTCGGCTCAGCCTTGTGGTGAGTGACGCGCAGCTCGCTGTGTGCCACACACGCGCGCTGCTTTTGCCTCCCCTCTTTTTCGATGCTGCCACTGTCGCAAGAGCTCTTATTTTGGGGGGGGGCGTTGTACGACTACTTAGACTCTCTTGGCGCCATTGCCGACCTGTAGACCTGCTGTGCTAACATCCGGGCGTCTCGCCACATTGGCGGCTGCCCTCCTGGCGCGCTGTAGACCAGCCTGTGTGACTCGCAATTGCGCAATACCAACCACACACTCATTTCATCACGTGTCTTCCCCCACATGTGTCCTCTCGAATGCTGCGTCCAGACCCTCATCCTCTGACTCATCGCCGCTGCTCTCCTCCTCCGCACTGCCCCCTTCACTTCCTCCGGGGCCCCTCCCCGCATTAGGATTGCGGACTCTGAACGCACCACTGCATGCGTGCCCATCATCCTCGCTATCGCCGCTACCATCGCTGCCATCACTGCTACTTGTCGGGAAATCGAGCGACCGGTCCTCCTTGGCACGGTTCTCTCTTTCCCGTTCGATGTCATCCATGAATCGCTGCTGCGCTGCCAGCACAGCAGGTGCATCCGCACAAGCAGCGTAGGCGTCTAAATAGCGCGTGTTGAGTTGCCAGAAGGAGTCTCCCCACGTAAAGCAGGCCATCACTGCAAGTGCATCAGCCTTGAACCCCGTGATGTACAGCGCAGCTGCGAGCGCTTCAGCGCTGCTCAGTGTGTACCACTGCCCGTATTTCGTCGGGTTGGACGCCACAAGGAACGGGAGCAAGCGGTCCCCGCCGGAACTGAGACGTCTGAAAGGGACGTCATCCAGTCTCGCCCAGCTGCAGTTGACGACTGCGCAGCCCGCGCGAGCGACGAGTTCCCTGTCTGTGGGACTCACGACGTGAGTCGCTGCTGGTGATAAACACACGCCAGCCTGGCCCCGTGTCGGTAGTGTGTGCTGGTCAGAGGACAGCAGTGAGGGAAGCGGAGGCAAACGCACCCAGCGAGCCCCGACACGGAGCTGTCGAGCGAGTCTGAGTCGACACAGCTTGCTGCCTGTGTCGCGCTTCGCGTCTGTTTGGTTCAGCTGCGGAACTCGACAGAAAGGAGTCACACACAGCGTGAGCGTGAGTCACTCCGTTTTCGACGACGACACAGAGAGAGTCGTGCATGCAGGCGCAGACACCACGAAAGCAGGTCATACCTCCCACATGGCAAGCGGCACGGTCGTCTTTGGTCGCCGCTCGTCGTCGTCTGGATTCTCGGCTGCGCTTGGCTCTGCCTCATGGCCGTTGCGCCGCCAGTCACTGGCGCCCCTATCCTCGTCCAACGCGCCGCGAACTCTGTTTCCCTGTGGACGCGCTCCGCGACCCATGCGATTGACTGATTTGGCGGGGGTCAGACCAAATGAGGTGTCCACAATGACGTTGGCGACAAGCAAAACGCAAATGGACACATCTCTCTCTATTGGGTGCCAGCTCCACCCAGGAAGCTCTTCGCCCACGCCCGGTCGCTATCTCTCGGCGTACTGTTCGTAGACCAGGATGAAGAGGACGGCTGAGCAGACGGCGGCTGCCCAACAGCGGCAGCACCAGCGCTCGTTCCATCACTCCCGACCGGAACGCCCCATTTCCTCAACCTCTCCGCAGCAGCATTCAGTCGCGCTGTGGTTGCGTGCGCCGCAGCTACAGCATCCGACATTGCACTGGCATGCCGGGCAGCCGATGACACTGCCGCCCCCGCAGCTGCCGGCGTTTGATGCTGGGTCATCCACGACGGCGTCGCCCCGGGGCCTGCAGACATGGCCGCCGCCCATGCAGGCGTCGACGATGCAGTTGCTGCGAGCTGTGAAGATGCAGTCGCATGCATCGCGGTCGCTGCAGCTGCGGCAAGTTGAGCTCTCAAGCCTGCGGACTCAGCCTTGGCAGCATCTGCCGCACGTTTCGCATCTGCTAATTGCGCATGCACGTCCGCCATAGCTCTATCTAGCGCAAGTTCCAGTGCGCGTTCCAACGCGGCTGTGAACAGTGTGTCGCTCGCGGCCATTCCTTGTTTCAACCGTGCCAGCTCGCCTTGAGTGGATGCAAGCTCGCTCTGGGTGGCTGTGAGCTGCGTCTTCAACGAAGCCAGCTGCTCTTTGGATGCAGCCAGCGCGTCCTCGAACCGCTTGCGCTCAGAATGCAGTGTGGCATTGGCCGCCGCCGCTGCCGCTTTGGAGTCCACCGCTTCCGCCTCAGCTGCTGCCGCTGCGCCACGCGCAGCTTCCGCCTCGGCAGCTGCTACATCGAGCGCCGCGACGAGTGATTCGCAGCGCTGCTCGCTGTCATGCACATCCGCACGCAACGCTGTCGCTTGAGCTTGTAAGAGCCGCAACTCCTGCGCAGCTGCTGTCGTCGCTTCTTGTCCCGCAGCACGCAACGCAGCCAGTTCATCCGTCAACCGACCTGCTGCTGTAGCGGCAGCGGCTGCGCCACGCAGAGACGCCACAGCTGCGTCCGAGACGGACAACCGGTGCCTCAGCGCTGCGTTTTCAGCGCGCAGCGCATCCAGCTCCGCGCTGTGCTGCACTCGCAACGGTGACGCTGCCGCTGCCGCTGCGGGTGCTGCTCGGCGAGTGCTTGCTGGCGTTGAGGGGCTTGAAGGCGCCGTGTCGAACGCAGAGAAGGAATCCGCATCATCGTCCACCATCTCCTCAGCTTCCGCCGGGCGTTGCTGCTGTTTGGCAGCATCAGCACGCAGACGCGCCACCTCCTTCGCCGCTGCTTCCGCGGCAGCTGCCGCCTCCGTGGCGGCAGTGAACTGCTCCGCGACAGCGGCGGCGGCGGCGGTGGCAGACTGCCTGGCGCCTTCCAATTCCGCGTGAAGAGCTTCCAACGCGTTCTCAGCGGCTTGCTTGCCAGCATCCGCCTCGTCAGCATGTGTGGCTGCCTCCTCAGCGCGGCGCTCAGCTGCAGCAAGCTGAGCATGGAGAGCTCCTGCTTCGTCAGCGGCGATTTTCGCGGCTGCCAGCTCGCTCCGCAGTGCCTCGATGTCAACCGAGTCCTGCTTCGCGGTTGATGCTGCAGATGCGCGTGCAACTTCAAGCTCTGCGCGCGTAGCATCCAGCTGGCGTTGAACTGCAATCATGGACATCTCGTGTGCCTTTGCAGCCTCCGCCTGCGCGTCCCGCAACGCAGCTTCATGACGCTGCGTCGCTTCCCTCCCTTGCCGTGCCTCCTCCACGAGTTTGAGGTTCACGGACGCGAGTTCCGCTTGAGCGACAGCGGCGTCGTGCTGTGCAGACGCCACTGCTGCTTGTAACGCCTCAACTTCGGATTTGAGGCGCGCAACCTCTGCTGATGATACACCAATGGCCGCACCCTGGCCTTGTTGCGCTGAAACTGCACCAGATGGCGCATTCCCACGAGATGCGATTTGACGCACGACAGCGTCCTCCTTCGCCATCGCCGCCACTGCCGCAGCCGCATCCACCGAGCTTGCGCGCACAGCAGCCAGACGCGCTGCTCGAGCTGCCACACTGGCGCCATTGGTTGGCCCCCCAGATGGAGGAGCAGGAGCGGAGGTGGAGGCCGCAGCTTCCCTTGCTTTCTTGTTGGCTGCGAATTTCGCCATGATGGCGGCTTCAACCGCTTTAGTGGCCGCGATCATATCAGCATTCGGTGGAGCTTCGCCATCAGAGTCCGTCTCTGGCGCATCGTCCTCCTCCTCCTCCTCGGACCCGTTGCCGCCGCCTCTTGAGGCAACTGCAGGAGCTGACCCGAAGCGCGGCCCCGGCGGCGGAGGAGCGGCTGCAGGCGGAGGCTGGAGCTCCACTGGCGGAGGACTCCGTGGCGGCGGGGGAGGGGCCGCACGCGTAGGCGACGGTATACCAGACAGACTGAAGTCAGACGCAGCCCCCGAGCTTTGTCTCGACACTGTCGGGGGTGACAGCGCGCCAGCAGGTGCTGTGTCGCTCTGAGATGTAGGCACGCTCACACCCAGACTTGCTGTCTTGGCGGGAGGCGCAGGGGCGGCCTCTGTGCTGCTCTGCGGCGTTGAGTCCGTCACCCACGCTTCGCTCTTGAACGCTTTCGGGCGCACTGAGCGTGGAGACGCAGGCGGCGGCGAGTTTTTCCCACTAGCCTGTGACGCGAAGACGCGCAGAAGGTGGTGTTAATCAACTAAGAGCCGCGAAACAGGGGAACATTTGGCGGAAGCAGTGTTGCGGCAGAGCACCCAATTGCGACACGACCCCGACGGTAGAGTGGCGTGACAGGCGCACGCGGTGGCACGCATAGCTGTGCCGGGTGCAGGGCAGGCATGTGCAAGACGGACAGCGCACGCGGGGTATGCGCAGCGCACCGACGGTGGGTCTGCATCCTGTCCACCACCACCAGCGCCGCGGGTGAGGGCTTCAAGCTCCTTTATGCGGGCTGCAAATGCGGCGCTACGTGCACGAGGCTTGGGAGAGCCCAAGCCGGGGGAGCCCGGGGGCGGCTGCCCACTCATGGCCCTGTCGAAGCGCTGAGAGAATGCACCTACTTTTCGAAGGATTGCGAGACGCGGAGCGCGCATCTGATGATGTGAGCTGTACGCGCGCGGTTACACAGCTCCTCATCATCTTCTAAGGCCTGAGGGCCTGATTCAGCAGGTCAGATGCGAACAGCACCAGCAGCGTCGTGACTGCCCACAGCTGGCGCGCATACGTGAATGACCGCTCGCGCATAGCTAGACGGCGCAGCGCATCCGTCGCCTCCGCCTCAGGAGTGACGACACTTGAGGCAGCTGCTGCCTCGGGCTTCACCGCCCCCGTATCCTCTCTCGGCTCCACAACTGCAGCGCTATCTGCATCCTGCAAGAGCGCGGACTGCGGCGCAGGCTTGAAAAACCTCAACCAGAGGGCTGCCACAGCTGACCGAACTGCAAAGAAAAGCAGTGACAACACGCCAGCATAGGCGCCGTACACCGGCAAGTCTGTTCGCAGCGCTTGCAAAGATGGTGGCAGCAACGGTGGCAGCTCTGCAGCAGCAGCGACGTGCTGCACGCGTTGTGCAGCTAGAAAAACGCCTGACTCGGCTCTGTGTATTGCGCTGCCCCACCAGCTGCTATGCTCACCTTCACCATGCGGTGTTGCTTTATCGCCTCGCCTGCTGCCTTTGCTGTGGCTATGGTGGTGGCGGTGAACACCGTGGTGAGCTTCGACTCTGAGTGCCCTCCTCTGCTGCTGGCTACGGCGATGTGCGCGGGCGCAGCACACAGGCCTGCTGTGCACGGCATTGTGCATGGAAGCGCTACCTACGGAGGCAGAGCAACGTTGATTGACACGGTGGCAGGCCAAGCAGGCTCCGACGACCGGCGAAACGAGTTGGAAGATGCACGCAGGCAGCAGCGAGCAGCATGGGGCCGCAACAACGCTCTCGCTAGCGGATGGCACGCCAGCACGCATGCGAATAATCGCTGACGACTCGGTGTCCGAGGCAAGCACAGACGCCTTGCCTGTGTCCACTCCCACGTCTGCTTCTCGTGAGAGAGACAGCGGTGGTGTAGGCACCTGCGGGTGCAGCTATATCGACCCGCAGACGCGCGCCAACTTGTCCGACTCCCTCCTTCTGGCGGCGAGTCACGCAGCTATCCTGGATACACACGCCAAGCCGTTCGCTTCTGCCGAGGGCAGCGTGCCTGGCTTATTCCAGGAGCTGCGCAATTTCCTGCTTCACGCGCCTGCTTCCGAGCGGAACTCCCTGGTCGGCCTGCAGGCCAGAGTGACAGCCTTTGTCGAGACAAAGAGGACGTGGTTGACTCGGGCACCGCTTGCGAGCGAGGCGTCGCTTGCAGAGAAGGCGCTTGCGATGAAGACGAGTCTCGGGGCACTTCCAGAAGCAGCAAAGATGATCCAAGACGCTGACAGCATCGCAAAGGTCCGTCGCGCAAACGCGCTAAATCGCACGCGCTCTACCATCTGACGCTTAGGCACTGTGTGTTTCGCAGGACTGCATTGTCTTGTACGATCGCAAAGGAGTTGCACATTGCACGCAGCGATGCAGTGATACGGACACTCTGGCTGCACATCGGGCATGCTGTCCATTCAGGCCGCAGCCATGTCCAAATGCAGGATGTATGGACGTCTTATCCGCTGCAGCCATCGCCGCACATGACACGGTGTGCGTCTATAAAGCTGTGCCATGCGTCCAGGGCTGCGGCGCTGCAGTGCGCCGAAGGGATATGAATCAGCATTCCGCGACGGTGTGCTCCTGCAAGCCGGTGACGTGTCCATTTGCTCACCTGGGGTGTCTCGAACCCGTGACACAAGGCTCACGTGAGGCACATTTGAGTGGGAGTGCAGCATCGCATGTGTTGCAGTTGCTGGATGCCACCAACGCGCTGCGGCGAGAAGCTGAGGCATCCGCGCGCGTGGTGACTGATCTCCAGCGCCGCCTGGCTGCTGATTCAGCGGCAGCGACGGCAGCTGCAAGCTCTCTGGCTGAACGAGTAGACAAGGCGGAGCGAGAGACTCGAGATGCACGGAAAGAGGCTGGCAGTGCCAGGGACGAGGCTCGTCGCGCAAAGGACGATGCCAAATCAGCACGCGATGCGGTGGCCGCACTCGAGCGCC
>Ga0164296_1004890_pt1 | contig 11996 bp, 8 predicted proteins | sample GEODES057metaG_FD_113533 | JGI IMG/M metagenome (GOLD analysis project Ga0164296, IMG submission 113533) | Dystrophic lake water microbial communities from Trout Bog Lake, Wisconsin, USA - GEODES057 metaG | ecosystem: Environmental > Aquatic > Freshwater > Lake | place: USA: Trout Bog Lake...
CAGAGCCGGTCAACATATTGCCGCATCCGCGAAGGGGCATAGACCCCCGAGGCAAAATTACAATAGCTGCATTTTGACCGACAAAACGGAAATGAAATGTACAGCCCCAACCTATCCACGAGGAACTCCCTAACCGCTACAATAAAACTATAGCGATGCCCGCAGAAGAAGAACAAAAATCGCAGGAAAGCAAAAAGCAGCAACGCCCTTCAGAGGATGAAGTTGTCGGCAAAGCCTACGACGGCCGCATGATGAAGCGGTTGCTGACGTACATGCGTCCCTACCGCGTGCAGGCCATCGTCTCGCTGGTGGCCACTGTGCTGAAGGCCAGCTGCGACGTGGTCGGTCCGCTGATTACGCTCATTGCCATCAATCGCTATATGGCGCAGTCCCCTGTTGCGGCGCCGTCGCTTTCCAATGTCACCCACAATGCTGTTGCTGGATTCATCCTGCGGCTGGTAGATGGCTTCCACGCGGCTTACATCGGCTGGCTTTCGCATCTTTCGCCAGACCCGAAGGTTGGCATCCTGCAGTTGTGCGGTATCTGGCTGCTGGCGCTTTGCATGAGCTATGCCCTCGAATTTCTGCAGACCTACCTGATGCAGTGGACCGGCCAGAAAATCATGTTCGACATGCGTAGCCAACTCTTCCGTCATCTGCAGCGGATGCATGTTGGCTTCTTCGACCGTAACCCAGTTGGCCGTCTGGTCACGCGCGTCACCAGCGACGTGGATGCGCTGAATGAAATGATTACCAGCGGCGTGCTGGCTATCTTTGAAGACATCTTTGTACTGGCCGGCATTGTGATTGTGATGCTGTGCATCAGCTGGTGGCTGGCGCTCGTGGCTTTTGCCGTGATGCCGGCCATCTTATACGTCACTCGCCTGTTTAGAATTTTTGTGCGCGACAGCTTCCGCCGCATACGTTCTGCAGTGGCAAAAATCAATGCCTTCCTGTCAGAACACTCCAGCGGCATGAGTGTGGTTCAGCTCTTCAATCGCGAAGCACGCGCAGCACATGATTTTGAAGCCGTGAACATGTTGAACATGGTCGCGTACAAAGACGCCATCTTTGCCTACTCGCTTTATTACCCCGCGGTGGAGTGGTTGAGTACGCTGGCGATTGCGTTGGTCATCTGGCTTGGCGGTCGCGGCGTCATCCACAACTGGGTCACGCTCGGCGTGCTGGTGGCCTTCATGCAATATGCATGGCGATTCTTCCGTCCCATTCAGGACCTTAGCGACAAATACAACATCCTGCAGGCGGCCATGGCAGCCAGTGAACGCATCTTCAAGCTGCTGGATACGCCCACGGAAATTGTTTCTCCAGCTACGACCGTTGCGGGCGACAACTCCGGCGACATCGAATTTCGCAGCGTCTGGTTCACGTATCAAAAGCTGGACGATGCACAGCTGCAGAGAATTGCTACCGCCAGCGAAGAAGAGCTTGAGGCCATGTCTTCGGAAGTTGAGTGGGTGCTGCGCGGCGTTTCCTTCACCATCGGCGCAGGAGAAACCGCAGCCATTGTCGGCCACACCGGTGCCGGAAAAACTACACTGACCAGCCTGATGATGCGCTTCTACGATGTGCAGCGCGGCAGCATACTTGTCGATAATGTTGACGTGCGCCAGCAGGACCTGACCACACTCCGCCGCCGATTTGGCGTGGTGCTGCAGGACCCGTTCCTCTTCACCGGCACCATCTCCGGCAATATCCGCATGGGCAGCGATTGGATTAGCGATGAAGATGTGGAACTGGCCGCGGAAGAAGTGAATGCCGGCGATTTTATTCGCGCGTTGCCGAATGGATTTGAAGAACCCGTACGCGAACGCGGCAGCACTTTCTCCACTGGTCAGAAACAACTCATCAGCTTTGCCCGCGCCCTCGCGCATCGCCCCGGTATTCTACTGCTCGACGAAGCCACTTCCAGCGTGGATACAGAAACTGAGTTGCGGGTTCGCTCGGCATTGGAAAATATGGTGGTCGGCCGCACCTCTGTCGTTATCGCACATCGCCTATCTACCATTCAGCGCGCGGATTTAATTCTGGTGATGCACAAAGGCAAGTTGCGCGAGATGGGCTCGCACCAGCAGCTACTCGCGCAGCGCGGACTCTACTGGAAACTCTACCGGTTGCAATATCGTGATCAGGAACTCAGCGCGATTCATCCTACCGGCGACGCACCCCCACTATCGCAGAAGATGGCCTAGAAAAAATATGACGCCGACTCCGCCAAAAATCTTCCTCTCTGCCGGAGAAGCCAGCGGCGACCATTACGGCGCTGAGATTCTGAAGCAGCTGCATTCCGTTCTCAGCAACTTTACGGCCTTCGGTCTGGGCGGTACGGAGATGGAAGCTGCCGGGCAGCAGCGTATTGTGCGCGCAGAAGATGTCGCTGTCATGGGCATCACGGAAGTTGTCCGCCACATGCCGCGCATCTACGGCGAGTATCGCAAGCTGGTGGAATCCATCCGCCACGAACGCCCCGACGTTGCCGTGTTGATTGACTTCCCCGATGTGAACTTACGTCTGGCCGAGAAGCTGCATCAGAAGGGCGTGCCGGTGATTTATTTTGTCAGCCCACAGTTGTGGGCATGGAAACGCAGTCGCATTGAGACCGTCCGCCGTTTTGTCTCCAAGATGCTGGTCATCTTTCCCTTTGAAGAAAGCTTCTATCGCAACCGCGGCGTGAATGCGGAATTTGTCGGACACCCGCTGGCGGAAATGCCGCTGCCAACAATCTCCCGCGCGGAGTATGCACGCGCCCATGAACTTCATTCTTCGCGAACATGGGTTGCATTGCTGCCCGGCAGCCGCATGCGTGAGGTGCGGCACAATCTTCCGGTCATGCTGGAGGCCGCTTCACGAATGGGTCCCGAGTATGAATTTCTTCTGCCCGTTGCCTCAACGCTGGCGACCGATGCCATCCGTGAAAAAGTTCGGCAACTGCAGCCTTCGGCAACATTCAATCTGCATCTGGTGGAAGATGCCCGCGCGGCACTCTACCAAGCGCGAGCCGCCGTCGTCGCCAGTGGTACCGCCACCGTGCAGGCTGCCGTCGTCGGCAATCCATTTATCGCGGTCTATCGCGTCTCCGGATTGACCTATGCGATGGCAAAAAACATGGTTCGCTATCCCAAAGAAATTCCTGCCACTCGCGATGCCTACGGCAATCTGCCCGTGGCCATGGCCAACCTGATTGCCGCCGGCGTGGAGCCGGGAATGCGTGTTGTGCCGGAACTGCTGCAGGAGAACTTCACTGCGCAGCATGTTGTGGATCAACTACTGCCGCTGCTGGCCGATGGCCCCGAGCGCAGCAAGATGCAGCAGCAATTGCTGCGGGTTCGTTCTGCACTTCTACCAACAGAACCTTCCCAGACGCATTCGCTCAACTCCATTGCCCGCGTCTGCCAGGCCATTGCCGGGCAAATTCAGAGCAAGACCATTTCCGCCGATGCTGCGTCTAATAATGCAGCGCCGGAAACCAACTCAACCTCCACAAGGTAAGACAGAGTTAGGATATTTCTGTACGGCAGAGCGACGGGAAGAAGCTATGGAGCCAATGAAATTGCCACGGAAATTCATGAAAAATAAAGTTCTAATGTGGCGTATGAAGTGGCGTACGAATATCGCGATGCTTGCATTAGCCCTGCTGGCAACGGCGTCGGCATTCGCCGCGTCGGCACGGCAAACCATTCAGGTCACCGGCTACGTCATTCATGCTGAACTCACTCCCTCCATGCATCGGCTGACTGCCACTACGCAGGTCACCATTACCGCGCTAGAAGATGTCACCACCATCCCACTCGAATTAAATAATGCCCTGCGCATCAGCAGCATCACCGATGCAGCCGGAAAAACGGTGGATGCCGACCGCTCCTCCGATGCTTCCCTGCGGCTGCGCCTTGTCTCGCCGCTGGACAAAGGCCAGAACGCGACCTACACATTCGTATACGCCGGCACGCTGAGTGGCAGCGACTCCAGCCCGGTAGACGGATTGAAGACTGCCTCTGTCGACGACCCCATCAGCATTCTTCTATACGCCGGCCGCTGGTTCCCCATGACCGGCTACCTGACCAACCGCTTCACCGCTGAGATGCACATCCGCGTCCCAGCTGGCGAACGAGTGATTGGCAGCGGTTATGCCGGCACTCAAAATCTTCCTGACAATAAAGTCGAGTTCAGCTACATTTGGACCAAGCCCAGCTTCCCCGGCACCATCATCGCGGGAAAGTTTCTCGACCCGGTCAGTGCCAACAGCGCCAGCACTATTCGCGTCTACACGACTGACGCCAACAAGAAATCTGCAGCGGACGTGGCTGAGACCGTAGCCAAAGAGATGGACTACTTCACTACGCAATTTGGTGAGGCCGAGTCCAGCCGCCTGTATGTAGTCGAGTTGCCGAATGACACGGTCAGCGCCTACTGGGCGCCGGAGATAGTAGCACTCGCTGGCTCTCGCTTCCCCACATCCACTAATTACCGTCTGCTGGCGAACACTGTCGCGCGTCAGTGGTGGTCCAGCAGCGTCAGTCCAGCAACACTCAACGATGCTTGGATTACCAACGGCATGTGCCGCTACGGCGAACTGATGTATATGGAAGATACTGTCGGCCGTACCGCATTTGAAAGCGCTGCCAGCGACGTTGCCGCAGGCGCGCTTGCTTATGACACAACGCCGCTCTCTTCCACCGGCCGCCTCGACGTCTTCTCGCCTGACTTCCAATCCATGACACTAGAGAAGGGCGCGATGGTCTTCCATATGCTCCGCTGGGAAATCGGCGATGATGCATTCGGCAAACTGCTGCGCACAATTCAGCTGCAATACGCCGACAAAGGCATTCGCACTGCTGATGTGCAAACGCTGGCCGATGGCCTGAACACCGGCGCCAACCTGACGCCTTTCTTCGCGCAGTGGCTGGATGGAACCGGCGCACCCAACTTCGCCAGCAAATACACCGTGATGCGCCTCGGTGGCAACAAAGGCTTCCGCACCATCGGCACAATCTCGCAGGACCTCGACCTCTTCCGCATGCCGGTGGAATTGCGCGTGGAGACCGAAGGCAAGACCGTCACCAAACGCATTGAAGTCGTCGGCAGTGAAACACAGTTTGTGGTGGACACCTTCGGCCGTCCGCGCCACATCGCGATTGATCCTGACAACTGGCTGCTGAAGAGTACACCGGATATGATGCTGCGCGTTTCCATCCTGCGCGGACAACAGTTGGCGGCACAGGGTGATTTGGTGGGCGCGATGAAGGAGTACAACAACGCGCTAAATTCAAACCGCAACAGTTCCCTTGCCCACTACCGCATCGGCGAGTTGTATTTCCAGCAGCACAATTATCAAGGCTCGGCCAATGCCTACCGCGATGCGCTGAACGGCGACAGCAATCCGCGCTGGACCATTGTCTGGAGCCATATTCAATTGGGCAAGATTTTTGATATCACTGGCCAGCGTGATCGCGCCGTTGCCGAGTATCGCCAGGCATTGCAGACCAACGATAACACTCAAGGCGCTTTGAATGAAGCCCGCAAGTGGCTCACGCAGGTTTACAAACCTACAGGCACAACTAACAACTAGCTTGTAGCGAGATCCATCGCCGTAACTTCGCAACCCAGCGATACCCAGAATTTACGCACAGCCTCCGCCACATCATCCGGCGTTATCGCAGTACGCAGCAGACGGACGGATTTCCCTGGCAGGCCCGATTCTTGCTCACCCGGCTGCACGGCCATGCAGCGCGGCGCGCGATAAGTGCAGTTGGAAATATCCGCTATGCCGACACGAATCGCCGGTGTGCAGAGTATCGTCTTCGGCGGAGCCATTCGGTCCATCAGGCAGAAGATTTCCAGCTTCGATTCCAACTCATCGGGAACAAAATCAATCGCCAGATCGGCCTCGCGCACCGCATCTTCCACGGTGGAGACGTAATCAATCTGCGCTAGATCTTTCAACGATGCAGCCGACTGAATCTGCAACTCGATCTGAGCCCTTGCATTGCGCAAGTTCACCGGCAACACATCTTCCAGCACCACTCGGTAGCCCGCCAGCAGCGCGCGGGCTGCTAATTCGCGGCCCAGTACGCCGGCGCCGACCACGGCCACCGTGCGGATTTCCACTTCACTCATTTTTATTTGCTTTCGAGTGCGGTAATCAGCGACTCATAACTCGGCTCGGAGGCGCGCACGTGATCCACCACGCGCTGACGTTCTTCTGCGGTCAACGCAGGCAGTACGGAAAGGATGCGGCGCAACGTGGTGGCAATGTCGTCGACGTAGTTCATGGTGCGGATGGCTTCGCCGGAGAGCGGCATGGAGGTCACCTCAGTAGTTGTGTCTGTCATAACTCTATTGTCGTCTGTCCTGCGTGGCGAAGTAAAGCCATGCCTGTGCAAGAAATGCCGTCGCGGAATTATTCCTCAGTCACACCATCGCGATCAGTTGTCTCCATAAGGCGCGCCAGTTGCTGCGTCACATCAGGGTGTGGCCCGCTGGGATGCATGCGCCACTGCCAGTTTCCGTCCGCCTGCGCCGGGGTATTCATGCGTGCCTCGCTGCCCAGCCATAGCAGGTCCTGCATGGGAAAGATGCACAGTTTCGCCACCGATCGCGCGGCCGCACGCACCATCGCCCATATAATTTCGCCTTCGCTGCGAATTTCCTGCAGGTACGATTGCAGCTCGATTTTTTCCTGTTCGCCGGCACCGCTACGCCACCAGCCCAGCGTGGTGTCGTTGTCGTGCGTGCCGGTGTAGACCACGGTCTGCGGAGTGAACCGGTGCGGCAGGTGGGTATGCGCGCCGCGTCCGCCGAAGCCAAACTGCAGTACGCGCATGCAGGGAAAACCAAATTGCTCGCGCAACGCGTCGACTTCCGGGGTAATCACGCCCAGATCTTCGGCAAGAAATGGCAGCTCGCCAAAAACTTCGCGCAGACGAGTGAACAACTCCGCTCCCGGCGCTTCCACCCACTCGCCATTCACAGCCGTCGGCTCATCGGCCGGTATCGACCAATACGCTTCAAAGCCGCGGAAATGGTCGAGACGTATTAAGTCATACAACTCCATCGAGCGGCGCGTTCGTTCCACCCACCAACTGAACTTCTCCTTGCGTAACGCATCCCAATGGTAGAGAGGATTGCCCCATCGCTGGCCGGTCTCGCTGAAGTAATCCGGCGGAACACCGGCCACACGCAACGGCTGGCGGTCTTCGTCCAGTTGAAAAATCTCTGGATGCGTCCACACATCGGCGCTATCGTAATTCACAAAGATGGCCACATCGCCCATCATGCGGATGCCGCGTTCAGCACAATACGTTCGCAACGCCTGCCACTGCTGTTGAAAAAAATATTGGATGACGCATTCCACTTGCAATGCTACGGCATGGCTGCTGCGCCATTGCTGCATGGCGTCACTCTCGCGAAAGGCCAACGAATGCGGCCAGTGGTGCCAGCTTGCGCCGTCATGCTTGCGCTGCAGCACAGTGTACTCGGCATAATCATCCAGCCAGAAACGGCTCTGTTCGCGGAATTGCTGAAGCTTTGCCCGGTCGGTATCACCAGCACGATCTAAAAAAGTCTTCGCTGCTTTCTCCAGCAGCGGCAGTTTGATGCGCGTGGCCGAAACAAAATCCGCCTTCGCTTGCGGCGCGGGTAGCAATGCCAGATCGCTATCCTCCAGCCAACCATCTCCCGCCAGCATTTCCAAACTAATCAGCAGTGGATTGCCGGCGAAAGCCGACAGCGCAGCGTAGGGGGAATTTCCATAGCCAGTGGGAGAGAGCGGCAACACCTGCCACACACGCTGATGCGCGGCTGCAAGAAAGTCCGCAAACACATACGCGGCAGGGCCGAAATCTCCGACCCCACCGCGTGATGGCAATGATGTGATGTGTAACAAAATACCGGAAGCGCGATCGCCTTGTTCGCGATCTTTGGGAGTCTGGCTGGTCATCTCTCCGCTTCCTCCCGGTACGTTTGTAGCCCGGTTACTTCTGGCCGAGCGGTGCCTGCTCCGCCGCGACTGCCTTGCTGTAAACGATGGAGCCGGTCTTGGTGTACTGGTCCATCACGCCGCTCAGGTATACCTGAAAGAGCTGGTTGCGTGCCTGGCCAAGAATCTGCTCGCGAGTGGATTCAAATTCCTTCGCGATTTCATCCGGTGTCGGCGACTGCTTCTGCGTCACTTCCAACACGGCGCCATTTTCACTCGCCTGCAGTGCCTGGCTAATCTGTCCCGGATCCAGTGAGAATGCCACGGACGCAGAACCGGTCATCGGGCCCAGATCGCCGGCCGTGCCATCGCGGCCCAGCAGGTCGGTGGACTTCACCGTTGCATGGAACTCGGCCGCAGCTTTCTTCAAGTCGTTGAGTATATGTGCGCGTGCTGCCAACGCTGCGGTCTTCTCCTGCACTAACTGCGGCAGTTTCTGATCGCGATAGTCCTTGAGGATCGTGTCCTTGAAGGCGTCGAAGGACGGTGCGTGTGCGGGGTTGATGCCTACTACCTGAAATACTGCGAGACCTTCGCCAGTGGAGGCAAACTGCGGAGCCGTATTCTGTGCAGTGGTAAAGGCTTTGGCCAGCAACGCCGAACCATCCGGCAAACCGCTGATGATGCCGGCCTGCGGTACAAAGTCGGTGGTCACAACCTGCAGATGATGCGCTTCCGCAGTCTTGGCCATGCCATTCTTTTGCGCTTCGTCGGCAAGCTGCTGAGCAAAGGTCTGCTCTGCCTGGCCGACCTTCTGCTGCTGCAGAACAGCCTGAATCTGTTCCTTCTCTTCATCCAGAGAATGCGTCTTGGCAGGTGTCTTCGAAATCAGCTGGATGATGTGGTAGCCGAAGCTCGTCTTCACCAGACCGGAAATCTGTCCTGGGTTCATGCCGTAGGCGGCTTCTTCAAACTCTGGCGCAAAGGTTCCCTTGGGGATATTGTCGTACTCACCGCCCTTGTCTTTGCTGCCCGGGTCGTCTGAAAACTTCTTGGCGAGGTCGGCAAAGTTGCCGCCGTTGTGAAGCTGGTTCAGGATGTCCTGTGCCTTGGCCTTGGCGGCATTGTCGGTCGCCGAGTCGGCACCCTGCGGCACCTGCACCAGAATGTGACGCACACTGATGGTTTCTTTCTCTTTGTATTCCTCAATGTGCTGGTTGTAATACGCCTGAATGTCCTGCGGCGTAACCTGGCTTGCGCCGGTCGGCAGATTCGTTGCATCAAACGCAATGTATGTAATTTTGCGCTGCTCAGGAATCGCATTCGCGTAGCGCGCCTGATTCTGCTTGAAGAATCCCTGCAGGTCGGCGTCAGTCGGCTTGATGGTCTTGGCCACATCATCGCCGGCAATGATGGCGTAATCAAACTTGACCTTGGTGGACTGCTGCAGAATGCTGCTGCGAACTTCGTCATCACTGACCGTGGCTGCGCCGGTTACCAGAGACTCCAGCCGCTGAATTTCCAACTGCTGCCGGATGGCGTCTTCAAAGTCGGCAACGCGCATGCCAATCTGGTTCTGCACCAGGGCTTCATATTTGTCGGGGCCGATGAACTTGCCTTCGGGGAAAAACAGCTGACCCAGTTCCCCAACCTTCAGGAAGTTCTGCACATCGGCATCGCTGACCGCTAGGCCAAGTTTGTCGGCCTGAATGCGCAGGATCTTTCCGTAGATGACCTGCTGCGCGGCCTGCTTCATCAGCACAGGCTTGTAGAAGTCCGGAATCTGCGACTCCGTCATGTTCTGCTGGCGGAGCATGTTGCTCAGCTGCATGTTGACTTCTTCAATCTTCACGTCAGTGCCGCCGCCCAACAGGCGCGCAATCCGCGTGGTTGGCCGGATGGTGGCGTATACATCAGGGTTGCTGGAAGCAGTGTCGCCGATGCCGGGCACAAGGGTGATGACCATGGAAATCACGGCGCCGCCGATGATGACAGCAAACAGGATTTTTACGAGCTGGCTTTCTTTTTGCAGGAAACGGATCATGAGTGACGGACTGCCTTTGCTTCCCTTGCCCGGAGTTTTGCCACACTCATAACCGGGCTACAGCCCAGAGAGCCTTGGCAGGGGCAAAGTGTAAGTATAAATCAATGCAGGGCTTGGTTCCCGCTTTCGGGTCATACTTTCACATCTTCTGCATCACAAAAACGCCCCCAGCGATTCTCTGCCGGGGGCGCTGCCTGTCTTTACTGTCGAAACCTTAGTACGGGTAGCCGTTGTATCCCGGAGGCGGCGGTGGAGGATATCCTCCATACGGTCCGCGGCGGTACATGCGCGGCTGCTGATTTTCCAGCGGGGGCACGTTCTGCGCCAGCCGGTCTAGCTCATCCTGATTCACCGTGGTTACACCAACCTGCTCCTGCAGATGGAATATCAGCACAGCCTCAGCCGGAATAAATGCCTGCCGGGTCGGCGTTGCGCCAGAAAGCGCTACACCTCCGCCTGCTCCGGCTGCAGCGCCAATCGCTGCCCCGGGGCCACCGCCTGCGGCTGCGCCAATCAGCGCGCCCATGGCGCCCAAACCGATGGCATTGCCCACAGTGCGGCCGGTTTTATTCGGACCAAGGTTGCTCCATGCATCGGTGACGATGGTGTAATTCTGCCCGCCTATTGCGATGGAGTTCAGCGTGACCACCAGCTTGCCCCGGCCGCCGAAATCACCGGCTTTCTTGGCTTCGGTAACAGTGCCCTGCAGGCTGGCTCCGCGAGGAATGGCAATCGCGCCACCAGACATTACGTTATTCAAAACAACAGCAGAAAATGTTGTTCCTGCTTTGATAGTGCGCGCATCCAGCGTCTCCAGCGTGCGGATGCGGAGGGTTGCTCCCTGCGGTACCATCACCTGCTTGCCGCCCATCTGCGGGGGACGCTGCGGCTGGTTCTGAGGCGGATACTGGTTCTGCGCATACTGTCCACCTTGAGGATACTGACCACCACCCTGAGGATACTGGTTGTATCCACGCTGATAGGCCGGGCGGTTCGGCGGACCCTGGTTATTTTGCGGCGGCGCATTCTGGTCGCTCGGCGGTGCACCGGCAACACTCGACTGGCCGGAGGGCGAAGTATTGTCTGCCGACTGCGGCGGAGCAGGAGGTGCATTCTGGACCGTAGGTGGGGCGGAATTATCATCCATCTCTGCAGTCGTCGGCAGATTGTTGGCATCCGGCGGAGTTGCCGGCGTGCCTGCTGCCGGAGCAGCCGCAATGGTCAGATTATTCACCACGCGAGTCACGCCCTGCGCGTGGGCCGTCAGGGTGCCTGCAAGCTGCTTCTGGTTCGCGTCGCGCACCACACCGGTCAGCGTCACAACGCCATCCACAGTGTTGGTGGTGATGGCCACATTGGCCAAACTCTTTGAGGTTCCCAGAGCCGTCAGCACATTGGCGTCGGTTTGGGAGTCCTGGGAACTCTGTGCATTCGCAGGCGCGGCAGGGGCCTGATCCTGCGCCCTCAATGTTGCTGCCGGGTAGGCAAACAATAAGCCAAGCAGTGCAAGGCATCCTGCTGCGTTTCTGAAACCTGTCATCCGATTTTCTCTCATGGGTCCCTCTCCAGCCGGCACTTCCGCTTACTGCCAAACCGGTCTGTACATTGGTTTAGACGCAAAAAATTAGAAATAGTTCTGTTGGATTCTGCCCCTATTGCCGGTAAAGATTCCCTGTAATTTTTCGGATATCGATGGCAGCATGCGACTTGCATTGCATCCAACAAACTTACTCGCTCCCTTTACTGATAGAGGCCTACCTATACTGGCCACATACAATCCAACCTGATAGGACTCTCAGGATAACGGCCGCGCTTGTACGTGCCTCTACAGTAATTCCAAGCTACAGAGAATTTATGGTCTCCGCAGCGCTTGGTCAGGGGATTCGATTGGTCATGCCATTGCGGAGTTTTTCGCCACGGCGGTAGCGCAGACATTTGACACCAACATTTGCACGGCACCACACAGCAAAATCGGCGCACTCTGGAATACGCCAGCAAAAGTCGTGTGTCTGGTTTTCA
>Ga0164296_1004891_pt1 | contig 11994 bp, 14 predicted proteins | sample GEODES057metaG_FD_113533 | JGI IMG/M metagenome (GOLD analysis project Ga0164296, IMG submission 113533) | Dystrophic lake water microbial communities from Trout Bog Lake, Wisconsin, USA - GEODES057 metaG | ecosystem: Environmental > Aquatic > Freshwater > Lake | place: USA: Trout Bog Lake...
GTAATAACACCATCTGTGCTATAAGGAGACAATGTATCGTTAGACAATGTATATTCATGAATATCTGTTTCTGGACTAGCAGCTGCATTGTGTATTCTGTTTATTGAGAAATTATAGTCCAAATCGTCCATTGTTGTGCAATTATATGTTTGTTGCCGTCCCTGAGAAGTTTGTCTAGCTGTAGTAAACATGGTCGCAAATTCTGTGCCTACGGTTTTGTGAGCAATAAAGATATCATCTGCTAAATTTTTCAAAAAGGGATCTGTTTCTAATTTTTTGTCTTTCATGTAGTTCATTAGCAAAGTATGGAATTCCTTTAATTTCCTTTTGAATTCATTATTTAGTTTATTCAATTCCATATTTGGGTGGCCGTTTGGTTCATTTAACCACCATCCTAGGTGCGAATTGTTGCGTTTATTATAGGTTTCTTTTGACATTTCACGGGCTTCATATAATAGCTCCTGGGTTCGTTGTCTTAATGCATAAATGCTTGTATCAATTAGGCTTGTATCAATTAGGCTTGCTTCTGCAAGACATTTATCTGCCAGATTTTGGTCATGCTTTTGGTCATGCTTTTGGTCATGCTTTTGGTCATGCTTTTGGTCATGCTTTTGGTCATGCTTTTGTCCTATTACTCTTATTGAACTGGTCTCGGGCGTTTTGCTGCAAATATGGTATATCTTTTTTTGTTCACTAATAAGGTGGCCAATAAATAATGAGTTTGTCCACGTATTGGTGGAGTAATTATATATTTCGCAGTTAGTCGCTTCCAGTGTCACATATGTAATTGCTTTATAAAGAATACCATGTATAATTTCTCCATATACTAATCCAGCCTTTTCCAAAGCATCCACAAATCGATATTCATTATCGGGTCCTCTACCCAAGAAAGATAGTAAGTGTGCGTCATGATGTGTTCCATATCCGATAAAGATATTTGTGCAGTCAATAGGTACTAAACTTTTTAATATTTCGTGATCATTGGTCCCTTCTGTAATTTCTCCATCTGTTAGAAAGAGATGAACTACCTCATGATCTGGATGTAATTCCTTGTACTCGGACAGTATGTTTTGAGCTGACTGAAGTGCAATTTCTATATTTGTGGACCCACGAGGCCGAATTTTTCTTATTTTTTGAACTAATTTATCTATATCGGTTTCCTTAATATTTGTTACATCTGTGATTATCTCCTCAATTATACTGTCAAAACTTTGCACATGAACAGAAATTTCGTAATCCGTTTTTTCATGGAAGATGTATAACATATTTTCTAAGGTATATAAAATGTGCTGCATTTTCGTGCGGCCGTCTGAACAGATGTCAGACATTGACCCTGTAGCGTCAATTGTGTAAAACAAATGTAAATGTTTGTGTTCTTTAGCTATGTGTTCAGTACATGCCACTTGTATATTTAGTACTCCCAATTGTTGCTCTGGATCTTCGAATAATGTAAGAGGTAAAACGATGCTCGGATCGTGATATTGAAGGTTGGTAGTGATAATAGATGCATTCGGATTGGTTGACATTTGTGTGTGTGGATTAAAGCAAGTTATTTAATTATCTTTAAGTTACTTTTAAAATTCAATTTTTTATAAATTATCGATTATTAATAATTTTGTTCTTTTATAAAATAGATTATAAAAATAACTATTTAAAAGAGTTTAACATTTTAATATATCATACGATGGAATCTGCATCTACTACAGAATTACCCTCTACTACTGGAGAAAAAAAGCAAGTTCGTCTTGTGGATATTCCTTTGAACACACAGCAGGATGCTTTGCAATTGATTGTCACCTTTTTGAATTTGGCTCAGAAGAGAGGTGCGTTTACGTTGGATGAGTCGGCGAAGTTGTGGGAATGTATTAAGATGTTTCAATAAATATATATAGATATAGCCGTAGTTATGATTTAATATTTCTATAATTTATAGAAATGTTAAACTATGAGAATTATATGTGGTTATTGATTGGTGCCTTTTTTAGTGCACTAACAGTAATTCTTGTTAAGTTTTATGATAATAAACATAATAATCTCTTTTTATTGGGTGTGTTCTTATCTGAGTGTAGTCTCATTTATAGTTATGTACAATTATTGAAAATGGATAATATTTTAACCCAATTTTCTTTAGTCAAAATTATTGCTATTTTGTTAGTTGCCATTCCTAGTATCTTGTTTTCATGGACTAAACTAACAACTTCCAAGTCGTTGGGTATTTTGTTCGGAGCAATTGCTATTTATTTGCTTAAATAATTATTTTTTAATTATGATGATGACGATAATAATTCGATGACTTCGGTAACTTCGGGTCTTCTTAGAGGTGGATTAGGAGGCAAACCTTTTTTGCAGCCAGGGCATCCATGTGGGCCGTTTACGCTGGCAAATCCGGAATTGGGATCTGCATCGGTTGGCCACCAACAGTCTTGGCAAATACGATGTGCGCGGTCAGCATAGGGTCTTTTGGTGCCAGGCATAAATGTATTGGGGCAGCCTGAGGGTACGAGCATTTGATTGCGTGGTGATTTTTTCCCACACATGCAACAGGGTAGAGGTGCATTTGGACTTATTGGTGAATTGGGACCTCTAGCTACATGGCTTCTACGCTTAAATGATGTATAGTGACGACGGGTCCTGTTCTTGCGAGACTTTCTTTTGGTCATTCTTTTGGTCATTCTTTTGGTCATTCTTTTGGTCATTCTTTTGGTCATTCTTTTGGTCATTCTTTATATAATAATGTCATATAAAAGTATTTTAATTTTATAAATTATATAAAATTAAAATTTACGCTTCGACCAGGAATCGAACCTGGGTTGGTCGGTCACAGCATTTATCATAAGATAAATTATAACAGCCGACTTTTCTACCATTAAAATACCGAAGCAGATTTTGTTTGCTATTTCCTGTGTTTTTTGCATATAAAAAATTTTAGTTGCTGTAAGGAAATATTATTCTACTCCATATTAATAAGGCGGCTTCTCTTTAAATTGTTTTACGGATAATATATTATTTGTCTGTTACAAATGCAAAGCCTTTTTCTTCAAAATAGTGGACCAAGTCAATCCAGTTTCTAATATAGTACTTTGTTATTTTTTCATTTGCATTGTCGGTTTGGTTATCGTCTATTGTGACAATCCAACATTTTCCGGTCATTCCGTCATTTATTCGGTATGTCTCATCTGGTTTGTACAATACTTCCATTATTATCTTTTTGTAAAGCAAATTGGGATGATCTGTTGCATCTTTTTGTATAAAATAAGAGTACTTGAAACGCTGGTAATATGATTCACTTCCATAATGATATAGACCTGGTTTTAAAATACATGGCAAATCAATTATAGATGGATCAAATGTAGTTGTGTCATTTAGATTTATTACTGTGGACGTCATTTTGTTTATTTATATTTGCTCTACTGTATTTATACTTGTTCAATTTTATTTAAAATTAGTATTTCAAATAAAATGGATTTAATAAAATGTATTTAATAAAAGGTCTTACCGAGACTCGAACTCGGGTTTCCAGATTCAAAGTCTGGAGTGATAACCGCTACACTATAAGACCATTTTTTCACCGTATTTTTCACCGAACAAATACTAACGACTCACCACCCAGTTAGGGGAGCTATTACAAATGCATAATTTGCATTACATAATAGGTAACTTTAATTTTATTGGATCTGTTTATAGATCCAACAGAGTGAAAAGATTACAAAACTCTTAGGTTTCCCAAAGGAAATCCTATCATAATTATAAATCATTCGATTTATATTGGAAGTTGCTGTGATGGTTTCTAATAAGGGACCCGATAATTTACTCTGCAGCGTAAATTACCTATGCTGAAACCAATACGATGCATTTGCATCGTTTTACCTATAAGTACTCGTACTTATCGTCGTACTCGTACTCATAAACAGAATTACAAACAATTAGTCTATTTTAAATTATAATTTAAATTTAATTGCTGTAATAGATAACGTACCTGTGCTAACCCAATCCTCTATTTATGCTGGCTTCTAGTCTTTTTTAAAAATATATTTTAAATTTTGATTTGCTGTATGAAGCCTTTCCGTAAACCCTAATAATTTTATGCATGAGATGGGATTCGAACCCACGAACTCTAAGAGGCAAGATCTTAAGTCTTGTGCGTTTTTATGGATTTTTTTATTTGGAGTTGCTAACGCGACTTTATCCAACTAAAATAAATAGACCACTTCGCTACTCATGCTTCAAATTGCTAGTTCCTTTTTTCAAATAATATGTTTGAGGTTATGTGATCGCTGTAAGGAACTATTCACATATTATAAAGGCCACTTCTCTTTAAGTTGTTTTGGAATAGATATTATTTTTATAGATTATAAAGATAGGATATCCTTGTCCAGCAATTCTTTTTCTACTTTTTTATTATCCGAATAGGTCACTTTCACGTAAAAAATATAAAGGATGCCTATAATCAAGAAAAATGCAGGCAAATAAATTCCATAGGCGCTATTTATTATTCCATAGGTAGCTAACAATGATTGGGACAAGATAACTAACAAAACCCATGAATATGTTAAATTATCTGTGTTCTTTGTTACATGTACATTCATCACTAAATGGCTAAATGCCATTATATTTAATATGCCTGCAATGATTGCTATTATTTGCCCTTTTTGATGAAACATCTGTTCCTTCTTATATTAACTTGTTGTTATATTTTATAAGTATTTCAATTGTTATACTCATAAAAAGTGGCTGATGCTCGAGAGCGGGGTCGAACCGCTGACCTTTGGCTCATAAGACCAATGCTCTAACCAACTGAGCTACACGAGCTTGTATGCATGCGCATGCTAGTATCAATTTTTAAATTTTCACATTTATCCTAAGATAACGAAGAGACCAGCTCTTAACGAAAGTTTCGTTTTAATAATTTTGGTTGCTGTGATGATACTACTTTTTATACAGTCCTTCTCCTCAATCTATTATTATTAGTTGTCTTTAAGTTCTTTTTCCACCTTTAAAAAAGGTCGTAAGCGAAGCGGAGAGCCAAAATATCTACCTTTAAAAAAGGTCGTAAGCGAAGCGGAGAGCCAAAAGTATCAGTTTCCTGACAAGTTTCCTGATGATCAGTTTCCTTACAAGGAAGGGTTCGGGAAACGTAGTTTCCTGATGATTAGTTTCCTTACAAGGAAGGGTTCGGGAAACGTAGTTTCCTGATGATTAGTTTCCTTACAAGGAAGGGTTCGGGAAACGTAGTTTCCTGATTAACATCTAAATGCGAATGCAAAGATTGCTACAGCTATAATTCCTATCACTAATCCCATATGGTAATTTACCTGCATTGTTCGGTACATGGTTAACCATGCTTTTGTTTGCTCTGGTGAATTTATGTGATCCAACATCCAATCACTCTTTGGACTTAAGATATAGTAGAAGTAATTGGTGAAGAAACTAACAACAATTACTATACAAATTATGCTTGTATTTGTTAGTTGTTTGCCTTTGGAAACGTGATGATAGTTATAAATTATTATGATAAAGGACAAAATAAAACCTAGAATATATCCATAATAATAAATAGATAATCTTTCTTTCGAAATTTTGTCGTAACGTGTTTGTAAATTGGACGGCAATTGAGATCTATACATTTGTACTACTTTGCTTTGAGTAGTTGCATTTTGAAAATAAATCATGGATATAATTAATCCGACAGCTATTAAACAGGTTATGGAACATGGCATTGCCTTTATTAAAGGTGAAGCAAAAATATTTTGGATTTTTATAGATTTATATATTTGTGGTTTTTTTATAAAATTATTAACTTTGCCTTTTGTAAAAAGGAATGACTTCACACAACGGAATGACTTCACATAACGGAATGACTTCACACAACGGAATGACTTCACATAACGGAATGACTTCACATAACGGAATGACTTCACTAAATGATGCATTTACTACCCACCACATCCAAAGTAATGTTTATGGTGGTAAAATATTGTATAATCCCACATGTATATTTTGTAAAAATAGTACATCTACGTCATTAATGGATGACGGTGGTGCATTTCGACGATGTGATCGATGCAAAAAGAATTTTAGGGCAACTATTGTTACTCCCGCTATACAAAATTTCAGTTACTCTACTCATCATCTGAAAGGAACAAACTAACAAAGACCTAATTATAAACTTTTCTAGTTGTATTATATACATGTCATTTGCATTTGAAAAATCGGTAGATTATTTTTTATATTTTATCATTTTTGTAAAGGTTGTTTTTGCCCTTGCAGCCGTGGGTCATTTTATTTTAATTCATTTACCTACATCTGCATTTAATGACCTTGATAATCATTTATTATTCTGGAAGGAACGCACTGAGTTTATTTTTATTGCATCCATGTCTATTTTGCTTATTTATCATTTTAGACCTTATAAAAATGTTCCCACTAATAAAGAAACATCCTTACTCTTTTATTTGTTTGGATGGATTTTGTTGTTTACTGCTAAATGGAGCTTATTCTTTAAGGAGGCTCCTTGGTACAAGGCATTTTCCAAAGAATTAGATCTTAAATGATTTATAAAATGATTTATAAAATGATTTATAAAATGATTTATAAACCGATTATATGTATAAATAAGAGGAATAAATGTTCAAAAAGCAGTATTCTTTTGACGAACGATTTAATGAATCAAAACGGGTTTTAGAGAAATATGCTGATCGAATTCCTATTATTTGCGAAAAAGCCTTTAACAGAAGTGATTTGCCGTCTCTAGATAAATCCAAATATTTGGTTCCGCTTGACTATACATTGGGGCAATTTATGTTTATTATTCGTCAACGCATGCATTTAAAATCCGAAGAAGCGTTGTATTTTATTATTGCGAATAGTTTTTATTCCTCATCGACCATGATAGGTGTCCTTTATGATTTGCATAAAGATCCTGATGGTTTTTTGTATATTATGTACGCAAAAGAAAATACATTTGGTTAAGGGTAAACAAAACATGCGAATAATTATTCTATTTTTTTTATTTTTTATTCATACTAACAAATGAAAAAAATTATTTATAATCGATATTTAGGTGAACTTTGGCTGTGGATGATTTTTTTTGAATGGATTTATTTTCTGATGTACGATTTTTGTCTAATTTCTGATTTATAATTTTTTAGTTTGGGTTGATAAGCGCGCTTGGCTCGCCAACTGATTTGTTCGTTTGTCAAATGTTTTTTAAACACTTCTTCTGTGCTTATTAGTTGGCGAGACAGAGCTTGGACTACTTTTTTTTCGCTTTGGGTTTCAGGAGAATTTTTTAGCAAACTCATACTATAGCGAAAATAATGTATTTTTTGGTATGATACGTTAATAAAATTTCTCCAGTTAACTATTGTATTCGAAGAAATTAGTAGAATATTGTCAATATATTGTTCTATAATGTAATATAATTCGGTTACTAGTCGTAATTGTTCAAAGTAATTTTCACGACGTTTTAACGTAAACTCACCATATACTTCCTTCTCCTTATTGAATTCTTCAATAGCCGCAATCATTTTTTTGCAATATGTAGTATACCACTTTACCTTTTGCTCTCGTTCCTTTTGCTCTCGTTCCTTTTGCTCTCGTTCCTTTTGCTCTCGTTCCTTTTGCTCTCGTTCCTTTTGCTCTCGTTCCTTTTCTAATTGGCTATTTGAGACTATTTGGTTACGAATTTGGTTACGAGTTTGGACTGGCATGTTTGATTATTTGGGTTTCGTTTAAGTCGACGTATGTGTTTGAGAATTGTTTTTACTTTCTAAAAATAAAAGCAATTCAATTTTTTTATAAAAATTTGGATTTGGATTTGGAATAAAAAATATATTTATTTAATTTACATATTATATGATTTATATAATTTTAAATATTCTTCCAAGGATAACGTGTCATGCGTCGTGGTTTTAACGCTGTTAAAGCATTTTTGTAATCATCGTAATCAAAACTGTTGCTATGTCGCTTGATATACACCAATTCTTTTTTTATTTTTGTTAGTGCATTTTCTAGTTGATCCTTCTTTTCAACCAAGACAATGTGATCAATGCAATAATAATGCATTTTTATTGGTTGATATAATTTTTCGTTGCATTTTGGATTTTTGCATGTCTTTGCGGTTCGCTTGCAGCAACAGTGTGGAATATATTTTAGCGTCAAACATCCGCACTTGTACTCTTTGGGTTCTCGAGGGGCCGGTATATATCCTTGTCTCATTTGTTCCTCTGTTAGTTTCAGTGTATCTGGTAACATTGCCTGAAAACTGTGATTGTATTCGCATTTTTCAGGCTCTGGACTATAGGTCATTAGTTTTTCCATGTACATTCGCTTTTGTTCTTCGCGTTCGATGCGTTGTCGTTTGATTGTAATGGCGTCGCGGATATCCAGGTATTCTTCAATTAAATCATGGAGTGCCAACAATTGCTGGTTTTTTTGAAGAAATTTGTCATATTTTATCTCGAGTTCCAATAGGTCGTGTTTGCTTTGGATACGCTTTATTGTCTCGCTGGAAATACGGGGAGGAAATTGTATTATCATTTGCAAACGTTTTGCCATCTTCGTAGTATGATTTGCTAATTTGCTAATTTGCTAATTTGATGATTTGATATGATTTGGTAATTTTATTTTTAAAAACTTTTCAATTTTTTATAAGAATTAGAATTAGAATTAGAATTAGAATTAGACAAAGGCATAAAAATAATTGTTATTATTTTGCATGCATATATTCATTTCATTTAATTATGTATTTATTCATGTATTCATTTATTTATCCATTTTTATAAAAAATTGAATTGCTTTTGTTTTTAAAAAGCAAAAACAAATTAAGCCGCCGTTACATTGACAAAAAAATGTCTTATATTAGCTTTGCAGTATTTCCCAATGATGCCGAGATGTTTATCCAATCTGCTATGGACTTTATGATGATTACGTTTATATGTCTTGGGATCTGTACTTTGTGTACCCTTTTGACTTTCTTCGATATTCCTACGCATCTGTATAGCTTATGGCAATTCGTTTGGAATTCGCTAACGCCTGGACAGCAATGGCTTGAGATTATGTTTATTCTCAGCAGCGCGTTAGTTGCGTTTACACTCAAATATGTATTGGACGACTTTTCTGATCGTTTAGATAAAAAAATGTTGCAGATGAAGGCGGAGATTGCTGCCAAGGATGAAGAGATTTTGATTTTGAAAAAAAAGCTTAACAAATTAACTGATTTCGAGTAATTATAAGTAGGTACATATATCTCTACATACAAATGGATTTAACACGTATTGCATTTGCTTTTGGTCATGCATTTGGTCATGCATTTGGTCATGCATTTGGTCATGCATTTGGTCATGCATTTGGTCATGCATTTGGTCATGCTTTTGGTCATCTAATCCTTCTAGAAGCATTATATATGACTTTCTCGCCTCCCATAATAAATTCTTTGTTGTTAAAGCATTAATCAAGGTATTAAATATAAAATTTGCAGAACAACGATTGCTTTTTTGTAAACGCTCAAAATATAAATAAATATTTTTTTCATCTTGACGATAAGATAATTTGCACTCGCTCCACATTCTTTTTTCTATAACAGGTCCCAAATTTTCCATGTCTATCCAGATTTTAGGTAGATGAGGAAACCATTTTCTAGCTTTTGCAGTTGCTTGATACATTATTAATGGATCCTGTTTTATCAATTTCGCATTAGCTAGTGAAAATTTTTCTGGAGGTGAAATGGAACGTGCAACATGAGCGACTTGTACTGCATCCATGATGGCATTTTTTTTTAATTCATAATAAAATTGTTGTTGATAATTTAAATTGTCTAATATTGTTTTGGTTCCATATTGAAGCCGAAAGCAATAGCAGCATTTATCGTAGACAAATTGCAAACATTCTATATTTTTTAGGGTTTTTATAACTAGATTGTGGATGGTTTGGAAGGATGCGTGTGACTTTGAAATGGTAATGGTTTTAATAATAGGGCCACTTTCTCGTTCTTTTCTGGTTGGTATATCAGTTTGTGGTTGATGATCGTCCTGATTTGGTAATTTGGATGCCATATTCTTTGTATTTGTATTTGTGTTTGTATTTGTATTTGTTTATCGAAAATTTGTTTCAATTTTTTAACCCTTTTATTGATTGTTTGTTTATCACGTTGTTTATCACGTTGTTTATCACGTTGTTTATTTATCACGTTGTTTGTCACGTTGTTTGTCACGTTGTTTGTCACGTTGTTTATCACGTTGTTTATCACGTTTATAAAAAAATAATTATATTTACAAATCAAATATAATACATGATATAATAGTTATTTTGTTGCAATAGTTATTTTGTTGCAAGAATTTCGTCTCCGATAACTCGTTTCAAATCTTGTACCTTGTTGATATATTTCTCCAATGTGATCGGATCTGGATGGTCGTCATCTCCTACTTGTTTTGTTTTAAGTCTTTCATTCGGTCTTGCATTAGGTCTTGCATTCGGTCTTGCATTAGGTCTTGCATTAGGAAAACCCATCATTTCGAATTTGAAAACTTCCACGGTCTTGGTTTGTCCAATTCGGTGGCATCTAGCGATTGCCTGATCTTCGACCCGTGGGTTCCAATGAGGTGACACAAAATAGATCTCGGCAAAGTGCTCCTGTAAATTTAACCCTTCGCATCCTGTCTGAATTTGGATAACGATTGCATCCGCTGGCTCTGTTAGCAGTTTTAACCCCTTTGCTCCTGCATTGCGCCCATCATAGGACACCACTTTTTTTAACCCACCTTGTATCAAGTGCGAAACAACATAATCGATTTCCTTCTTGAACTGGCAGAAGATTATTTTGCCTTTGCCGTTGTCCTTTCTACTAACAATCAGATCCAAGACCGCATCCAATTTGCTGCATCCTTTTAGGCCTTCCATATAGCTGGATGTGATGATGCCTGCTCTTAAGAAACGCTCCATATTCTTTCTCATTAGATCCGGTAGTATACAGCTTTGCTTTGCGCGCAAAATGGCGGTAAGTGCGCCCTCTTGACCCCATACTTCTGCTAGTTTTTTTCTTTTTTCAAATGATACGCCGGTTTGGGTTGGCAAAAGTGCATGGATTTCCTCTGATAAGAGCATTTCGGTTTTTGATTTCCATTCGACGACGCGCTTTTCAATTATTAAATCCGGTATATTTATTCCTACTTCGGCCTTGGTGCGTCTTAAGATAAAGGATTGCGTTTGTCCTTGCGTTTGCATTTGCGGTTGGATATTGGCAACAACACATAAATTCTCATAATCTTTTCGTTTGTTTTGTACTGGGGTACCAGTTACGAGCCATTTTATTGGCGCTTTTATTTCCATGCAGATATCAAATCGCCGGGTTTTCATGTTGCGCAAGTGATGTGCCTCATCAAATATGATGCGATCCCAAACAAATTGCTTCAGGATCCCGCGCTTCAAGCTGCCATAAGTGGTTAAAATAATGGGTGCTTTGCTTACCTGTTCGTAACCTACCTTGTTTTTTTGCTGGCCATGATATAATAACGAGCAATGTCCAGTTAGACGACGGATTTCTTTGTGCCATTGCTGGAGAAGGACTGGTGGTACAACTATCAATGTTTTGTTTAGATAGTTGCAGACCATGGTACCTATCATCGTAACTGTTTTTCCTAATCCCATCTCATCGGCAATGAACCCACCTCGACGTAATCGCAGCTCATTGCGAATGCACCACTCTATTCCATCGTACTGATATTGCTTGAAGTCCATTTGTGCTTTCTCTAATAATTGGCGGAACCGGATCATACGCTGACTAATTAATTCTTCAAACTTTTCATTCATTTCGGTCATTTTATTCATTCACTTTTAAAAATTGATGATTTGTTTATTTCTACAAAAAATAGAATTGGTTCAGATTATTTCAATTTTTTATTTTCGACTATCTATTTGCACTAACAAAAAAAGTTATTTATTTAATTATTTTTACAAAATGCATACAAATTACATGTATTTTTATTTTTTATTTTAAAC
>Ga0164296_1004894_pt1 | contig 11991 bp, 9 predicted proteins | sample GEODES057metaG_FD_113533 | JGI IMG/M metagenome (GOLD analysis project Ga0164296, IMG submission 113533) | Dystrophic lake water microbial communities from Trout Bog Lake, Wisconsin, USA - GEODES057 metaG | ecosystem: Environmental > Aquatic > Freshwater > Lake | place: USA: Trout Bog Lake...
CGTTGCCGATTTGGCCATGGGTTTGCTTTTAAGCGTTGCTCGCCAAATACCTCGTGCAGACCAGTTCGTTAAAGCAGGAGATTGGGTGGATGGCCCTTTTAATTTAACCAAGAAATTAACCGGCTCAAGCCTTGGGATAGTGGGTTTGGGAAGAATTGGTCAGGCGATTGCCAAAAGGGCAAGTGCTTTTGACATGAAGATCTCCTACACAGCGCGCACGCAAAAGAGCGATCTCCCGTACCCTTATTTCCCAAACGTCAAAGCCTTGGCTGCAGAGGTTGATTTTTTGTTGGCCATCACACCCGGTGGGGATTCAACTAGGGGGATGATCAATGGGGAAGTGTTTGAGGCTCTAGGCCCGAAGGGATACTTTATTAACGTGGCGCGCGGATCGGTGGTGGACCAGCCCGCAATGATCAAAGCGCTACAAAATAAAGTGATTGCCGGGGCTGGCTTAGATGTTTATTTGGACGAGCCACGCATTGACCCTGAAATCCGTCATCTACCCAACGTGGTTTTAACGCCTCACATGGCAAGCGGCACCTTTGAGACGCGCCGCGCGATGGCGGACTTGGCATTGGCAAACCTAGCCGCTTTTATAGCGGGGACTAAAATTCCAGCCATGGTTCCAGAATGCCTTGCCCTATTGGCTGAGTAGGTAAAATTTGAAAAAGGAGATGACAATGAAAATGAAAATGAAATACCTGGTTAGTGCCTCATTACTTGCGGCAACTATAGCTGCAAGCGGAACTGCCTTTGCACAGGAAAAACTTAGTGTTTGGTGGGTCAAGGGATTCTACAAATCAGAGGATGATGCGCTTTTTGTCGCCATCAAAAAGTTTGAAGAAAAACACAAAAATATCAAAGTTGAGTTGTCTCAGTACCCCATTCAAGACATGTTGCCTAAAACTGTGGCGGCTCTTGATTCAGGAAATCCACCCGATGTGGCTTACGCAGACCCCTATGACTTTCAAGTCACTGGGTACTGGGCCTATGAGGGTAAATTAGAGGACATTAGCAGCGTCATTAACCCCATACGCTCTCGCTTTGCGCCCAATACGGTTGAGACAACGTTTTTGCTCAACAACAAAGAAAACAAACGTGCTTACTACGCCTTCCCCCTAAAGCAGCAGACCATGTACATTGAATACTGGGTGGATATGCTTGCTGATGCAGGTTTCAAAGAGTCGGATATACCGACCAATTGGAAGGATTACTGGAGCTTTTGGTGCGACAAGGCACAACCAGCTTATCGTGAAAAAAAGGGCACTCGAGTTTTTGGTATAGGTCAACCTATGGGGGTTGATGGAACCGACTCATTCTTCTCATTTTTGACCTACATGGACGCCTATAACGTCAAATTGGTGAGTGAGTCAGGTAAGCTTTTGGTGGATGATCCAGATGTTCGAAAAGGACTCATCTCTGCGTTGTCGGACTATACGAGTATTTACGCCAAAGGCTGTACCCCACCGTCCTCTACGAGTTGGAAAGATCCAGACAACAACGTGGCCTTTCACAACCGTACCACAATCATGACCCACAACGCCACAATCTCCATCGCTGCAAAATGGATGGATGACATGAACAACGCTTCCCTAACGGACGCACAGCGTGAAGTGGCCAAGAAAAATTACACGGAAAACATTCGCACCGCGGGTTGGCCTAATAAGCCAGACGGCTCAAAAATGCAGTACCGAAGTGCGATTAAAACGGGTGTCATTTTCAAAGACTCAAAACACAAAGCAGCCGCTAAGGAGTTTGTCAGTTTCTTGCTTCAGGAGGAAAACTTAACCCCCTATGTTGAGGGCTCACTTGGGCGCTGGTTCCCTGTGACCACTGAGGGCCAAAAGAGAAAGTTTTGGCAAGAAGACGCTCACCGCAAATCCGTATTTAACCAATACGCAGCGGGTACAAGTACTTTTGAGTTCACTAAGAATTTCCACTTTACCCAAATCAACAATGAAAATGTTTGGGCTAAAGCCATGAACCGAGTGATCAATGAGAAGGTACCCGTTGACAAAGCCGTTGATGAGATGATTGAGCGGATCAAAGCGGTTGCTAAGTAAGTCACTCACTTAAGAGAGATACGCGGGCCTCAAGGTCTGTAAATCAATAACTCAACAAAGAGTGCGTCCTTTAAAAGGGCGCACTCTTTCTTCATCTTTGAGGTACATTTAAATTTGAACTCCTCCACTTCAACGGCTATAGGTAACACGCAAAAACCTGTCTCTCGCACAAGCACCACCACCCAATGGGAATTTTGGGGCAGGGTCATGGTGGTGCCGTATTTGCTGATTTTCTTTATTTTCGTGGTTTATCCCGTTGGCTACGGTTTATGGCTTGCCCGCCACCCAGACAGTTACGAGCGACTCTTTGAGGACCCTATTTTCTACAGAACGCTTGCCAACACGCTGTTTTTCTTGGTGGTTGGAATTAACATCAAGATGGTGATTGCATTGGTGTTGTCTGGTTTTTTTGTTCAAAAGAGGTGGTGGATAAGCATCCTCTCGATGATCTTCATTTTGCCTTGGGCACTTCCATCCATCCCAACCATACTGTCCGTGCGATTTATGCTGAACCCTGAGTGGGGGGTGATAAACACCAAGATATTTCAGCTCACGGGTGCAGATGGTCCCAACTGGTTAAATGACCCGTTCCTTGCGCTTTGCCTGGCCATAACCATGCACATCTGGAAATCTTTGCCCTTTTGGACTCTTATTTTGGTTGCAGCGCGGCTCTCAATACCGCTGGAGCAGTATGAGGCGGCGTCCGTGGATGGAGCAACCAATTGGCAGAAATTTAAATTCATTACATGGCCCTCCATGAAAACGATCTATCTCACGTCAACCATTTTGTCGATGATTTGGACACTGGGCGACTTTAACAGCGTTTACCTCTTGACCGGGGGTGGGCCTGCAGATATGACCCACGTCTTGGCCACACTCGGCATTCGGTATTTAAGGCTTGATCAAGTTGATTTGGCAATGGCCTCGATCGTTGTGGCTTTGCCATTTGTGTTACCCCTCGTCTTTTTTATGATGAAAAGACTTTCTAAGTAAAGAGGTTTGGTTTTAATCTTGAAATGATTTGAAACATAATTTAAACGTGAAAAAATATACTCTTAAAAATATTGCAACAGAGGCCAAACTGCTTTTGATTGGAGTCCCCCTCCTCATATGGACGCTGATCCCGGTCTATCATTTATTTTTATTCTCCATCTCAACCAAAGATTCGGCGACCTCTGGGCATTTATGGCCTGTGCATCCCACGCTCCAAAATTTCGAGTTTGTACTCTGGCAAAAGCATTTTTATCTTAATTACTTTTGGATTCAGATGTGGAACTCGCTCTTTATTGCGGTGATGGTTGGTTTTTTGACTCTTTTTATTTCCACATTTGCAGCCTTTGCAATTTCAAGGCTTAAGGTCAGAGGGGGACGAACCGTTTTGAATCTGGCTTTGTTTACTTACTTTATTCCGGCCGCGTTTTTAGCTGTTCCGATGTATAAAACAATGGGCCAATACGGTTTACTGGACAATCAGTGGGCACTTATATTGGCTATGATCACGATTGCGTCTCCTTACTCCATTTGGGTTTTAAAGCAAGCCTCCGATAAGTTGCCGCTTGAGCTCGATGAGGCTGCTCGAATGGACGGGGCCACACCGATGCAACTCTTTCGTCTGGTTTACTTGCCCTTGATGGTTCCCTCATTGGTTGCCGTTGGCACGTACTCTTTGCTCCTGGCTTGGAATGAGTATTTGTATGCTTTTTTACTCTTGTCCAAAGAGAATTCTTTTACGGTCGGGGTGGCGCTTGGAAACTTCTTGTCCGCAGATGACTCCCCTTGGGAGCTTTTGATGACGACTGGGCTCATTTATGCCTTGCCCCCAGCCGCCATTTACTACACCTTTAAACGCTACATGGTGTCAGGCTTAACGGCTGGTGCTGTTAAGTCTTAGATCAATTGTTAATTGAAAGAAAAATATGGCTGAAGTTGCTTTTAGAAACATACAGAAATCTTACGGTAAAACCAAAATCATCCACGGCATAAGCTTTGATATTGCTGAGGGTGAGTTTGTGGTTTTAGTTGGCCCCTCAGGTTGCGGTAAATCCACTTTGCTGAGAATGATTGCTGGGTTGGAGGAGATTACGGAGGGTGAAATACGAATCGATGGTCGTGTGGTGAACGATTTAGACGCAAAAGACCGAGACATTGCGATGGTCTTTCAAAGCTACGCTTTGTACCCGCACATGACTGTTCGGGAGAATATGGGGTTTAGTTTGAGACTTCGCAGTGAGAACGTTGAGCTCACCGACAAGCGTGTGAGAGAGGCCGCAAAGATTTTGAATCTAGATTCTTTGCTTGACCGCTACCCAAAGGAGCTATCGGGGGGCCAGCGCCAAAGAGTTGCTATGGGCCGAGCCATCGTCAGAGATCCCAAAGTCTTTTTGTTTGATGAACCTCTCTCTAATTTGGATGCAAAGTTGAGGGTTGCAATGAGGGCAGAAATAAAGTCCTTACACCATCGCCTTAAAACGACAACCGTTTATGTGACACACGACCAAATTGAAGCCATGACCATGGCTGACAAAATTGTGGTGATGCATGATGGGGTTATCGAACAGATGGGAACCCCGCTCGAGCTTTTTGATGAGCCAAATAATTTATTTGTTGCGCAGTTTATCGGCTCACCCTCTATGAATGTGGTGAAAGGCCAAGTCAGCTCAAGCCCCAGCGGCAAGCTTTGTGTGCGCGTAGCAGACGCTTTTTGGCCTATTCCAGAAAACTTAGGCGTGAGTTTGGGCTCAGACGTGTTCTATGGTGTCAGGCCAACAGATATGTACTTGAGCACCGAGGACCACGGCATTACTGCTAAAGTCATCGTAGTCGAGCCAACGGGCGCAGAGACCGAACTCTTACTTAAGGTGGGGGAGGACCAAATTACCCTTGTCGTTCAAGGCCGTGTCAATCTCAAGCCTGATGAGAGCGTGTTTTTAAACACCAACACTGAAAAAATTCATCTATTTGATGCAAACACCCAAATCCGTATTCGCTGAGCGCACATGTGTTCAAGGCGCTCTGATTTAGCTTTCGTGGTGATGGGGGTGAGCGGGTGCGGTAAAAGCACAGTGGGTCAACTGTTGGCGCAGCGCCTGGGGCTGGAGTTTATTGAAGGAGACCAGTACCACTCGCATGCAAATGTAGCCAAGATGGCTTCTGGTACCCCTTTGACAGACCAAGACCGTTTGGAGTGGTTGGAGTTGTTGGCGCAGATGCTTCGCCAAGCTCGCATTAACCAAAGGCCTGTTGTGATGAGTTGCTCTGCACTCAAAAAGAGTTACAGAGATATTTTGCGCTCAGGCAATCCAAGCGTTTGCTTCCTCTATTTAAAGGGAACTTTTGAGCTTCTAAATAAAAGAGTGAGTGAGCGCTCCCATCAGTACATGCCTTCTTCTTTACTGAACAGTCAACTCTCTACGCTTGAGCCCCCTTGGGTTGAGGAGACTCATTTGGCTTACGATGTTAGCTTATCACCCGAGAAGATTGTTGACGCAATCACACAAGGGTTAGAAAGCAAGAGCTAGAGTTTTAAGAGAGCCTGCAGATCTAGCTAAGATTAAAGGGATGGAGAAAAAGGGTATTGGTTTACCTACTAAAGCCGCTTGGACTTCTTCTAGGACCTCCATTGCCCCCGCCAGTTCCCCCGCCGCCACTCCTTGGGCGTGGACGTTTACCGCCACCCCCACCGGGTGCAGCGTTATCAGGCCCTCCCCTGGGTCCTGAGCCTTGTCCAGATGAGCCTCTATTGTTTCTAGACCCGCCTCTGTTACCTTGAGACATAAGATCAACGGTAGTCATCGTCGGGTCAGGCACTCTTTGAGAGGAGTTACTGGACTTGTGACCAAAAGCGTTCACGCCGCTTTGAGTGCCCAAATGAGCATTGGCACGGGGTTGGAAATCATCATCTCCACGCGCTGATTGTGGTTCTGAGTTGAAGGGATCTTTAGCCTCCCTTGGCTCTCTTTGGTCTCTTTGCTCTCGATTATCTCTGGGCTGGTTGGAGCGATTGTTGTTGCGAGTCGAGTTGTTTCTTTGCCCGTAACCAGAAGGGGAACGAGAGGGTTGAGCGCCTCTTTGGGGGCGCTGATCAAATCCATTTTCACCGCTGCCGTTCGCCATTTGAGGCACTTGACTTGCATTCAACACCTCACCGTTGGGGCCTGTTTGAGCGGTTTGCTGAAGTGTATGTTGAGGGGCTGACCGCGCAGTCTGTCCCTCGTTGCGTCTTGACGGGGCGTGAGGTCTCGGGGCATTAGAGGGACCAGAGCCCGAGTTATGGGCCGGCCCGCTTGGTTTCTTTTTGTCCCTAATTCGCTCCAACATCTCTTGCCTGGCCGCTCTTGCCGCTTTGGCCATCACGTCCCTGCTAGGCGGTCTTCCTACGCCGCCCCATAGCGTTTGACGACCCATTGCAATGGGCTCGGCTCTCTCGCTTGGATCGGGCGCAAAGTCCTCGACCGTTTCAACTGGAATAGATTGATTTGTAAATTTTTCGATTTCTTGCATAAATCCCTGCTCATCTAAAGAAACGAGACTAATAGCCTCTCCGCTGGCACCGGCTCGCCCAGTACGCCCAATCCTGTGGACGTAGTCCTCACTGACGTTGGGTATCTCAAAATTGACAACGTGAGGTAAATCGTCAATGTCGATTCCGCGAGCTGCGATGTCAGTGGCAACTAAAACGCGCAACTCCCCGCTTTTAAATCCCGCCAACGCCTGGGTTCTTGCAGATTGGCTTTTGTTGCCGTGCAAGGCCATAGCGGTGATTCCGGTCTTATTTAAAAATTCTGCAACATGATTTGCACCAAACTTGGTTCTTGTAAAGACAAGGACCTGGTTCCAATTGTTGGTCTGAATGATGTGGGCCAATAAAGCTTTCTTTTTATTGCGGCCAACAGGGTGTACCACTTGACGAATTCGTTGTACGGTTGTGTTGCTCGGTGTGACTTGGATGCTTTGAGGATTGGAGAGCAGTGAGTTGGCAAGCTCTTTGATCTCGGGGCTGAAGGTGGCTGAGAAGAGCAGACTCTGCTTATTTTGCGGGATGAGTGAGAGGATTTTTTTGACATCATGAATAAACCCCATGTCTAACATGCGGTCAGCTTCATCGAGCACCAAAATTTGTACCGTGGACAAATCAAGATGTCCTTGTTGTTGCAAATCCAACAACCTCCCCGGAGTCGCAACCAAAATATCGACTCCGCGCCGAATTTTGTCAATTTGCGGGTTCATTCCCACTCCGCCAAAAATGACAGCCGAATTGAGTTGTAAATATTTTCCGTAATTTTGAACGGACTCTTCGATTTGAGCTGCCAACTCTCGAGTGGGCGTCAAAACAAGTGCTCGTGTACCAAACACTCCGAATTTGTTGGTTGAGCTCCTGCTCATAGTGAGTTTGTGCAAAAGGGGGAGCGTAAACGCTGCCGTTTTGCCCGTCCCAGTCTGAGCGCCCGCCAAAAGATCGTGACCTTGAAGAATAATGGGAATGGATTTTTCTTGTACAGGTGTAGGATTTTCGTAGCCTTGCTCGCGCACAGCCTTTAATATGGCGGGAGCCAAATTTAATTCTTCAAATTTCATGAAATAAGCGCAATATTAAGCGCGTGTAGCAGTCTTACTCGTTACAAAGATTAAGTAACATCCAGTCAAAGACCGACAGGAAACACAATTGGAGCCAAGGTAGTGCAAAAATTAAAGAGGTATTTTCTGCTTGGATCCCAGCAAGTTCGCTGGCGTTGAGGCAACTGGTGGCGTCAACAGGTCTTATTCTCTCACGAAAAGTCAGTTTTGACTAAAAATACTTTAAAAACGTCCATTTTGCGCAACTGCATTGGCACAATTGATTCACGCGAAACTAACGCGATAATCAATGCTTATAGATGTTTAGGCAATTTGCCGTTCACTTTTAGAAAGAGAAAAGCTTCATGGCTCAATATGTATTTACGATGAATAGGGTGGGGAAAATAGTCCCCCCTAAGCGCCATATTTTGAAAGATATCTCACTTAGTTTTTTCCCTGGCGCAAAAATTGGTGTTCTTGGCTTGAATGGCTCAGGTAAATCCACTCTTTTGAAAATCATGGCTGGTTTGGACACAGAGATTGAGGGGGAGGCTCTGCCGATGGCAGACCTTAAGATTGGTTACTTACCTCAAGAGCCGCAGCTTGAGCCCACACACACAGTCAGGCAAGTGGTTGAGGGAGCCATGGAGGAGGTCTTAAACGCTAAGACAAGGCTTGAGGAGATTTACGCCGCTTACGCAGAGCCGGATGCAGACTTTGATAAATTGGCGGCCGAGCAAGGGGAGCTTGAGGGGATTATCGCGGCTGCGGGCACCGACAGTGAGCATCAATTTGAAATAGCTGCAGATGCGCTCAGGCTGCCGCCGTGGGAGGCCCTCATAGATAAGCTATCGGGCGGTGAAAAAAGACGTGTAGCGTTATGCCGCTTGCTGTTGTCAAAACCGGATATGTTGCTCCTAGATGAGCCTACCAATCACTTAGACGCTGAGTCAGTAGATTGGTTAGAGCAGTTCTTGCAAAGATACCCCGGCACTGTTGTTGCGATTACGCATGATAGGTATTTCTTGGACAACGCTGCAGAGTGGATTTTAGAACTTGATAGAGGCCACGGGATACCTTGGAAGGGCAACTACAGCACGTGGCTGAGCCAAAAACAGGACCGACTCGAGAAAGAACAAAAAGGTGAGGAAGCTTTATCCAAAGCTTTGAAAAAGGAGCTTGAATGGGTTCGCCAAAACCCCAAAGGACGACAGGCTAAGAGCAAGGCCCGCATTGCAAGGTTTGAGGAGTTATCCAGCCACGAATATCAAACTAGAAACGAAACTCAGGAAATCTTTATCCCCGTCTCAGAGCGCCTTGGCAATGAGGTCATCGAGTTTGTGGGAGTGACAAAGTCATTTGGGGATAGGGTTTTAATTGACAATCTTAGTTTTAAAGTCCCTGCAGGCGCAATCGTTGGAATCATTGGTCCTAACGGCGCGGGTAAGTCCACTCTATTTAGGATGCTTGCCAATAAGCAAACGCCCGACAGCGGTGAAATCAAAGTTGGATCAACTGTGAGGATGGCCTTTGTAGATCAAACCAGAGACGATCTGTCCAATGATAAAACCGTTTGGGAAGATGTCTCAGGTGGACTTGATATTTTGACCGTGGGTAAGTTTGAAATGGCGAGCCGAGCGTACTGCGGACGATTTAACTTTAACGGCGGTGATCAACAAAAAAGAGTGGGCACGCTGTCCGGGGGGGAGCGGGGGAGACTGCACTTGGCCAAAACGCTAATTGCAGGTGGAAATGTGCTGTTACTGGATGAGCCCTCCAACGATTTGGATGTGGAGACACTGCGTGCGCTGGAGGATGCACTCCTTGAATTTGCGGGTAGCGTGATGGTGATCAGCCATGATCGTTGGTTCCTTGACCGAATTGCAACTCATATACTGGCTTGTGAGGGCGACTCACAGTGGGTGTTTTTTGATGGCAATTACCAAGAATATGAAATTGATAAGAAAAAGCGTCTAGGCGAAGAGGGCGCTAAGCCAAGGCGTGCACGCTTTAAAGCTTTGAAATAATACCGGACAACATGCGCAGTTCTTAAATGCTAAAAATCTCTGTACTTGATCAATCCGTAGCCACCAAAGAGCGCAGCGGAGCGCTTGCAATCCAGCAATCTTTGGAGCTTGCAAAGCATTGTGAGCAACTCGGATACAACCGTTTTTGGGTAAGCGAACATCACTCTCACCCAAGCATCGTAGGCACTGCGCCAGAGGTGTTGATGGCAGCCATTGCTGCTCAAACGAGCCGAATCCGAATTGGGAGCGCCGGTGTGATGTTGCCCCACTACTCCTCGCTCAAGGTTGCCGAGCAGTTCCGAGTCTTGGATGCATTGGCACCCGGTCGAATTGATTTGGGCGTGGGACGTGCGCCCGGTAGTGATGGAAGAACGGCTCAAATCTTGAACCCAGACCGGTATGCTTCAGATCGTTTTCCTGAGCAAGTTGTCGAGTTGATGCAGTGGGTGGGAGGCGCTACGCCTTCGCCGGGTCACCTTGGGCACGGCGTATTTGCTTACCCAAGCAGCGACACATCACCTGATGTTTGGATGTTGGGGAGCTCAAACTACGGCGCTCAGCTCGCAGCCTACCTTGGCTTGCCCTATGCTTTTGCTTACTTCATCACTGAGGGCGGCGGCGCAGCCCAAGCCCTTGAGATCTACAGGCAGACTTTTAAGCCCAGTGCGCACTTTGCAAAGCCCTATGCTGCGGTTTGTGTATGGGCCTTAGCGGCGCCAACAGAGGAGGAGGCTTGGTGGGCCTTTAAGAGCCGAGCTCGCTGGCGAATTGACAGAAACAGTGGGCGCATTGGTCCTTTGCTGCACCCCGATGAAGCGGACCGGGAATTTACCCCAGAAGAGCTTCGCGGGATTGAGCAGTTAAAGGCCAATGCTTTGGTTGGAACTGCCGAGCAGGTCAAGGAAAAAATAGAAAAATTAGCCGACTCTTTAGAGGCCCAAGAGATGGTCATCATCACGTGGAGCCATGACTCGAAGTCCCAGTTCAAATCTTACGAATTATTGGCTGAAGCATTTGAGCTGCAACATGCTTGAGTCCAAACCAACCCACACTTCATTTACAAACTACGGAGAAGCATCACATGTTTAAAACAACCCTTGCCGGCAGCCTGCCCAAGCCCGATTGGTTAGCAGAGACCCACAAACTTTGGCCTCAGTGGAGGACCAGTGGAGAGGCCCTGCAGTCTTACAAAGCGGATGCGACTTTGCTGTGGATTAAAGAGCAAGAGGACTGCGGCCTAGATATAGTCGGCGACGGTGAGCAAGCGCGTCAACATTTTGTGCATGGTTTTTTAGAGCAAGTCGAGGGGATTGATTTTGAGAATAAAGTCACCATGGGGATTCGCAACAACAGATACGACGCGCAGGTCCCTCAGGTCACTGGCCCACTTAAACTTAAAGGCAGAGTCCACAAATTTGAAGCAACTCTGGCTCGCTCACATACTAAAAAACAGCTTAAATTCACCTTGCCCGGGCCGATGACCATCGTGGACACAGTGGCCGATAGGTACTACGGTTTAGGCTCCAGTGAGAAAGAGGGCAGAATCAAAATGGCGTTTGCCTTTGCAGAGCTCTTGAACCAAGAGGCTTTGGCGTTACAGGCAGACGGGGTTGATGTGATTCAGTTTGATGAGCCGGCTTTTAACGTCTACATGGAGGAGGCCGCAGACTGGGGTGTGCAAGCGCTTGAGCGAGCTGCTCAAGGCCTTTCTTGCACCACCGCTGTTCACATATGCTACGGTTACGGTATCAAGGCCAACAACGACTGGAAGAAATCTTTAGGGCAAGAGTGGCGTCAATATGAAAAAATATTCCCAGCCCTTGCCAAGAGCAGCATTCAACAGGTCAGCTTGGAGTGCCAACACTCCCAAGTCCCAATGGATTTGATTGAGCTGCTAAGGGGCAAAGACGTGATGGTGGGTGTGATTGATGTGGCCAGTGATGTGATTGAAACAGCCGAGGAGGTTGCAGATACGATAGGGCGTGCTTTAAAGTTTGTGGGCCCTAAACACCTCATTGCTTGTACCAACTGCGGCATGGCCCCTATGAGCCGTGAGACAGCAATCGGTAAACTCAAAGCCTTAGTGGGCGGTGCAGCGCTCGCAAGTGAGCGCTATTTGTGAAAGAAGAGGGAGGGGCGGGTTGAGCAGGCTGATACATCCCCCCTATGAGAGCAGCAAACCCGCCTCATATTTTGTTGGTCTTGTGCTCTCTTACTCCCTTACTTCCCTACTTCCCTACTTCCTTACCACTATAGCCTCTCAAAAATAGCTGCAATACCTTGTCCCCCACCAATGCACATGGTCACCAAGGCGTAACGTCCCGAGATTCTTTGAAGCTCATAAA
>Ga0164296_1004895_pt1 | contig 11985 bp, 12 predicted proteins | sample GEODES057metaG_FD_113533 | JGI IMG/M metagenome (GOLD analysis project Ga0164296, IMG submission 113533) | Dystrophic lake water microbial communities from Trout Bog Lake, Wisconsin, USA - GEODES057 metaG | ecosystem: Environmental > Aquatic > Freshwater > Lake | place: USA: Trout Bog Lake...
CGAATTCCGGAATCAATTCCTGGAAGGACCTGAGCGGCAAGACCGTTTCAGTGCCCGCTCGCGGTGCGCAAGGCGAGGTGACCATCGCCCAGGCAGTGAAGAACGCAGGAGGTAATCCTGCCTCAATCAACTGGGTGACGCTGCCATTCGGTACCGCGTTGGATGCTCTGAAGTCAGGCAAGACGCAGGCAGCCTTCACCGTGGAACCGTTCACCTCGCAGTGCTCGGCAGACGGCCTGAAGAACCTCGGCAGCCCAGGTATCGCATTCTTCGACAAGGAAGTTGCGATTGGCATGTGGGTCACGACAGGTTCGTATGCCGCCGCGAATCCCGGCGTCGTTGCGGCATTCCAAAAGTCGATCGCTCAGGTCGGGGCGTTCGGCAACACCAAGGCCGGCTGGGAGAAGGTGCTCGAGTCAGCGAATCCCACCTACACTCAGGTGGACCTCGCTACCGCTCGCCAGGCGAATCCCTCCTATTTCCCGCCAACAATTGTGAAGCAGGATCTGCAGCTTCCTGCCAACAAGATGTTGGCTTTGGGATATTTGAAGTCACCGCTGAACGTCAGCGGCCTGTTGCTCAAGCAATATCGGAAATAGCACCGATTCCTCGTAGTTAGCGAAGGAGTCGCCGTGAAGTCTGCCGTCAGCCGCATCCCGGCTGGGGTGGTGACGACGGTTGTCGCACTGTTGGTGTGGCAACTCGTCGGATCCTTCGGTCCGCTTCATGGCGACTCCTTCGCTTCTGCGTCACAGGCGATTACCGGACTTTCGAGTCTGGCTCGACAGAGTGATTTTTGGTCTGCCGTAGCGCAAACTGTCGAAATAGCAGCGATCGGCTTCGGGATCTCGGTGCTTATCGCAGTGCCGCTGGGCGTGGTGATTGGCCTGAGTCGCTTCGCCTACCGATCGACCAAATTCACCTTTGACTTCTTCAAAGTCATCCCGCCGATCGTCATTATCCCGATCGCGATTTTGGCGATAGGTCCCACGCTGGAAATGGGCATTTTCCTGGTCGTATTCGCGAACATATTTTCCGTAGCCATTCAAACCGCGTACGGGGTTCGTGACACCGACCCGGTACTCCTCGAGACGATGAAGTGCTACCGGATGGGGACGTGGTCGCAGATCCGGTATGCACGCCTGCCGGCAGCAGCATCGCAAATATCGGTCGCCTTGCGACTTGCCGCCTCCGCGTCGCTGATCGTTGCTGTCGTCGCCAGCCTGATCGGTGGAGCACCGGGCCTTGGACAGTTGCTCGGGCTTCTGGAGAACGCCGGCAAGACCAGTCAGGCATACGGAGTGGTGCTATTCCTCGGCATCATCGGACTTCTGGTGTCGCGCGCGATCGTGTTGGCTCAACGGCGCATGGTGTTCTGGAGCGGCAAATGAGACGGGCCTGGCGTTGGGTCATCGCGATTGCCGTAGCCGGCTGGCTTCCCGTGTTCTTCATCGCCTGGTGGTGGCATGCAAGTGCCAATTCCAAGAATCCCTACTTCCCGCCCTTGTCGAAGATCTGGACTGAATTCAAGGCAAATTGGATCTTTACCCTCGTACCCGTGCACGTCGTTCCAAGCCTCATCAATCTCTTCGTCGGATTCGCAATCGCTATCGTGCTTGGTATTGGTGCAGGAACACTCCTCGGCGCTTCACGGACCGGTGCAAGGTATACCGAACCACTGATCGATTTCATTCGGTCAATCCCGCCAGTTGCACTGGTGCCGATCTTTATTCTCCTCCTTGGACTGGATGCCAAGATGCGGATAGCGTCAATTGCGTTCTCTGCAACGTTTCCCATATTGCTTGCCACGATCGAGGGTGTTCGACACACAAATCCAGTCCTGCTCGAGACTGCGCAAACATTTCGATTGACGAACCAGCAGATACTCTGGCGAGTACGTGTTCCGTATGCCAAGCCCACCATTTTCGCAGGATTGCAGGTTGGACTCCAGATCGCGTTTGTGGTCACCATCGCGAGTGAATACTTGGGTTCGGGATTTGGGCTCGGAGCATTCACCCTGAATGCCACTGATTCCTTTCTCATCGTTGATGCATGGACTGGAGTGATCTTGCTGGGAGTGCTGGGCTATGCGCTGTCATTGGTCTTCGACGCCGTGGAGCGAGTCAGCTTGCGGTGGTACTACGGACAAAAGAAGCTCGCCTAATGGAGAAGTCAGTGAACAACGCGATCACCATTGACTCGGTTTCGATGGAATACCAGACCGCTGGTGGGACCAAGCGGGTGCTCCATGATGTGAGCTATCAGGTGAGCGAGGGCCACTTTGTCTCTATTGTTGGGCCTTCTGGGGTTGGAAAGACCACGTTGCTGCGCTTACTGACCGGACTGGCCACCCCGACCAATGGATCGATTGCCGTGCGTGGTCAGGAATTGCATGGGCCTCCCCAGGGCATGGCCGTGGTCTTGCAGGATTACACGCGTTCCCTCATGCCGTGGCTGACAGTCGCCAAGAACATCGCACTGCCTTTGAAGCGATCCGGCTTGAGTAAGTCCGAGGTGGCAGAGCGAGTCATGTCGTCCCTGGAAGAAGTAGGACTGTCCGGTAGCGGTCGGTCCTATCCCTGGCAATTGTCCGGAGGAATGCAGCAACGTGTCTCGATCGCTCGCGCCATTGCTTCACGCCCAAGCATCCTGGTGATGGATGAACCCTTTGCCTCGGTGGATGCCCAGACCCGGTTCGATCTGGAAGATCTGGTCCTGAAAGTGCGTGCGGACTTTGACATCACGACCCTGATGGTCACTCACGACATCGATGAAGCCGTGTATCTCTCTGACGAAATAGTGGTCCTGCGAGGTAGCCCGGCCGAAGTCCGTGAGGTGGTCAGCATCAATATCCCCTTCCCTCGCTCGCAAGTTGCATCCCGAAACGACCCGCAGTTCGCACATTTGCGTACCCACGTCTATGCCCTCGTGCGGGGTCTGGAGTGATTGCGATCAGTACATCACCGCATGGGCGGTCACCATTCGTGGGTTCAGTACTCACCGAACGTTGAGCGAATCCCCCAAGGACGCTGATGTGCGGCAACTGCAACTGCAGGTGCCTGTGCTGGAGCGTCACCGAAGCAATGTACGCACAATGTGCATACATTGTCTGTACGCTCGTTCGTTCGCGGGCAACAACCTTCGGTCTTTGGGCGAGCCGACAGTTGGCATGACCCAATTTGTCTGTCATGCGTCTATATTTCGGCCAAGACTGTCACACCCGCGTGTCACAGTTGCCGTGCAGAAAGTCGGGCACGACGCGCGATGATGAGACTGCGGGTTTCGGGGGGAACTGCATGCCAAGGGAAGCCTCGCGCACGGCGCGAATGAATATGCGACTGACGCCGGATGCTCACGAACTCATCCGGCGAGCGGCGGCAATCCAAAATCAGGACGTGTCCGGCTTCGTCCTGGGTGCGGCAATCGACCAGGCCCGCCAGGTGTTACTCAGTGAGCGCGAACTTCGCGGAGACGACGACTAGACCACGCCGGGGCACACGGACACACTGCGGTTGTCCTGCCTAGGCGGTAATGGTCCAATGGGGCCGTGAGCACCCCTACTTCTTCGGTCAACCTTCATGACGCACGCATCACCTATGACCGAGCATCGTTGGCTGAGTCTGACCTCACCGAGGACCCACTGACGTGCTTCCACTCGTGGTTTCAGGAGCTGACCGACGCTGGGCTGGAAGAACCGAATGCGATGGTGCTGGCCACCGCTGACGCCTCCGGCGTGGTGTCCAGCCGCACTGTGCTGCTCAAGGAAGCAAACGAGCACGGTTTTGTGTTCTTCACTAACCTGAACTCGCTGAAGTCGCAGCAACTTGTGTCCAACCCGCGGGCAAGTTGCACATTCCCCTGGTATCTCATGCATCGCCAGGTGAACATCATTGGCGATGTCCATCTCCTGTCTCGAGCGGACGTCGAGGGGTACTTCCACTCCCGGCCACGCGCGTCCCAGCTCGGGGCGTGGGCCAGTGAACAGTCATCGGTGATCGCATCGCGTGCGGTGGTCGAAGGCCGATTCGATGATCTGGTGAAGCAGTATGGGCTGACGGAGGCCGATGGAACGATTCCCGTGCCACCGCACTGGGGTTGCTGGCTGATCGCCCCGCACAGCATTGAGTTCTGGCAGGGACGGCCGTCTCGACTGCATGACCGCCTCCGCTTCACTGCCACCAGCGCTCAAGCGCGAACCAATGACCGAGGTGACTGGGAACTGCAACGACTGGCTCCATGAGCCAATCGCGCCCGTGAGCACATCCACTAGGTTCGAGCAGTGGCCCTGCTCGCGGATCTGACGCCCCTTCGGGTCAGTCCGGCGTATCGGCGCCTGTGGGCCTCGCTGAGCATTAGCAGCGTTGGCCAGCAGATGACCTCGGTCGCGGTGGGATTTCAGGTCTGGCATCTGACGCATTCCAGCTTTGCCGTGGGCCTTGTTGGGCTGTTCCAACTGGTACCGCTTGTGGGCTTTGGCCTGTACGGCGGAACCTTGTCTGATGCCTTTGATCGTCGGACCGTCGGACTGCTGACAGCAATCGGTATGTGGTTCACCTCCGTGATGTTCTTGAGCCAATCGGTGCTTTCGGTGAACTCGGTCTGGCTGCTCTATGTGGTCATTGCGTTGCAGTCAGCGTGCTTTGCCATCGGGAATCCAGCACGTCAGGCGATCATTCCGCGGATCGTTCCCGGTGACCTGCTTCCCTCAGCCAATGCGTTGGGGATGCTGACATTCAACCTGGGGTTCACGCTGGGACCGTTGCTCGGCGGTGCGCTGATCGCCGTGACCGGATCGGTGAGTTGTGCCTATCTGATCGACACGGTGGCGTACCTGGCGATGATCTGGGCGATGTGGCGCCTGCCCTCACTCCCGCCGGTCGTGATCCCCGGCGATGCCATCCCGCGTGCCGGCTGGTCTGCGGTCCGCGAAGGCTTTGCGTTCCTTCGCGGCAAGAAGAACCTCCAGATGAGCTTCTATGAGGACATCATCGCCATGGTCTTCGGCATGCCCCGCGCTCTGTTCCCGGCAATTGCCACGCATTGGTACGGCGGCTCGATCCGCGAGGTCGCGACCGTGCTGGGTGTGTTGAGCGCAGGTCCCTCGGTCGGGGCCCTGATTTCTGGCATTTTCTCCGGCTGGCTGCATCGGGTGCGTTGGCAGGGACGGGCAGTGGTTGGCGCGATCGTCACCTGGGGAGCGGCCATTACCTGCTTTGGCCTGTTCCACTTCCTTCCCGTCGCAGTGCTCATGCTGGCAATCGCCGGCGCGGCAGACAACGTCTCGGCAGTGTTCCGGTCCACGATCTTGCAATCAGCGACACCGGATGAATTCCGAGGTCGGCTCCAAGGAGTCTTCACCGTCGTGGTTGCCGGCGGTCCGCGATTGGGCGATGTCGAAGCCGGAGCCGTGGCAGCACTGGCCGGCGAGACCGTCTCGGTGGTCTCCGGCGGCATTGCGTGTGTCGCGCTGGCGATTGGCCTGGCCCGAGCAGTGCCATCGTTCATGAAGTACGACGCGCACCATCCTGTGCCATGAGCGATACCTGCAGTTACATGTCCAGCCAGGCACGAAGGATTCGATCGACCAGGTGCTCCAGGTCCATGTGCATCTGCTCAGCCTGAGCCTGCAGTGCCTTTCGCACATGGGCGTTGACCGCGATTGCCGTTGTGGGGCTGGCCTTCACGCGATGCTTGTCCTTCTTGACCTTCTTGTGCTTGCCGGAGATTACCGACGCGCCAGTGGCGCCGACCAGACCGGCGGGAGCAGCGGTGACCGTGGTTCCCGGCGTCGGACGGACCGGATGCTCGGTTGCATCGGCTGCCTTGCGTAATGCCGGCCGCTGCGGGGGGTTCATTGGCTCCATGGTGTCTCCGATCGACGTACTAGGTGAAGCGGGGGATCGGGCGCTGGCGATGAGCCTGGCCGAATGGATAGCGAAGGTCGGTCAGCAGCGCATCGAAGATGCCTGCCAGCTCGCGACCCGCAGGGGAGTCCCACTGATGGATCGGGATACCGGCGCCCTCGGACTGCGCCACGGCATTGCGCTCGGGGATTTCCGTTCCCCACACCAGGTGCGGATATGCAGCACGCAGTTCACTGATGCGTGATCGATGATCGGCAACGGTCGTGCGAGCACGATTGACCACGATGAGCGGTTCGCGAAGCAGCGGGTTCCCGCCTGAGCGGATGACCGAAACGGCATCGACTGCCTGCTGGGCACCACGCAAGGCAAAGTAGCCCGGTTCGGTCACCACGACGACCGCATCGGCGGCCATCAGCGCATTGCGCGTGAGCTCCCCGAGCGAAGGCGGGCAGTCGATCACGATGATCGACCACTGGCGATCCAAGGTGGCCAGCGACGTGCGTAGCCGAAGCTCGGAGTGATCACCCTCGCGCAGATTGCGGTGCTCCAGTGCCCGATCGGCGACGATCACGCCCACAGCAGGCCCCCAGCCCGACGGCACGATCGCCTGGGCTGCCACGCCCGGACGTGCATCAGCAAGCACGTCTCCGCTGGTGAACGGCGCCTGCTCGACAGCACAGCCCATGGACGCGTTACCTTGCGGGTCCAGGTCCACCACGAGTGCGGACTCCCCGGCATTGGCTGCGGCGCTGGCAAGCCCCAGGGTCACGGTGGTCTTCCCGACCCCGCCCTTCATGGATATGACAGCGACAGTGAGCACCGGCACATCGTAGGCGCCGTGGCACCGCTGGCTGTCACAGGACAGCGCGCACCAGGGTGCCGATGGTCATGACTGGGCTGATTGCAGGAGTCGCAAGAGCCCGGCCAAGTCCGGTGCGGTGATGTCGCCAGCGACTCCCCACACCCCGACGCTGCAGCAGCCGGCGGCTCGAACTGAGGAAATGCCCGCTGGCTGATCTTCCACGCCCAGGCACGCAGATGGCGGGGTAGCGATGCGTTGGGCGCCAAGCAGGAAGGGCTCGGGATGGGGTTTGCCGAATGCCACGTCGTCGCAGGTGACCAGATGCGGCGCCGCGATGCCACTGGCGCCAAGACGCGCTGTCGCCAGCGCAGCATCAGCGCTGGTGACGATCGACCAGGGAATGCGGCGCTCGGTGATCCAGGCCAACAGTTCCACCGCGCCGGGACGAGGGACGATTCCCTCCAGATCCGCGCGCTCGATATCGTCGAATTGCCGATGCAAATGCTGCAGGTGTTGCGGGTCGGCATCGGGGAAGCAGTGCTGCACTGTTGCCAGCGAGGGTCGCCCGTACAGGATTTCCAGCCGATCGGCTACCTCTACCGATTCGGCCCAGCGCTGCCACGAGCGATCCACCACGTGGCCGGAGTCGATGAGGGTGCCGTCCATGTCGAACAGCAGCCCGCTGATGGTCCACTGATGACCGGCATCGTCGGTGATCTGCATCAGGCCATCATGCCTGGTGGTTCCGGAGGAGCCCTAGGTGTTCTTGACCACGGAGTAATCGTCCAGGGCCACCTGACGCTCCACGGAGTGGTCCACGACCCGTGACGGGTAGCCACGGTCGTATCCCTGCGCATGGTCCCAGGGCTGATGTGCGGCCTTGCCCGGCAGATGCGCCAGTTCGGGGATGTACTTGCGTACGTAGTCTCCGGACGGATCAAACTTTTCCGCCTGCAGCACCGGATTGAATACCCGATAGAAGGGGGAGGCGTCGGTCCCGCAGCCAGCAGTCCACTGCCAGCCGTGAGCATTACTGGCACTGTCACCATCCACCAGCAGGCGCATGAAATGGCGGGCTCCGTCCTGCCATCGCTGATGGAGGTCCTTCACCAGGAAACTTGCCACCACCATGCGCACGCGATTGTGCATCCATCCCTCGGCGAGCAATTGCCGCATTCCGGCGTCGACGAAGGGATAGCCGGTGCGACCGTGCTGCCAGGCAACGAAGTGCTCCTGGTTATCCGACCACGGCATGGCGTCGAATCGGGAGTCCAGGCTGGCGTCGATTGAGGCTGGTGCCTGATGCAGGACATCGGCGTAGAACTCACGCCAGCACAGCTCCTTGCGGAACGTCTCTGCGCCATCATCGTTGCCCAATGCGGCCAGCAAGCTACGCGGGTGAATCTCGCCCCACTTTAGATGCACGCTCAATCCGCTGGTGCCGGACACATCCGGACGGTTCCTCAGCTCCTGGTACCGCGCAAGGCGGTGTTGGCGAAAGTCATCCCAGCGCTGCCAGGCCTGCTCTTCGCCGGCCGTTGGGATCGTCATGCCGTCGGGAATGGCCACGGTGGGGTATCCGTCACTGTGCGAAGTCGCATCAGCAAGCCAGCTGCCGTCGGCAGGTGCCGGCACGGCCGGTGCGCGCCATCCGTGCCGGCACCACGCCCGATAGAAGGGGGTGAACACGCGATAGGCCGTGCCGTCCTCCTTGGCTACCCGTCCGGGGGCCACGGCATAGGGCGACCCGATCAATTCGCACCGAACCCCTGCGGCCATGAGCCCATCTCGGACGCGAGCATCGCGTCGCTGTCCGTAATTGCCGAAGTCGGCCGATGCGTAGATCGCGCTGGCATTCATGCGTTCGGCGAACTCGGGCAAGTGAGCTGCCGGATCGCCGTGCAAGACCACCAGGTGGGAGTGCAGGCTTCGGTCCAGTTGCTGCAGGGCATCAACCAGGTACCCCTGGCGTGGCGCCCCGGCCCGATCCCACAAGGCCGGATCGATCATGAAGACGGGAATGACCGGTTCTCCGGAGTCAATCGCTGCCAGGAGGGCGGGATTGTCCTTGAGCCGAAGGTCACGCCGGAACCAGAAGATGACCGCCACGACGTCAGGCTAGGCCACCGTCACCGGCAGTGCATCCTCGCAGGCGGCCGCTTCCGATAGATTCCCGATGTGCGCGGGCGTTGTGGAGGTCGACGGTGAGTGACCTCATCGATACCTCGGAGATGTATCTGCGGACCATCTTTGAGCTGGAGGAAGAGGGCGTGACACCCCTTCGGGCGCGCATTGCGCAGCGGCTGAGTCAAAGCGGGCCAACGGTGTCCCAGACCATTGCCCGCATGGAGCGCGATGGTCTGGTGATCGTCGCGCCGGATCGGTCCTTGGAACTGACGCAGATTGGTCGGGAAATTGCCACGCGCGTGATGCGCAAGCATCGAATTGCCGAGTGCATGCTGGTCGACCTGTTGCACGTTCCTTGGGAGGATGTGCATGCCGAGGCATGTCGCTGGGAGCACGTCATGAGCGCTGCTGTGGAGATCCGCATCCTGGATGTGCTGGGCCGCCCGGCAGCCTCACCATTTGGCAATCCGATTCCCGGCCTTGCCGAACTCCTGCCCGATGCCGTGGTGTCGGCGACCAGCACCCGGGGCAGGCCCCTGCTGGAGATTGCCACCGACCAGGTGCAGCGCGTCATCGTTCGCCACATCGCCGAGCCTGTGCAAGATGACGCGTCAACGATGGCTCGCCTCCGCCGTGTCGGCGCAGTGCCCGGTGCCTCGGTGAAGGCGCATCGGGCAGCCGAGGGGATCATGATCGGCAGCGCAGGTGAATACACCGAGCTCAATGACGAGATCGCAAATTACCTATTCGTGGACAAGGACTAACGCACCGTCCCGGGCGCAGGTCACCGGTGCCTGAACGTCACCGCTTGCGTGGCAGCAGGGCAGTGGAAGAAGGCCTGCCCATCGGCTAGGCGTTGACCGTGGACATATTCGGGTACCTGTCCCCGGCCGCCGCACCGATCGGTGCCGCCGCATTCAGGGCCGCTAGCAGCTGGGAGGACAGCGAGATGTCCACGGCGGCGATGTTCTGCTCCAGGTACTCAAGGCGCCGAGTTCCGGGAATCGGCACCACATCCTCACCTTGTGCCATCACCCATGCCAGCGCCAACTGGCTCGGTGTCACCTCGATGGAATCGGCAAGCTCCTTGACCTTGGCCACCAAGTTCAAGTTGTGCTGCAGGTTCTCGCCGGTGAACCGCGGGTTGTTCCTGCGGAAATCGTCACTGGCCAATTCCTCGGGACTGGCGATGGTCCCGGACAGGAAACCGCGGCCGAGCGGTGAATAGGCCACGAAGCCGATGCCGAGCTCGCGCACCGTGGACAGCACGCCATTGGTTTCCACATCACGAGTCCACAAGGACCACTCGGTCTGCAGCGCCGTAATCGGATGGACGGCGTGGGCTCGGCGGATCGTTTCCGGTGCCGCTTCGGAGATACCCAGGTGGCGTACCTTGCCTGAAGTCACGAGCTCAGACAGTGCCCCCCAGGTCTCTTCCACCGGAACAGTGCGGTCCACGCGATGCTGGTAATACAAGTCAATGGTGTCGATGCCCAGGCGCTGGAGCGAGGCGTCACAGCAGGCGCGAACGTATTCCGGCCGGCCGTTAATGCCGATGAATGATCCATCGGCGGCGCGCTCGTTGCCGAACTTCGTCGCGATCGTGTACTGGTCACGATGACCGGCGATGGCGCGACCGACCAATTGCTCGTTGGTGAACGGCCCGTACATGTCGGCGGTATCCAGGAATGTCACCCCGAGGTCCAGCGCTCGATGAATCACGGCAATGGATTGCTCGTCATCGCGAGGACCGTAGAAGTCGCTCATCCCCATGCAACCCAGTCCCTGGGCCGAAACCTGAAGGTCACCAATCATTCGCTGCTGCATGAGATCTCCTGGGGTAGACACCGTGTCCGATTTCCTCGTTCCACACCTAGTGTGAACCATGCCCTGGGGGCTAGATCACCTCGGGGATCGGCTCAGGCGGTCGAGGGCAGCGTCGATCCCGTGAGGCCGACGGAGTTCCATCCCGATCGCCTCAGCCGGAACAAGGTGTTTTGCCGGAACAAGGTGTTTTGGGGGCACTGTCGATTCGGAAAGCCCGCCCCGGATCCGAATCGGTGGTTTACTGCTGCCCACGTTCAGTGCGGAAGGCGCTCAAGCACTGGTCACGTTAGGAGGCGGTATGACCTACGTTCAGAAGGCCGGTACGAGCTGGTCGCAGACGTATGCCCAGTGCGTGCTTGCTGCACCGGAAGCCTTTGATGCCGATCGCATCCGGAACCTGATTGGCGGGCAATGGGTGCGGGCCGGGGTCCCGGGAGAGCATCAGAACCCGGTGGACGGCGAACAGATCGAGGGCCCGCCGCGGATCAATCATGACGAAGCCGTTGCGGCAGTCGATGGTGCGGTTCGCGAGCACGTGGCCTGGAGCAAGGTCGGCCTGGAGCAGCGCAAGGAGCAGGTGGCTCGCGCGGTGGCCGCGATGCGGGAGCATCGGGCCCTGCTCGCACTGCTCCTGGTCTGGGAGATCGGCAAGCCGTGGCGGTTGGCCTGTGCCGATGTCGATCGAGCGCTGGACGGAGTCGACTGGTACCTGCAGGAAGCCGATCGGCAACTTGCCGGGCGAAAGCCGCTGCCCGGGCCGGTGAGCAACATCGCGAGCTGGAACTACCCGATGAGCGTGCAGGTGCATGCCGAACTGGTGCAGGTGCTCGCCGGCAATGCGGTTATCGCCAAGACGCCCAGTCAGGGGGGTTTTCACTGCTTGACGTTGGCGCATGCGCTGATGCGACGTGAAGGCCTGCCGGTCACCTTGGTCTCGGGCATGGGGTCATCCCTGGGAGACATCCTGATTCGGGGCGAGGGCATCGGGGCACTGGCGTTCGTCGGAGGGCGCGCCAATGGCCGCAAGGCGGCCACGACCCTTGCCGATACCGGCCGCCGACATTTCCTGGAGCAAGAAGGACTCAACACGTGGGGTATCTGGGGCTTTTCCCAGTGGGACCTGCTGGCCGGACACCTGAAAAAGGGCTTCGAGTACGGCAAGCAGCGATGCACGGCCTATCCACGCTTTGTTGTGCAGCGCGCCATGTTCGCTGACTTCTTGCAGGCATACCTGCCCGTTGTGGAAAGCCTGCGCTTTGGCAATCCGCTGGCAGTGGAGCACGCCGATGATCCATTCCCTGAACTGGACTTCGGACCGGTCATTAGTGCGACCAAGGCCACCGAATTACGGCAGAACTTCGACGA
>Ga0164296_1004896_pt1 | contig 11984 bp, 6 predicted proteins | sample GEODES057metaG_FD_113533 | JGI IMG/M metagenome (GOLD analysis project Ga0164296, IMG submission 113533) | Dystrophic lake water microbial communities from Trout Bog Lake, Wisconsin, USA - GEODES057 metaG | ecosystem: Environmental > Aquatic > Freshwater > Lake | place: USA: Trout Bog Lake...
CCGGCCGGTGTCGGTTGAGCAGTTGTCCGCCGCAGCGGGCGCCCGGGCCGGGGGAGGCGGGCTCTTCGAGGTCGTGTGGTCCCCGGTCCCCCAGGAGGACGACAGCTTCGACGGCGCCGGACCGGTTGTGTGGGAATGCAATGCCGATGCGGATCCCGAAAAGGACGGCTCAGTGCACGCGACCGTCTGCGAGGCGCTCGGCGTCGTCCAGGCCGCATTGTCCGGCGACGGGCCCCTGGTGGTGGTGACCCGCGGCGCGACCGGTCTCGGAGACGAGCAGGTGACCGATGTGGCCGGCGCTGCGGTCTGGGGGCTGGTGCGCTCCGCTCAGGCTGAGTATCCCGGCCGGGTGATGCTGGTCGACTCCGACGGCTCCGTGGACATCCGCGCGGCGATGGGTTGCGGCGAGCCGCAGGTGGTGATCCGCGCTGGCGTCGTCTACCGCCCCCGGCTGCGGGCGCTGGGTTCGGCTGCGGCGCTGCAGTTACCGACTGAGCCGTCGGCGTGGCGCCTGGCGGCGGGCGATTCGGGCACCCTGGAGGACCTCACGGTGCAGGTGTGCCCGCGCCCCGAGCTGGCCGCGGGCCAGGTCCGGGTGTCGGTCGCCGCCGTCGGCGTGAACTTCCGCGACGTCCTGGTGGCTCTGGGCATGTACCCCGGCTTCGCCGAACTCGGCGCCGAGGGCGCCGGTGTGGTGGTTGAGGTCGGGCCAGAGGTGAGCGGCCTCGCCGTCGGTGACACGGTCATGGGCATCCTGGGGCTCGCCGGGTCCGAGGCGGCGGTGGATCAGCGCTTCCTGGTGCGGGTGCCGCAGGACTGGTCGATGACGACGGCTGCCGGGGTGCCGGTGGTGTTCCTGACGGCGTTCTACGGGCTGTCGGTGCTGGCGGGCCTGCGGGCCGGGCAGCGGGTGCTGGTGCATGCCGCGGCCGGCGGGGTGGGCATGGCCGCGGTGCAGTTGGCCCGCCACTGGGGTGCGGAGGTCTTCGCCACCGCCAGCCGCGGCAAGTGGGATGTCCTGCGCGCCATGGGTCTCGATGATGATCACATCGGCGACTCGCGGACCCTCGAATTCGAGCAGAAGTTCCTGACCGCCAAAGGGCGCGCCGGCGTCGGGGCTGGTGTCGATGTCGTCCTCAACTCGCTGGCCGGCGAGTTCACGGATGCGTCGTTGCGGTTACTGACCCGCGGTGGGCACTTCATCGAGATGGGCAAGACCGATCTGCGCGATGCGGCGGAGATCTCGACGCGCTATCCGGGGGTCGCGTATCGCGCGTTCGATCTGATGGAGGCCGGCCCGGACCGGATCGCCGCCATGCTCGGGGACCTGGTGGACCTCTTCAACTCCGGGGTGCTGACGCCGCTGCCCACCAAGGCATTCGACGTGCGACGCGCCGTCGAGGCCTACCGATTCGTCAGCCAGGCCCGACACATCGGCAAGGTCGTGCTCACCCTGCCCGACGGGCCCCGCGGACTCGCCACGGGCACCGCGGTGATCACCGGCGGAACCGGCATGGCGGGTTCCGCGCTGGCACGGCACCTCGTTCACCGCTACCGGGTGCCCCACGTCATGCTGGTCAGCCGCAGCGGCGAGCACGCGGCCGGAATCGCCGATCTGGCAGCCGAATTGCGGGATGCCGGTGCGCAGGCGACGGTGGTGGCCTGTGATGCGGCCGATCGCGATGCGCTGGCCGCGGCACTCGCCGCCGTGCCGCCGCGCTACCCGGTGCGCGGTGTCTTCCACGCCGCGGGGGTGCTCGACGACGGACTGATCGCCTCGCTGACCCCGGAGCGTGTCGACGCGGTGCTGCGAGCCAAAGTCGACGTCGCGTGGAACCTGCACGAGTTGACCCGCGACATGGATCTGACCGCCTTCGTGATGTTTTCGTCGATGGCGGGAATCATCGGCGCGCCGGGACAGGGCAACTACGCGGCGGCGAACAGCTTCCTCGACGCACTGGCAGCCCACCGCCGCGCCCACGGACTGCCGGGGCTATCGGTCGCCTGGGGGCTGTGGGAAGAACCGTCCACCATGACGCGACACCTCGGGGACACCGACCGCGCCCGGATGAGCCGAGTCGGACTGAGCCCACTGCCGACGCGGGAGGCCTTGGCGCTCCTGGACGAGGCGATCCTCGCCGACCGCTCGATGCTCGTCGCGGCCCGGCTGGACCCGGCGAAGCTGGCCCGCGACAGCGCCGAACTGCCCCCCGTCCTGCGCGAGATTGCCGCCCGGCGGTCGCGGCGGATGATCGCCGACCCGGGTTCGGCGGCATCGACCTCGAGTTTGCGCGCCCGCCTGCACGGACTCTCCGCCGAGCAGCGCCACCGCGAACTGACCGACCTGGTGTGCGGCAGCGCCGCCACCGTCCTGGGCCACCCCGACGTCGGCGCCGACAGTTCCTTCGCCGACCTGGGTTTCGACTCGCTGAGCGCGGTCGAGCTGCGCAACCGCCTGAAAACAGCGACCGGGCTGACCCTGTCACCGACCGTGATCTTCGACCACCCCACACCCACCGCGCTCGCCGGGCACCTCGACACCCAACTCGCCACCGGAGCCGCCCTCGAGGGGCCCGCCGACCTCCCCGGCGCCGCCCCCGCGACGGCTCCACCGCTCGACCGTTTTGACGACGTCGTGCGCGAACTGCAGACGCTGATCGAACAACCCGGCCTGAGCGCCGAGGAGAAGATGCGGATGAACAGTCGCGTGCAGGCGCTGCTGGCCGCGATGGCGATCCCGGATCCCGAACCCCCGATGTTCGACGACGACATTGCGACCGCCACCGAAGCCGACCTGTTCGCGCTGCTCGATGACGAGGCCGGACGCTGACGTGAGCGGCCCGCGACCGTCGGACGTCGCCGTGATCGGGCTGTCGTGCCGGTTTCCCGCCGCGGCGAACCCGATGGAGTTGTGGACCCTGCTGCGCGACGGGGTCGAGTCCACCCGGCCACTCGACGACATCGCGGGATTCGACGCCGACTTCTTCGCCGTGTCGCCCCGCGAGGCCCGCGCGATGGATCCTCGCCAACGACTCGCCCTCGAACTCGCCTGGGAACTGCTCGAAGACGCCTTCGTAGTCCCCGAAACGCTGCGGGGGCAGCCGGTCGGCGTGTACGTGGGCGCGATGAACGACGACTACGCCTACCTGACGCTGCGCGACGCCGCCGACACCGTCGATCACCACTCGTTCACCGGCGTCAGCCGGACCATGATCGCCAATAGGATCTCCTACGCGCTCGGCTTGCGCGGCCCCAGCATGGCCGTCGACTCCGGCCAGTCGTCGTCACTGGTCGCGGTGCATCTGGCCTGCGAGAGCCTGCGCGCCGGGGAGACCCCGCTCGCGATCGCCGGCGGGGTCCACCTCAACGCGGCACCCGAAACCGGTCTACTCGAAGACGAATTCGGTGCGCGCTCGGCAGCCGGGCACACCTATGCCTTCGACGCACGCGCCGACGGCTACGTCCGTAGTGAAGGCGGGGGTCTGGTGCTGCTCAAGCCGTTGCGGGACGCCCTCGCCGACGGGGACCCGATCCGGGCGGTCATCCGCGGCAGCGCGGTCGGCAACGCGGGGCACGGTGCGGCCGGGCCGACCGCGCCCTCGGTGCGAGGGCAGGTCGACGTGATCCGGCGCGCCCTGGCCGGTGCCGGCCTGGACTCCGTCGACTACGTGGAGGCCCACGGCACGGGCACGCCGGTCGGCGACTCCGCCGAGGCGCGGGCGCTGGGGGAGGTGTACGGACGGCGTCCCGGGGTTCCGGGAGTCCCGGGCACGCCCGTCGTGGTGGGGTCGGTGAAGACCAACATCGGGCACACCGCGGCCGCCGCCGGGATCGCCGGCCTGGCCAAGCTCATCCTCGCGCTCGATCACGGTGTGATCCCGCCGACGGCGAATCACGTCGAACCCGCCGCCGACCTGGCGGGGCTCGGGTTGGTCGTCGCCACCACTGCGACGGCGTGGCCGGCGGGCGGCCGACCCCGGCGCGCCGCGGTGTCGTCGTTCGGGATGGGCGGCACGAACGCCCACCTGATCGTGGAGGAACCACCCGCGCAACCGGCCGCCCCGGCTGCGCCCTCGGGGCCGGTCGCCTGGATGTTGTCGGCGCGTTCGGAGCGGGCGCTGATCGACCAGGCCGCCCGCCTGCTGCAGCACGTGACGAGCCACGCCGACTGGTCGATTGCTGACGTGGCGTGGTCGCTGGCGACGACGCGGACCCACTTCGAGCAGCGGGCGGTGATCGTCGGCGCGGATCGCGACACCATGACGGCAGGGTTGGCGAGCCTTGCCGCCGGCCGGCCCGGCCCGGACGTCGTCACCGCGGCGTCCTTGCCGGGCACGGAGCCCGAGGACCGTTTCCCGGATCTTGAGGCCGCAAGCCGGCTGTTCGTCGACGGTGCCGCCGTCGACTGGGCGACGGTGCTCGGCGGCGGTCGCCGGATCCCGCTCCCGACTTATGCCTTTGAGCGCCAACGATTCTGGCTGAGTGCGGACACCGCGGCCGCGGCCACAACCATGCCCGCCGAGCTGGCGGAGCGCCTTCACCGCCTCGCGCCCGACGAAGTGCGCCGGGATCTCGTCGAGTTGGTCACCGGGCACGTTGCAGCTGTGCTGGGGTATCCGGAGAGCTCCGCGGTACACCCCGGGCGTTCATTCGCCGACCTCGGCATGGACCCCTTGGCCGTCCGCGACCTGCGCGACCGACTGTCGGCCAGCACCGGGCTGAGCGTGTCCAGGACCGCCATGGTCGACTGCCCGAACCCACAGGCGTTGGCCGAGCACCTGGGTGACCGATTGCTGCACCGCCGCGACGATGACGCCGACGAGCAGACGATCCGCGACGCGCTGGCGAAGATTTCCCTCCGCCAACTTCGGCGGACGGGGTTGCTCGACGGCTTGTTGGCGTTGGCGGGTGAGTCGGACGACACGGCGGGCGTCAGTGGCGACGAGATCGATTCGCTGAGTCCCGACGCGTTGATCGCCATGGCGCTTCGCCCCGACGAGTCGGATCGTGTCTAATGAGAGCGGCATCACGAAAGCCCTGCGCCCGAACCGATTACGCCTTTGTCGCCCGCCGCGAATTGCACATCTGTTGAATAAAGTTTTCTTTGCGGCGCCGGTCCGGAGCACCTAGACTTGGCGGGCAAGGGGCTACCAGAGGGTAGGGATATGAGCGTTATCGCGGGGGTCGTCGGGGTGTTGCCCCCGAACCGGTACAGCCAGCAGGAGATCACCGACCAGTTGGTTGAGTTGCCGGCACTGAAGCCGCACGAAGACATCGTGCGCCGTCTGCACGACGCGGCGCGGGTGGACAGCCGCCACTTCGTCCTGCCCCTGGAGCGCTACTCGTCGCTCACCGACTTCGGCGCTGCCAACGAGGTCTTCGTCGACAGCGCGGTGGACCTGGGCTGCGAGGCACTGCTGAGCGCACTCGATGACGCGGGCCTCCAACCCCATGACGTCGATCTGATCGTGACCGCCACGGTGACCGGGATCGCGGTGCCGTCGCTGGATGCCCGGATCGCGGGCCGGCTCGGCCTGCGTCCGGATGTGCGCCGTATGCCGCTGTACGGCCTGGGTTCTGCCGCGGGCGCGGCCGGCGTGGCGCGCCTGCACGACTACCTGCAGGGCGACCCCGACGGCGTCGCGGTCCTGGTCGCGGTCGAACTCTCCTCACTCAGCTTTCCCGCCGTGAAGCCGACCGTCTCGGGCCTGGTGGGCAGCGCCCTGCTCGGGGACGGCGCGGCCGCGGTTGTGGCGGTCGGGCAGCGCCGCGCCGAGCTGCTGCGCCCGGCCGGCCCCGACATCGTGGCATCGCGCAGCCGCCTCTACCCCGACTCGCTGCACATCATGGGCTGGAACGTCGACGCCGCCGGGCCGCAGCCCGTACTGTCCCCGGAACTCCCGGGAGTGATCACCCGGTACCTCGCCGATGACGTCACCGGTTTCCTGGCCGCGCACGGGCTGAGCACGGGTGAGATCGCCGCCTGGGTGTGTCACCCGGGCGGGCCCAAAGTGATCGACGCGATCGCCGACGGACTTGACCTGCCCCCCGATGCCCTTGAGCTGACCTGGCGCTCCCTGGGCGAAATCGGCGACCTGTCGTCGGCGTCGGTCCTGCACATCCTGCGGGACACCATCGCTAAACCGCCGCCTGCCGGCAGCCCCGGACTGATGCTCGCGGTGGGGCCGGGACTCAGTGCCGAACTCGTGTTGCTGCGCTGGCACTGACGGTCAGTCGAGCGTCTCCGACAGCTCCAGCCAGCGCACCTCCGACGCGGCGACCTCCTCTTCGAGGGCGCGCAATTCCTGTCCGAGCCGGGTGACACCGATATGGTCGGACTGGTCGTGCTCGGCCAATTCGAGGTGTTTGGCCCTGATCCGCTCGGCCAGGCGGGCCAGCTGGCGGTCGACGGCGGCCAGCTCCTTTTCCAGGGCCCGGCGTTGCGCCCCCGACATGCCCTCGGTCGACGCGTCCGGTGGCGGCGGTGCCAACGGTGTCGTGGGCCCGGCGGGCACGTCGGCCGGGTGGGGGGCCAGCTGCAGGTATTCGTCGATGCCCCCGGGCAGATGCCGCAGCCGGCCGTCGAGGATCGCGTACTGCTGGTCGGTCACCCGCTCCAGCAGATATCGGTCATGGGAGACGACGATCAACGTGCCCGGCCAGGAGTCGAGCAGGTCCTCCATGGCGGTCAACATGTCGGTGTCGACGTCGTTGGTCGGTTCGTCGAGCAACAACACATTGGGCTCGGCGAGCAGGGTGAGCATCAACTGCAGCCGCCGGCGCTGGCCGCCGGACAGTTCACCCACCCGCGCCGACAGCTGCCCGCCGCCGAACCCGAGCCGCTCCAGCAGCTGGGTCGGGGTCATCTCGCCGCCGTCGACCTCGTAAGCGCCCCGCAACCCGCCCAGCAGGTCGGCGATCCGTTCGTCACCCAGCGCCGCCAGGCTGGCGCCCTGCTGGTCGAGAACCGCCAGCCGGACCGTCTTGCCGCGCTTGACGCGCCCAGAGTCCGGCACGACGGTGCCGGCGATCAGACCCAACAGGGTGGACTTGCCGGCGCCGTTGGCCCCGACGATCCCGGTGCGTTCGCCCGGGGCGATCTGCCATTCGACGTCGCGCAGCACCGGCCGGCCCGGCTCGAACGAGACCGAGACGTCCAGGAGGTCGATGACGTCTTTGCCGAGTCGCGCGGTGGCCAGTTTGGCCAGCGCGACGGTCTCGCGCAGCGGCGGCACGTCGGCGATCAGCTGGTTGGCGGCCTCGATGCGGAATCGGGGCTTCGAGGTCCGCGCGGGCGCACCGCGCCGCAGCCAGGCGAGCTCTTTGCGCATCAGGTTCTGCCGCTTGGCCTCGCTGGAGGCGGCCATCCGGTCGCGCTCCACCCGCTGCAGGACATAGGCCGCGTACCCGCCCTCGAACGGCTCGACGAGCCCGTCGTGAACCTCCCAGGTGGCGGTGGCGACCTCGTCGAGGAACCAGCGGTCGTGGGTCACCACCAGCAAACCGCCGGTGTTGCGCGCCCAGCGCTGCTGCAGATGGCGCGCCAGCCAGGTGATGCCCTCGATGTCGAGGTGGTTGGTCGGCTCGTCGAGTGCGATCACGTCCCAGTCGCCCATCAGCAGCCTGGCCAGTTGCACCCGCTGGCGCTGGCCTCCGCTGAGCGCGGAGACCGTCGCCTCCCAGGCGATGTCGGCGACCAGCCCGCCGACGACGTCACGGACCCGGGGGTCACCGGCCCACTGGTGGTCGGGTTGATCGCCGACCAGTGTCCAGCCGACCGTCCGGGTGGCGTCGAGATCGTCGGCCTGACTCAGGGCGCCCACCTGCAATCCGCCGCGCCGGGTGACCCGCCCGGAGTCCGGCTGCAGGCGGCCGGTCAGTAGGCCGATCAGGCTGGATTTGCCGTCACCGTTGCGCCCGACGATGCCGATGCGGGCGCCGTCGTTGACCCCGAGGGTCACCGCGTTGAAGACCACCTGGTTCGGATATCGGAGGTGGACGGCCTCAGCCCCCAGCAGGTGCGCCACCGGCTCATTGTCCTGCCAGCCCGCGGCGGACCCCCGGGGACCCCGATGTGCCAGAATGGGCAGGCTGTCACGAGGCAGGGAGCAGCGGTGGATCTCAATTTGTCAGCGGTCACGCGGCCGGTCGAGCGCCTGATCGCCACGGCGCAAAACGGGCTCGAAGTCATGCGACTGGGCGGCCTGGAAACCGGCAGCGTTCCGTCGCCGTCGCAGATCGTCGAGATCGTGCCCATGTACAAGCTGCGGCGGTATTTCCCGCCGGACAGCAGGCGCGGGCGGGCCAAGGTCGGGCCGCCCGTGCTGATGGTCCACCCGATGATGATGTCGGCGGACATGTGGGACGTCACCCGCGACGAGGGCGCGGTGGGCATCCTGCACGAAAACGGGTTGGACCCCTGGGTCATCGACTTCGGGTCACCCGACGAGGTCGAGGGCGGCATGAACCGCACCCTGACCGATCACATCGTCGCTCTCAGCGAGGCGATCGCCACGGTGAAGCGCACCACCGGCCAGGACGTGCACCTCGTCGGCTATTCGCAGGGCGGGATGTTCTGCTACCAGGCCGCGGCCTATCGCCGCTCCGAGGACATCGCCAGCATCGTGGCGTTCGGTTCGCCGGTGGACACCCTCGCCGCGCTCCCGATGGGGGTCCCCGCGAACATCGGTGCCGCCGCCGCCGACTTCCTGGCCGACTACGTCTTCACCTGGATGGACATCCCGGGCTGGCTGGCACGCACCGGCTTTCAGTTGCTGGACCCCCTCAAGACCGCGAAAGCCCGGGTGGACTTCGTGCGGCAGCTGCACGACCGGGAGTCGCTGCTGCCTCGGGAGCAGCAGCGCAGGTTCCTCGAACGCGAAGGCTGGATCGCCTGGTCCGGTCCCGCGGTCTCGGAGTTGCTGAAGCAGTTCGTGACGCACAACCGCATGATGACCGGCGGCTTCGCCATCAACGGGCAGCTGGTCACGCTCACCGACATCACCTGCCCGGTGCTGGCCTTCGTCGGTGCGGTGGACGACATCGGCCAGCCCGCGTCGGTGCGCGGCATCAGACGCGCGTCGCCGAGCGCCGAGGTATACGAAAAGATCATCCGGACAGGACATTTCGGGTTGGTGGTCGGGTCGAAGGCCGCCCAGCAGGGCTGGCCCACCGTCGCCGCGTGGGTGAAGTGGATCTCCACCGGCGGCGACAAGCCGGACGGCATCGACCTCATGGCCGATCAGCCCGCCGAAATCACCGACAGCGGCGTCGCGTTGAGCTCCCGGTTGGCGCACGGGATCGGGGAGGTATCGGGTGCGGCGCTGGGAATGGTGCGCGGTACGGCCAGCGCGGTGGTCGCGGCCAACAAATCCCTGCGCACTATCGCTGTGGAGACCGCCCGGACGCTGCCGCGGCTGGTTCGGCTGGGACAGATCAACGACCACACCCGCATCTCGCTGGGCCGCATCATCGAGGAGCAGGCGAAGAATGCGCCCCAGGGCGAGTTCCTGCTGTTCGACGGGCGGGTGCACACCTATGAGGCGGTCAACCGCCGCATTGACAACGTGGTGCGCGGCCTGATCGAGGTCGGGGTGCGCCAAGGCGACCATGTCGGTGTCCTGATGGAAACCCGGCCCAGCGCCATGGTCGCCATCGCCGCTCTCTCGCGGCTCGGTGCGGTCGCCGTCGTGATGAAGCCCGACACCGATCTGCGCGAGGCGGTCCGCCTCGGCGGCGTGGGCGAGATCCTCACCGACCCCGCCAACCTCGACGCGGCCCGTGACCTGCCCGGACAGATCCTGGTCCTGGGCGGCGGCGAGTCGCGCGCCCTCAACCTGCCCGCCGACACCGACATCATCGACATGGAGAAGATCAACCCGGATCTGGTCGAACTGCCAGCGTGGTACCGGCCGAACCCCGCGCTCGCCCGGGATCTGGCCTTCATCGTCTTCACCGCGCCTGGCGGCGAGTTGGGGGCCAAGCAGATCACCAACTACCGGTGGGCCGTGTCGGCCTTCGGCACCGCCTCGACGGCCGCCCTCGAGCGCGACGACACCGTGTACTGCCTCACCCCACTGCACCACGAGTCGGCGTTGCTGGTCAGCCTTGGCGGCGCGGTGGTCGGCGGGACCCGCATCGCCCTGTCCCGAGGCCTCGACGCCGACCGGTTCGTGCGTGAGGTCCGGCAGTACGGCGTCACGGTGGTGTCCTACACGTGGTCCATGCTCCGCGAGATCGTGGACGATCCCGCGTTCGTGCTGCATGGCAACCACTCGGTTCGCCTGTTCATCGGCTCGGGCATGCCGACCGGGCTGTGGGAGCGGGTCATCGACGCTTTCGCGCCCGCGCGGGTGGTCGAGTTCTTCGCCACCGCCGACGGTCAGGCGGTGCTGGCCAATGTCACCGGCGCCAAGATCGGCAGCAAAGGGCGTCCGCTGCCGGGCGCCGGCCGCATCGAGTTGGGCGCCTACGACCCCCGGCATGACTGGATCCTGGAGAACGACCGCGGCTTCGTCCAGCTTGCGGACACCAACCAGGTCGGGGTTCTGCTCGTGGCGTCCAACGGCCCTATCGACCCCACCGCGTCGGTCAAGAGGGGGGTGTTCGCCGCGGGCGACACCTGGGTGTCCACCGAGTACCTGTTCCGCCGCGACGAGGACGGGGACTACTGGTTGATGGGGCGGCGCGCCGCGGTGATCCACGCCGCCCGCGGGCCGGTTTACCCCGAATCGGTCACCGACGCACTCGATGTCATCAACGGTGTCGACCTGGCGGTCACCTACGACGTCCCAGCGGGCGACAGGCACCTGGCGGTGTCGGCGGTGACGCTGCTGCCGGGCGCCACCATCACCGCGGCCGACCTGACCGAAGCCGTCGCCAACCTCCCCGTCGGCCGGGGACCGGACGTGGTCCACGTGTGCGCGGAGATGACCCTGAGCGCCACCTACCGTCCCACCGTGAGCGCGTTGCGGGCGGCGGGGATTCCCAAGGCGGGACGCCAAGCCTGGTATTTCGACGCCGAGAGTGAGGAGTTCCGCCGGTTGACGCCCGCGGTCCGCGCTCGGCTAGCCGGATCCGCCGGTGATTGACGAGACCCTGCTGAGCATCCTGGTCTGCCCGGCTGACCGGGGGCCGCTCGTTCTGGTGGGTCCAGGTGCTGGCAACGAGTTGTACAACCCGCGGTTGCGCCGGGCCTACCGGATCGAGGACGGCATCCCGGTGCTGCTGGTCGAGGAGGCCCGCGATGTCGACGAGGACGAGCACGCCCGCCTCATGGCGCGAGGCCGTCCGGCAGATCCCCGGTGAGGTAGCGCTGCAGATTCGGCGCGATGGTTGCCGCGATCCGCTCGGGCGGCAGCGACGCGAACGGCTCCAATTGCAGGATGTAGCGGGCCATCACCACGCCTACCAACTGTGAGGCCACGAACTGGACGCGGATGACGCCGGTTCCCGGGGGAATGTCGACGCGCGGACCCACTTCCACCGCGATCACATCCTGGATGAACGTGCGAAACAGGTTGACCTCGGAGCCGGCCAGGATTGACCGCAGCGTGGCGATGAACCCGGCGCCCAGCTCGGAGTTCCACAGCGGCAACAACATCGACGGCAGTCGGTGGCCGATTTCCTCGACGGGCACCTCCCGCAACGGGCCGATCACGTCCATCGGGTCGATCGGGATGCGCACCGCGGCGGCAAACAGCTGCTCCTTGGTGCCGAAGTAGTGGTGCACCAACGCCGAATCGACACCGGCCGCCGCCGCCACCGCCCGTATCGACGTGTTGGCAATCCCATTGCGCGCGAATAGCTCTCGTGCGTTGGTCAGGATGCGGTCCCGGGTACCGGAGGTCCCGGCCGGGCGTCCGGGCTGCCTGCGTTTGGTCCTGTTGGGTGGCACGTCACGAGGTCCGTCGCCGCAGCGTCGCCGCCGCCAGGCACAGCGCCGCGATCGCGAAAGCCAGGACGACAATGACGTCCCGCACCGC
>Ga0164296_1004897_pt1 | contig 11984 bp, 10 predicted proteins | sample GEODES057metaG_FD_113533 | JGI IMG/M metagenome (GOLD analysis project Ga0164296, IMG submission 113533) | Dystrophic lake water microbial communities from Trout Bog Lake, Wisconsin, USA - GEODES057 metaG | ecosystem: Environmental > Aquatic > Freshwater > Lake | place: USA: Trout Bog Lake...
CCTCCGCTCAGGAGGCACTCCAAGAGTCTTTGAGACCCGTCGTTTTGTTGAACACCAAGGCGTTGGGTTGGCTGTCAACACGGTCCACCACAAAATAACCTAACCTCTCGAATTGAAAAGACTCAGCAGGTTGTGCTTTGATGAGAGAGGGCTCAACCATGGCTTGGACCTCAGACAAGCTGTTGGGGTTCAAGCAGCTTAAAAAGTCATGGCCGCCAGCATCGGGGTGCGCTTGGGTGAATAAACGGTCGTAGACCCGAACCACTGCCCGTAAGGCATCTTGGGCACTCACCCAAGTGATCACACCTTTCACCTTGACGGAGTTTGCCCCCGGTGTGCCGCTTTTGGTGTCGGGAATCAGTCGAGCATTCACTCGAATAATCTCACCTGACTCGTTGAGGTCTGCTCCTAAGCATTCAACGACATAGCCATATTTCAGGCGAACTTTGTTGCCTGGGAAAAGCCTAAAAAATCCTTTTGCAGGATTGAGTTCAAAATCACTTCTCTCAATCCAAAGTTTGGGGCTGAATAAAAACTCACGATCCCCCATCTCTGGGTGGTGAGGGTGGGCTGGGGCCGTGACGCGCTCGAAGGCTTGATCGCCCATCACTTCGTTCCAATTCGTGAGGTGCAACTCAATCGGATCGAGCACCGCCATCGCGCGAGCCGCCTTTCCCTCCAAGTCTTCTCGTAAACAAGCCTCAAGCGTGCTGTAGTCAATCCAACTGTCGCTCTTGGTGACCCCAATGCGTTCGATAAACAGACGAATGCTCTCGGGGGTGTAGCCCCTTCTTCTAAGCCCCACAATGGTGGGCATGCGGGGGTCGTCCCAGCCACTCACATGAGCCTCATTCACCAGTTGAGCGAGTTTACGTTTACTAGTGACCACATAGGTCAAATTCAGCCGTGCAAATTCAACTTGTTTGGGCGGCGGCGAGGGCAATAAATTAAGTTCAATCAAGCGCGCCAATAGCCAGTCGTAAAAAGGCCTCTGATCTTCAAACTCGAGTGTACAAAAGCTGTGGGTGATTTGCTCCAACGCATCTTCAATGGGGTGGGCAAAGGTGTACATCGGGTAGATGCACCACAGGTCTTGGGTGCGGTGATGGTGGGCTTTACGGATGCGGTAAATGGCCGGGTCTCTGAGGTTTAAATTCGGTGAGGCCATGTCGATTTTGGCGCGCAACACGGCAGACCCATCCTCCAATAAGCCGTCTCGCATGTCCTTAAAGCGTTGCAAATTCTCGGCCACTGATCGGTCACGGTAAGGACTGTTTTTCCCGGGGTTGGTGAAGTCCCCACGGTTATCACGCATCTCTTGAGCGCTTTGCTCATCCACGTAGGCCAGGTTTGCTTTAATGAGAGAGACGGCGCACTCGTGCATGAAATCAAAGTAGTCGCTCGCTTGAAACAAATGCGAGACCACTTGACCATTGACCTCGCTCTCCCAGCCAAAGCCCAACCACCTCACAGCGTCCAAAATGGAGTTCACATATTCTGTGTCCTCTTTCTCGGGGTTGGTGTCATCAAAGCGCATGTGACAAACGCCTTGGTAATCTTGGGCCAAGCCAAAATTGATACAAATACTCTTGGCATGTCCAATGTGCAAGTAGCCATTGGGCTCGGGGGGAAAGCGCGTGCGAATGCGTGCCCAGTCAAGAGGCCCCCCAGACTGATGGGACAGCCCTCCAGGGGATCCCGCCCAATGACGTCCAGCATAAGTGCCCTGCGCCAAGTCTTGCTCGATGATTTGGCGCAAAAAATGACTGGGTTTTTCTGGGGATGAGGCCAAGGCGTCGACTGGCTTGGGGGAGGGAAGATTTGTACTCATCCGATGATTTTATGCGCTCTAGCGCCGTTTGGCCCCAGGGATGATTCAAGCGAGGTCAAAAATTATTTTTTTGTTGCAATGTTTTGTCCAAAGACCTTTGCGGCCCAGAAAACTTTGAATCTTCAAATGAGTGCTTGTATTGGCAAAGGGGAGGGTCAATATTGGCGATAATGCCTGTTCTTGGCAAGTGCTCAGCTTCATACGCATTTGCCCTGTTTTGCACACACAAGGACACTGCAGTGGATTGGATTCTTTTTCTCAAAGCAAGCGCCATGGGGTTGGTGGAAGGGTTGACCGAGTTTTTACCGATATCGTCCACTGGCCATTTGGTGCTTCTAGGATCGTTGCTTGGGTTTGACGATGAGCGAGCCAAGGTGTTTGATATCGCCATTCAGTCGGGAGCCATCTTTGCTGTGGTGCTCGTGTTTTGGCAAAAGATCTTTCAAACCCTGGTGGCTTTGCCCCGTTCACGTCTTGCACAAGAGTTCACGCTGAATGTGATCATTGCATTCTTGCCTGCTGCTTTTTTTGGCTTGTTGCTGGGCCATTGGATCAAAGACCACTTGTTCACGCCTCAAGTGGTGGCGAGTACATTTGTTTTGGGTGGACTGATTATTTTGTGGGCTGAGAAACGCAGCAACTCCAAGGACGCGGATCATCACCCCAATGACCATGTGAGGATTTTGAATGTAGAGTCCATGACGCGAAAGGATGCATTGAAGGTGGGGTTGGTGCAGTGCTTGGCCATGATTCCAGGTACTTCGCGCTCTGGGGCCACCATCATTGGCGGGATGTTCTTAGGGCTCAGTCGGAAAGCCGCCACGGAGTTTTCTTTTTATCTGGCCATCCCTACTTTGCTGGCAGCTGGGGGCTACAGTTTATTTAAAGCGAGGCACTTGTTGAGTATGGCCGATGCGCCACTGTTCATCACGGGGTTGCTGGTCTCATTCATCAGCGCTTGGGTTTGTGTGAAATGGTTGCTACGCTATGTGGCCACTCACAGTTTTGTGCCATTTGCTTATTACCGTATCGCTTTTGGCGTGTTCATCTGGGCGAGCGTGAGCTCGGGTCTCTTGAGCTGGGGAGGGGCTTGAGCTCAGTGGTTGGGGTTAAGCAAATGAAGCCGAAGTATGTAGCCGAAGTATGTAGCCGAGGCATGAAGTCTTTCAAGTAGGCCCTTCCTTTCGAAGTGCTCTGCTAGGTAGTTTTAGATAGCACCTGGTCTTACTAGACAAATGCCTGAGCCTCTCACCTGAGTGCAAATTTATAACAGCACTAGAGTCGAGAATGAGTCTAAGAACGAGAATAACGGGAAAGAGTCATTGAGTGGGTGCGCGGAGTGAAGCTTTGTCCTCTTTAAGTGTCCTCAGGTCTAAAGAATTGCATAATCTTTTTATTTAAATCAAAAGATTTAATTTTTAAATAATTTTAATTCTATATAATTATTAATTGATGATGGTTTTCTAAAAACCATCCTTGAATCGTTGAAGAGTCTTTCTTTTTATGGAGTACGTCTATCAACGCCCATTTCATAAAATCCTGTGTTATTTTGTGGCTACTCGCAGTGGCTGTTGGTTTTGCAATTGAAGGCAATCATGCTCAGTACACCTCCACGCCGCAAGCACTCTTTTTAATTCTGGGTTGGGTGTTTGCGGTTTTGCACTTGATGAGTCTAAAGCTCAGGGCGGCCAGTCAGAGAGACGCTTTCAGTTCTATCACGGTCACGTCTTACTGGATCACTTTGATCATGGATGTGGGCTTGACTTGTTTCTTAGGGGCAGCGAGTTGGGGTGGACTTGCCTATTTCAATGCTCAACTCGATACTGCAGTCGTGCAGGAGCAAGGCATGAAAATTGTAGGCCTTCAGCCCGTTCATTCTCACCGTTACGGCAGTGATATGGTGCGCCTTGGTTTGGCAGAGCTCGCTACAAGGGAGATGTCCATTCCAGTGTCTCACCAAGTGTTTGAGCGCTTGGAGTTAGGCCAGTGTTATACAGCTCGAGCGCATGCGGGCTACTTTCATTGGGTCTGGATAGAGCGCCCGCAATTCATGATACCCGTGGCTTGTGAGGGCCTAACTGGCCCACTCCAAGGCTCAATGAAGCCCTAGCAAGCGCTAGACTTAAATCAACTTCTCTGAGGCATTGGAGATTTTGCGCAAAGCCAATGTGGTGGAGTTTTGGCTCACAATTGGGTGTGAGGCCTCTTCGCCATTCCACATCGGGTCCTCAATCCCATCAAAGACCTCTCGGAGTTTGTCTCCCCAAGACGTGTGAAGCATCTTAAAGTAGGGATTGTTCTCATCCAAGCAGAGCAATTTGTGCGACTGGTATTGATCCACCTCATAGACGGCCAAATCCAGTGGCAATCCCACTGAAAGGTTGGACTTGAGGGTGGAGTCCATGGAGACGAGCAAACATTTGGTGGCTTCATCCAAGGGGGTGCTCGGGCTAATGACCCGGTCTAAAACAGGTTTACCGTATTTGGATTCACCAATCTGGAAGTACGGAGTCTCGGGGGTAGCTTCAATGAAGTTACCGGCCGAATAGACTTGAAATAAGCGCATGCCCTCACCCTTGATTTGACCACCAAAGATCAAGGAGACGTTGAAGTCCACGCCAGCGGCCTTTAATGACGCACCATCTCGCTCATACACGCGTCGCACAGCTTGCCCCAGGACCCGGGTTGCGTCAAACATACTCTTGGCGCTCCAGATGGTGATCGATTCCTCTTCCCCCGATGCGGCTGAGGTATCTTTCACATGTTCGACTTGCAAGATCTCTCTAATGGATTGGGCAATGCTCAGGTTGCCAGCGGTGAGGAGCACCATAAAGCGATCGTTGGTTTTTTCGTAAACGATCATTTTGCGAAACGTACTGATTTGATCCAACCCTGCATTGGTCCTGGAGTCGGATAAAAACACCAAACCTGCCTTTAGCTTGACAGCGACACAGTAAGTCATAACAGCTTTCGTAAAGAATAAAGGGCGTCCAAAGCCTCTTTGGGGGTTAAAAGATCGGGGTTCAACTCTCTGAGCTGAGCGTGTAGCTCGCTTTGCAGACCCAGGTCGTCGTTCACGGGACTTGGGGTCACTGGAGCGGCAAAGAGATCATTTTGAATTCGTGCATCCACTCCTTGCTGCTGCAGGGCTTGAAGGAATTGGCGCGCTTGATTGAGCACTGAGTGAGGAATTCCTGCCAGCTTGGCCACTTGAATACCATAGCTTTGGCTCGCAGCACCGGGCTGCACTTCATGTAAAAACACCACGCCACTGGGGGACTCACTCGCACCCAGGTGCACATTGCACGCATGGTGGTGGTGGGCTGGAAACTCGGTGAGCTCAAAGTAATGGGTCGCAAAAAGCGTGAACGATTGGGTTTTGTTGTGCAGATAAGCCGCAATGGCACTGGCCAAGGACAAACCATCGGAGGTCGAGGTCCCGCGCCCGATCTCGTCCATCAGGACCAGGCTGTGAGGACCTGCGTTGTTCAAAATAAGAGCCGCCTCGGTCATCTCCATCATGAAAGTTGACTGAGCATTGGCCAAGTCATCAGCCGCACCAATGCGCGTATGAATCGCATCAATGGGCCCCAATACACAGGACTTCGCAGGAACATGCGAGCCCATGCTGGCCAAGATCACGATCAAAGCCACTTGACGCATGTAGGTCGATTTACCCCCCATGTTGGGTCCCGTGATGATTTGCATGCGATGCTTGGGACCCAGTTCGGTCGAGTTGCCGATGAAGGCCTTGCCAGATGTTTGGGCTAGCCTGGACTCGACCACAGGGTGACGTCCCTGGAGAATTTCAATGCAAGGGTGGTTAACAAACTCGGGTGCGCACCAACCCAGGGTGTCCGACCTCTCGGCCAATGCGAGCAGTGCATCGAGTTTTGCAAGGGCGTGCGCCAAGGCACTCAAAGCGGGAACCCAAGACTGTAAGACCTCAAGGAGTTGCTCATAGAGCCACTTCTCGCGCGCCAAGGCCCGCTCCTGGGCTGACAAGGCTTTGTCCTCAAACGCTTTGAGCTCCGGGGTGATAAAACGCTCAGCATTTTTAAGCGTTTGTCGTCTCTTGTAGTCCACCGGAATACGGTCCAATTGTCCTTGGCTTACTTCGATGAAAAAACCGTGCACTTTATTAAACTGCACTCTGAGGTTGTGAATCCCTGTTCTTGCTCGCTCGCGAACTTCAAGGTCTAGTAAAAAAGAATCACAATTGTTTTGAATATCTCTGAGCTCATCGAGCTCAGCATCATAGCCTTGGCTGAATACACCGCCATCTCTCACCAAGGCCGCACATTGCGCAGAGATGGCTCGCGTGAGGAGCTCGGACCACTCTTGGGGAACACTCAAAGCTGATTGCAATTGGGCCAAATAATCGATCTGTTTTAAGGGGTTCAATAACGAGTGCACCTCGCGCGCTCCTTCAAGCGCACGCGCAAGCGCCAACAATTCTCTGGGGCGCACTTGGAGTAAGGCAATGCGTGCACTAATCCTTTGCACATCGGCTTGTCCCCTCAAGGCGGCTCTGAGGGTTTGAAAGTGCGGTGTGCCTTGGCTTGCGTCCAGCAGTGCTTGGAGCGACTGTAAGCGAGCCTTGGGCTCGGTGCGTGAGATGGGTAGCTCGGTGATCCAGGCTTTGAGCTCTCGAGAACCCATGGAGGTTTGACAGGTGTCCAGTAGCGAGAAAAGGGTGGGGGAGTCTTCGCCGCGAAGGGTTTGTAAGAGTTCTAGGTTTTTACGGGTATTGGCGGGCACATCGATAAAGCTCTTGTCCTCCAAAACCTGCACATGGTGGATATGAGAGAGTGTCTGACCTTGGGTGTGCTCGGCATAGGCCAAGAGTGCCGCAGCGGCTGCCTGTGCGTGGAGTAAATCTTGTGCTTGAAAACCTGCCAAGGTTTGCACCATGAGTTGCTCGCACAACTTTCTCTCACCTAAAGCTGAGTCAAACTGCCAATCCATTCTGGGGGTGAGGACACCAGCGCCAGACAATAATTTCTTCAAAGGATCGGGTAAGTTTTGTGGATAAATGACCTCTTGGGGAGAGATGCGGTTGATCCATGAGGGCCAGTCCTCTTTTGAGCATTGAGTGAGATAGATGGTGTTTTGTGTCAGACTCATCCAGGCAAGCCCACACCCTTGGGGTGAGTTGGCCCTGTCGCTTGCAAAAACAGACAACAAATAAGACTCTGTTTTGTCACTCAAGAGTGCTGAGTCGGTGACCGTGCCCGGCGTCAACACCCGCACCACTTTGCGCTCAACGGGCCCTTTACCGGTGATCTCACCGACTTGTTCGCAAATGGCCACGGACTCTCCACGCTGGAGGAGCTTGGCCAAATAACCCTCAGCAGAATGGTAGGGAACACCAGCCATCGCAATCGGTTGACCCGCCGTTTGACCTCGGTGGGTCAACGTGATCCCTAAGAGGTCGCTGGCTTTTTTGGCGTCGTCGAAAAAGAGCTCGTAAAAATCCCCCATACGGTAAAACACCAACGTGCTCGGAAACTCAGCCTTGATGGCCAAGTACTGCTGCATCATTGGAGTGTGGGCCTCGGCCTTGGGGGCAGACTCGCTCATGGGATCGGGGCAGTGTCAGTGGGTTTTAGTGTCATTGGAGTGAACGGCCTTGGGTCGCGTGCAACACTTTAACGGCTAGTGGGAGTGCGAGGCCTTCTGGGAGGGGTGTCATGGCCGTTTTGCTTGATGCTCATGGGCTCGCCTTTGACACGTTGAAGGCGCTTGGAAGTAGTAGGGGTGGGCACGGCAAGCTCTGCGGGCGTGCTCTCATGAGGTCCTTCACTGTCATCGTCATTGTGTTCAAACGTTGACGCGTCAAGGGGCTTCTCTCTTGAGACCTTAGAGAAAGGCGACAAAATATGAGCCATCTGGGCATAAATTTTAGGACTTGCGGCCATGCATTCTTTTTCATGCAAGAAATTAGCCTCTCCAGAATAGTTGCCCACCAAGCCCCCAGCCTCAGTAATTAAGAGTGACCCTGCTGCCGTGTCCCAAGGCTGCAAGCCTGACTCAAAAAATCCATCACTGAATCCGGCTGCTACATAGGCCAAGTCCAGCGCCGCAGCCCCCGGGCGACGAAGGGCCGCTGTTTTTTTGGTCATCTCCCCCATGAGTTGCAAATAAGTCTGTAGATCGTCGCCTTGGCGAAACGGAAAACCCGTGCCCAAAAGACAATCTTTAAGTTGAGTGCGTTTACTCACTCGCATGCGTCGATCATTCATAAAGGAGCCGCGCCCCTTGGTGGCAGAAAATAGATCGTTGCGAGTTGGATCGTAGACCACCGCTTGCTCGATTTTTCCTCTGTATTGCAGTGCAATGCTCACACAATAATAAGGAAAGCCGTGGATGAAGTTGGTCGTTCCATCCAAGGGATCAATGATCCAGATAAAGTCAGAAAGCTTGTTGCCATGCTCTTGGCCGGATTCTTCAGCCAAGATGCCGTGGTCTGGGTAAGCCCCCAAAAGCGTTTGAATAATGGCCTCTTCACTGGCTTGGTCCACTTCAGTGACAAAGTCATTGGCCTTCTTCTCGGCCACCCTCACCGACTCGATATCCAAGGCCGCACGGTTGATGATTGAGCCTGCTGCACGTGCAGCCTTGATGGCCACATTGAGCATGGGATGAAGGGTATTGGAGGGCATCATGGCAAGGTCAATCTAGAGGATGGTTCAGCAAAGCTAGTGCAAGAACCAAAGGTTCGTACACCAAGGGGGCAACGGTGAAAAAGAGCGGCGTTGGCGCTCCCTTTTCAGAAAGCTCAGGCTCCCCGGGAGGAGGGGGCTGCTTGCGGCCAGTTGCAAAGCATATTGCAAAGCATATTTTAGTCTTAAACTGCATGCGACAATGAGGCCTGTACGGCAAGAGGCTCACACCTGAACCTTGCCTTTTGTTTTTCTTGGGGACCAGTGTTATTTGGTCGATGTGGAATTATTAAGTAAATCAGAGCATGCGCACGCGTTTCATTTTGATTGACACCTCCCATGCCGGCAATGTTGGAGGTACGGCGCGCGCCATGAAGGTGATGGGCTTTGAGGAGTTGGTCCTGGTCAATCCCAGGTTTCCCAATGTACTCAATAGAGATGAAACCATTCAGCGCGCCAGTGGGGCCTTGGATGTACTTAAAAACGCCAAAGTGGTCTCCCATTTGGAGGAGGCTCTGGAGGGCATGACTCACCTCTGTGCAACGGCCATGGTGCCCAGAGATTTCGGCCCACCCACTCGCACCCCGCGTGAGCACCTCTGGCCCTTGGCTCAAGCCCAAAGAACCCAACAAGCCCAACAGGCTAACGAGGACTCACCTCAGCGTGAGCAACAAGGGGTGGCTTTTTTGTTTGGGAGCGAGCGCTTTGGCATGAAAAACGAGGACGTCTACCGCTGTCATGTGGCCTTGACGATTCCCAGTAACCCCAGTTTCGGCTCCCTCAATTTGGCCAGCGCGGTACAACTCCTCGCCTACGAGTGGCGAATGGCTCTGGGTGGCTTTGGGGCCGAGGTTGGCGACACCAAGGGCGTGAGTGAAACTACCCCCGACACCATGGCTGACGCACAGGCTGTGGCCGGGCTTTTAAAGCATTGGGAGGCCTCACTGATCAAAATTGGTTTTTTGGACCCCTTGGCCCCCAAGAAACTCATGCCCCGTTTGCAACAACTTTTTAACCGCGCTCAACTCACCCATGAGGAAGTCCATATCCTCAGAGGTGTTGCTAAGCACATGGGAGAGCCTGCCCGAGTAAAAGAGATAGACTCTTAGACCATATGTTTACACGACTGCGATCTGATATCGAAACCATTTTTGAGCGTGACCCTGCGGCCAAAAGTCGCTGGGAAGTCCTCACGTGCTATCCCGGTCTACATGCGCTCATCTTGCACCGCTTGGCCCACGCCTTGTGGGGCCTGGGTTTTTGGTGGTTGGGTCGTTTCATCTCCCACATCAGCCGCTTCATGACGGGCATAGAGATCCACCCAGCGGCCGTGATTGGGGAGCGAGTTTTCTTTGACCATGCGATGGGGGTGGTGGTTGGGGAGACGGCTGAAATTGGTGACGGATGCACCATCTACCAAGGGGTGACCTTGGGCGGAACCAGTTTGTACAAGGGCGTTAAACGCCATCCGACATTGGGCGCCAATGTGGTGGTGGGTGCTGGTGCCAAGGTCTTGGGTGGTTTCTCAGTGGGAGAGGGCGCCAAAATTGGCTCCAATGCCGTGGTGACCAAACCTGTCCCTGCTGGAGCCACAGCCATTGGTAATCCGGCCAGACTCATCATGCCAGGGGAGGGGTCGGGCGCGAATTCTGCCCAATCCTTGGCTACGATGGAGTCCGTGAAATCTCCACTTTCGGGCTCACAGGCTCAAGCGGTTTTTGCTGATCAATCGATGTTCGCCTCAGCCACAGACCCAGCGGTGAAAGCCCCCTCGGATCCCTCAGCTGACTCATCGCTGACAGGCTTCAGTGCATATGGAGTCACCCAAGCCGATGATCCCGTGCTTCAGATCTTGAAAGAGCTCAGTGAACGCACGGAGCATCAAAGCGCCCGAATTGCTCAATTGGAGCAATCCTTGGAGGAGATGCGCCGAGTCAACGCAAAGGGCCCAGGCCATTAAAAACTGTCCTTGCAAAGGCACTGGGCTTGAAATGCGCATCAAAGCCCATATCTTCATTAAGCGCTGAGTTATTGTGCGCAATTCTTTCTTCCCTCTGAGTCCCTCCGCTTCAACGCTAGCATGAGTCTTGGACCTCAAGCGCGTGGTTTGTTGCTGGAGATCGATTCAATTTTTTTCCTTTTCTCTGGAGCCTTTTCATGTCAGATACCTTAGCCACCATTCAAGGTCGTACCTCGGCCAACAACTTTGATCCCACGCACCACTTGAGCGAGGCTCAAATTCATGAGTTGGTGGAGTTGACCTTGAATACGCCCACCTCATTTAATATGCAAAATTGGCGCCTCATTGCTGTCTCCTCCCCGGAGCAAAAGGCAAATTTGCGTAAATTGGCTTTTAACCAAGCCAAGGTGAGTGAAGCCGCGGTGACCTTCATTGTCGTGGGAGACGCCATGGGGTATCAACAATTGCCAGCCCTCATCAAGCCCATGTTGGATGCAGGTGCTTTGGATCAAGCCGCCTATGACGGTTGGATTGGGATGTGCAACGGCATGTACAACGGCAACACTCAACTCCAACGCGATGAGGCCATTCGTTCGGGCTCACTTGCCGCCATGACCCTCATGTATGCCGCACAGGCCAAAGGCTATGTCTCGGGTGCCATGATTGGGTTTGATGCCGCAGGGGTGGCCAAAGGGTTTGGTTTAAACGAGCATGAAGTGCCCGTGATGCTGATTGCAGTGGGCAATGCGGCTCCTGGAAACTGGCCCAGAAAAGCCAGACGCCCATTGGCTCAAGCGGTCAAGACCGTTTAACCCGCCACTTCCTTTTGCCCCTGACTCTTATTCGCCCATCAAGTTCTTTGAGTTTCAAACACGCTTAGACTTGATGGCGTTTTTGGGTCTAAAGGATGCGCAAAACTCATCCTTGGTTTCAATATAAGGTCCCCCCAAAAGATCGATGCAATAGGGGACTGCAGCAAAGATACCTTGCACCACGGTTAGTCCTTTATCGTCCTTTAAGCCCCCTAAGGTCTCGGCGATGGATTTGGGCTGGCCAGGCAAGTTGATGATCAAAGACTTGTCCCTAATCACTGCAACTTGTCGAGACAAAATGGCAGTGGGCACAAAACGTAGGCTCACTTGTCGCATTTGCTCCCCAAACCCTGGCATCTCTTTGTCACCCACGCTCAAGGTGGCTTCAGGGGTGACGTCTCTGAGAGCTGGACCTGTCCCGCCGGTTGTCAGCACCAAAGAGCAACCTTGCGACACCAAGGACTTCAGGTTCGATGCAATCAATTCAAACTCATCCGCGATCAATGACGTGTGCCATTCAATGGGGTTGTGAACGGCTTGCTCAATCCAAGCTTTGAGTGCTGGGATTCCTTGGTCTTGATAGACCCCGCTTGAGGCCCGGTCTGAAGCGCTCAAGAGACCGATCTTGACTGTGTCGCAACGCGTATCACCGGAAGTGAATTCAACCGTGTGGGGTGTCTGGGTGCTCATGACTTTTTGGTTAACTTGGGTGTTGA
>Ga0164296_1004898_pt1 | contig 11984 bp, 15 predicted proteins | sample GEODES057metaG_FD_113533 | JGI IMG/M metagenome (GOLD analysis project Ga0164296, IMG submission 113533) | Dystrophic lake water microbial communities from Trout Bog Lake, Wisconsin, USA - GEODES057 metaG | ecosystem: Environmental > Aquatic > Freshwater > Lake | place: USA: Trout Bog Lake...
CGCCAAGTACTCCCCCCAGAAGCCCCACTGGCCAGGCAGCTGGCCCAACACAAGCGCCAGGGCACTGGAGCCAAGCAGCACAGTGGCAAAGAAAGCTGCGTCGTCGCGCGTGGAGGGGATGCCTATGCTCTCCGGGTTCTGCGAAGGGAAGCGAACGTCGAGCGTCAGTTCACAAGCAGCTGCTGGGTGAGTTTGTAAGAAGGGGCGTAGCGCAGATGCTGTGTTTTTGTCCGGGCCACTAGGAGACAGTGTGCCTCTTCCGCCGCCGCTGCCCAACCCGCCGCCGCGTGTGAAGCGTGCCTTAATACCCAGCATCTTGAGGTCTCCCAAGCCTATGGTACGCCGCGTAGTTCTCCCCGTGTAGCTGTCGTACAGCGCAATCTGCTTCTCATCACTCAGCGCCTGCAGCACGCCGCGGGCAGCTTTGGCCGCATCCGCACGGCCTTCAGCCCGCTGGCTCGGCGGCAATTGATTCACGTCAGCCACCAAGTCGTTCAGCTTCTTCAAGCCCGCCTGCTGGCTGCCGAACGTCGCGGCTGAAGCCTTGCAGCGCACAGAGGCTGCCCGGAGGCGACGGCATGCAGCTGGGGTTGTGAAGCGCCCGCCGGTCGCCTTTGTGAAGCGCCCAGTTGTGGAGCCCGCGGTCGTCTGCATGGCCTCTGCGGGGGCTCTCGCTCGATAGTGCACACGTCAGCACTCGACTGGGAAGATCTCAGACCGTCGCCTGAACGCACGCGATGCAGACGGACGTAGTGTTGGGCACAGCACGGGGATTGCACTTGCTATCCGTGTCGTCGCTGCGCTCACCAGGCCTTCGTGGTGGTGTGCCCAGGCCTATGCGGTGCACTCGAGCCTCCCGGTTGCGTTGCCGCGGACGCAGACTACGGTGCCACGCCGGCGCCGCTTCAGAGGACAGTGAAGCTGACGACGGGGGCGTCACGCTGCGTGACAGCCTGAACGGGGAGGAGTTGAGGGAGCTTGTGGTTGCAAAGTGGGGGCGCCCGTACGACACGCGCTTGTGCAAACGCCGCGACCGGTTCAACCGCTTGAGGATGTACTTGCAGGCACGCGATGGGCTGCGTTTTGTGAGATTTGCCCTCTTCCAGGCTGACGACTTACCTGCATCTGCACCTGTTTGTTCTGGCTGCTTGCTACGCAGATTATGTGGAAGTTCCAGGGCCAGAAGAGCTTCCCAGTGACAGCAGAGCAGTACGCGGAGCAGTTGGACGCGGTGGCAGAGCTGCTGACTGAGTGGGGGGTGGTGGAAGAGGCTATAAAGGGCATCAAGGACGCCACAACGCAGCCATCTGTGGACACAGTGGGAGCTAATGCTGTCATGATTCCGCTTTCAGTGGACGTTGAATGAAGATTAGACACAAACTTCTTCCATCACTGCGTCGAAGAAGCCGGCAACCAAGGTTTCTGGCGGCATCGCGCTTTCTGGCGACAGCCGCTCCCTACTGGCCTCTAAGTCGTCCGCCTCGTGCTTGCTGTGACAGTGTGCGAGCCGCCACTTTTTCCATCCTTCTTGTCTCGTCAACGCGTCGTGCCCATCAAGGTGTGCGACCACTGGTGTCGCGAATCCGTTCACGAGGAAGCAACCATGGCGTAGCAGCGCCTCCCGACCTTCTTCAACGCCACCTGCGCTTGCAGCGCGCACATCTGCCAACTGCGCTTGACCATACGTGTCCTCCAGAAAGCACCCGCGAGGGAGATGCACGAGGCGCTGGCGGCCGAACACACGTTCTCTGTACCATGAGACTCGACCGATGTGCGTCGAATCCAGGAACGCTGATAGCGGTGTGCACGACACGGTTCCGCCCACGAGGACGGGGTCAAACAAGTTGCCACTCAGACCTCTGGATGAGGCTTTGACTGCGTACATAAGAGTCGCTGCAGTGGGCAGGTGCATCGTGTTTGCAGTCTCGTCTGCATCAAGCGCATCGATAAGCGGAGGCAGATGCACGGGGCAGCACAGTGGTCTGTCGTGTTGGACAACTAGCACGTATGGCGTCGACACACGAGCTAGGCCTCGTCGTAGAGCGTGGCCGCAGCCATGGTGCTCCAATAATTGCAGCAGCTGCGCTCCGTGCAAAGGTGTTCCTGGCGTCTTGCTCAGGCGTTGAACGCTCGCCAGGTAGCGTGCATATGCGTCAGCCTCCACTGCTGTCACGTTGCCCTGCTTCCATGCATATCGTTCGCGTAGCTTGCAGCCGTCAGCGACGAGAAGGAGACGGCAGCCAGCAAGTGCAGGGGCGTGGACAAGCAGCGACGCGATAACTTCCTCAAGCAGCCGCGTGGACGGCTGTGCTGCGCAGGGGCTGGTGTTCACGACCACAGTGAGCCGCGAGCCGAGAACGCCGGCAGTGGAGGCAGAGGAGGGCGCCCACGCGTCGAGGCTGCTCCCTCGTGCCTCTGGCTGCTTCAACTCAGGCATTACAGGCATTACATGTGTGTGGCGCTGCTATGAAGGCGGCATAATTCGTGAGCCAACCATGGGCCACGACGCGTCAATGCCTCTCGCGGGGGCAGCAAAAGTGGTTTCTAGTCATTGGAGGGCTCGAACGGCCGATCTCCTTAACCGCTCGGACAAGCTAGCCCAACTGAGTGGCCCCGCAGAGCAGGGGCCCGCTAGCTGTAGGATTCGAACCTACGCAGGCATTGCCTAATTGATGTCGAGAAAAAGCAAACGCGTGCCTGCGAGGTGGAACACACTTTACTGTTTCCTGAGATTTGATACAGTGTCATTTTTGTGAACGATCGAATCTAGCGCCTGAGGCTCCGTCTCCGATGTCTTACTAGCCTGGACATTGCAGAGTTCCATTTACAGCATGATCGAACCGGCCATGGTCGAGTTGCGACCCAAAACAGCATGAATCATCGTCAATCAGCGCGCGTCCCGCCAACAGCATCCCGCACCTCCCGCCTGCGCGCACGAACGCTGCTCAAAGCACCCTACTGAAGGTCACACCTGCTTGGCACGATGGCGGGCAAGGGTGACATGCCCATGAAGCGCAACAAGTCCGAGGAGGCGCCAGAGGAGCAGGAGGAGGAGGTGGTTGACTACAGCACCAGCGGCCCAGACATCAAGTTCCACAAGAAAGTGTCCAACACCCTGTTCTGTGCCGCCTTGCTCGGCATCCTTGGCCTGCTTGCGGTCATGGTCTTCATGGACCTCCGCAAGAAGCTGGCCAGCGGCAAGCACGGCACGCAGCTGGGCACAACCAAGGGCCTGTGAGCGCGCAGTCGCCGGAGATGAAACAGAGCGCGCAGGCGAGGCGGTCGAACCACACGACCCAGCCCGACTCGGGGGTGGTTGAGGTGCACCCGCACGCAGACCAAGGCGCGGGGCTGCAGCCGGCAGCGGTAGTGCGCTCTTCTTCCCTGCGGCGTCGAGTCGCAGGCTTGCCAAGCGCGTAGCCTGGAGCACGCGCGCGCTTCCTGGGCGGACACAGACCCATTGCACAGAGTTCTTCACTGCTGTTCGCCAACTGGAGCGTTCATGCCATGACACTCTTGTAAAGCATGAGATACGCGCACGGGTGGTCACCCAGTCCGCCACGGAGGCGGAGGATATCATCCTCTGTGCGTGGGATGGGCTTCTCGTCATCAAACTCCATCCAGCTGCCGTCAGCCTGCTTGACGTACGACACATAGTGCCCGCTGTCTGCATCGCGGCCCTTGTGCGTGACAAGCGCACGCAGGTCGTAGAAGCCGGTGGCGGCAGGGATGGCGGCCTCCCCCTCTGCGGCGGCCTCCTTCATTTCCACATCGCTGCCTGTCGCGCCAGCCACCGCCGCCCCCGTGTTCTTCTGCTCCAACTTCTTGTCATCCGCCTCCTTCTTGCGCCGCCGGGGCCCATCCAGCTGCGCCTTGAGCGCGTCATCTGCAAACTCGTACGTGTCCAGCGAGATGCTGAACGCAACCTCTTTCTGGATCTTGCACCGCTGCCGCGTGTCCTGGCGGTAGTCGAAGCGCACTAACTGGACAGTCAGGTATGCCGGCAGACGGGTCAAGGCGCCACGGCCTGAAAATACGACTGTGCGGCCAGCAGCCTCAGAAGAGGCCTCACGCGTCATGTCCAGCGCCAAGCGGAAGCCATCCATGACGTGGTTCACAGCAGATGTGATGTTGCATTTGAACGTGAACTCCGTGCGGCTCTCCACTCGCTCCTCACCCGTCTCCGCGGATGTGAGCACTGTGCGCAAGTCAATGCCAAAGAGCTCTTTCACCACGGGAGTCGCTGCCGCTCCCACCCCCGCCACCGTCGGCTCCGCGCTCCCAGACGCAGGTCTGTGCGTCAGCTGCTGGCGCAGCGTCTCCATGATGCCTGTCCAGCACTCCTCGGCATCCTGCTGCATGTACGCCCCATTCCGCCCCTGCGCGGCGAACTGAGGGAACACCTGGCGCAGCGTGGTCAAGAAACGAAGCGGCGTGACACTGCTGCCGCTGCGCCCGATCTCCGCGAACAAATCACGTGTGGCCGCAGTCAGGCGATGCGGCCCATCCATCTGGGTCAGCTGCGATGACGGAGACGCCGTGTACGCCGCCAGCGCGGCACGCAGCTCCGGGACGCTGTACATGCACTGCAGCGTGCTATTCATGTAGCACGTGTTCCCCAGGTTCTCCAGGCCGGCGCTGAAGTTTTTCTGTCGGGGCCCGGCAACGCGCACGATATCAGCGAGTGGACAACAGAATGCCAGGATACCAGATGATAGACGCAGTGCTGCCTCTGCTTGTCACGGGTCGCGCAACACCGTCACACGCGACGTCGGCGGGAACGCACCATGGCCGCTTTGGCTTGAGCTGCTTCCGGCAAGTCCTCTACAAACACTACCTGCGTCGTCGGCGCAACAGCAACGTCCACTGTGCCCAGCATCATGATCTTAGACCCCTGCGCGACATTGAGAGGTTGGTGAGTGCCCAGGGCGCTGTTAGGCCGTGTGTTGTCTCGCTTCACGCAGCTGCAGACGCACGTCTTTCAAGCCGTAGGCGGACATGTCGTCGTCGTCCTGCGTGGCGACACAGATGCGTGGTGAATCACCGCGTGGGCAACGCTGCAGAAGGTGGGGCGCCCAGGGGGAACACCTTCACAGGCGGGTTCTTGATGCCCGTGAACTTCTGCCTGTCTGGCGGCACGCCTGTGAGGGTGAACATCTGCGTCTTGAACACCGCGCCCGGGAGCGCCGGGTCGACGTCGACGTCGAAGGAGTCTTTCCCCCACTTGACAGTGACTGGAGAAGGAGAGCGACAGCACGCGCAGTCAGGCCAAGTAAGCAGGACAGCACGCACAACGTTTCTGCTCGCAACGCACTCTTCATCGTGAACGCGCTATTCGAGGGGCGTACGAACTGCTCCTGCAGTTTTGTCAAACGAAGAGCCTCTCGCAGGTCGCGTGTCTGCCGCCGTCCGGTGCTGCGCATAAACGGCTGACAGCTACTTGCTGATTGACCAGGATGTCGGCAGACCTGAAGGCTCTGCGAGAGTATGTCCTGGCTGACACGGGCGCACAGCAGCGCGCGGATAGCACCGTGCTGCTGTCCGTGTCGCACAGCAACCTATGTGCAAACTTCATGGAGCTGCGGTTCGACCTCCACGTGCGTCTGCTGGCTGGTTGTTGTTGCTGCTGCTCCTTGTTTGACTGCCTCACAGCTGACCACCTGGGGCTGACACACGTCCACAACTCACGTGGCAGATGACTGTCCTCCGCGTTAAGGAGAAACTGCAGAGTCACGTGGGCAGCTCGGTGTCGTCTATGCGGCTTCAACTGAGGGACGAGGCTGGAAGCCCAGTTGCTTCTCTGGACGACGACACCAAGAAGCTGGGCTTCTACTCCCCACGTGACGGTTTCACACTGCATGTCACAGACACGGACGCGCAGTCAGCGAGCGCTGGGGGCTGGTTGGAGGACGTAAGCAAAGTTGAGAAGTATGAGCTGAGTGAGGAGGCGTATGCACGGCGAGACAACACGTTCCGCAAGTACAAGGAGGAGCAGCTGCGTCTGGACCCAACATGGACGCTGCAGAAAGAGCTCGCCAAGCGAAGAGGGGTGCGTTGCCCAACAACTTTGACTGACCTCTTTGCCTGACGCCCTCTGTGCGTGAAGCAGGAAGAGGCAGTCGCGGCAGTGGAGCCGCCTGCAGATGATGGCACGCAAGCGACTGAGGCGGCAGGCATCGCTGTAGGCTCCCGTTGTGAGGTGCAACCAGGGGGGAAGCGGGGCGTCGTTGCTTACGTGGGGAATACGCAGGCGCCGGGTTTGCCACGCGGCTGGTGGGTGGGCGTCCGTTTCGATGAGCCTGTCGGCAAGAATGATGGCTCTTTTGGCGGCATTCGCTTCTTTGACTGCCCGTCTGGATACGGGGGTCTCATCCGGCCAGCGAAAGTCACGACTGGTGACTTCCCTGAAGTTGATCCCTTCGAAGACGATGATGAGATGTGAGCACTACAGAGCTGTGTTACACGCATCACATGCCTGTGGGTGTGACGGTGGGTCCATCAGAACGGGCATCCGACAGCCTTGGGTTTCCGCCTACAAGATTGTGACGCTCCTCTGGCGGTATCTCCGTATACGCCTCCTCGTCGTCCGGGTCGATCTGCGTCTCGCGCTGGACCCAACGCGTGTCAGTTTCACCGCACCGTCCACGCCTGAGCGGACTTATTTCTCTGCTCCACACGCGCAGCCGCCAGCTCCCTCGCCACTTGTTCCACCCGCGCTTCGATAGCAGCGCGATGTGTCCGCGCCGCGAGAGTGCGCCCTGATGTTGGACCCGCTCGCCTCAGCTCCTCAGTCAGCGCATCACGCTCACGGCAGAGGCTGTCAATGTGCTGCTCCAGTCCAGCTGCAGACATTGCGCTCAGATCTGGTCCTAATACTGACCGGTCGTCCAGAGAAAGCAGCGGCATCCGCACGCTGGCACGCTGAGGCGCAGGCGGTGCTGCGCGAGTGCTCGTGGCCTCACCACCCGGCGCACGTGCTGGTCCGCCCGTGAACGGGTCAAATGAGACTTGGAGTCCGCGTGCAGCGCTGGGATGCGCTTTGTGAGCCGCATTCGGCGGCACAGCAACATACGCAGACACGCCTCCAAACTGGTCCCTGCTATGAATCACAGGAAACGGCATCTGCGACTGCCGAGCAGCTGGCGGGACCTCGGCTGAGAAAGATGACACCCGCGGCGCTTGGCGCTGCTGCGACTTGTCATCGTCGTATGTGCTCCACCGCAACTGCTGTTGCTGCTGTGCGTATGGCAATCCCAAGAGGTCATCTTGCTGCCTTTGCGCCTGGTACGTCATCGCATCGTGTGTGGCTGCAGCAGCAGAAGTGAGCGCTGTGCGATGAGCGCGCATGAGCTCCGCATGCTGCGCCTGCAGGGCACACAGCTCCGCATGCGAAGCCGATAGAGCTGCGGAAGTATCCCCAGCTCTGCGGCGCTCAGACAGCAATTCACTGCGTAGAGATTCTACCTGCGCACGCAAGCTGGCTGCCTCTGATGAGGAACCTTGGAGGGAGGTCCGTAAGCGACCGATCTCGTCGTTTGCAGCTGCATACCGCGTGCGGACATTCACAGCCGCGTCCATGAGCTGCGTATACGCTGCCTCAGCTGCATCGTAGCGCTGCTGGTGTGACGCTGCTTGGGTGCGCAGCATGTCCAACTCCTGGTGGGCAAGTTGGAGGTCGTCCTCTCTGCTCCTCAACGCCGCATGCAGCGTCCTCAGCAATGCCGCTTGCTCCTCAGCCAAGCTGCTGGTCGCAGAGATACCGGCACCATTGAACAGTGGCATCGACCGTGGCTGCATGCCTCCTACTAGGAGAGGCACATGCGGCGAGGACTGCCTTGTATTGTCCAGATTGACAGTGCGCTGGTCTTCGCCAAATGCGACGAACTGGGTGCTTGCTGGTAACGCGTGGCTGTCATAGTGGGCCACCTCGTGCTGGCTACCCTTGTCCTCGGCGCTAAACTGGCTCACTCTTGGCACCGTGTCGTGCGCCGTCGCAGCAGCAGCACTAAACCGCGAGTCCAACCGCTGCTGCTGCTGCTGCTGCTGTGGTGCACCTGAAGGCAGCGTCAGGTGCTGCAGGCGCTCCATGAAGGCCTCTAATGTGACCAACGCGTGCTGCATGGCTGCGTCGAACTGAGAGAGAGCCCGAGCGTGTGGCGCAGCTTCTTCAGAATTCCGAATGACAGATGGTTTGGTCTGCGCTGTGAGCATGGCGCTGTCCGTGGCGGGCGTGTTTGGCGGCACTTGTAGAGCCGGCGACACGACAGCATCTTGCTGTCTGAAGCTCGCTGGTGCGCGCGAGCCCCGGGCACTCAACGGCAGCGGCGATGGCTTGTCTTCATCCTCAACCTCCTCAGCGCCGTCTCCTTGAGATGAGAGGCGGGGCTGCTCGAGCGACAGTGCTGAAGGTTCCCTTCCCTCGCTTCCCTTGACGGGTATCACGCGAGCAGAAGCTGCGTCTGTCATGGATGATGACCGTGGCGGTTCTACAAGTGCGGGAGTCGCGACGGGACTGACATCGGCTTTGCAGAAGCACGACATGCATCGGTATTGCTGACGTGTAGAGTGCAACGTTGCCGACGGCTGCCGCCGCGAAGCCAGTCGTGGATGGACCTGAGTGCTGCGACGGGAGCAGCTGCGTTGTGGGACTGCCGCCGCCGCGTCAGGGGCACTGACTCGCCAACTTTCAGAGCTGCCAGCAGCGCCCGCGTGTACGTGCGCAGCGCACCAGCTCGCAGAATGTCGTCTGCCGCTCCTGCTGTTGTAGTCACGGGTGCGTTCCTTCCACTGGACGACACGCCTTCTCAGCTGTGTGTGCTGATCTGTGTCCTTCCTGCCCTGCTCCGCCTCCTGCAGAGGCCAGCGCGCGCCTCATCGACGGCAAGGCCATTGCAGAGACTGTGCGCCAGGAGGTCGCAGACAAGGTGGCCCAGATGAAGGCAAAGACGGGCAAGGTAGGAAAAGCTGACTGAGGAGCCTGGCGGCAGGCTTGTGCCACATGTGCCTCAGCCTTGGCTTTGACCGTCGTGACTTGCGTCTCCCACAGGTCCCTGGCCTGGCAGTGGTCCTCGTGGGCAGTCGCAAGGTGAGGCCGCCTGTCCTTGTTCGAGTGCGAGTTCAGTTGACCCCTGGGGTCTTCAACCTCCTGACACCGCCGCTGCTGCACGGCACAGGACTCGGAGACGTATGTGCGCAACAAGAAGAAGGCGTGCGCAGAGTGCGGCATGGCAAGCTTCGGGACAGACCTGCCAGAAGACGCAACAGAGCAACAGGTGTGGCCGCAAAAGGCTCTGCTGTCAACCGGTGCGCGTTATTGAGAACCATGCCTGACGCGTATACTTGCCCGATACAGGTCCTGGATGTGGTGGCTCAATATAATGCTGACCCCGATGTGCACGGCGTCCTTGTCCAGCTGCCGCTGCCGACGCATGTCAACGAGGAGCGCGTGCTGGGCGCCATCTCGCTAGAGAAGGATGTTGACGGCTTCCACCCAATCAACATCGGCCGTCTCGCCATGCGCGGCCGCGACCCGCTGTTTGTGCCGTGCACGCCAAAGGTGCGCACACACCCAGCCCAGGATGAGAACTATGAGCATGTCATAGTCCCTCACTCACTTACTATGCATACAGGGATGCATCGAGCTTCTTGAGCGTAGTGGCGTCACCATCAAGGGCAAGCGCGCTGTCGTCATCGGGCGCAGCAACGTGGTTGGTATGCCAGCAGCTATGCTGCTGCAGCGCCGGGACGCCACAGTGACAGTGGTCCACAGCCGGACACCCAACCCGGAAGAGATCATCCGCCAAGCGGACATCGTCATCGCTGCGGTGGGCCAAGCAGAGTTCGTCAAGGGGGCGTGGCTCAAGCCTGGATGCGCAGTCATCGATGTAGGCATCAACCCCGTGCCGGATGCCTCCAAGAAGACCGGCTACCGCCTAGTCGGGGATGTCGCATACGCGGAGGCGCTGTCAGTAGCGGGGGCGATTACGCCAGTCCCAGGCGGTGTGGGTCCGATGACTATTGCTATGCTGCTGAGCAACACCTGCGAGGGGGCAGCTCGTGCATTTGGGGTGAATTGACCACACTTTTGCGATGACATCGCGCGTTTATGACATCACTTCGAAGGGCCTTCGTCGAAGCATTCTGCGGAGTCTATCCATGGACGCCGAGGATGACGATTCGCCCGTGTCTCTGTCTGCGTCCACTCTTGAGGCCCTGGCCAGCGTGTTGGCGGAGCAGAAGGCAGCTGCAGCCGCGGCCGCGGAGTCAGATCCGTTCGCTACCGAGAACTGGGCGCTCAGTCAGTTTCACTACGACGCAGAAACAGCAAGGACAGTTGCCCAAGCTGTCGTCAAGCTAGCTGGCAGTGGAGGCCGCGTGTGCTGTGTCTCCTGCCCAACGCTGTTCAGAGAGCTAAAAGACTCACACCCAGCAGTGGGCTGCCACTTGCTTGAGTTCGACACGCGCTACGACTGCCGTGGAGACTTCACGAAGTATGATTACAACGCGCCGCTGGATGTGCCTGAGACTCTGCACGGAGCTTTCGCCGTTGTCGTTGCGGACCCCCCCTATTTGGCGGACGAGTGCTTGACAAAGACGTCTCAGACTGTGAGACTGTTGTTGGCCACGCCGGAGTCACACAGGCTCTTGCTGACTGGCGCCATCATGCGCGATGTGGCTCTCCGGGAGCTGGGCGTGAGGCCTGTGCGGTTCAGGCCACAGCACAGCAGCAAGCTTGCCAACGAGTTTCTGTGCTACACAAGTCACGATGAAGCCACCATTTTGGGCGGCTGGGACCCAGAATTCTTGACAAAGGAAGAGCCGTGATTCAGTGCTTCTCCGCCAGCTTCTCCTCTTTCTTGGCCTGGTTGAACTCGACGCCCATGAGGGAAATGGACATCGCCGAGAGGAGAGCGGCGCCGCCCAGGTACACGAGATCAACGGGCGAGGTGACAGCCATCTTCTTGCCGTGCTCGAAAATGTTCACGATCATGATCATGACGATGACTGCTCCTGTCCTGTGCTTGAGGTCGCCCAAACCATCAAGTGCGAGCCATTCAGGTCGGTGCCCCAGGTTGAAGCCGCCCTTGTGCGCCTTGGCGTATGCCTCAGGCTCATCCTCCGGGTCCGCGATATGCATCTTGGAGATGAATAGCTCGAAGAGACCCATGCCGAAAACCAGAGATGCGCAGCCCGTTAGGAATTCATCCAGCGACTCCACAGCCTTGATGCCCATATCGCTGGACTTGCCCATTAAAAATGCCATCCAAGCCTTGCTGACAGTCGTGATTCCCTTCGCAAACATAGCGGCTGACATTGCAATGGCGCCAGCAACGGCAAGCAGAACGAGGAAGCGTGTGCTGAAAAGAGCAGTCTCGACCATCTGCTCCACTGTATTGCCTTCGTGCTCTTCTTCACCGGCTGCGCGCGCAGCAGGCACAAGTGCGAACGCCGCAGAGACTGCGACTGCTGCCGCTGCGCCCACCAGCAACATGTTCTTGTCCTTGTCCTTGTTGCCATCATTGTCGTTGTCATCACCGCGGCTGCCCTCAGACCAGTCACCATGGCCGCCATTGCCACTGCCGCCGGGCGGACCAGCCGGGCCACTGGATCTGGGCGCAAGTGGGGCACACATAAAGTTGGTTAGACATGCGACTAGAAAACCCAGAGCCCAGCACGGGAAAAGCGCTATCCGTTGGCTGAGCATGACAACCGCTTATATGACGCACCCTAGCTGCACGAAGAGCGGCGGAGGTGCGCGGCGAGCCGCGGGGCGGACACGCATACGAGACGCTGAAGTTGTGCACGGCAGGCGTACTGCAGCGCTTGGAGCACGCACATTGCGCGCGGAAGAAGCGCAGACTTGCGGCGCATGACAGGGAAGGCGCACGACAGCACTCATGGCAAGACAATAGTCACTGCGAGGTATCTCTGGGCAGAGCATTTGACGTCGACGTCAGAAGCGCCCCTCGTCACGAGCTCGACCG
>Ga0164296_1004899_pt1 | contig 11978 bp, 21 predicted proteins | sample GEODES057metaG_FD_113533 | JGI IMG/M metagenome (GOLD analysis project Ga0164296, IMG submission 113533) | Dystrophic lake water microbial communities from Trout Bog Lake, Wisconsin, USA - GEODES057 metaG | ecosystem: Environmental > Aquatic > Freshwater > Lake | place: USA: Trout Bog Lake...
ATTGCAATCTAAAACAAGTTCTGTTAAAATTAAACTTACATCAAAACATAACGGAAATGGCCATTGGAACTCTATTAAAATTAATTCTGGTTCTTCAAATAAGAACCATAGAGTTTATGAAGGCACATTAGATAAATTTTATAAGGTAGAAGAATAATGCATACATTTAAAACACTTGATGTTAAACAATATATGTGTTCTCCTACCGGTGTTCCAATAGTAATGAAACATGAATATTATGTGGAACATTCAATCAAAGGTTGCTCAATAGAAATTAAAGAACATTTCGGAGTTGAAGGATGACAACCGTAGTAGTTAACGGTACGTTTGATATCTTGCATCCGGGGCATATTGCAATGTTAAACACCGCCCGTAGTTTGGGCAATTATCTTATTGTATGCATCGATACTGATCGTAGAGTTAAAGAACTCAAAGGCGATAAACGTCCGATTAATGATCAAGTATTCCGTAAGGTAATGCTACAAAATCTCAAGGCAGTAGATATTGTGGAATTTTTTGACAGTCAAGAAGACCTAGTCAGATTGCTTAAACTTTACAAACCAGATGTTATGGTTAAAGGTAGTGATTGGAAAGGTAAAAGCGTAGTAGCAGAAAAATATGTAAAAGAGATCTTTTGGTATGATAGAATCAACGAATACTCAACAACAAAAATCATTCAAGATATTATTAGTAGGGGATAACTGCACTGACATCTATCAGTTTGGTACTGTAGATCGTCTTAGTCCAGAAGCACCTATTCCTGTATTTGTCCCTAGCCATACTGTAGAAAAAGCAGGCATGGCTGGCAATGTTCTTATCAATCTCAAAGCACTAGGTTGCGATGTTGATTTTCTTTGCGGACATGCTAGCAAAAAAACTAGACTAATCGACAGTCGTAGCAAACAACAAATTGTTCGCATAGACGAAGATGTCAAGTCTACCCCAATCGCTATTGACTCGGAGATTCCTAACATATATGATGCTATCGTTATTAGCGATTATAACAAGGGCATTGTTAGTTACGAGTTAGTTGAACAATTAATTGCAACCAAGAAACCTGTATTTGTCGACACAAAGAAAACGGACTTAGCACGTTTTCAAGGTGCATGGGTTAAAATTAATGAACTAGAGTTCAGTAGACTTACTAGCGAGTGTACAGGAATTATTACAACCTTGGGTAACAAGGGTGTGCGCTTATGGGATGAAATTTATCCCAGTTTGCCTGTTGAAGTAGCAGATGTGTGCGGAGCAGGTGACACATTTTTAGCCGCACTGGCTTATCAATACCTAAATACAAACAACATAGAAGATGCCGTAAAGTTTGCCAACAAGGCCGCAAGCATTACAGTACAACATCTAGGAAACTATACACCAACATTAAAGGAAATACAATGAGTGAAGAAATTTTTAATGGCCCAAATCATATCACAGAAAGCTCTGCACCATGGAACAATGTTGTACACGAAGACTTTCATGTAGCTGTTTATCTAGACAAATATCCTGTAACAGAAGGACATTTATTGTTTGTACCAAAATATAATTCAGTAGGAGTACTAAAAGATGCGTTTGAAGATGCTTTCCAACATGGTCAAAAAATGGTTGAAATGGGAGCGTGGGACGGTTTCAACATTGGATTTAATTACGGCGAAAGTGCGGGTCAAACTGTCAACTGGCCTCATATACATCTCATCCCACGTAGAAAAGGTGATGTCGAGGATCCAGTTGGAGGCGTCCGCAACACGATCCCTGGCAAAGGCAACTATCGCTCTCCACAATATAGCCAAGGATGAATCTGAAAGATTCAAAGGTAGAGGATTATTGCAAATTACAGGTCGTCAAGGTCCGCATCCCGGATTCGTTGCCGCCGCACAGGCTTGGGGTAATAATACAGGAGCATATAATACTGCTATAGGTTATCAAGCAGGGTATACTGTAGGAGCAGGATTAGGATTGCAACAACCAAATAATAGTATTTCATTTCATAATCAAGGCAAAGCCGTATTGATTATTACCAAAGACGGTGATGTAGAATGGCATGGTAAACCCAGCGAAGCCGCAGACGCTCTGCAAACTGTTTTCCAATTTAAGGTAGAAGATATGCAAGGTATTACCAAAGCGGCCAGACGCAGATATTATCACAGGGCGTGTGAAAATATTCTAAATAAAGCAGAGAAAATGACACATGAAGAATTTCTTGACTTCTTACGCAAACATGTGTATAATAAGGAAAGACGTGTTATCATAGATGCATTACAAGGAAGGATATGAAAACAGCCAAAACTATTTTTGACGAAACTATGGAACGTGTTAAACGGTTACAGCGTTTTGAAATCAAAAGAGAAGTAGGGCCAAATTGGATCCCAAATGGTACTATTCCTTTTAACATCAAAGCAAAAAACGGAATCGCTACGTTCGAAGTATATGCAGAGTTTTTACAAGACGCAGAAGATCAAGTTACAGCATATTTAGAAAGAGACGAAAATGAAGATTAAGGTAGCGGAATTATTTTATAGCATACAAGGTGAAGGACGGTACATGGGTGTACCGTCTGTTTTCTTACGTACATTTGGATGTAATTTTAAATGTGCAGGATTTGGTATGCCACGTGGTGAACTAAGCACAGAAGCAGATGAACTTGCTACTGTAGCTCACTTGTATAACAAATATGAAGAACTACCTTTAGTATCTACAGGCTGTGATAGCTATGCCAGCTGGCACAAAGATTTTAAAAATCTAAGCCCATTGATTACCAATGAAGCTATAGTAGAACGCATCAAAGAAATTCTTCCTCATAATGAATGGCAAGAAGAACATCTTGTAATTACAGGTGGTGAGCCGTTGTTAGGTTGGCAAAAGAGCTATCCAGAATTGTTAGACATGATGCCAAACTTAAAAGAAATCACATTTGAAACAAACGGTACTCAACAATTAATTCCAGAATTCAGAGAATACTTACATAACTGGAACCGAGATGGTCGTGAAATTACGTTTAGTGTGAGTGCAAAGCTGCCAGCAAGTGGTGAAATTTGGGAAGATGCAATTAAGCCTGAGATTGTTTGTACATACGAAGAAGTGGGTACAGCATATTTGAAGTTAGTAGTAGCAACAGAAGAGGATATTAAAGATGCAGAACAAGCAGTTGAACAATTTAGAAAAGCGGGCTTTACAGGTCACGTATACCTTATGCCTGTTGGTGGTGTTGAGTCTGTGTACACTCTCAATGCTAGATCAGTTGCCATTGCCGCAATGAAGCGTGGATGGCGCTATAGTGATAGATTACAAGTTCCATTGTTTAAAAACGAGTGGGGTACTTAATGGAAACACATCAGCGAACACTAGCAAGAGCAGTATCATATAGAATTATTGCTTGTTTGATTACGGCATTGTTTACTGGACTAGGTACTGCTATTGCTATTCACGTTTTGCTAACTCTTGTACATTATGTACACGAACGTGTTTGGTTAAAAGTTAAATGGGGAACACAATGGCAGGGTTCCGATCAAAAAGACTAATGGGATTAAGTAGAATGAGCGATGAGCAAGAATATGATTCATTTTGGAATAGAGCAATAGTTGAGCTTAAATTCAGTCTTTGGCCTAGAAAGTCTTATGAAAATAAAAAATGGATATTTGGCCCTGCGTATAGAGCATGTGCTACATGGACTGGCCCAGGAGATTCTATACACGAATATCGATGGTTGACCACAGATGAATACTTATTTGGTTTATTAAAAGGAAAATATGTTAAAAGACATTATTAATTGGTTTAAAAACATCAAAGGCAACAAGGCCGCAAAAGAATATGTTCCAGACATTACTAAACTAAGTCCGAAAGATGCGGCGACTGCCCTACGTGAACCTTGGGTAGCTGTGTTAGATACTCACATTAACAAAGAAAATGTACGTAATGGATTCTTTGAGCTTGATTGGAATGACTATTTTATAGTACAATTAAGAGATGCAGGATACCGCGGAGAAACTGACGAAGCAATCGTCGATGCGTGGTTTAAAGATCTGTGTAGAGATGTAGCCAGTGAAGAAGCTGTTCCCCCAGGTGCTGGTGGGTTCCGCCAATCGGGCTATATTAATGTAACCAACCTCGGCAACGGGAAATCGGAAATCAGTTAATGACTTATATTTTAGTAGATACAGCAAACACATTTTTTCGTGCTAGACACGTAGTACGTGGAGATATCAACGATAAAGTTGGTATGAGTCTTCATGTTATTCTTAACTCGGTTCGTAAGGCATGGAAAGATTTTGGTGGTAGCCATGTGGTGTTTTGTTTAGAAGGTCGTAGCTGGCGAAAGGATCATTATGCACCATACAAAAGAAATAGGCAAGAAGCCAGAGATTCTTTAAGTCCAAAAGACGCAGAAGAAGATAAAATCTTTTGGGAAACATTTGATGACTTCAAATCATTTATACATGAAAAAACAAATTGTTCAGTACTGCAACATCCGCAACTAGAAGCAGATGATTTAATTGCCGGCTGGATTCAAGCACATCCAAATGATAACCACGTTATTATTTCAACAGATGGAGACTTTGCACAATTAATTGCACCGAATGTAAAACAGTACAACGGTGTATCAGGTGTAACAATTACACACGAAGGTTATTTTGATGAAAAGGGAAAACATGTTAAAGACAAAAAAACAGGCGTTGCCAAGACTGCTCCAGACCCCGAATGGCTCCTATTTGAAAAGTGCATGCGTGGAGACACGTCAGACAACATCTTTTCTGCTTTCCCCGGAGTACGCGAAAAAGGTACTAAAAACAAAGTTGGACTCAGAGAAGCATTTGCAGACAGAAACTTAAAAGGATATAATTGGAATAATCTGATGCTTCAGAAGTGGGTTGACCACGAGGGTGTAGAACACAGAGTTTTAGATGATTATACACGTAATGTAAAATTATGCGATTTAACTGCCCAACCCGAAGAAATTAAGACTTTAATTAAAGAAGCTATTACCCAAGAAATTGGTAAACAGAAAAATATTGCTCAGGTTGGAATTAGGCTAATTAAGTTTTGTAGTACCTATGATTTAGTCAAGGTTTCGGAGCAAGCAGAGAGTTATGCACACCCACTTAACGCTAGATACAATCAATAAAAAACGTTGTGCCTATTGGGCAACGTGTACTACAAAACATGAATTTTGCATGGAGGCAAAAATGACAGAAGTTTATACAAAGCCGTTGGTTGACGGTAAATTCTGGCTTGTAGAAGCAGAAGGTGAAAAATTAGGTACCCTTACTAAAGAGAAAAAGGGTTATAGTTTTATGCGTCAAGGACGCAAAGTTGATATTGCTGATTTAGCGGTTTTTCAAACACTATTTGGCATTACTATTACAGAAGAACAACTTAAAAAAGAAAAACTTTCAAAGACAAAATCTGAGGTTAAGAAGGAAGAAATTCATACAATATATGACTTTCCTTGCTCTAGCAAACCTTATAATCCAGTATATGATGTAAGACAAAAACTGCCAATTTACAGTAAAAGCGACAAATCAAAAAGCCAATATTGTGCAGGTTACTACATTATTAAGTTTCGCAAAGGTTGGGTTAAGAGCTTTTGTCCAAAATTAATCACATTAGAACGCTATGATAATAGGGGTCCTTTTAAAACCGAAATTGAAATGCGAACTATGCTGAACATTATGAATAAGTAAAATGGATCAATTAAACACAATACCAATTGAAAATCTAATCAATAAGGTTAGAATAGCGTCTAAATCAGGCCAAAAAACCGTCAATTTAGATATCAAAGAAGCACAAGCACTAAGTGATAGTCTAAGCATTATAATGACACGGTTAAGTGGCCAATTAGACGCTATTGTTAGTCAACTGGTACAAGAAACAGATCCCAATGCAGTTACTCAGGTAGAGATGGACGGCGGTACATTTTAGCCCTATTTAATACTAAATAAGTACGTATATTTGGAGACGTACTTACATGAGCAGACCAAAGCCAAAAGTGCTATTAGAGATCACTAACAAAAAAAACTACAAGACCGAGCAGGTACTTGAGGCTGAAGCCATTTGGGCAGTTTTTTATAAAGATCAGCCAGTTAATTTAAAAACCACTTCTTTGGTCGCACAGCAGTTAGGACCAAAATATAAAAAGGTCAGTTTTTCAAATTCCGGCCATGCATTTAATCTTGCCGAAAAATTAAACAAGATGTTTAATTGCCAAGATTTTTCAGTTTTCAAATTAACCACCGGTGAAAAAATTACTTCCTAAAACTCGAGAAGAGTTTGCTAAAGAAATATTTTTGCAAATTGACGAGCCTTTGCAGAAGTTAGGGTTTGACAAATTTCGAACTGCATTTTGGCAAAACCCTCGTGTAAAAAATGAAGGTGGTTGGCGGTTAACCGATTTAGGTTTTAATATCCTTAACGGTCAAGACTACAAAAACTATCCGATCACTCTTCCCCGTGATATGACTATCACAAGCCAAACACTTATCTATATGGACCACTATCTCGATGGTCCGTGGTACCTACAAGATGGTGTGCTATATTGTTTCTTAGAAAAAACTGCTTTCCAATTGATCTTATTTTCCGGTGACGTTACTAAGTACGGCTGGAGCAGAGAACAATCTGGACAAAAGTTGTAAAAATACAACATCCTTTACCATTGACATTTACCAAACACTCTAGTATAATATATACATAGAGCGTAGTAAATTAACTTGTTTTTTTTAGAAAGAGGTCAAAAATGGCAAAAGGTGAAGTTAGTCAAAACCGTACACAAAGCCCAAACGAAGCCAAAGCGGCAATTCGTAAGTGCTTTAAAGTAAACCGTCCGGTTTTTATGTGGGGTCCTCCGGGCATTGGTAAATCAGATATTGTGCATCAAATCGCGGCTGAACAAGAACGCGAAGTTATCGATGTGCGGTTGAGCTTGTGGGAACCTACAGATATTAAAGGTATTCCATATTACAATAGTCAACTAAATTCAATGACTTGGGCTCCCCCGATTGAGCTTCCAAGCGATCCAAACTCTACAGCAGTTTTATTCCTAGACGAGCTTAATTCAGCGGCTCCTGCTACCCAGGCCGCGGCTTATCAGCTTATCCTAAACCGCCGTGTCGGTACATACCACTTGCCAAAAGGCGTTTCAATCGTTGCCGCCGGTAACCGTGAAACTGACAAGGGTGTTACATATCGTATGCCTGCTCCGTTGGCTAACCGCTTCTTGCATTTGGAACTAAAAGTTAGTTTTGATGACTGGCAAGAGTGGGCTGTTAAAAACAAAATTAGCGACCAAGTTGTTGGTTATGTAGGTTTTGCTAAACAAGACTTGTACGACTTTGATCCAAAAAGCTCAAGTCGTTCATTCGCTACACCACGTTCGTGGTCATTCGTTTCGGATCTGCTTGCTGATGATGACTTGCCAGAGAATACGCTCACTGACCTCGTAGCAGGTGCGATTGGCGATGGACTAGCAGTTAAGTTCATGGCTCACCGTAAAATCGCCAAGCAGATGCCGAACCCTTCCGATATTTTGGACGGTAAGGTTAAAAAGATGGACATTAAAGAAATTTCAGCGATGTACTCTTTAACTATTAGTATGTGCTACGAGCTTCAAACTGCTCATGAAAAGAAAGTTAAAAACTGGAATGAAATGGCCGATAACTTCTTTGGATTTATGATGGACAATTTCCCAACAGAATTGGTTGTTATGGGTTCTAAGGTAGCATTAACAAACTATGCCCTTCCGTTCGATGCAAGTAAGTTGAAAAACTTTGATCGATTCCATGAGCAATACGGAAAATACGTAATGGTTGCAATGGAGAATTAAACACAGGCCCTTCGGGGCCTTTTTCAACTTTTAAGGATATAATTATGGCTGTAAAATCTTGGTACCTAACCGTAGTAGATTCAGCAACACACAAACCCGTTTTACATAAAATGTTTTTTACAGCACCCAAAATGAATGAATTCATTAAAGAAGAGGAACTTTTGGAAAAGTATCCTAAGCCACAATACTATTTTGTCAAAGAAAACTATTGACATCTTGGTAAAAAGAATATATAATATATGTATAGTGAAAATTTGGAGTGACATATGACAACAATGAAACAAGAACGCACTAAAAAGATCAATCCAGATCGTGTGTTTACACCCGCAGAAAAAAACAAAGTTATTGAAAAGTTAACAACTGCTCGAGTCGGACTGTTGCTCAAACATCCATTCTTTGGTAATTTGGCTACTCGACTAAAGTTAATTGACGGCAGTGAGTGGTGTTCTACCCTAGCAACAGATGGTCGCCATTTCTACTACAATAATGCATTTGTAGATGCATTAACTCCCAAACAAGCAGAATTTGGTTTTGCACACGAGGTTCTTCATAATGTATTTGATCATATGGGTCGCCGTAACGAACGTGATCCTCAGCTATCAAACATTGCGGCTGACTTTGCGGCTAATCAAATCCTTAAAGATGAACACATCGGTGAGGTGCCTGATTTTATTAAAATCTTCCAAGACGACAAATATCGTGGTAAAAGTTACGAAGAAATTTATGACGACCTCTATGATAAGGCTGAGAAGATCGATATTAGCCAACTTGGAGAATTACTCGACGAACACTTAGATGGTGAAGGAGATGACGGCGAGGGAGATGAGGATGGAGATGGCAACAAGAAAGGAAAAGGTCGTCCAAAACTTACCGCAGAAGAAAAGAAACAAATCCGTGACGAAATTAAAGAAGCAATGATTAGTGCCGCACAGGCCGCAGGTGCTGGGCGTGTACCATCAGGCATTCAACGCATGATAAAAGATTTGACAGAACCAAAGATGGATTGGCGTCAACTGTTGCGTATGCAAATTCAAAGTATCATCAAAAGTAACTTTAGTTTTAGTCGTCCAAATCGTAAGTCACAACATTCCGGTGCAGTACTACCAGGTTTAATGAATGAAGAAACTATTGACGTGTCATGTGCTATTGATATGTCTGGTAGTATTTCAGACAAACAAGCACAAGACTTTTTATCAGAAGTTAAAGGCATTATGGACGAGTACCAAGATTTCAAATTAGACATTTGGTGTTTTGATACTGAAGTTTATAACTATGCTAAATTTACCAGCGACAATGCCGATGAAATTATGGAATATGAAGTTAAAGGAGGCGGCGGTACTGATTTCGATGCCAACTATAACTTTATGAAAGAAGAAGGAATTGAGCCTAAAAAGTTCATTATGTTTACAGATGGATATCCTTGCGGTAGTTGGGGTGATGAAAACTACTGCGATAGTTTGTTTATTATCCACGGATCCGAAACCATAATTCCTCCATTTGGCAATGTAGCCTACTATAAATAAAGTAGGTACATTATGGCACTAGCTAGACATGAAGTTAATGCTCTTAATGTTTTAGGAGTAAGAAAGTTAGATCACATTCCAGACAATTTTACCAGATTGTCTGTGAATGGAGTAGATCTTAGAGCTTTAGATCTTTGGGTTTATTATAATTTGGATAGTCGATATGCTATTAAAAAGAGTCTAAAAATTGACTCAAATAATAAGTTAATCGAAAACCAAGAAATAGGCATCGAAGATTCTAGAGAGATAACTATGCTTACACTGGCGTGTCCACATTTACATAGGAGATAATAAAAATGGCAGATACACAAGACCAAGGTCAAGCACAAGAACAAGCCCAAGCACCTGCTCAGGCACCAGAATTAACTATTGCTGATCTTACAAATTTACGTTCAGTTATTGACGTAGCCGCTCAACGTGGTGCATTTCGTGCCGCAGAAATGAGTGCAGTTGGCCAAGTTTTTAACAAGCTAAATTCATTCTTAGAAGCAGTATACCCACAATCATTACCACCTTCAGAAGGTGTTGCTGACGGTGTACAACAACCAGCCCCTGCAGACGCACCGGCCGCTTAATTTAAAAGGAGCCTACGATGAAACACGTTGGTAAAATGAAAAGTAATTCTGCAAGGGTTGTGGTAGTTTACCGCACCTTGCCAGGGGATCCCCATAGTGCGTTGGTCGTAGGAACCCAAGGGTTAACAGATATGTATCACGACGGTCTTATGACTGTTGTAGAAAGCGACAGCGGTCAAGCCGCTAATGAACTCGCTGAGTTATTAGCTGTTCGTAAATTTGCAGACGGTAGTAACATGTTAGCACATTTACATTCAAATGCACATCTTGTAAAGGTTCCTACAAATACGGTTGTTATGACTCCAGATACAAAGAGTCAAATTCCGTTGGATGAACTTAACAATTTAATTGCTACACAAAAAGGAATTAAATTAGAAGACCTTGCAGTTAATGATGGATCAGACCAATCTAAGACTGTTGCTGATAAAAAAGAAACATCAACTGTTTCTAAATCTGAAACTAAGGGAATAGAGTTGTCACCGGCTGAAATGCGTTCACGTGCAGATGCTTTGTTTAAAGAAGCTCAACGGTTACGTAAAGATGCAGATGCTTTGGACCCGCCAAAGACTAAGAAAACAGCAAAAGCTGAAGCATAAAAAAAGCACCCCTGGGGTGCTTTTTTTTAGACCATAACTTCTATAACATTTTCACCTGGCCCACAGCTTTGTAAGGCCTTGGCTAACACCGCCAAGGCCGAGTCTCCGTCCTTGTAAACTTCGGCATAACCAGGTGTTGCACTTGTTACTAGTAAATCACCTTTATTAATTGGTCCAATTACTTTACATGGTAAACGACCTTTTAATGCTACAAATGGATGAGTATCGATATCAGCTAATGCACTATTCATTCTGAACGCAGGATGAACTGAAATAATTCCTCCCCATTTTACACTTGCTCGTTCTGTACATATTGTCATTTCTTCTTGGCCGCCAATCATAAGTACTGTGCCAAGTTCATAGGCAATATCTGTTACATAACGCTCTGCCAAGTCAGCGTATTCGGCATCAGTTGCAATACCTTTGAATAATGGTGTTGTAATGTTTCCGTCTTGATCGCGTTGTACTATTGTGTTAGCTGTACCTGCGGTATCTGCTGATACATATCCAGTAGATCCTGTTCCCTTAAGGGTACTTGCTTGCATGGTTGCTGATGAATCTAAACTCCATGAACCATAAATCGTTGCTGATCCGCTTTGAGCATTTAACTTAGAAGTTGATAAGTTTTGATTAGCATCAAATTGAGCTAACTTGTTGGCTTCTCCTGTGGTCGTTGGGGTTGTAAAGAAAGGATTTCCAGAAATAGTTCCATTAGCTAATAGTGACGTTGCTTGGACACTACCGTTTAATGTTTGATTACTATTTCTAGCAACTGTCCAAGGTCCAACGAGGGTGCCACCTAGACCATCATTTGTTATCGAAGTCGCATGTATTGTGCTTACGTATGCGTCTGTAAATTTAGAACTACCCGATCCAATAGAAACAGAATTTGTTGTACCGTTATTAGTTTTTGGAGTAGATAAACCAGGTAATACTTCTAAATTGCCACTACCATCAGTGGTTAATAACAACACGCCTGTATAAGAACTAGCAAGAGGAGGTGTAATATTAAAACTAATATTATTTCCAAGAACGTTTGTAAGATTGCCGGTATCGTAACCTGTAACATGCAGTTTTAATGAGGAAGGATTTCCAACAATAATTCCATCATCGCTTGTTAGTGCCAGCGAAGAATTTAGAGCACCTAATTGTGATTGCTGAACAAATTGTGTTGCATCGACAAATTTGTAATTGTTATCAGATTGCTTAAGTACTAAACCTAGAGCATTTGCGGCTGTACCGTTAAACAAATTCTTATAAGTTGCTGTAACTGTTGTACCATTACTATCCATTGCACCAGGTAAATTAATACCAGATACGATAGGACCGTTCATTGTATATTGATCGCCACTAATACCAAATACTGGATCTGCAGATACGCTAATAGAACTATAAGAAGGGCTTGAATAAAATATAGCGTTAAGTTTACTGCCGATGGAAGATTTTAATACTGGTTGCTCAACACCATTACCATCTA
>Ga0164296_1004901_pt1 | contig 11975 bp, 13 predicted proteins | sample GEODES057metaG_FD_113533 | JGI IMG/M metagenome (GOLD analysis project Ga0164296, IMG submission 113533) | Dystrophic lake water microbial communities from Trout Bog Lake, Wisconsin, USA - GEODES057 metaG | ecosystem: Environmental > Aquatic > Freshwater > Lake | place: USA: Trout Bog Lake...
AGTTCCAGACAGTTCGAATCAGTTTTGTCTTTATATTTAGCATTCATTGAATCTGGACTCATACCTGGTGTAACACTTTCATAAAATAAATTAGTATTTTCTGTATCTTTGTTAAATAATCTTGAATTATTTAATATATTTTTCTTTTTATCATTATCAAATACAATTATTTCATTAGTTGGTATATTATCAATAAGATAATCATCTTTATTTAAGAAAGTATAAGCACTATCCTCAAAATTATTAGTTATCATCAAACTTTCTGAATCAGATGGATTAAAAGGATATACTGGAAATAAAGCGATTTGATCTTCAGGTACAGAACCAATTACTCTAATTGATAATATATTCCAATTTTTATCAATTGTAAATTTAACATGTTTTCCTTGATATTTATTTTTTCTATATAATAGTAATTCAATTGAGTCATTATTAATACTTTGATCAACTATTTGAATATCATTTAATTTTTGGGATTTATTTAGCATAATTGATATGTAATTAATAAAATCATCACTACTCTTGATATTTATCGTAGATGGAATAGGTACACTTAATATACTTATTAGAATATCTTGATATTCATCATCTGGATATTCATAATAATACATATTTTTATATCTATCTTGAATTTTGGTATGTACAGGTATGCTATCTACATAATTAGTTGGCAATATTCCATTATCACCAATAACATCTAGAAATGATTCAATTGTTTTTAATTTACAATGAAAGTAAAATAATATTATTAAAATTATTATAACAAATACAATTACGATTTTCATCTATCTAAAAGCATAATCAGGTATTTTTTGCTTCTTACAACAATCTATATCTTCTGGATCAGTGCATCCATTACAGAATGGAGCGTTTAATCCGGTGTCATCATACTTTCTAAATCCTAATTTTTGAATTCCTATTGGAAATTCACAATTACCATCTGGTAAACATCCTCCTCGATTTTTAGTTGATGAAAAGAATGGACATTCGTCATATGTTTTACATTTTTTATCCCATATAGTCTTTTCATTGTCTTTCTTTAATCCATAAAAACCATAGTCAGAATTACATAATGGTTTTGTTTTATACATATCCCCATTTTTCCCTTGACAAATATAATCCGGATCGATACTATCATTATCAATTACAAATTGGGTAACGAAGAAACTCTCACGAGTATCTAAGTTCCCGTTCCTGCTACCACTGCCCCCGCTGCTGCCGCCGCCACTGCCCCCGCTGCTGCTGCTTCCGCTTCCACTCCCGCTGCCGCTGCCCCCACCACTGCTATTTAAAGACAAAGACATAGCTCCAGAAAATTTAACAATATTCATTTTAATAGTTGGAAGTAAACAATTGACATTTTGAACAGTAGCTTTTGGATAATAAATATTATTTAATAAAATTTCTTGAAGAGAAACTGATGTAGATGAAATATTCGGATAAAATAGTTTTATTCTATCAATATCTATGTCTTTAAAACCATAAATAGTAATCTGTTGTTGCATAATCCATTTATGAAAGTCACTATTTAATATCACATATGTAATTACATAGTCAACGTCAGATATATTAAAGTTATCCATAGACATTTTAACTAACTCATAGTTGACCGAAGTTATTCTATATCCATACATAAATGATTTTATGAAATAACTATCAGGTCTATCAAAATATCCAATTTTTGTATTTTTATCAAATAATGAGAAAACTGTTCCATTATTCATTAAAATTATAAAATAGCCATCGGGTAAGTCTGCATTTTCTAAAATAGCATTCTTTGATTTCTTAATATCGGATACATAATCTAAGGGATCAGATATATAATAAAAGTCAGTTGATGTTGGGTTTAGAAGATTATTATAATCAATTTGTATTAATGTATTGTTTGATTTGTCAATCCATTCATTGAAATTTCCCGGAAAAGTTGAATAAACTGGAATTTTTTGATTATCTTCAAATTGCTCTAACTTAAAGCTGTAAGAATAAAAGATAAAATTTATTAATAAAATAATAATTAGTATTAATAATATTATATAGTAATTATTATTATACATCTAATATAAGTAAATATTTTCTGCGACTGTAATAGTGTGTAATGTATATTGTTCCAAATTGGCTATTTGCAATTATCATATATACTTTTATAATTTTAATAATATTTCTTACCAAACCATCAGTGTTTTTTACTAAAGAAGGAAAAGTAAAATCATTAGGTGTTGGATTTAAAGACGGCAAATCAGTATTTGCATTACCGTTGGCATTGCCAATATTAGCTTTATTGTCATATTATATAAGTATTACAATAAAACTCGGACTTTCAGCTTGAGAACGCAGAGAACTTAAAGGAATACCAATAAATATTCTAAATGGGATTTATTGGTAATAAGTTATGCTATGAAAGTTTATTATTGTGGATTAATAAACCATTAGAAACTAATAAATTAGATGTCTCGTGTCTATGTTTTGTAATTGGAAATCATGGTATAGGAAAAACATATGGAATTACGAAAGCGATAAAAGATTCGGAGTATAATATTGCAGAGTTTACTGGACAAAACTACAAAGATTTCATTGATTTTATTAATAAGAAGACGTGTTCTGATATAGTTTCACAAATTAACGGTGAATCTTTAAAAAAGAAAATTATATTCATCGATGAACTCGAAACATTTATGATGTATGATCGGACATTTTTAAATAATTTAACGACTTTATTAGAGTCTAAAAAATTGCCAGCGATTAAAATAATAATTGCGGGTAGTTTATTTGAAACGAAGAGTGCTGTTAAAGTATCTAATCAGGCATTTAAGATTGAATTATCCGTACCAAGTGAAAGTGACATCTATTTGTTTTTAAAAGAAAATTATGGTGGAAAAAATGGTGATTTGCTAAAAGTCGCAGAAAATTGCGATGGAAATATATCGATAGCAATTACATTAATCCAATCATCAATTAAAAAGAAAAAGAAGAATGTCCAAGAATCTGAATATGATAAGATTGCATCAATCAATAATATTTATAATAATAATGACATCAAAATATTGAGAAACATTATAGATCAAGATAGAAATTTACATCCTTTACGATTTCACGAAAACCTGATTAAAGCGCTTGATCAAAGAAAAATAACTAAAGAAAAGAAAATAATAGTATATAAATCTTATTTGAACGCTTTATTAAACTGGGATACAATGATGTTTAATACAAAATTACATGGAAATGATACGAATATATGTACAGATTATATTATATACAATATGCGTATCCTATATGCCATTCCTAATAAAAAAAATTCAACAGTAACCGCTACCGAGTTTACTAAAATATTTAATTACTTATCTTTAAAAAAGAAGACTGCAATCGCTTTATATAATTATGAAATGCCATTTATTGGTAGTTTACATAAAAGCATATATGAAAATATGGCAAAAAAGTTTTCTATTTGATTTATAAGTGAAAAGCATGGCTGACCAAGAACGCAGATTTAACAATGAAGAACCAGAAAGAGAAGGCCGAGATCAAGAGCCAGAAGAACAACCAGAAAGTGATGATCGTGAAGAAGAAAGTAATGATCAGGAACCTGAAGATTCAGAGGATACTACAGAAGAACCAAGAGAACGCAGTGGAAATATCTTTAGTAATACTTTCAATACAATTAAAGAGAAAACTTCAGATGCATATACTAATGTTAAAAGCAATATTTCAGCTACTAAGGTTGGGTTAACTATTTTAATATTAGTAGTTGGTATTATAATATTAGGCATTATTGGCTATATAATTTATTATTTAGTAACTACTAACATGTTAAATCAAAATACATTTTTAGTTCCAAATACAAATATTCCAATAGTCTGCACACAAGTAACTCAATTAGATGGTTCAGGAATTCCGTTATCAGGAAATGGCCAAAGACAATCAGTGACTTTCTGGATATACATATATAATCCGGAATATTCACCAGGAGTAATGAAACATGTTTTCCATCGTGGAAACAAGACAGATGATGCTACAACTGCTGGTCCATATGTTTATTTAGATCCAAATTTAAATAAATTACACATCTTATATTCCGCATTAAACAAAGCTGATACTTTCAATGTGAATGGTGTATCATATGATGACTCTGTTTCTGGAAACACAACAACAAATTATTTATCAAATATATCTAAAATACAACTTGCAGAGGCGCTGCGTGGCGTAACCGTCGACTATGTTCCAGTACAAAGATGGGTACATATTGGTATAGTTACCAATGAAACTGCAAATGGTGGCTCATTTACAGTATATGTAGATGGTGAACTTATTAAAGTACAAAATATTGCTTCTCCATCTCCGTCTATTACATTAGATGGAACATCTATTGCAACACTTGGTGCCAACTTACCATCAGGAATGATAAATCCGCTAAATAATGTAGTATTAGATTTATCCAAAGCAGACTTAGATCATATCGGTGATATTTTCGTAGGAGGCTCAACATCTGACCCAATCGGAGTAGGATTTTCCGGAATGTTAAGTAAGATCAGATATGCAAACTATGATATGAATGCACAAGATATATATTCTGATTACTTAAATGGTCCAATTGATTCATTACTTGCAAAAATGGGTTTAGCTGCTTATGGTCTACGTTCGCCAATTTATAAAATAGAATAATCATTTTCTTGTACATTTATAGAGTTTTATTATGATTAGCGGCATAATACAAGTATTTGTTGCGATAGCTATTGTAATTATTATGTTTGTAATTGCATTTTCAGTATATAATATGGAATTTGTAAAAGCTATTCAAAATTTTGGAAAGATTCGTACTGAAACAAATGTTTTTGTAGGTATTAAAGATTTAAATATAGCAAAACATGAAAGATATAATACTATTGACTCTTCATTACCTTCATATTTAGCTATTAAACCTTCTATAAATTCAAGTGGAGGTACAGAATATAGCTACAATTTTTGGTTATATTTAGATCCTAAACCTGGAAATAAAACAACCAATGCATTTGCACCACCAACCGTAACTCCACAAATTACAGATGGTGGTATAGAAACATTATTAAAACAAAATGGTTCAGGTAATTTTTCATTAAATGATAATCCAGTTATCTTATTTATGAAAGGCAGTACAGTAATGTATAATTACAATACTTTGTGCAATAAGAGTACTAGAAAATCAATTAAAACAGATGTTTTGATAAAAGCCCCATTAGTAAAATTAGAACAAGGATGTGATAAATTAACAGTAGAATTCAATACATATGCAAGCCCAGACGGTGTTGTAGAAGGTACAAGAGATACATGTGGTGAAAATAATACAAGCTGGGATTACATGAATGCCTACAAAATAGGCATCGAAGGTCTAAATGCTAATACAATGTATGAAAAATTATGGTTCATGGTTACTATTGTCATTCAAGATACATTACCATCTGATCCATCTTCCATTCGCAATAAAATACATGCAATGATATATGTAAATGGTGTTTCACAATTTGATCGTTATATTGATGGAACTTTAACAAATCAAGCAAATGATCCAGCAACTATTAATAAAATTACAAATGCTGACTTTTATATTAATCCAGAAATCAGTACAAAAGGAACTAGTATATATATAAATCAAAATAGTCCAAATGCTGTTCAGCGATTACCTGAATCAGTACAAGTTGATTACTCAAATCCAAATTATTCAATTGATCAACCAAAATCAATTATGATGTCTGATTTGTCTTATTTCAACTATGCATTAGATGGTGATGCCATTACTGGATTGTTCAACGCCGGTATAACTAAACAATATGCTCCAAATTACTTATCAACATCTACAAACAATGACAATGATTTCATGAAGAAATTATCATATGCGACAAATAACCCAACACTAAATGAGATTGGTGTCGACAATAATTAATAAATAAGTAAGTAAATTAATAAGTAAATAAGTAAATAAATAAGTAAATAAGTAAATAAGTAAATTAATAAGTAGTAAGGTTACTTACTTATAAGTTTAACTTCCCAGATCCCTGATTTTTTTGATGTATGCAGATAACAAAGTTCTGGATACGTTTCTGAGAGAAATTTTGCAGATTTTTTTGAATTTTCTATTCTTGCATTTTTTTCTTTTAAAAATTGCATTCCTCCTGGATTTTTATAATATTTTGTAGCTATATTTATATGATTGAATCTTAATGTCTTTTTGAATTTCTGAAAGTATTTAATAGTCCTTTCTACATCTTCCTTTTCTTCAATAGTAATAGTAATATCTTTCTGATTTAAACATCCCCACATGCTACCCACGCAAAACTTAAATGAATATGTAATATCTTCGGAGTCTTTCATAAAAAATCCATTTTTAATTGGATAAAAGCCAAACAACCCAATATTTTTCTGTACTAATAAGTTAAAAGCATAAATTATAATATAATGAAATCGCTGGGAATTAATTGGTATCAATTTATATCTTGATGATTTATTGAGATCTTGAATATTTTCATCAATAAATAGTTCATAAATATCATCAATATCATCATCCATTGATAATATCATTTGATTTTCAGCGAAATAATTAGTAATATAATTGCGCATATGATGTAATCCAGAGGTTGTAACTGTATCAGCTATGATAAGATTATAAGTATGAGAATCTGGAATAGCATTTATATAATCCTTTTCATCTTCTTTAAGAATAAAAATGTAAATATCGGATTTATCAATGTTTAATCGAGTACAAAGTTTCAATGTCTTATTAACAATTATTTCTGGTCTTTTATAAGATGGTATAGCAAGCTTCCAATTCATTTAGATATAAAACTTACTTCTTATGAAATAGATAGGTTTATATCAAGACAAATGCCAGGTGGTTTAATGTCATTAATTGCAACTGGAGCGCAAGATCATTATACACATATATCACCAGAAATGTCTTATTTCAGACAGGTTTATAAGCGACATACTAATTTTTCAATGGAAAGCATTAAACAGCCATTTTTAACAGCACCAACATTAGATAGCGGTGTATTGATTACTAGTTTTAAATGCCGACCAGGAAGACTCGGAGATTTAATACAGCAAATGTATTTATACTTTGAATTGCCAAATATATATTCAAATGACATTATGCAATTTAGATGGATACCAAAATTTGCAAATTATATGATTAATCAATGTATTGTTAATATTGATACGCAACAAATAGATCAAAAATGGGGAGAATGGATGGATATCTGGAATGAACTAGTATTACCAATTGATAAACGATTCGGATACTATGAAATGATCGGAACAATCGCAGAAAATACATCACCTGTTTCTTTCAATTCAAGTAATAGAGTAATTGTTAAAAACAACAGATTAGTTTATCAATCAAAATACAATACTGGTACACCAACTAATCCATCAATACAAGGGAAAGGTTACTATTTACCATTAGAATTTTGGTTTACAAAGAATTCAGCACTCGCACTGCCATTAATTGCTATACAATATCAAGTATTAGAAGTAGTAATTGAGTTTCGTGGTGTTGAAAATTTATATCAAGTATATGATTCAAATACTAAACAATTTGTGAGTCCATCATATTATAGAATATTGAATCCAGGAAATCAAGCTGCTTCTTTAATAAGCAATTTTACGCAATATGGAGGCGGCGGAATATCATATATAGATTTGAAAGCATATATTGATTGTAATTATATATTTTTAGATACTGCAGAAAGAACATATATTGCTATGAACCCAACTGAATATTTAATTGATCGTGTTTATCAAATTCAAGATACTGGATATACTCCAGGATATAACAATATTAATTTGACATTTTCTAATCCAGTCAAAGAGATTATATGGATTTTGCGCAGAAGTGACTACTATTTATATAATGACTGGATTAATTTAACAGGTACACGACCAGAAGATGATTCACAATCAATTATAAGTAGTGCAAAAATTATGTGGAATGGTATGGATAGATTTGAAGAAAAACCTTATTTATATTTTAATCAACTTCAGCCATTTCAACATCATACATGTGTACCAAGAAATGGTATTCATTGTTATTCTTTTGCACTTTTCCCAGAAAAATCACAACCATCTGGTACATATAATGCATCAATTATTAATCAACAACAATTATCATTCACTATAAATAATTCAACGCAAGTACCTGGTATTTATAATGATTTCAATCTTTCAGTTTATTCAGTTTATAATAATATTTTTAGAGTTATGGGTGGACGCGCAGCTATGGTATTTGCAGTGTAATATTTAATCTCAGCATCTGGTAGATGAATTTATTAACTATTATCATATTTGTCATTGCAGCATGGATAATTTATTCATTACTTGAATCATATACTAATTTAAGTAAAAAATATAAAAAATTAGTTGATGAATGTAAGGCGGGGAGCAGCAAAGAGAGCAGCAAAGAGAGCAGCAAAGAGAGCAGCAAAGAGAGCAGCAAAGAGAGCAGCAAATATAGCCAAAATGACTATAAAACTACAATTAATGGAAAAGAATATATAGTACCAGATTCAGTTTATGGGATAAAAAAAACCATATTATCTAGTCTTAAAAATATGATTAATACTGCTTAAGGATTTCGGTTCTTATATAATAAATGCCGCCAAAAGCTAAAAAAAATGTTAAAAAAAAAGAAAAAGACATAGAGCCAATTGTGGAAGATTTGGCAACATCAGAACAAGAACAACCGCCGAATCCACAGCCTCAAATTAGTGAACATGTAGTTTTACAATTAAATATATCTCCTGAAAGTATTGAAAATATAATATCTTCAGAAAATGAAAATACGAATACTATTTTAAAAGATCCAGAGCCATATGATCCAGATGGAAATCTTTCTGGATTACTTGATAATAAAATGTTAAGAATTGTTAACAATGATATTGATAAAAATATAAAACAACACCATCATGAAATCATATGTTATTGGTGTTGTCATAATATCTTTCAAATTGAATTTGGTATGCCAATCCGATATGATGTGTTTCATAATTCTTTTACTGTTTATGGGTCATTCTGTTCATTGGAATGTGTCGCAGCTTATAATTATTCAATACATATGGGTTGTGATAGAGTTTGGGAAATTAATAGTTGGATTCAATTATTAGGAAAATTGTATGGATATACTAAACCAATTAGACCGGCACCTTCGAGATATTTATTAAAATTATTTAATGGACCATTGTCAATTGATGAATTTAGAAACTGTCACAAAGAACAAACTAAAAGTTTAGTAATTAACATTCCGCCATTTATTCATATTTCATCACAAATGGAGATATTAAATACATCATTTATTGACAATAATAAAAAATCAGAGATTTTAAGTATCAAGAAGAAAATGAATTCAACTAGAACAATCGAAGAAAAAATGAATTTAAGGGAAAGCATATAAAGAATATAGCCTATTATTATTTGTAAACAATGACAACCCCATACAAAATTTCTACCATTACTGCAAATGGTAGCATTAATTGTAGAATTGATCTTGAGATTCTATTTAATAATATAGAAATAAAACCAGATAAATTCACATGGGTCCAGTATAATAAAATGGAACGAGGCATATATCCAAAGAAACCGAAGAAGATTCAAGGTAAAACATTTGATAATCAAGTAATGGTTTACTACAAAATTAAGGATTCGTATATGCCTAATATTAAACTTTTCAAAAATGGAAATATTCACATGACTGGTATACGGTGCACAGAAGACGGCGAAAAACTAATAAATGTAGTTGCGGAAGAAATCAAAAGAATTTATGAAAATTATGAACTTGTTGCATTAAATAGTAAGAATATTATTGAAAAAATAGAAGATATCAAACCAGGCAATTTTATTGTTCGCATGTTTAATAGTGGATTTGAATTTCCATTTGAAATTAGACGAAAAAGTCTACATCAAATTTTGATTAATGATACATATAATAATATTTGCAGCTTTGAACCTCTTTCTTATCCTGGTGTAAAACTTCAATATTTTTATAACAATACTAATAATAAGAAGAATGGAGAATGCAAATGTGATAAAATGTGCTTTGGCAAAGGAAGTGGTTTGATAGCAAATAGTTGTAAAAAAATCACAATTGCTGTATTTGAAAGTGGAAGCGTTATTATAACAGGTGCTAACATGATCGAACAAATTGACGAATCTTATGCATATATTCTAAAAGTAGTACTTGAAAATGAAGAACTAATAAAAAAACAAAAATTACCCGATATTAACTGAAGAGAAACAGTGTTATCAATTTTCATATAGTTCATAAAACTTATCTACATTTTTGAATATTTCAGGTGTTTTATTTTTTTCAATTATAAAGCAATTCGAATAAGGATTTACATGGTTCTTGAGTTGCACATATAACTATCATTTCATCTAATTTTTTGATCCATCGAATATATGATTTATTAACTATTGTAGTATTACTTACTTTTACAAAATCCATTGGCATTTTAGATTATAAAGAATCTAAGACTTAAATCATTTTTTAATTGGACATAGATTATTAAAGTCATTTAAATCACAGTTAGTATATGCAGGATATGTGGTTGGGTTATTTCCAGGACGAATAGTTGAGACTATTTGATTTTGATAGCCTGGTGGTGGTTCTGCAGATTGTAAATTGGTAGTATAGTTAACAGCATCTGGTATGACTGGGAAATTACCCCAATCACCAGTTGCCGTCTTACCAGCATATAGACCACCATTTGGTTGTCTTGGAGGAATCTGAACAGGGGAAGTGTATTCTAAAAAACTATAAGAAAGCGACATATCTACTTTACTTTATTTAAGGATTATTTTTATTTCTTATTTATAACAATATGAACTTTGAAAATAGAGATGATGTCGTTAAGATCGATATGAATAAAAAGAGAACACGTGGAGGAGAATTAGAAGATATCGATCTTTCAAATGAAGAAATCCTTGAAATAATAAGAGATATTCGCAATTCTAATTTAACTCCAAAACAAAGGGAGTCGCATTTTGAAAAGAAGTATTCAGATTTTAATGATAGATACCCTTATTTATTTAATATGGCTTGTGGAGAATCATTAGACGAAACAACTCTTAACTATATTTTAACTATGCGTCAAAAAGTTCGAACGAATACTTTATCAGAATTCGATGCATCAAAAGAAGTTGGTCAAAAGTTCTTTGATAAGTATATGAAATAACTAATTTAAATTTGTAAAAAAATTTGATTTAAGGATTAGAATATTTTTAAACATAAGATCTCAAACAAATTTGCCCCCATTTCATCCCTCAAATGGCAACTGACGTAAAAATGACTCAGCCTGTGCCGAAAAATCTTAAACAACTCATCGAATGTGTAAAAGAAAATGCTGGTAATCTGGATATGATGGGTGTCCTACGGAAATATCGTTTCTGGCCAGCTCTTCAAATCAAGAATTTCTTCTCTAACCCAAATCTATTGCTTCTTCATAATACTTATAAAAGAACAGATGTAGCTCATTTCCAAGAGCTATATGATGAATGCCGATCAGTAGTAATTGATCTAAGTGCTCCAAATGATAACAATATTGTAGTAACATATGCCCAAAGCATCCCAGTAAGATACAGCGATGCTCAATATGAGGCAATTGCAGATGAGAATGATAAACTAGAACTAAATTTTGAAGGAACAGTGGTTACCGTATATTCTTATGAAAACCAATGGTATTTCGGAACATCTAGTTGTCCAACAGTAAACTCATCGCGTTTCTTTCATCCAACAAAGTCACATGGTAACATGTTCAATGAAGCTCTAGCAAAGATGCTTAATGTTGATTATAATGATTCTAAAGAATTTGAAACCGCAATTCGCAAACAATTGACAGATGTACTTAACCCAAACAAAGCTTATGCATTTCTTCTTATTCATTATGAGAATAAGCACATCATGGATTATACTTCTAAGTTTGGTGAAAATTATGCTTTGATTATGCATCTTAATACAC
>Ga0164296_1004902_pt1 | contig 11973 bp, 13 predicted proteins | sample GEODES057metaG_FD_113533 | JGI IMG/M metagenome (GOLD analysis project Ga0164296, IMG submission 113533) | Dystrophic lake water microbial communities from Trout Bog Lake, Wisconsin, USA - GEODES057 metaG | ecosystem: Environmental > Aquatic > Freshwater > Lake | place: USA: Trout Bog Lake...
ATCGGATTCGTCGAGAAGTCTGACGAACCCGGGCGGCTGTCCGGCCTCTTGTCCGGATGCCCACCAACCGACACACGACCACAGGCACGTGCGAAATTGGGCAAGGGGGGAAATAGGGGCATTGCCCCCCCATTGCAAGCGTTTTTTTTGTCATAATTTTTGTGACAATTTGACGCCCTGAAAACAGGGTTAAGATTCTGAAAGTCCAAGCCTATTTCAGCATGAAAGTGTCATGATGAGCGAAGGTTAGCCGACAGGGGCTCTAATGGCCGTTGGTCAGTCGCCTCTTCATCGGAAGCGGAGTCGCTTATGGGCGACGGATTCGCCTTTGGAACAATATCAATCCGGTATCCTAGCGCATCAAGCACTTTGGTAATGGTCGCAAAGCTTGGATTACCGTCGCCTGATAACGCCTTAATTAGCCCCATGCGGCTTATACCCGTCTCACGCGAAAGCTGACTCATCCCGCGCGCACGGGCGACAGCGCCCAAAGCGTGGGCAATAAGTGCGGGATCATTATCCTCGGCAATCGCTGCGAGATAATATTGGATATCTTCATTCGTTTTCAAAAAATCGGCGGTATCGTAACGCGAGAGCTTCACCATTCTAGTAAATCCTCAATCTCGGCGGCCAATTCACGCGCCCGGGCAATATCCCGTGACTGAGAGCTTTTATCGCCACCACATAACAAGATAACAACCGCCCGGCCACGCCGGACAAAATATACCCTATAGCCCGCACCCATATGGATACGCATCTCGCTGATACCTAACCCGACAGGCGCAACATCACCGGCATTGCCGAGCGCAAGACGATCAATCCGCTTCTCAATCGCCGCCCTAACCGTTCGATCCCGGAGTGATGTAAACCAATCTAAGAATATGTCGGTTTTGAAGACCTCGGTCATTAATGTATACCATGGTTATCATCTGTCAACTATGGTACGCAATACAAGCTTACGGGCTACCTCTCACCCCGCTGGATGAACCTTCCGCCAGTGCCGTGCGATATCGACCCGCTTTGCGACCCAAACCTTGTCGTGGCTCTGCACATAATCGAGGAATTTTTCGAGCGCGAGCGCGCGGCCCGGACGTCCGACAAGGCGGCAATGCAGGCCGATATTCATCATTTTCGGCGCTCCTTCGGCGCCTTCACGGTAGAGCATGTCGAAATTGTCTTTGAGGTAAGAATAAAAATGCTCGCCCGTGTTGAAGCCCTGTGGGGTCGCAAACCGCATATCATTGGCATCCAACGTGTAAGGGATGATCAGATGCGGGCCCTTTGGACCTTTGACCCAATAGGGCAAATCATCGGCATAGGTATCGGACGAATAGAGGAAACCACCCTCCTCCATCACCAAATCTTGCGTGTTCATCGAACAGCGGCCCGTATACCACCCCAAAGGACGCTCGCCGACCAGTTCGGTGTGCAGGCGGATCGATTCGGCAATTTGCCGACGTTCTTCCTCGATCGGCATATCCTTATGCTCGACCCATTTGAGGCCGTGTGAAGCAATTTCCCAATCGGCTTCTTGCATCGCCTTTAATTGTTCAGGACTACGCGCCAATGCCGATGTCACGCCATAAACGGTGACCGGCATGTTGCGTTTGGTGAACATCCGCCACAGCCGCCAAAAACCTGCACGGGCGCCATATTCATAAATCGATTCCATATTCCAATGGCGTTGGCCGGGCCATTGCGCCGCTCCGACGATTTCGGACAAGAAGGCTTCGGACGCTGCGTCACCATGCAAAATATTGTTTTCGCCGCCCTCTTCATAATTGACGACAAATTGAACGCAGACATTGGCTCGACCCGGCCATTGCGGATCGGGCGTGTGGCGGCCATAGCCAAGCATGTCGCGGGGATAATCGGTCGTCATTTGAGCCTCCTTAATGCAATTCGGCTCAAGAAAACCCGACTATCCCCGGCAAGGCAAGCTTGATGACGAGACCAACACCCGTTGTTACCAAGAGTGTAAGGCCGAGCCCTTGATGCAAGACCAGCAAAAGCACAAAGGCCAGTAGCGACAATACCAGCGCGTCCGGCCGGATCGAGGAGAAGATAACCGATGGCATTTGGATAAACCCCAAGGTCATTTCGCCGACATCAGCGAACAAAACATGGAGCCCAAACCAAAAGGCAACCCACGCAACCACGCCAACGACAATAGCGGTGATCGCGGCAAGTGAAGCCGAAAGCCGCTGGTTGGATCTTAACCGTTCGAGATAGGGCGCGAGCGAAAAGATCCATAGAAAGGATGGCACAAAGGTCATCCATGTGGTGAGCAGTGCGCCCAATATGCCGGCAAATATGGGATTGAGAATGCCGGGCGCACGCATCGCGGCAAGAAATCCAACAAATTGCGTCACTAGAATTGTTGGCCCGGGCGTCGTTTCAGCCAATCCAAGGCCATCCACCATTTCATGGGGCTGAAGCCATCCTTTGCTTTCAACGGCGGCTTGCGCAAGCCAAGCGAGCAGCGCATAGGCCCCACCGAAGGTAACAGCGGCCAATTTGGCGAAGAATAAACCGATATCCACGAGGCGATGATCGGGACCCGCCATCAAAACGGCAACACCAAGCGGCGCAAACCAAATGGCTAGCCAAACGAGGATCGTCTTTAAGGTGCGAAAAGTTTGCCCCGATGGAATGTTGATAGGAATGGCCGGCGAAGGCGCCAGTGCAAAGGCCTGCGGTACGAAAGGCCCAATTCCATAGGCTAAAGCAGCGGTACCTAACACCAATGCCGGAAACGGTACGCTAAACAACCCGATAGCGATAAAGGACGCAACGGACAAAACGACGAGGGCACGCGTCTTAAAGGCCCGCTTTGCTATTCGCATAACAGCCTCGACTACCACCGCCAGCACTGCAGCTTTTAGTCCGAAAAACAAAGCGGAAACAAAGGGAACATGGCCAAGCAAAGCATAAACCAAAGATAGTCCCAGCATGACGATGGCGCCCGGTAGAACAAACAACGTGCCTGCCGCCAGACCACCCTTAATGCCATGGAGACGCCAGCCAATATAGGTTGCGAGCTGTTGAGCTTCAGGACCCGGAAGCAGCATGCAAAAATTCAAGGCGTGCAAAAATGTCGTCTCGTCGATCCATTTACGCTCATCAACAACGCTTTTATGGAGCATCGCGATTTGGGCTGGAGCTCCCCCAAACGACAGGCAGCCAATACGCAACCAAAGCCGAATGGCCTCATCAAACGATATCTCAGTTTTCAACTTGACCATGATTCGGATCCCATCTTGCACGTACCGATCTATCCTTTAGCCGTGACAGAGATGCAACGGAGATCAGCTTACCCGGAGGTCGCGGCGCAATTGATTAAGCGGTATTGTTCATAAAGTTCGGCAAGATATTGTAACAATGACATCTAGACCATTATCTCCTGACCACAGTCATTCCGACATTGCACGCCAGCGTCTTATGGGAATTGCGCTGATAGCAGGAGCTTTCTTTTTATTTTCACTGCTCGATACATCCGCCAAATGGCTGAACCATATTATTCCGACGATGGAAACCGTATGGTCGCGCTATGTCTTCAGTGTCGTCTTTGTGATGATCGTTATCAATCCCCGCACAAAGCCGGGGGTGTTAAGAACAAAGAAGCCAGGTCTACAGGCCATTCGCTCGCTGTTTCTCTTCACGTCAACGGTGCTCAATTTTATCGCTGTGAACTATCTCCAGCTGTCGCAAACCATTTCGATTGCCTTTGCCACCCCGTTATTGGTAGCCCTACTTTCGGGCCCACTACTGGGCGAACGAATTAGCCGTGACCGCTTGATCGCCATCATCGTTGGATTTTTGGGCGTGCTGGTCGTCGCCCGTCCAGGCTTTGGCGGCATACACCCAGTGGCCATTCTCTCTGTTTGCGGCGTGTTTTGCTATGCGATGTACGCCATCATGACGCGGCATCTTGCGGCGCATGATTCAACGGAGACAACTCTTGTTTACTCAGGCGCCGTTGGTGCCATTCTGTTAACGCCAGCGCTTCCATGGTTTTGGCAAAATCCGCCCGATCTTTTCACGGCGATGACAATGGTGGCCCTTGGTGCCTATGCCGCCTTAGGCCATTTTGCGCTTATAAAAGCCCATCGATTTGCACCTGCCTATATTCTTTCGCCCTTCATCTACACCCAACTGCTTTGGATGGTGATTTTAGGGTATCTTATCTTTGGTGATGTACCCGACGGCTTTACGCTTTTGGGCGGTATGATTGTTATTGCTTCAGGGCTTTATCTTTTGGCCCGCGAACGCAAACGGCAGGGAATAACCCCTGCCGTTGCTGACTAATTATTCTGTGCAATCACTTCTTTTCGAGTGACGTTCCGTTTGCTTCGGCAATCACATCAGCGAGCATTGGTACGAAATCATTCGCGCGCCCACCGTTAATTGCAACGGCATATGCGTTCTTAACCGCATTACCGAGCGGATTAGCGATGCCTGCATCGTCTGCCATCGATTCAAGATAACGCATATCCTTGAATGCGTTGCCAAGGGTAAATTTATGCGCATCGCGGTCGCGCTCTAGCGTATATTTCATGAAGGTCTGATAGAAGCCGCAATCCATACGACCACCGCGAATGACGCTATCAAAACGATCCGGCGTAATACCGACCTTCTGCGCCAATACCATCGCCTCGGAATAAAGCGCGGCATAGCCAAGCGAGAGGAAATTATTGATCAATTTCATCTTATGGCCATCACCTGGTCCACCGATATGAACAGCGCGACCCGACCATGTGGCAAGCACAGGCTTCAAACGCTCAAACACGTCGTCCGTTGCACCAACCATTGTATCGAGCGTGCCTTCCCATGCCTCTTTTGGTGTGCGGCCAAGTGGGGCATCAACAAGCGTAATGCCATGGGCTTCACATTCTTTGAACAACGCCATGGTTGATGTCGGATCAGATGTTGAACAATCAACGATCAGCGCGCCTTTAGGCAAATTAGCCACTAGGCCATCCGGCCCACGCAATACCGCTTCAACTTCCTTCGAGCCCGTTACACATAGGAAGACGATGGTAGAGGCTTCAGCGAGCGCCTTAACGCTCTTGGCTTCTTTTGCACCACGCGTAATCAGATCCTCAATCGGAGCACGGTTGCGATGCCCGATCACGGTAAGAGGATAGCCTTTTTCAACGATATTCTTCGCCATTCCGTGGCCCATAAAGCCCACGCCGATAAAACCGATTGTTTCCTGAGTCATTTAATGTCCTTCCCTCGTTACTTTTTTAATCCGGCGATATGCCGATAGGCTTCGACGACTTGGCTATCGTCTTTTGATCCGAGTCCCATGGCGGATGCCGCGAGAAACATTTGTAAGGCTGCCGAAGCGATCGGCAGCGGCGTCTTTGAAGACCTGCCCGCATCAACCACAATGCCGAGGTCTTTAACGAAAATATCAACCGCGCTTGCGACAATCGGCTCTTCTTCGAACATGCGCGGGCCGCGATTGTTGAGCATCCAACTTGCCGCGGCTGAGCCGCCCAGAATCTCCAGCGCCAGTTTGCCATCAATTCCCGCTTTCTCCGCCAAAGCAACAGCTTCGGCCGCAACGGCAATGTGAACCCCGCACAGCAATTGGTTGACGGTTTTTACCGCTGCACCTTGACCAGGTTCCTCGCCGACATGAAAGAGCTTGTCGCCCAAGGTCGAAAGTACGGGATGCAACTTATCAAATACCGATTTCGGGGCCGACGCCATAATGGTAAGCGTACCACCCTTGGCACCAATAATTCCGCCTGAGACAGGCGCATCGATGATGTGGCGTCCCGTCGCAGCAATACGAGCGGCGATCGACTTAACCGATGAAGGAGCGCAGGTGGCCATAAGAATGACCGTGCCAGCCGGGGCCATTGCTTCGAGTGCGCCTGCATCAAAAAGTACGCTTTCGGCTTGCGCTGCATTAACAACCATAACGATCAAGACATCAGCCTTGGCTGCCGCCTGCGCAGCTGTAGCAGCCCCTTTGCCGCCGAGCGCCTCGAAAACACTCACACTTTCGGACCGAACATCAAAGCCTGTGACAGAATACTGCTTTTTTATAAGGTTTTCCGCCATTGGCATGCCCATGGCGCCGAGTCCTACAAACCCAATCTTCATTACTAACCTACCCCCCAGCTTTATATTTTTGTCAGAAAGATCATCGCACGCGTTGCGCGGAAATCAAGAAAAGGTCATACCCGTTTTACGCAACCCACCCGGTCATTTACAAGCGTGTGTCGTAAATATTGAGAAGGAAACCCTATGTCGGCGAATGAAATTCTAATGCCAAAGCCAATGATGCCGTTGATCATGGATGGATTAAAAGCGACAGGCCGACTTCATTGCCTTTGGGAAAAAACTGATCCTGAAGCCTTTATCCGCGAGAATGCTTCAAAGATCGGCGCCATTGCGACAGGCGGCCACATCAAAGTCGATGGCGCCTATATGTCGCAGTTCCCTAACCTCAAGATCGTCGCAAATTTTGGTGTTGGCTACGACACGGTAGACGCCGCTTGGGCGGGTCAGCACGGAATCATCGTTTCAAATACACCCGATGTCTTGACCGAAGAAGTAGCCGACACGGCATTGGGACTTCTTATTATGACAATGCGTGAATTGTCCCAATCTGAACGCTATTTGAGAGCCGGCTTATGGGCTTCAAAGGGGCCCTATCCGCTGACCCATAATACGCTACGTGGCAAGACAGTCGGCATATTAGCGCTCGGTCGCATCGGCAAAGCCATTGCCGCGCGGTGCGAGGCTTTCGGACTTAAAATCGTCTATCACGGTCGTAACCAGCAAAAAGACGTCTCCTATCCCTATTATCCAACGCTTGTTGGCATGGCCAAAGATGTTGATATTCTTTTGAGTGTGGCTCCTGGTGGTTCTGCAACATTCCATACCATTAACGCGGAAGTGCTCGCCGCGCTGGGGCCAAAAGGCGTGCTGATCAATATTGGTCGCGGCAGTGTTGTGGATGAAAAAGCGCTGATCAAAGCGTTACAAGATAAAGCGATCTATTCTGCCGGCCTTGATGTGTTCGAAGATGAACCTCACGTTCCAGCCGAACTCATCGCGATGGATAATATTGTTCTGCTGCCGCATGTCGGCTCTGCTTCTCATCATACCCGTAATTTGATGGGCCAATTGGTCGTTGATAATATTCTCGCATTCCAGTCTGGCAAAGCACCAGTTACGCCTGTAGCGGAAACGCCTTTTAAGAGCTGGTAAAATTATTATATCCTAGAGAATGAAAAGGGGCGACTGACTTAGCCGCCCCTTTTTTATAGATGAATAACAAAAAGCCAATCAGGCTATTTTGCCACCTAATTCATCTTCAATGTGAACGCGGATAATTTCTTCGAATGTCGTTTCCGCTTTAAACCCGAGAGAAGTTGCCCGCTTGGCATCAAGCCGCGTTGCCCAACCATCGACAATCTTGATGATGGCTGGATCGGGCTCGCGCCGAATGCGCGCGACAACTTTTTCGCCTGCCACTTTCCTCAAGGCTTCGATCTGTTCACCAACCGTTACGGATAGGCCAGGCATCGCCAAATTCCGCCGTGGGCCAACAAGGTTCAAATCAAGCGTTGCCGCATGCATTAAAAAACCAACTGCAGAACGCGGGCTCGCATGCCAATGACGAACGCTTTCCGAAACAGGAAGTACGGCTTCATGTCCGGCTAAAGGCTCGCGAATAATATTGGAAAAGAAACCCGATGCCGCCTTATTAGGCTTGCCCGGACGCACGCAAATGGTGGGCAGGCGAATACCAATGCCATCAAAGAAACCTTTGCGGGAATAATCGGCCAATAATAATTCGCCGATCGCTTTTTGCGTGCCATACGATGTCAAAGGTGTCGTAAAGAATTCATCGCCGATAGCATCCGGAAATGGAGCACCATAAACTGCGATGGAAGACGTGAATACAACACGGGGTTTATAGCCATCGCCCACCGCACGAATAGCCGCAAAGAGCTCCATCGTACCGTGAAGATTGATGCGATAGCCGAGGTCAAAATTTTGTTCTGCCTCGCCAGACACGATCGCTGCTAAATGAAAAATAACATCTGGTCTACCAGCAACCAGCTTTGCAGCCTCGCCGGGCAACGAGAAGTCAGATGCCATGAGGGTTGACGAAAATTTAGCGCCTATCGGTGCTGTCGGCTCGACAACATCATGTAAGGTCGCTTTTGTAATTTCTTTGCCGCCAAGATGGCCGTCTTTTGCGAGCTGATTTGCCAGCTTACGGCCCACCATACCTGCAGCGCCGATGATAAGAATGTGCATGAGATTTACCTCAATTAGGGGTTAAAGCGCGAAACCACCATCGGCGAGATGGATTTGTCCAGTGGTATAGCTTGACTCGTCGGACGCCAAATAAACTGCCAACATGGCAATTTCCTCAGCTGTTCCGAGGCGACCCATAGGCTGGCGATCAATAAAGGCCTGACGCGCAGCGGCTTCTGTGATGCCTTGGGTCTTTGCCAAGGTTACGATGCGCTCATCAAGCGATGGTGACTGAATTGTACCGGGGCAAATCGCATTCGCGCGAATACCCTTTTTGATAAAATCGGCGGCAACAGCTTTCGTTAATCCGATGACGGCTGCTTTAGATGCACCGTATACATAGCGGTTTGGAATACCCCTTACCGAGCCTGCACCCGATGCAATATTGACGATTGAGCCATGCCCTTTAGCCAACATACCAGGTACAAATGCCTTAATGGTACGATGCATTGATTTAACATTGAGATTCATCGAAAAATCCCAATCTTTATCGTCGCACTCAAGCACGGTGCCATGATGCACAAAGCCTGCGGCGTTTACGAGAATATCGATTGTTCCAACCTTTTCAGCAAAGCTATTGACGGCTTTATCCGAAAGCACATCAAGCTTCCGGCGCTTGGCGCGGGAAAGACCCTCTAATTTATCCGTGTCACGATCGGTCGCCCAAACAATTGCACCCTCGCGAACAAACGCCTCTGCGATCGCCCGACCGATCCCTTGGCCTGCAGCCGTTACAACCGCAATCTTTCCTTTTAAACGTCCCGCCATTGTGGTCTCCCCCTTATTTATTTGAATTCGCTTAATCGTCTTTTTTGTTGCCCTAGCGTGTCAAAATTACTGGGCGATAACCATGCTTCAAACGCAGCCTTTTGTTTTGACCACTCTGAATCGAGAATGGAGTACCATGCTGTATCGCGGTTTCTTCCACGCACCATCATATGCTGGCGGAATATTCCCTCAAAAGAAAACCCAAACCGGACAGCTGCGCGTCTTGATGGTTCGTTTAAAGCGTTACATTTCCATTCATAACGGCGATATCCGAGGGTATCAAAAATATATCGCATCAAGAGATATTGAGCCTCAGTAGCGCCAGGTGTCTTTTGAAGCGGTGAGCCATACATGATGTTGCCGACTTCAATAACACGATGGACGGTATCGATCCGCATCAAGGTTTCATAGCCAACAGCTTTACCCGAAGCCTTATCGATAATCGCGTAGAACAACGGATCTTCCGAGGCAGATTTGCGTTCGATATGAGCACGAAATGCGTCTAGATTTTCAAATGGCGGTTCAAATAAATATTGCCAAATGACATGTTTGTCGGGGCCGTGCGAAGCGGCAAAAAGATCGTCCGTATGCTTGACAGGATCAAGCGGTTCCAACCGAACATACTGCCCCTCTATCACAATCCGCTCAGGGCGTGGTGCCGGATGCGTATCTAATTCTGGCCCGATAGGAAGGCCACTGATCGGATCGGGAACAGAAACACTATTGTTTACAGACATGGCCTTAGACGTGCTTTTCAATGAAGGAATGGGTTCAGGTAAGAGGCGCCGAAGGAAAGCGCCCTGACCCTTTTATCGATGATGGCCGGGATCAACCCGACCATCAAAAGTTTAAATCAAAAGTGCAAGCGAAATACCTAGTGGTTATCGCGCGCCACGCCAAATTTTTGAGCAACGCGTTGGTATTTTACCGCTGGTTTCAAGACCATGCCATCCGATAGCTGATCCACCATGCTGCGTTGAATTTCCTGCCATGGAGTCTGGCTTGCAGGATATTGGAAGCCGCCATGCTTCATGAGATCCGCACGGCGTTCCGCCAACTCCTCTTTCGAGATCAAAATGTCAGCGGTGCCTTTTTTAAGATCAATCCGCACGCGATCATTCGTGCGCAAGATCGCCAGCCCGCCATTGGCTGCAGCTTCCGGCGAAGCATTCAAAATCGAAGGCGATCCGGAAGTGCCCGATTGGCGACCATCACCAATACAAGGCAAGGCCATAATACCCTTCTTGATCAGCGCTGCAGGGGGCTGCATGTTCACGACTTCAGCCGCACCCGGATAACCGATAGGGCCCGTACCACGAATAAACAGCATGCAATTGGCATCAATCTTCAATTTCGGATCATCAATACGGTGGTGATAATCTTCAGGGCCTTCGAAGACGATAGCGCGGCCCTCAAATGCCTCTGGGTCTTTTGGATTCGAGAGATAGCGGGCGCGGAATTCATCGGAAATAACGCTCGTCTTCATCACTGCGCTATCAAATAAATTACCTTTCAGAACAAGGAAGCCTGCATCTTTTTTCAAAGGCTTATTGATCGGGAAAATAACATCCTTATCAATCACGGTCGTGGTGGCACAATTCTCGCCCATTGGCTTGCCATTGGCCGTAAGCGCTCCCTCACGGATAAGCTTCTTTTTCATCAATTCATTAATGACAGCAGGAACACCACCCGCGCGGTGGAATTCTTCACCGAGATATTTTCCGGCTGGCTGCAAATTAACGAGCAAAGGAACCTTATGACCGATCTTCTGCCAATCCTCGACCTTCAAATCGACGCCGATATGACGCGCAATCGCATTGATGTGAATGGGAGCATTGGTTGATCCACCAATTGCCGAGTTCACAATAATGGCATTTTCAAAGGCTTCACGCGTCATGATGTCGGATGGCTTTAGATCTTCCCAAACCATTTGAACCGCACGAACACCCGTCTCATAGGCAATTTGACCGCGCTCACGATAAGGCGCCGGAATAGCGGCGCATCCTGGTAACGTCATGCCAAGTGCTTCGGCCAATGAGTTCATGGTTGAGGCCGTGCCCATCGTGTTGCAATGGCCGACGGATGGCGCAGACGAAGCTACGATTTCCATGAATTCATCATAATTGATTTCGCCAGCAGCCAACCGCTCGCGTTGCCGCCATACGACGGTGCCCGAACCAGTGCGCTCGCCATGGTACCAGCCGTTCAGCATGGGTCCGCCACACAAAACAATAGAAGGAATATTGACGGTCGCTGCTGCCATAATGCAGGCCGGGGTTGTTTTGTCGCAGCCTGTTGTTAGCACAACACCATCAAGCGGATAGCCGTAAAGAACTTCCACAAGCCCCAGATAGGCAAGATTACGATCAAGCGAGGCCGTCGGGCGCTTACCCGTTTCCTGAATTGGATGAACAGGAAACTCGAAAGCGACGCCGCCTGCAGCTGTAATGCCCTCACGAACACGCTTCGCCAGATCAAGATGGTGGCGGTTGCAGGGCGATAAATCAGATCCTGTCTGAGCAATACCAATGATCGGTTTACCCGACTGGAGCTCTTCGCGCGTGAGACCAAAATTGAGATAACGCTCCAAATAGAGCGCCGTCATGCCCGGATTTTCAGGATTATCGAACCACAGCTTAGAGCGGAGCTGGTTTTTCTTGATACCCTTGGGCTTTGAGACCGCTTTAACAGTCGTATTCTTCGGTAGGGTCTTTTTCACCGAGGCTTTCTTTGGCGCGGCCATTTCGATCTCCCATTGTGTCTCATTAGGCATGCAGACAAGAATTCTTACATGCACATTGATTTCCTACCTACCATCGCCCTAAATGCAACCAGAAATCAATAAGGTTAGGTCCAACATCTTGGACGGAGGAGCCCTGCTTATGCTGCATATCATCGACGCCTTTTCACGAA
>Ga0164296_1004904_pt1 | contig 11971 bp, 13 predicted proteins | sample GEODES057metaG_FD_113533 | JGI IMG/M metagenome (GOLD analysis project Ga0164296, IMG submission 113533) | Dystrophic lake water microbial communities from Trout Bog Lake, Wisconsin, USA - GEODES057 metaG | ecosystem: Environmental > Aquatic > Freshwater > Lake | place: USA: Trout Bog Lake...
ACCATGAAGCCAAAGGGCACCAAGGCCAAAAAGCCCACCACCACCAAACAAACGCCAATCACCAACCACTTGGGATCGAGGCCAACTTTGAGGTGCTCAAGGGGCGCAGGGGCAACCGGAGTTTGCACTAGGAGTTCTCCAAATAAACATTCACAGAGGGAACATTGTAGAACCAGACTCGCTTAAGGCGGGGTCTACAGTCGAAATTTATTGTTCCTTTATACAGAACATTGATCCGTATAAAGGCACACCTGATATTAGGCGTCATTCCGAAAATTGTGTCAATAGCGAAAAATACGGGTTTTCCCTTGATAACTTTGGTATACATTTCACTCTCAAGCTTCCAATATTGCTGAATTTACAGGCATTGTGTACGATCGCGTGGTTTTCCCTAGTATTCTTTTATGCTGAACGATGTTCTTTATAAAAGAAATTGAGTTAAGATCAATTCAATAATCGTATGAATCATGCTCATGGAACGCACACCTTCTAAAAGCTCACGTCTTTCCTCCGTCGCAGCGGCCGTTCGGGTGCTCAAATGCTTCTCTGAAATGGAGCCCGAAATTGGCATCAGCAGCTTGGCCAAGCGCCTCTCGCTTGCCAAAAGCACGGCTCACCGCTTGGCGGTGACCTTGCTCAGCGAAGGACTGTTGGAACAAAACCCAGAAAATGGTCGCTATCGACTGGGGATCAATTTGTTCATCATGGGCGCATTGGTTCGCAGGCGCCTTGACGTCTCCAACATGGCCCAACCCTTTTTGAAAGTCTTGAGGGAGAGAACGGGCGAGACGATTCACTTGGCCGTTTTGAATGAAACCAACATCATTTACCTCTACAACTTGGAGAGCGCGCAAGCCATTCGCATGCGCAATTACATTGGTACCTTCAAACCCGCTTTTTGCACCTGTGAGGGCCGAGCCATATTGGCCTATAGTCCAGCCGAATTGATTCAACGTGTGGTGGCCTCAGACCTCTCAGCAAGAACGCCCAACACGATCTCCTCAAGTGTAGAGCTTTTGAAAGTTTTGGCTCAAATCAAACAACAAGGCTATGCAATTGATGACGAGGAGTCAGAGGTGGGCATGCGAGGAATTTCTGCCCCTTTGCGAGACATCACAGGCCAAGTTGTGGCCTCCATCGGTGTGGGAGGTCCAAGCCAGCGGTTGACCCTCAAAAAACTCAGATCTTTGGCGCCTTTGGTTATCCAAACTGCGGAGGACATTTCTGTGCAATTGGGCTACAGAGCTTGAAGTTGTATTTCATGTCAACTTCACCTCCACTCATGCGTCCTTAGAACATCCTCCAATTACCAACAAATCCGTTTATTTATATTTTTCTCATGCATCAAGTCAACATCGAACCCAGTCAAGCCACATTTTCTTGTCACGACAGAGACACCATTCTTCGCGCTGGATTGCGTGCTGGCATTGCCTTTCCCTACGAATGCAATGTGGGCTCTTGCGGCAACTGTAAATTTGAACTCATTGAGGGAGAAGTCGAAAGCAATTGGAATGAAGCGCCTGGTTTGAGTGAAAAGGACAAGCAAAGAAACAGACATCTGGGCTGCCAAAGTGTTGCCAAAGGAAATGTTCGCATCAAGCTCAGAGAACAAGCGCGCTATGCACCCATTCATAAGCCCGTTAAAACAGCGGCTCACTTTGTGGAGCAACGCGTGATCACGCACGACATCAGTGAATTTGCGTTTGAAACGGACGAGCCCATCGAATTCTCAGCCGGACAATACGCCTTGATCGAGTTGCCTGGTGTGACTGGGCCACGCGCTTACTCCATGAGCCAAGCCGGTGGGAAACACAATCGAATCGAATTTCAAGTTCGTCGCGTACCCAATGGCATTGGCTCACAAGCGCTCTTTGAACTCATGCCCCAAACACCCGTGATCATCGATGGCCCCTATGGCATGGCTTATTTGCGTGAAGACTCAAGCCGTGATGTTTTACTCGTCGGTGGCGGTTCTGGTTTGGCACCCATGGTGTCCTTGGCACGAGGAGCTCTCACCTCCTCCAAAATGACTCACCAACAAGTGCACTTTCTCTACGGTGCAAGAGAAGAGCGTGATGTTTGCGGGTTGGATATGCTCGAGACTTTGCCCAATTGGTCAAAGCGAGGTCATTACACCGCCGTACTATCCCACCAAGCTCCTGGTGTACCCATGTCCCCTGATCGACTCAATGGCTTTGTTCACGAAGCCGTTGCGTCCTTGCATTTGGAAAAACTCAGTGACTTTGAAATCTATTTTGCTGGCCCCCCATTGATGGCCCAAGCGATGCTCAAACTGCTGATTGAACAAAAGGTACCGATGGATCAAGTTCATTTCGATCAATTTTATTGATCCACTGAACGCTCAACGCTCAAGTCACATCGCACCCCATTGATGGCTCCCCTTTTACACCAACCCCTCCTTCAAATTCGCTTGCCATGACCGATCAAACTCAAAAACCCGTCTTGAAGCATTCCATACAAGACCACCAGTACGGGGCCGATTACGCTCACACACACGATGGGGATGCGGACCATGACCACGATCATGACGATTTTTCAGGTGACGATCCCTCGCAAGAATCCTTGTGGCGTCAAGACAATGTGATTTTGCACAGCGTTGGTATTGATGTTGGTTCCTCAGGCACACAAGTCGTGTTTTCAAAAATTCACTTGCGCCGCATCGCAGAAGACCTCTCTTCTCGCTACACAGTCGTGGATCGCCAAGCACTCTACCAATCCCCCATCTCGCTCACACCTTATTTGAGCGACACCACCATGGACGCCAAGGCGTTGGGCGAGATCATCGACAAGGCCTATGAGGCAGCCGGTCTTCACCCCGATGAGGTGGACGCAGGTGCAGTCATTTTGACGGGTGAAGCCTTGAGACGAGAAAACAGCGAATCCATTGCAGCCATTTTGGCCGAACAAGGTGGAGAGTTCGTGTGTGCGGCCGCGGGTCACCACATGGAGTCCATGCTCGCCGTCTACGGCTCGGGTGCGGCCAAACGTTCTTACGACCAAAAGCAACGCATCTTGAACATTGACATTGGGGGCGGCACCACCAAGCTCGGCTTGGTGCAAAACGGAGAACTGGTGGCCACTGGCGCGGTTCACCTAGGTGGACGCTTGCTCGTTGTAGATGAGAGCAACACCATCACTCGACTTGACCCCATGGGCCAATACTTGGCCAAACAGGCAGGCTTCAATTGGTCACTCGGCGACAAAATCAAGCGTGAAGATTTGGCACTCCTGGCCCATTGGATGGCCGATGCGCTGATGCGCGTTTTGAATCAAAAATTCACCAAAGAAGATTTAGAACACATCTACATCACCGATCCCATTGAGGACTTTGGTGATCTCGATGGCGTGATGTTCTCAGGAGGCGTAGCTGAATACGTGTACCAACGTGAAATGAGAGATTTTGGTGACCTGGGTAAGCTTTTTGGTACGGCCGTTCAGATGCGTTTGGCTGAAGGTCAACTCAAAACCCCGCTCTTAGAGGCCGGTGAATGCATTAGAGCCACGGTACTTGGCGCGTCAGAATACAGCGTTCAGCTGAGTGGCAACACCACTTTCATCTCCGAGCCTGCGATCCTTTTGCCTCGCAAAAACCTTCAAGTCATTCCACTCCCTACAGTATTCGGGCCTGAAATTGACCCCCTATTGGTTGCCAGAGAACTGACCCAATCCTTCAAACGACACGATTTGGTGGAAGGTGAACAAGATGTGGCCATTTCCCTTCGTTGGTTGGGAGCCCCATCCTTTAGCCGATTGTCCGCACTGGCCAATGGCATCCTTAGAGCCATTCCCCAAACCTTGGCTCAAGGTCGACACCTCTACATCGTCACCGACGGAGACATTGCTCACAACTTGGGCCACATCTTCAAAGAAGACGATCGTGTCAAGAGCGAGATTTTGGTGATCGACGGCGTGACGCTTTGGGGCTTTGATTACATCGATCTGGGTCGCATTCGCATGCCCTCCTTCACCGTTCCTGTGACCGTGAAGTCCCTGGTTTTCAACGAAGACCCACACGCTCACGGCAAAGCCGACAGCAGTGAATGGCACGATCATGGAGATGGTCAGCTGCATCGCCACGGCCATGGTCACAGCCACGGACATAGCCATGGCCACAGTCACGATCATGGGCATGGACACGATCACGGACATTCCCACGGCCATGGGCATGATCACGATCACGGACACGACCACTCATCGGGACACACCCACAACCACAAGTAATGCTTGCGCCCCTTGACAGGGGCATTTCTTGCCTTTAATCTTCACACGAATTTAGAAATCTTCACATGTTTGAATTTCAAGTTTCCTCCTTTTGGGCCACGCTGGGTTTGCTCTTTGCATTGGGCTTTCGCCACGGGCTAGATCCCGATCACATCGCTGCGGTCGATGGGCTCACACGCATGCGCTTTAACCAGCACAGCTTTTGGAGCGCTAGATTAACGGGTGCTCAATTTGCAAGTGGGCACTCACTCACCGTCTTCTTGGCGACCCTTGTTTTTTACTGGCAAGGCGTATCTCTCCCCGCCTGGCTTGATCAATTGGGGCTTTGGATTTCGAGTTTATTTTTAGTGTGGCTCGCCTACAGCAATCTCAGATACTGTTTTGGAGGTCGCGTTCACCACCACGAACATTCCACCATCAAAACCTTGATCTTCAAATCCTTGGGGCCCTTGGCTCACCCAATGGGGGTAGGCTTTGCCTTTGCTTTGTCTTTTGACACCTTGGCCCAAGCCGGTCTCATGGCACACAAAGGTCATGAGATGGGTGGCTTTCAAATGATTTTGTGTTTTGCGTTTTGCTTCGGACTGGGCATGATGCTGGCCGATAGCATGAATGGATTCATCGTTCATTGGATGGTCAAAAGCAGCGAGGACTTGGCCAAAAACACCGCACGACTCATGAGTGGTGTGATTGCCTCACTGTCGTTGTTGGTCGTTGGCATTGAACAAGGGCGAGAGCACTTGCCGGTCTTGGATCAATTTTGGGAAAACTATGGCGCCTGGGTAAGCTCTTTGGGCACCTTGTTATTGTTGCTCTTGGTTTGGGGTTTCAACAAATCCAAACCCCAGGTGGATGCTCCACACAGCCACAACCCAAGCCTCCAAATCAACTAGATTCTCAGCTGATGGTTTGCAAGTGAATGTGGGGCATGCCATGAGCGTGGTCATGCCCGTCGATGTGGTCAAACACCTTCACAGGGACATATTGCACAGCACCATGCCTGACGCCCGTTTGTGACATGATCCTCTGACAAAGGGATTGAATTTCTTTGGTAGGTCCACGCAGAAACAGCACCTCCAAACAATTGGAATGATCCAAGTGCAGTTGTGTCGAAGAAATCGTCAAATGGTGATGGTCGTGTTCCAAGTTTGAGATTCTCTCGCTCACCGTCCTGTCTTTTTGGTCATAGACGTAGCCCAAATAAGCCACGCAATGCTCATTTTTTTGACGCTTCAAAGCCTCTTGCGAATGCCAACCACGGATCAAATCGCGCACGGCCTCTGACCTGGACGCGTAACCGTGTTGCTCAGACATTTGATCCAAAATACTTGCCAACTCCGGATCGAGTGAAATGGTGATTCTCTCCATTGGACTTTGCCCCTTTTCTTATCCCTAAGTTTGCTCGGTGAAACGAACTTTTGCACTAGTATAGTCCTCGGCCAACCCAAGGCTCAACGCATTCATTGACCACTCATTGTTCTCATGCGCCTCACGCTTGGCAATTAGAATGGGTGAAAGGTTTCAAGCACACAAGTCTCACCTCGCAACCGAGAAATAAGGCGACATGAAGATTCAAAAAATTCCCGTTTTCCTACTCACTGGCTTTTTGGGAAGCGGCAAAACCACCTTGCTCAAAGCTTGGCTTCAAAGCGAATTGCTCAAGGACGCCGCTCTCATCATCAATGAACTCGGTGAGGTGGGCCTGGACAATCAACTCCTGGCCAACGCCAGCGAGAGTGCGGCTTTGGTCCCGAATGCTTGTGTGTGTTGCACGGGGCTACCTGCATTGAATCAAGCCCTGGAAGACCTCTTTTGGGCTCGATTAGAGAGACGCATCCCAAGGTTCCCAAACTTGGTCATTGAGACCACGGGACTCGCCTCGCCAGCTCCCATTTTGTCCTCCTTTGAAGAAAGCGCTTTGGTCAAAGAACGCTATGAATGCATGGGCACCATCACGTGCCTGAGTGCAAGCACTGCTGCCCACGTCTTGCAGTCTCACCCAGAAGCTCGCGAACAACTGAAGGTGGCCAACGTGTGCATTCTCACAAAAACAGATCTCGTTGATGCCAAGCAACTTGAGGTGCTTCGATTGAATTTAGAAGAGTTGTTTTCTGAGACCCATCAACACACACCCATTTTGATGTCAGGACAGGCCAACTTGCCCGTGCAAGTCGTCTTCAAAGCTTTGCACCAAGCGCATGACTACAACGCCTGTCACCCCAAAGTAGACACTTTTGGACATGAGCACGCGCATCCCCACCTTGAACATGAACACGATCATGCAGGGCATCTTCACAGCGATGAGCACCCTCACCACCCAGGTCATGACCACCTTCATGACCACAGCTCCCACCAAGCCATGTCCCTATTTTGGCCAATCCTTGGAGAAGCGGATCACGAGAAACTTTTGTTGGAAATCAACACACTCAAATCCATTTTGGGACCTAGCTTGATGCGACTCAAAGGTCGCATCAAAGACGACCAAGGGGCTTGGCTCATGCAGTTGGCCCCCTTTGAAGAAACTTTGAGTGTTCAAGTCGACCCGGTACTAGAGTCGGGTTCTGGTGCAGATGAATCTCAAGCCCCGCTTGGACTCACACTGATCGTGTCTTGGCCCTTGAGCGAAGCGCAAAAGGGGGCATTACCAAGGAATGCCCGTTTGCAATCCTAAGTCCGTTCAGGCCCAGGGATTGATGGTCATGTGAACCGCATCCTCTGCACCCTGCCCCACCAAGGTCTTCAGAGCAAACTCAGTCTGGGATAAACCAAATTGATGGGTGCTCATGCGTTGCACGCCGTGCTTGTTTTGAGCGATCAGTTGAAGCGCCATCTCAACAGACTCATAACTGTGGCCCCGCATGCCTTTGACGGTCAAAAAGCGCGCAATGATCATGTCGCTGTCAAAAGCGGGCACCTTGTTGCTCTTAAGACCACCCAAAATCACACGGCCTTTTTTACGAGCCAGTTGCAAGGCCATCACCACGGACTCCGTGCCGCCTGAGGCGCAATCGATGACCAAATCGGCCATCAAACCACCGGTCAAATTGGCCACACCTTCGAGCACATCATCGTCTCCAATCGCCAAGGTGTGATGAGCACCAAGTTCGCGGGCCATGGCCAAACGCTTTTGGTCATTGGGCGTGTTCAAGCCCGTCACGATGATCATCTGAGCACCGGCCTCCTTGGCCGCCACAACACAAGACAAACCTTGTTGTCCAGGCCCTTGAATCACGACGCATTGCCCGGGTCCCAAGCCACCTTGCAAATAGGTCCACTCAATGCCATTGGACATGGGAAGTGCCAAGGCTGCGTACTTGGACTCCAAGGCGTCAGGAACTTTGTGAAACACGGTGTTGATGTCGAGCTCGAGATATTGGCTGTATCCGCCCCAAAGGCCAGAACCCACATTGAGCCCCGTCGCACCGTAGCGATTACCACCTAGGCGCCAGTCGGTGGCGTTACATAGGCGGAAATCCCCACTGCGACAAAAATCACAATGCCCACAAGGCAAGTATTCTTCAAGCGCAACTCTATCCCCCTCCTTGACGCCAAACTTCTTGGCAGCAATGTGCCCCATGGACTGCACATGACCCACAATCTCATGACCCAATATCACGGGACCGCGCGTTTTGGGTAGGTTTTGAAAATATCCCCAATCGCTTCCACAAACTCCAGTGAGATCAATTTTCATGAGCCCACTCTCAGCACGGGGCTCGGGGGTTTGAAAGGTTTGGATCTCGATCTTGCCCCCTGGCACGGCGACAGCTGCTTGAAATGATTGACCCATGTGCTTGGAGCTCCTAAGTTGAGTGTGGGGGTTTGCCTGCCTAAGGGTGCTGAGGGTTCAAGTCCTTTGCATTCAAGGCGTTGATGCGGCAAGAGAGGGAAGCTATCTCAGGTGTCGCACAATCGGCGCGACACCTGAGACAAGAGATCAAACGCTTTGCTGGTGCTTACCAGGCACCGCTTTGAAATGCTCCTTGGCGGCTTCCTTGTAGACTTGGTCACGTTTCAAGAGAACCGCCACTGATCGGACCTTTTGGTCCTCAGGTGAGAGTCCGGGCAAGTCCATGGATGGATTTTCCATGAGTGCTTTGGCCGCCTTCATCAAGCGCTGACGCGCCATGATGATGCCGTTGTCGGTGGAGACCAAATTCTCGCGAGTGCGGTCTTGAATGTGACCCATGCTTTCTTGCAAAGAGGCGTCCTGCATGCCAATGCCTTTGATGCCACTGAAATACAGATTGGCCTTTTGTGCCTCACGGTCCATCAAATAATCGTTGTCCTTGTTTTGCAAAGGAACGTAGTTCTTGTCCACGACCACGTGCACACCATGTCCGTCAATCATGGCTTGACGCTCTGAAGCTGTCAATGCACGAGTGGGGTGGTAGTCAAAACTCCATGCCCAGCAGCGCGTGTCATTGATGGGAACCCAAAAGTGGCCATGCATGGGGTGATCGGCTCTGGGAGGCACCATGGTGAAAGTGGGCATGATCCAAGGTGTGATGCGCCAGTAGTACTGGTCGTCCTCGGCATTGCGTCTGGCGCCAACAAAAAGGCCTCCTGGTGCATCCACCACTTCAAAAACGGGCTTGAAATCGTTTTGGTTGTATTGATTGCCCTTGGCGCCTTTGAACAAGGGGTCATGGAGCAAGCTGCTGCCGTGAAGGAAGGAGACATGGCTTGAATCAATGCCACCTTCCATGGCTTGCAGCCAGTTGCAGTCTTGAAGACGTTTGGACATATAAGTCTGGTCCAAAGGCACCGTGGCAAACTCCCACTCGGGCAAAGGAGGGGTGAGCTCAGGAGGACCCATGTAGACCCAAATCACGCCACCTCTCTCGACCATGGGGTAACCTTTGAGTTTGATCTTCTCACAGTAGCCACTCTCATCGGGCTCGGAGGGGACCTCAACACATTGTCCCGTCACGTCGTATTTCCATCCGTGGTAGGGGCAACGTATACCGTTTTCTTCATTGCGACCAAACCACAATGACACGCCACGGTGGGCGCAAAACTCATCGATCAAGCCCAAGCGACCCGATGTGTCACGAAAGGCCAATAACTTCTCAGACAACAACTCAAGCTTGACAGGTGGGCAGTCCGGAGTTGGCAACTCCTCGGACAAAAGAGCAGGCAACCAATAACGGCGAAACAAGTTGCCCATCGGTGTACCCGGTCCGGTTTGAGTGACCAAATCATTTTGTTCTTTTTTTAACATTGAGTAAGCTCCAAGATAGTGTCAAGTGTGAAATTGAAGTGAACTTCGGAATTCGGTTTGATTGAGCTTCTTTGAAAAAGAAGCCTTGACCATTTATCGTTCTCTATGCAGGAACATGGTTCTTGTATCAGAAACGAGGTTATCATTGAGGGGTAGTTTTTGTCAACAGGAGTTTTCAAATGTCAGCCGCATGCCAATATCTTTCATTGTGTAAAAAATCGGACGTCTCAGAGGGAAAAGCCATCAAGATCGAAAAAAATGGTTTGACCTTGGCGGTCTTTAACTTGAATGGCGAGTACTACGTCACCGATGACGTTTGCACGCATGGACCAGGTTCACTCTCGGAAGGCGAAATCAACGGAGATGAGGTGGAGTGCGACTTTCACAACGGCGCCTTCAACATCAAAACTGGTGAGCCCACCGCTCCTCCTTGCATGATTCCTTTGAAGACTTACAAAACCCACATCGAGTCAGACGAGATCACCATCGAGACCTGAAGAGCTGTCTCCTAGCCTGCTCTCCTTTGTAGCCCCTTTTCATGGGCTACACAACCCCAATACAACCGATCAATCCTCTCCCTTGAGTCCTGCTGCCAAAGGCCCCCAACGCTTGACCTCGCTTACAAAGAATTGATTGAATTTGGTCACATCCCAATCAAAGGTCTCCATCGAGTCTTTGGCGAGTTGCTCTTGAACAGAGGCGGTGTGCATGATGCGCCTGACCTCAGCGTTGATGCGACTCATCAATGCGGGTGACATGCCTGCTGGTCCCGACAAAGAGAACCAAGTCACCGAGGTCAATTGCTTGAATCCCAATTCTGCAAAGGTGGGCACATTGGGAAACTCTTTCATGCGCTTGCTCGATGAAACTGCCAACGCCCTCAAACGTCCACCCAAGATGTGAGGGCTTGCCGTGGTAAGCGTTGTAAAGGAGGCTGGAATTTGTCCGGCCACCAAGTCCGCCATTGCAGGCGAAGCTCCCTTGTAACCCACATGAACCATGGGAGACTTGGTGATGCTTTGAAACAACTTGCCGATCAAATAGCCATGAGTCCCCTTGCCAGGAGAAGCCCAACTGAGTCCTCCAGGTATCTTTTTGCAATACTCAATGAAGCCATTCAAATCATTGACTGGTACATTTGCATTGATGGCCAAAGCCAAAGGGGGACCACCCAAAATGGCAATGTGTGAAAAATCTTTGATGGGATCAAACGCATTGGGATTGTCCACCGGTGCAATCACGTGAGATCCAATTCCAGAGACCACCAAGTTGTAGCCATCGGGAGCCGTGTTTTTGACAAACTCAGAACCAATGATCCCTCCAGCCCCACCCTTGTTGTCGATCACAAAAGGCTGCTTGAAGGCCTCAGCCAGCCCAAGACTTGCCATGCGGCCCAACGTATCAGCGCTACCGCCGGCGGAATATGGAACCACCAATTTGACAGCTTTTTGGGGCCAAGCGTCTTGCGCAAAAGCCTTCTCCAAACCGGTGTTAAGCGCCAAGGACGCAGCGGGTAAATATTGTAAAAAGTGACGACGTTGCACAAAATACCCTTTCAAAAAATCGATCTCACTGATGCGCTCAATCGGTAGATACTTCACCATCATAGTGGAGTCCCCCTGAAGCAACTTCCCCTGGGCTTGGATTGACCCCAACACAAGCCCAGATTTGACTTTCGTCTCTACTGGTAGATTGAGTATTTTAATTCAAGTTGTTACCTATAGAGAAACAACGTTCATCATAGCGGAATCATGAAATCACAATGCCTCTTGACTTGAGTTGGCAGCTGAACCCAAAAACTCAAGGCCATCCAAAGTTCCAAAAAAATCAATTTCAAGGCCTTTTCTCATGATCCACCCTCCAATCATTCATGCACAATCGAGACCATGCACGACTCTCAACAAATTTTCATCCCTCAGTCTTTCACAGAACTCTTTAAAGATCCGCTTCGTCCTCATGCAAAATTGAGTGAGCCCTTCTCTCACATCAGTGCGAGATACGACTTGTGCGAAGACATGGCACAAATGGTTTGCCAAACAGCGCTGAACATGATGGGATCCTTGAACATCACTGAACAAGACGTGATTGAGCGCATCCTTCAAGGCTTAAGCCTAGACGAAAGCGTTGTCACTTCACCAGAAGCGCGCTGGGTGGTGCAACGCATGGCTGAACTTCTCAATTGGGACATCCCAAATATCTACCCTTTGCTCATTGATTTGCAAACCCAGTTGCTAAAAAAAGAACCTGCATCTGATGGGTTGACACCATAATTCTGGATCTCACAACACGGTCGCTCAAATCATCTACATGGACGCTCAAAGCCTTATCCTCCAAGCCTTTTGGGCCTTACTGGGCCTGGTGATCGGGAGTTTTTGCAACGTGGTGATTTTGAGGTTGCCCAAGATGATGCTTGAGGACAATGCACACGAAGAGTTCAAAGCGCTCTCTTTATCGAGCCCAAGTTCACAATGCCCACATTGCAACACGCCACTGAAGGCGCGTGAACTC
>Ga0164296_1004908_pt1 | contig 11963 bp, 14 predicted proteins | sample GEODES057metaG_FD_113533 | JGI IMG/M metagenome (GOLD analysis project Ga0164296, IMG submission 113533) | Dystrophic lake water microbial communities from Trout Bog Lake, Wisconsin, USA - GEODES057 metaG | ecosystem: Environmental > Aquatic > Freshwater > Lake | place: USA: Trout Bog Lake...
ATTGGGAACCTGGGCGACCTCTCTCCTCGGGCGAGAGAGATCTTGGCCAGTGCTGACTGGATCTACTGCGAAGACACTCGACGGACGCGCACATTGCTGAGTGCTCACGACATCCCCTCGGCCCGGCGCTTAGTTTCGCTCCATGAACACAACGAAGCGAAGCGCATCGAGCGGTGCTGTGAAGAAATCACTCGTGGAAAAACTGTTGCGCTCGTCAGCGATGCGGGTACGCCAGGGATCTCTGATCCTGGTCAAGATCTCATCGCCGCCGTCACGAAGGCTGGCCTCGCCGTGTCTGCGGTTCCTGGGCCGTCATCGGTAATCGCGGCGCTCGTCACGTCTGGGTTCGCCACCGATCGATTTGTCGTCGAAGGATTTCTTCCTCGTAAAGGCAAGGAACGCCTTCGCATCTTGAGCGCACTCACTCGAGAGGAGCGGACAACAGTCATTTTAGAGTCTCCACGGCGCCTGCACGAGACGCTGGAAGAGTTCGCTTCATTGTTTGGCGGCCAACGCAGGATCGCGTTGGCCAGGGAGATGACGAAGCTTCACGAGGAGATCTGGCGGGGAGCGCTCGATGAGGCGATTGCCACCTTGAGCGAGCGAGAGCTCAAAGGTGAAATCGTCCTCGTGCTCGAAGGGGCTGTTCTCGACGAAGCACCACCAGCTTCGGACGAGGAAATCCGCCGCTATGTCGATCAGGCCATGAACGATGGACTCACTCGTCGAGATGCCGCGCATGATGCCGCAGCGCTGTTTAGCGTTTCAAAACGCCGGGCCTATGAGATTGCGACGTCCAAGGCAGCGAACGCAACAGGGGACTAGGCCAAGCCCGATACGCTGAGAGGGTGGACCGTTTCTACATCACCACCCCCATCTACTACGTCAATGATGTCCCCCATCTTGGCCACGCCTACTGCACAGTCAATGCTGACGCCCTCGCTCGTTGGCACCGCCTGATCGGCGACGAGACACTGTTTCTGACGGGCACTGATGAACACGGGGCCAAGGTCGCTGACTCAGCAGCGCTGAATGGGGTGTCTCCTGGCGAGTGGACCGATCGAACATCGAGTCGATTCCAAGAAGCCTGGAAGGGTCTCGAGATCTCGAATGATGATTTTCTCCGTACCACCGAGGCTCGCCACTCTGCAACGGTTCAAGACTTCTTGCAGAAGATTTACGACAATGGGTTTATCCGGATTGATAAGTACAAGGGCCTCTATTGCGTCGGATGCGAGGACTATTACACCGAGGACCAACTCAACAGCGGCAACTGTCCCGTGCACGGTCGGCCCGTGGTCGAGATGGAAGAAGATAACTACTTCTTTGAACTCTCGAAGTTTGAAGATCGACTGATCGAGTGGTACGAGAAGAATCCCACTGCCATCCGTCCGGGGACCAAACGCAATGAGGCCTTGAGCTTTATCAAAGGTGGCCTCAAGGATGTCTCCATCACGCGAACGAGTCTCACCTGGGGCATCCCCGTGCCGTGGGACGAGCGGCACGTTTTCTATGTTTGGTATGACGCGCTCATTAATTATCTCACGGCTCTTGGTTATGGTTCCGAGAACAACGAGGTGGCGAAGTGGTGGCCCCACGTGCATCACCTGATCGGAAAAGAGATCATTCGTTTTCACTGTGTGTGGTGGCCTGCGATGTGTATGGCTGCCGGCCTTGAGCCGCCGGCCAATATCTTTGTCCACGGTTGGCTTTTGGTGGGTGGTCAAAAGCTCTCTAAATCCATGGCGTCTGAGGATACCGGTCCCATCAAATTGACCGAGATCACTCCGGCTTCCTTGACCGAAGATTTCGGGATTGATGCCGTGCGCTATCACCTGTTGCGCGATGTTCCCCTCGGGACTGATGGAGAGTTCTCGATCGAGGGGATGACGCTTCGCTATAACGCTGACTTGGCGAACAACCTTGGGAACTTGGTCTCTCGAGTGGCGACGGTCGTGGGGTCCAAGTGCGGTGGGATCGCACCGAGTCCTGACGACCACAGTCCCCTGGCCGCGGCCGCACGCGATGCCGTCACAGAGTCAGGAGAAGCGTGGGAACGCTTCGCTCCGCACGAAGCCTTGGAGGCGACCTGGCGACTGATTGGTGCGGCGAACGCCGAACTTGAACGCACAGAGCCCTGGAAAGCAGAAGCGGGGAGCGTGGACGACGTACTTGGGAGCGCCGTTGAAGCGGTGAGGATCGTCACCATCTTGGCCTCGCCGGCACTGCCGGCAATCTGTGCCGAGATTTGGCGTCGCTTCGGCTTTGCTGGGACCCTGCAGAACCAGCACCTTCCCGCCGATGGTCTCTGGGGTGCGGGGCAAGGCGGCCAGAGCGTCGAGAAAGGCGAACCCCTCTTCCCTCGACGAACGAGTAGGTCATGAGCAACTGGATTGATTCGCACTGTCACGTCCAAGAACATTTCTTTGATGAAACCAACGAGACCTCCGGGATTGACGCACTGAGAAATGCTGCGTCGAATGGTGTCACCGGGGTGGTTTGTGTGGGGACGGATGAAGCGACGTCTCGAGAGGCGGTGAACCTCGCTCGCCAGGTTACTCAGGGACTTCTGGGCGAAGGACTTCCCCAGATGAAGGCGGTGGTGGGACTTCATCCCCATGATGCCTCCACGACCTGGGACTGGATCACCGGACTCGTCGACGAGGACCCTGCTGCGGTAGCTGGCATCGGAGAGTGTGGTCTGGATTATTTTTACGAACACTCCCCGAAAGCAGCGCAGCGTGAGGCTTTTGTCGCCCAGATCCACCTTGCTCATCGCCATGAGCTGCCGTTAGTCATTCATGCCCGAGACGCTTGGGCAGACCTCTTTGCCATCTTGGACAGCGAAGGGGTTCCCGAATCGACTGTCTTGCACTGCTTTACGGGCGGGCCGAGTGACGCCCACGCTTGCGTTGAGCGAGGGCTCTCCGTTTCTTTCTCGGGCATTGTGACCTTCCCCAAAGCCGAGGAGACACGCGCTGCGGTGAAAGAAGTGCCTCTCGATCACCTCTTGGTCGAGACCGACAGTCCGTTTTTGGCGCCAGTGCCTCATCGTGGCAAAACGAATGAACCCGCGATGGTTTCCTTAGTGGGCGAAGCCGTTGCGGCCGAATACGGACGTGAGGTCGAGGAGATCGCCCAGGCCACCTCGGCCAACGCCCGTCGTCTTTTCGGCCTGGAGTGATTGCCTCGCGCTCAACCCCACGAGGGCGCGACCCTCTGACCTGGGGAAAGAGCGCGAAACACCGACAATAGTCGCATTTTCGCGTAAAAATACCCTCTGACCTGGGGTTACCCAAGATCTATCGCTCCTATTTGCGTCGCCCACAGGCCTTTCCTAACCTGATTAGGTAGCCCGAAAGAGTGGAGGCTCTCCGGGATATGAAGTGGAACACGACGAAGGGTGGAGTTCTGAAACACGGTCACACGGACGTTCGACGTCTTGGTGTTGTCGTCGCGGGCGCGGTGGCAATGGTGGTGACGCCCTTGGCGCTTTCAAGCGCTGTCGGAGGCCCTGTTGTCCTGGCGTCGACCTCGCTCGCAGCAGACCATGTGGTGGCCACGGCGCCGTCAGCGCAAGTAATTGCTCGAGCTCAGGAACTTCGCACCGCCCAGATCATCAATGCCCACCTCACCGTGCCGTCGACCACCACGACAGCGCCTCCGCCTCCACCGACCACAGTTCCGGCCCCGACGACGACCACAACCAGGCCCCACGTCTCGGTCGCGCCGACCACGACCACCACAGCGCCCGCTCCAGCAAATAGCCGTTCGGGGATTGCAACCTGGTTCGCCACAGGAACGGGGAGCGGATTTTGTGCCAGTCACTATGCCCCAATGGGAGCCAGGATCACGGTGACCGGCGGTGGGAATTCCGTGAGCTGCGTGGTGAATAGTTATGAGGTTGCGGGCTATCCGAATGTTGTTGACCTCGCCCCCGGTGACTTTGGGCGCATTGCCCCAACTGATCAGGGCACGGTTGGCGTCACCATCTCCTGGTGAGTCTGAGCCGCCAGCAAACACTGTCCCTTCTGGCTGATGCCGGGATTCAACCAAAGCGGAAGTACGGTCAAAACTTTTTAGTTGACCAGAATTCGCTCGATCGCATTGTGCGCCTCGCCAACGTCAATCAAGGCGATCATGTTCTTGAAATCGGAGCGGGACTTGGCGCACTCACTGAGACGCTGTTGTCGGTGGGCGCAGTCGTCACCTCGCTCGAAGTTGATCCAGATCTCGTTACCATCCTTCGACAACGCACAGCGTTAGATCACGCCACCATTGTCGAAGGCGATGCGTTGACGATTGATTTGAACGTCGTGGCACCACCGCACGAGGGGCCGTGGTCGGTGGTCGCGAACCTTCCCTACAACGTGGCCACGCCGGTGGTCCTGCGCTGTTTAGAAGAAGCACCGCAGATGACTACCCTTTTTGTCATGGTCCAAGCTGAAGTAGGCCAGCGCCTCGCCGCCGGCCCAGGGGACAAAGCCTACGGTGCCCCGTCGCTGCGGGTCGCCTACCACGCCACGGCAAGCGTGGTCGGCCGAGTGCCCGCCTCGGTGTTTGTCCCGCAGCCCAAGGTGGAGTCGGTGCTCGTGTCAATTCAGCGAAGAACGACGCCTGCCGTTGACCCCGATGATGCATCCGAAGAAGACATTTTTCGCTTGGTGCGCCAGTCGTTCTCTCAACGGCGAAAGATGTTGCGAAAGTCTTTGGCTGAATTCGTGAACGATGAGGCCTTTCAGTTTGCTGAGGTGGACCCCACCGCTCGCCCCGAGGAGCTTGACGTCGTCGCCTTTGGTCGCCTAGCCAAGGCCTTGCGTTGACTCCTTCGGCGGCCATCATTGCTGCTCCGGCCAAAATCACGTGGTCGCTCAGGGTTACCGGCTTCGCCGATTCAGGCCTTCATGAGGTAGAGGCAGAGATGTTCACGATCGATCTGGCTGATCAGTTGGTGATCACCCCTGGGGGGTCGGGCCTCACCGTGCACGGCGACTCGGCGGTGCGCCTTGAGCAGATTGGTCCAGCCCAAGAGAACCTGGTGACCCGCGCCATGAGCTTGCTCAAGGAGCCCGTCGGGATTGAACTGACGAAGCGCATCCCTATCGGCGGGGGCCTCGGAGGGGGATCAGCCGACGCCGCAGCAGTCCTTCGCTACGGGAACGTCACCGACACCGAGGGCGCGCTGCAGCTGGGCAGTGATGTTCCGTTTTGCCTGATCGGTGGCCGGGCCTTGGTCAGTGGGACGGGGGAGAAGGTGAGCCAGTTAGACGAGCGTGATCGCTCGCTCGTGCTCTTGGTGCCGCCCGTTTTTCTTGAGACTGCTGCGGTCTACCGAGCCTTCGACCAACTCCTCGATGAAGGAGCTAATCGCGACGAGCGCAACGATCTCCATCCGGCCGCTCGCTTGGTGGCCCCTGAACTCGTGAATTGGGAAGACGTCTTCAAAGAGGCAACGGGGGCTACCCCAGTCTTGGCCGGGAGTGGTTCCACGTTGTTTGTTGAAGGGACGAAAGAGTCCCTCGGTTTGAGCGGCGTTGCCACGTTGGGCATCAATGGCCAAGAGGCACGGTTAATCGACGTGCGCAGTGTCTCCGCACAATTTGGAGAACCTATGACCGAGAGGTCAACGGAGAAGGGCTCTGCGTGAACGTGGTTATTATTTGCCCGCAGCGCGGCGTTGCCAACGAGTGGCCTTCAGCATCTTCTTATGCTTCTTCTTACGCATGCGCTTGCGACGCTTTTTAATGAGTGAACCCATGAGAATGGAAAGGCTATATGACTGAGGCCCAAAACGCCAGATGGGGGACGAGGTGAGGGGATCGATCGTGGGATTCGATCACGTGCAACTGGCGATGCCTCGAGGCCAAGAGGCAGTAGCGCAGGGTTTTTATGAAGGAATATTGGGACTTGAGCGGGTTGCCAAGCCTTCGTCAATGGCGCAAGAGGGCTGTTGGTTCGAGAGGGGAACTGTTGTCATCCACCTCGGCGTGGAAGAGACATTCCAAGCGGCCACCAAGGCCCATCCGGGGCTCTTGGTCAGCGAATTCGACGATTTCCTCGCAGGCCTGAGCGATGCTGGAGTTGTTGTTCGGCCGGCCGAGGCACTCAACGGTGCTCGTCGATGCCACGTGAACGATCCCTTTGGGAATCGCCTTGAGCTGATTGAGGCGCTTGGCAGTTAGCGTTTCGTGCCACCACGACGGCGAGCCGCTGGGGGATTACGATCTACTTTTTCTAAGATCAAGGCTTTCCGAGGACACTGGTTCACGGCCATCTCGGCAACTCTCTCAAGTTCTCGGGGGATGACATCAAGTTGGATGATGGGATAACCCCACTCGTCTAACGCGATGAACTCAGGGGCGAGTTCTGCACAATGGCCGAAGCCGTCGCAGGCCACGGGATCAACGCGAAGTCTCATTTCCATTCGAGACCCTCCGCATTCGGTGGCAAGTTCATCACGCTCTGCGCGCCAAGAGCCCCACACGGCCTCCCGGCCAAGTGCTGATCAACGTCGTGACGAAAAACATTGAGCGCACTGCGGATCATGCGAGCAACTCCATCGGGGTGCGCGCAGGCTCCACGGCCGTCGACCGCTTCAAGGTGGTGCTCGATGGACGCCATCAGATCGCTGCGTCGGCCTTTTGACTTGGCCAAGGTCTCAATCTCATCGGCGAGCGCAGGGAGGCCAAAGACACATGGTCCGCACTGTCCGGCACTCTCATTGGCCATCCACCTGGTGATGCGCGCTACTTCAGCAACGGGGCAGACGCTTTGGTCGAGAACGATGATGACGCCTGCACCGACGTTGCCGCCAATGGCTTTGAGTCCGGCAGGGCTGTAGGCAGCACTGAGGGCTTCGGGGCCGACGAAGGTTCCGCCGTAGCCGCCGAGCAAGAATCCGGTGAGCGTGGTTGAGGGCCCAGCAAGAGCAACGATCTCACTCAATGGTGCCCCCAACGGGACTTCGAAGACGCCATCGTCTTCGACGGCTCCCGAGATGGTTACCAAGGTGGTCCCAGGAGCTCCGTTGCGGCCGCCTTGGTGGAACCATGCCCCACCTCGACGAGCAACAAGGGCGACATCGGCGCATGTTTCAGCGTTATCAATCACCGCGCCACGGGTTCCAACGGGAAGTTTTGCCGGCTTGTGGAGGCGGAAGGTCGGTAGCGCGAGTTGACCATCAAGCCAGTGGGCGAGTGCGGACTCTTCGCCAGCAACATAGCGATTTGGGGGGGTGGCGATGGAGATCGTGAACGGTGACGTCCGTCGGCCTCGCCGTTCGAGCACGGCCCGCTCGAGTGAAGCGACCGCAGCCGGGTTGTCCCGAGCGATGGCCACCGTGATGCTGTGCGCGTGGACCAAGGTGGCGATGACTTCGGCGCCGTCAAGGATCAAGTGAGGGGAGAAGCAGGCCAAGACACTGTCTTTTCGTGCTGCGGGTTCGCCTTCCATGATGTTGACCACCATGACGGGTTTGCGCAATCCATGAGAATTTGCACCGAGCTTGATGGCGGTGGAGAACCCCCCACCTCCCTTGCCGGTGAGCCCCGAGGTCTCGAGTTCTTCCAAGAGTTGCGCTCGCCAACTGCCGAGCCCCTTGTGATGGGGGAGTTGCAGAGGACCGTGAAGATCAAGATGCTCGCCATAGGAGAGCGTGCGGCCATTTTCGGTACCGAGCAGGAGCCGCTTTGACCCGTTGAGGAGCGCTGCGTTGGTCATGGACGTGGCCTTCGAGTCGTGGCAATCGGCGTGGTGGGGTTGCTGGGGAGGGATGGAGTCGTCGGCGGCGGCGGGGTTGGGGCCTTCTGCTGGGCTCGTTGTTGTGCGATGCGTTGCGATGCGTTAGGTGTTCGATTCTTTGTGGTTCGAGATGGGGCAGCGCGATCGGGAATAGCCGTTAACGCGCCATCAGGATGAGGATTTTTCCAGAGACGCCAGATGCCCGCCAGAAACACTATGGCAATGTTCACGCCGATCACCGCCACCATCCAGCCAAAGCGCATATCGGTTCCAATGAAAATGGCGTGAATGAGGGCGATTGGCCACGCCAGGTAAGAGATCCAGTGAATCGCTCGCCAGAGATCATGGCTGATGTGTTTTCGCAACATGCTCGAAAGTGTCACCGCCAACATCAGATCAAGGGCAACGGCGCCAAGCGCGACCCAGAGGGTCTTATAGGGTGACGCGAAAGGAATAAAGACCCCAGCGATGCCGATATTGACGTAACTGTCGATGACGGACGTCACAATGTGAATGGCGAGAAAGAGGACTGCCAAAAGGGTGAGCCGGCGATGAAGTTCGGCGATGGCAAAGCGGGGAAGCGCGGCGCCACCAACTCGGGTCGCCGTCATGATTCCCGAGGCCATGACAATCGAAAAAAGGAAGAGACTGACGATGCCCGTCGCCCGCGTTGAATACCAAAGGTAGTGAGAAGTCAACGCGATCACGATGACAACTCATTGAAAGGTTCAGGCCATCCGCCACCACGCTCAACGCTGCCGTCGAAAAGAAGAGCGCGAAGCGGCAGGCCTCGTTGTGGCAGCGCAAAGAAGGCATCGTCGCCCCAGATAATGCTGGCGGTGGCAAATGCGTTGGCTTCGACACAGGTGGGAGCGACGACGCTGACGAGAGAAAAAGGAGTCTGTGCACTCATCCCGGTCGAAGGATCAATGATGTGATGGCGCTGCTCTCCGTTTGCTTTCCATTGCCGCACGGTGCTTGAGGAACTGGCAAGTGCTCCTGAGTGGAGCGCCACCACGTCGTCAACGACGTCGGCGCTTCCAGGACGGGTGCTTTGTGTAATCCCAACCATCCACCCATCCGCTGGCGATGCACCTTCAACTCGCATGTCGCCGCCGAGACTCACGAGACAACCCACGCCACACTCTTGAGCGATTCGTTCCGCAGCCACGTCGCTGGCCCTTGCTTTGGCGGTTGCGCCAAAGTCAAGATGGACGCCCGGGGGAAGGGTGATTGTTGAATTTGAGTAATCGATCTCGATGCCATCCATCCCGGGCGAGGGCATTGCGTGTGGGCCAGATCCAAGGTCGACGAGTTCGTCAAAGTCTCGGTCGTAGCCATTGGCGATGAGAGCATCAATGATCGTTGGGTCGCACGCGTGCTGTGTTTCTTCATAGGCCCAAGCTGATTGGCCGAGGAGGTCGAGGAAGATCGCACTGACGGGGATCGGCCCGCTGCCGCTTCGAGCATTGACGTGAAGCAGTTCGCTTTCACCCCTAAAGCGGTTTGCGGCCTGGTCGATATTTCGAATGACGTCGTCGAGGATGGCGCGCGCTTCCACCATTGCGGAAGAATTCGTAACCCCAAGTGTCCCTGAAGTCCCCCAAATCGAAAAGTGTTCAAAGACCGGTTCGAGAAGAGTCATCGAGACCTCGGTCTCGAGAGTCATGATCCGCCCGTTGTGGTGGGTGGGGAGGTAACCGGTGGAGCGGTTACCGGCGGTGAGGTTACTCGTGGTGCGGTGACCGTTGGTGACGTCGACCCACCGCTGGTCGCTCCATTCCCAGGCACTGTGGTCCCAGGCACCGTTGTGGTGGTACTGGGAACGACCGAGCTTCCCGGCACGATGGTTGTGGCAGGGGGGGTAGTGGCTGCGGCTTTTCCTTGGTACTCGTGGCCTACAAAGGCGGTCAGCCCTACAGCAGCACCAAGGCACGCCATGGTAGAGACGCGGGTGATGGTCCTAATTCGCTGTTCGCCGATGTCCCGGGTATGTCCGGGGAAATTCCAAGCCATGGGGGTCCTTTTATCGATGTCTCTTTTCAGTATGACCGAAAGAAATAAAGAACCGAAGAATAAATCATAAGAAATCTTGAAGAAAGCAGAACTTCTTATGGGCGAGATCGCTAGGTGACGACCGGAAGTACCAAGGTCAGTTGAGCCCCGCCAGAAACTGTATTGCTGGCTGCAACCGAACCGTGCTCGTCTTCAGCGACCTGGGCAACGATGGCCAGTCCTAAGCCTGAGCCAGGAAGTGCACGAGCTGACGGGGCCCGGTAGAACCGGTCGAAGATCTTCGGCAGGTCGTTTTCGTGGATCCCTGGTCCTTGGTCAGTCACCGTGACGACACCTGCCTCAACCGTGATGGTGATGACTCCGCCATCAGGGCTCCACTTGATGGCGTTGTTAATTAAGTTACCAATGGCTCTGGCTACTCGTTCAGATTGAGCGTGGACCCAGCAGGGAGACGAGAGGACGTTGATTTCCACATTGTGCGTACGCCCATACGTTGAGGCCACCGTCACGAGATCATCGACCAGTTCATCAAGTCGGAATCGAGTTGGGAGTGTTTGTTGGCGCTCCCCGCGTGCGAGTTCGGTCAAGTCGCCGATCAAGGTCGTCAGTTCGGTTACTTGAGTTATGACATCATCAAGGAGTTGCCCACGCGATTCAACATCGAGTTCATCAATGCGGCGCAAGACTTCGGTGTTGGTTCTCAAACTCGTCAGCGGTGTTCTCAACTCGTGGGATGCATCGAGTACAAGTTGGTTTTGCTGATCCTGAGATCGCTCAAGTGATCGCAACAAGCTGTTGAATGCGCTTCGTAATCGCCCGAGTTCATCGCCACCTCCCTCGGCAAGTCGTTCGGAAAGATCATTTGTCTTTGCCAACTCCTCAACGGAGATGGTGACGTCGTCAAGTGGCCCGATGACCGCCCCAGCAACCAGCAAGCCGAGGATGAGAGCGATAAAGACACCGCTGGCGCCTATCAAGACGAGCATGAGCCCGAGGTGACGTAACTGTTGTTGCACTCCGGCGAGGGGTTCGGCGAGTTGCAAGGCTGCAGTTTGTGGCAAAAGACCCGCTCGTGGGCCAACGCCGAGGGCCTGTCCGGCAGCCAGACCGGTGATGATCTCACGCATGAGGACGCCTTGGTGATGGATCGTTTCAAACGTCTCGCCACTCATGCGCCCGTTGGCGTAGTTCATCACGGTGGCATCAACCGGCAGTCCGGGAGTTGATGATTGATAGAGCACAATACCTGTCGCATTGGTCACTTGGGTGAGCGCCCCGCTTCCCGATTCGCTGTCAAAGGTCCCACTGTCGATGGTTTGCTGCACAGACTGAGAGAGGTTGTCGTCGACTGAACTGACCAGGGCGTTGCGAGAAATAAACCAAGCAGCCGTGCAGGCGAGGATGACCGCGATGGCGACGGCAGCAGTGGCAGCGAGAACGATACGGAGACGAAAGGTCACGATTCTTTGAGAACGTAGCCCACGCCGCGCACCGTCTGGATGAGTCGTGGTTCGCCGCCCTCTTCAGTCTTTCGGCGAAGGTAGCCAACGTAGACGGCCAAGGAGTTCGTCCCAGAATCAAAGTCATAGCCCCACACCAGATCCAAAATGACGTCTCTGGTCATGACTTGGCGGGGGTGTGTCAAGAGAAGTTCTAAGAGCTCAAATTCGATCTTGGTCAACGGGAACTCACGATCACCACGTTTGGCAGTTCGGGTCATGAGATCCAGTGAGAGATCTTCAAACCGCAGTACTTCGGCATTTTCCGACGGTGCTTTCCGACGAAGCAGCGCTCGCACTCGAGCGAAAAGTTCATTGAGATCGAAGGGCTTGACCAGGTAATCGTCGGCGCCCGCATCCAAGCCTTCGACACGATCACCGATGGCATCGCGGGCGGTCAACATCAACACCGGCGTGGAGTCACCCAATGATCGCAACCGCCGACATACTTCGAGTCCATCGACGTCAGGCATTTGGAGATCTAGAAGAATCGCGTCGGGAGCGCTTTGCGCCAATGAGTGCAAGGCCGAGTTGCCGTCTTCGGCCAGTTCGACCTCGTAGCCCTCAAGGACGAGCGCCCGCTTTAACGATTCGCGTACGGCCTGGTCATCGTCGACTACCAAGATGCGCATGGAGATCTCCTTGTTGAGGGGTTTGGCTCTGAGATTGAGACTAGCGAGAAACTCGTCGCCGACGCTGTACGGTCCA
>Ga0164296_1004909_pt1 | contig 11962 bp, 12 predicted proteins | sample GEODES057metaG_FD_113533 | JGI IMG/M metagenome (GOLD analysis project Ga0164296, IMG submission 113533) | Dystrophic lake water microbial communities from Trout Bog Lake, Wisconsin, USA - GEODES057 metaG | ecosystem: Environmental > Aquatic > Freshwater > Lake | place: USA: Trout Bog Lake...
AGAAACTCGTTCTCAGACGCTTGCACGTTCAACCTCAGACCGCCGAATATATCGGCCTCCCAGGTTGCGTTGAATGTGAGATTAAATGTATCGAACAAACCAACTGATCCTGCCCAGGTGGCACCCATTTGTTGACGACTAAGCTGAGGAGTGATGTTCGTTTGCGGCAATAAAGCGCCTTTGTTGTAATCCCGCATGGCGCGCGCCTGTATGAGACGTTGTGTGGCAACCCTGAGGTCATAGTTATTTTGAACTGCCTGCGCAATGAGCGTGTTGAGAGTCGCATCCTCAAAAGACTCCCACCAGTGCTGCAGAACAATGTTCGGGTCGTTCACTGCCGTGATCGATTGTCCATCCGTCCAGTTCTTTGGAACTTCAACAGATTTAATATCCGCAACGGGTATTGAGCAAGCCGTCATCAGTACTGACAACGCACCAACGATTAATGCGCGAACACCGCCTAGGCAGCAATCAGGTAGATGCACGATATTCACACTAAATTTTGACGTTACAGCCATGTCTGTAGCCACCGTCGCAATCGATATATGACGTAAGAGTCGTCTTTGTACTCATCAGATCTGACTTCTACGCTTGCAGTCAAACCTGATGCCAGCACAACGTTATCTGGCAGTTGATCGAAATCAATACGGACTGGTATGCGCTGAGCGAGCCTCACCCACGTATATGTCGGATTCACTTGTTGCAAGCCCTGAACCCCCGACTTGGCGTTATCTACAGAGATGCCTCGGCTGATACTATGAACGTAGCCATCAAACACTTTCTCGTAGCCCATCAATTTGATCCTTGCTTTATCGCCTTCCTTGATGGCGTGTATTTTGGTTTCTTCAAAATAAGCATCGATCCAGAACGTGTTCTTATCTACGATCGCCAATACCGGACTGCCCTGGTTAGCATAATCACCGACTCGTAATAACAAATTGGTCACAAAGCCATCGGTAGGTGCGTATAAGGTAGAGCGAACCAAATTAAGCTTTGCAACATCAAGTGACGCAATTGCGTTATCAAGCTGCGCCTTGGCGACTGCTGCGTTTATTTGATACTGCTGCTGCTCTTCTGCAGAAACTGCGCCGGTTGCGCCGGTGCGTCGCTTTGCATCGGCTTGCTTGAGCGTCAGCGTATTCTTGGCGCTATCGACAGTTGCTTGGGCTTGGTCTATAGCAAGTTGAAAACGAACCGGATCGATTTCAAAGAGTTTGTCACCACGATGCACGTATTGATTGTCTTTAACAAAGATATTTCTTACCGTACCATAGACCTCGGGTGCAACGCCCGTCACCTGAACTCTGACCGAACCATCGCGCGTCCACGGCAAGACCATATACAGTTGCCACATTTGTGTCAGCAAAAATAGCGCAACCGCAAAAAAAACAACGGTAATTACAACCGCAAGTGTCGATTTTAAATAGTGCTTGGGAGCATCCGTCATGGATTAAACCTTATTACGATCAATGCCAACAAAATTATATAAATTGCAAGTTCGAACAGCGGCGGATTCCACACAAAATTAAGAACACCGCAGCGTTTGAGTACGTATCGAACCATCAAAAATAAAGGGAACGCCCAGCAAACGAAGGCAAGCATCGGTGCAAAATAAAATCCGAGGAAATTTACTGGCGTATTCACGAGCCACTTCGCTCCAAAAATATCGTCTTGATGTTGAGCCGTTAGGCCGTTTGCGTGCTTTTTAAAGGACGACTTCCAAAACGCAGTGAATCCGGCAAAATCAAAGCAATGACCACGCCCGCGAGCACAACACCCACGACAAAAGCGAGCGACTCATTCAAGTAAGCCGACACGTCATAGTTCATATTGTTCTCAGGACCAACCAGCGAGATGAAAATACTCATATAAAGTGACCCAATTACTCCTAGTATCGGACGACTTTTAACAATGAAAGCTGGCAATAAAAAAAGTGCCAGAACCCCAATTAGCATCGGAAAACCATGCACGTAGGGCAATACGAAAAATAAGCAGAGAAAACCACTCACGATGCTTACTAAAAGACCTATTAAGACGCCAATCGTTAACATAATGACCTTATCCATTTGAATGAATTGTGCGGTCAAGATACCAAAAATTAACAACATCGCTGACCCGTCTTGCCACTGCGTTAAGACCCAAAAAGAGCATCCAACCAAAATAACCAGTACCGTAGCCAAACCACCCCTCAATGCTTTAGCCCAGCCCTGTGACTGGCTCGGTAAGGCAATTGGTTTAGGTGCTAAGGCTTTCGCTCGTGGGGAAGGTAATTTAAACAACTGGTGATAAATACTGGGGATAAGGCCAAACACTAATCCAACTGAGGCAATACCGACTGAGACGACAAAAAAACGATCAATCGAATCCTTAAAAATATCGGCCGGATCGGTCATCTGCTGAATTGAGACAACGCCAATGGTTAAGCCCGCCATCGTTGCCGCATAAGCGAACGAAGGCGTGGGAGCGATCGTCGCGACAAAAACGCAAGTGCCCATCCATAGGGCAAAGGTCAGTAAAAACATCCAGGGTGCTTGTATGAAATTCGCAAAAAGGACGTTCATTGCAAAACACGCGATCAAGGTACCAATAATTCTCGCAATACTTTTAGACCCCATGCTCTTTCGGTCAGTGCTCGCAATCACGATCACCGTGATCGCCGAAGAACTCGCATGGGGCACCTGAACCCAAAAGCAAAAATAAAGCGCCAAGGCAATTGAAATAATGGTCAAGCAACTGTAGACAGGTATCGATAGCGTATCCGATGCTAATGCCACCGGCTGCTTTTGCCCCTGCGGTCCAGATCCAGCTGTAAGACTCGTCATAGATATCGAAGGATCTGAATGTGGCCAAATCGATGCCCTTTCTGGGCGCTAAGTACAATTTGCATGTTGCAACGCATCATAATCCAGTAATATTACAGGATTAAGGGCACAAAACGCTACGTCGCCGTAGTAACGAACCTTAAAAACTTAGCTAACGTACTCGGTAGCCTCTAAACATGAAAAGTTAGCTGTCAACGTCACGTAATTTATCGTCTGTAACATGCAGTATCTGATATATGTTCGGTTCAAAGTGTTTGGCTACTATGCTTGGCTGCCCTACCCTCTATTTAATGTGCAGTGCTTGTAATTAAAAAAGGAAACAACATGTCTTTAAAAGGTAAAGTTGCATTGGTAACCGGCGCCGCTAGCGGTATCGGTAAGGATTGTGCTTTCAAACTAGCAGAAGGTGGCGCAGCGGTAGTGATCGCCGACTTGAATCTGGAAAAATCGCAAAGCGTTGCCGATGAAATCATCGCTAAAGGTGGTAAAGCCATGGCCGTAGCAATGGACGTCACCGATGAGGCTGCTGTTTTCGCTGGTATTGACGCCGCCGCCGCTAAAATGGGTAGCATTGACGTGTTGGTTTCAAATGCTGGTATTCAAATCGTTGCTCCCATCGAAGACTACAAGTTCTCCGATTGGAAAAAAATGCTCGCCATCCACCTTGACGGCGCATTCTTGACCACGCAAGCTGCTATTCGTCACATGTACAAGAGTGGTCGCGGCGGTTCGATCATTTACATGGGATCGGTTCACTCGCATGAGGCCTCGAAACTGAAATCAGCATATTGCACTGCCAAGCACGGCTTGTTGGGACTGTGCCGCGTCGTCGCCAAAGAAGGCGGGCCCAAAGGCGTGCGTGCCAACGTGGTGTGCCCAGGTTTCGTTCGTACACCGCTCGTAGACAAGCAGATTCCTGAACAAGCTGCAGCATTGCATATAACGGAAGAGGAAGTTGTTAAAAACGTCATGCTCAAGGAAACCGTCGATGGCGAATTCACCACCGTTGACGATGTGGCAAACACCGTTGCTTTCTTGGCTGGTTTTGACAACAATGCGCTGACCGGTCAGTCGATCGTCGTGAGCCATGGTTGGTTCATGCAGTAAGTCTTAGTTAATGCTTGCAAGGTGCTGTGGCAAGTCGTCAGCATCTTAGTAAAGCAAAAGGGCGTCGGAGATTTCCGGCGCCCTTTTATTTTTGATACTAGCTTTTAGTTCGCTTTGCCGACGGCGTGCTGCCAAGACTCTCTATGAACGTCGAACTGCGTGAAAGTGGTTCCTTTTGGAGGCATGTCCAAACACTCCGGGTGCTCAAACGTGTGACGAATATCCGCTAATCCTGCAGCCCAATGGTGCTCTTTAGTCTCGAAACTAAACTCCACATCCTTATAAGCACCTTCAGTCGGCTTGTTCTGATAAATGAGATGGATACAGTTAAAACGCACTCCTTCCATCATTTTGGAAATTTCTTTAAACATAGGATCTTTAGCTCGAACCGAAGCGGGCACACGCTCGATGACTTGCTGCAAGACCTCTCTCAATCTTTGAAGTTCTTTAATCGTGTTCGTTATGTTGCGAGTCCGACTCGAATATTGAATATCCTTCATCCTCGTCATAATCTCAAACATCGAAGACGGTAACTGCCCTCTCGCACTCCACAAATCAACTTGAAACACTAAGGTGTCTTTGCGAGGCAAACTGGTCAACACATATTCAAGCGGGGTATTGGACACACAGCCCCCGTCCCAATAAAACTCGCCATCTATCTCTGTAGCAGGGAAACCGGGAGGCAATGAGCCTGACGCGAGAAAATGCTGGGGTGTGAGTGTTATTTCGGTATTATCAAAATAGACAAAGTTACCGTTACGCACATTGGTCGCGCCTAGAGAGACACGCATCTCGCCGCTATTGATACGATCGAAGTCGCATAAACGCTCAAGCGTGCTGATCATCGGCGAGGTGTCGTAATAACTAATCTGAGCGGGGTTACCTTGACCTGGCGCAAAGGGTTTGGGAACAAAAAAATCTTTCTGTCCCTCCAATATGGCGTGCGATGCCGCAAAAGAACCGAATAGTCGCTCCGTCGCGCTCTTGCTCATTTCTTGAAAAGTCGAAATTCCGGCGCCCATCAAACTGGTCATCGAATTTGCCAATTCAGACATAAGTGATGGCGGTCTACAAATCGTATCCCAGAACTCTTTCAGTTTTACAACTCGATCTTCCGGACGATTGCCTGCGATGATTGCGCAATTTAGAGCCCCGATTGAAATACCCGCGATCCAATTAGGATTCAGATTGACCTCGCGCAATCCTTCAATCACCCCAGCCTGATAGGCACCCAACGCGCCTCCACCCTGCAAAACAACTGCAACACGGGGGTACTGGGCGATTTTTGCTTCTGGAATAGATTTTGTTGAACGTCGAGTAGCCATTTCTATTGAGACCTTCTGAAAACTAACTTGTGTGAATCGGATACTTCTGAAGCGAAGGCATAGCCTTCGCTTTGAAATTTTTGAAGTTGCTCCGGATTGGTCACCCGATTTTCGATAGCGAATCTTGCCATTAACCCTCGCGCGCGCTTGGCATGGAAACTGACGACTTTAAAGACGCCAGCCTTACCGTCTTGAAAAACACATTGAATAACTTTTGCCTTCAGCGCTTTGAGATCTACTGCTTTGAAATACTCTTCGGAGGCAAGATTGACAATGATCGGCTCTTTTTCTGTCGCGAGCCTTTCGTTCAGGTATTGTGCGATCGTCTTAAGCCAAAAATCATACAAACTTGCACCCTTGGCATTAGCAAGCCTCGTACCCATCTCAAGGCGATAAGGCTGCATAAGATCGAGCGGGCGTAAAACGCCATAAAGTCCACTCAAGATAGCGACATGTTCTTGAGCCCATTTAAGCTCAGCCGCGTTGAGAGACGAAGCGTCTAAGCCCTCGTAAACATCGCCATTGAATGCCAGAATCGCTTGACGCGAGTTTTCCTCGGTAAATGACGGTTTCCAGCTTGCGTAACGCTCAACATTAAGCTTAGCTAGCGCAGCGCTTAAGTCCATCAGGTCGGAGATCTCAGCTTGTGATTTGGCCTTGAGCACCTTAATCAGTTGAGCAGCCTCCTTGACGAACAATGGCTGGGTATGCACCGCTGTGGGTAACGCTGAATCGTAATCCAGCTTCTTTGCAGGCGATAATAAGAAGAGCATAGGGCAAAACCGATTACAAAATTGCTAATTGATCTGATAGTGTACTGGTTCAATCTTGACATTGATATGTCTATCACTGTCTAAACTGTGATTCTGCTAGAATAGCGGGCTTCGGCAACAGTGCTCAGCGTTAGGTCTTTCCGACCGAACCAACCAGGAGAGGTGGCAGAGTGGTCGAATGTACCTGACTCGAAATCAGGCGTGGGTGCAAATCCACCGTGGGTTCGAATCCCACCCTCTCCGCCAAAAGCCCCTTTTAAGGGGTTTTTTTTCGTCTCATATCCCGCCATAAATCAAAATTCCTACTATAAGGGTTCGAATTCTTCTGTATTTTGCCGTCTTATCCAATTACAATCTTTTATGGTGGGATGGATGGCGGGATAAATAATAGGTATTCGAATAGTGCCAAAAGTAGCAAAAGCGTTAAGCGCAATAGAGGTTAAACGACTGACTAAGATTGGTCTGCACGCAGTAGGCTCAGTAGCAGGTCTTTGCCTAAATATAAGCAAAGGCAAAACACGTTCTTGGATATTACGAACCAAGTGGGCATCGAAGCGAATCGAAATTGGCTTGGGCTCGTACCCTGAGGTCAGTCTTTCAGCGGCCTTAGAGCGCGCCCGATTGATAAAAGATGATATTTACAAAGGTATAGACCCTATCGCAGAACGTCGTGCCGCACGAGCAATTGTTGAATGGACATTCAAACGCTGCGCAGAGACCTATATCGAATCGCACAGGTCAGAATGGAAAAGCGAAAAACACGCACAGCAATGGGAAAACACTCTAGTCACCTATGCCTATCCAAAAATAGGCTCAATGCACGTTAAAGATATCGCCTTGGCGGACGTATTGACCGTGATTGAACCAGCATGGACAACAAAAACAGAAACAATGAACCGCGTACGCCAACGCATCGAGGCCATACTCGCATGGGCAGGAGTACGCGGCTATCGGGACAAACAAAATCCGGCAGTCTGGCGCAACAACCTTGACCAAGTGCTACCCAAGCAATCCAAGGTAAGTAAACCCGAACCACACCCAGCACTTCAAATAAAAGACGTTTGGGCGTTTGTCGCCGCATTGCGGGCGGCCGAGGGTGAAGGTGCGAAGTGTCTGTATTTTCAGATGCTCACAGCATGCAGATCAAATGAAGCTAGAGGTGCAACTTGGTCAGAGATTGATTTGGAAACTGCGGAATGGCTAATACCAGCCAAGCGCATGAAAGCCGATGCAGATCACAGAGTGCCACTTTCAGACACCGCTCTGGCACTATTGAATGCGCAAGTGAGGCACGAAGGTACAGACTTGATTTTTGTAGGCAATGAAAATAAACAATTATCAGATATGACGTTAACCGCAGTGATTAAGCGTATGAATAAGTCTGGGGTAGTCTGGGCGGATTACAAAGGCAAGCCGATTGTGCCGCATGGTTTACGCTCAACGTTCGCCACATGGGCGCAAGAGAACACAAACTACCCGACGGAATTACGAGAGCATGCCCTAGCGCATCGAGTAGGTAATGCAACAACCCAGTCATACGAGCGTGGCGCACAGTTTGAAAAACGTCGAGCAATGATGCAGGAATGGGCGGAATTTATGCATGCCGCCTCTAAGCGAAGAAATAACGTCATTCAATTGAAGAAGAAGGCTGCAAACTGAATACGTTGCGAGATTGCATCAGTCTATTTAGCCCCCTTAATTAAATCGGCCTCTTTTATTTAGACTACTTAATCGAGATGAATCTTTTTATATAAGTCACTACAAGACGATATAAAATTGAATCAGTCCGTAGCTTATGCCGCGATACAAGTCAAAGTCCGAAGCCCTTTGACAATATAAAGGTGCATTAAACGATACGTTCTGAGCGGAACACAACAACGCTTTAAGGACTTAACAGAATATAGGTGAAGTCGATGGCTTCCGTGCGTAATCGCATGCGAGCCTATTTTTTTGTCTTGCATGCGAACAGTTGGAGAGTTCGATATGCAACAACGTGTCTACCGTATGGCTGTACTAGCCACTACAAAAAACAATCAAGGTTTATTACCCGTTTCACCAGCCACACTTTGGCGATGGGTTAAAGACGGCACATTTCCCGCCCCCTTTAAATTAGGACTGAATACAACCGTCTGGGATGCCGACCAGATAGACCAATGGCTGAGTAAACAACGGGGAGGTGGGCAGCAATGAAAAACGCTCACCCCGAAACAACCGAAGTGAGCGCACTAGACAGGTCTCATTTTACCCTCAAGTTAAGAACTATAGCCAAGCAAACAATCGTTTTCCTTGCGTGCTGGCAACTAATTTCCAACCAATTTGCAACACGACTAATTCAACGAGGGGGCATGCGAGATGCCTAATATTATTGAGCAATTCAAACAGGCCATGAGAAATGCCGGACTAGAACCGCCAAATCGAATTGAACCAGATAGATTTATGCGCTTTCCAAGTAAAGGCAAAGGTCAAAGCAACAACGCTGCATGGTGTCGACTATTCCCCGAGGGCGATGGCGGATCGTTTGGCGACTGGTCAACCGATATAAGCGACACTTGGTTTGCTAAAAAGCACTACACGCTAGCCGAGCGCATGGCCGTGGATCGTCAGATTAAAATCTCACGAGCGCGAGCTGACCAAGAGCGTATAGTTAGGCAAGCCGCCGTCGCCTCAAGCGCCCTTGAAACATGGAGACAGGCAGCGCAAGCCTCAGAGGATCATCCTTACTTGAAACGCAAGGGTATCAAGCCGCAAGGGGTCAAACTGTCGGAGGGAAAGCTAGTTATCCCGATTAGGATAAACGGCGATATTTGCTCACTTCAATTTATCGCCCCCGATGGTGAAAAGAGATTTTTATCTGGCGGACTGATTACGGGCGGATATTTCAGCATTGGAAAACCGAGCGACATAATTTGTATAACCGAGGGATTCGCCACGGGCGCATCGGTTTACGAGGCAACAGGCTATGCGGTAGCCGTGGCGTTTAATTGCGGAAATCTCGACAACGTCACCAAGGCAATGCGAGATAAATTTCCTGATGCAAAGCTAATTGTCTGTGCTGACGACGACTATAAATCACCCAATAATCCTGGTCATTCAGCGGCAATCCTTGCGGCACAAAACAATGGCGGCATGGTTGCATTACCTTTATTCGGAAACAACAGATCCGACAATGCCACCGACTTCAACGATATGCACCAGCATTGCGGCCTAGACGCTGTTAAACAGGCAATAGAGCGAGCAATTGCGATGCCGCCAGATAACTCCTCACTAACAAACAGAAGTGCTGTATCGACGCAAATAGTCAGTCGCAAGATTGATTTGGTTAATGCAGCAACAATTAAACCCGAGGCGATTGCATGGCTTTGGAATGATTGGTTAGCACGAGGCAAGCTACACATCCTAGCTGGTGCAGCGGGTACAGGGAAAACCACATTGTCTCTTTCAATTGCAGCAACAATAAGCAAGGGCGGATTATTTGCGGATGGTAGCAAGGCCGAGAGAGGCAATGTCATTATTTGGTCTGGCGAGGATGACGCCTCCGACACAATTATCCCGAGACTTATAGGGGCTGGCGCTGATTTGAGTCGGATTCAAATCATAAATGGTTGCATTAGCGATACTGACAGAGATGCGTTCGATCCATCAAGCGACATATGTCTATTGCAAGATGCAGTCACCGTTATGGGGGGCGTCTCGCTATTTTTAATTGACCCCATTGTTACAGCGGTCAGCGGCGATATGCATAAAGCTAACGATGTACGCCGTGGACTGCAACCATTAGTGGATTTTGCAATGCAAAACAATGCAGCGATTTTGGGGATTACTCACTTTTCCAAAGGATCGAAGGGTGCAAGCCCTCAAGAGCGTGTAATTGGCTCTCAGGCATTTAGTGCTGTCGCCCGAGTGGTGTTAGTTGCCGCCAAGCAAGATGATGGGCAAACAAGGGTGCTAGCTAAAGCGAAAGCAAATATCTGTCTAGATGAGGGCGGCATTGGATACGAGATCGAACCTTACACCCTTGATTCAGGGATCAACACAACCCGAGTAATTTGGGGTGAGAAAATCGACGGATCGAGCAGGGATATTTTGGAAAATGTCGAATCACCGGACTTTGAATATGAAGACGATCCAAAGGAAACCCTGCAAAGGATATTGCGAGAGGGTGCGACGGACAGTAAAGCCGTTAATCAAACAATGATGAGCAACGGATTCAGCCTCAAGCAGATCCGAACCGCCCGAGAGCGGCTAAATGTCGTTGTAGTCAGAGATGGATACGGAGCGAAAACAAAAACATTCTGGTCACTACCGCCCCCACCTTGATTATCAGTTATGCCCATTTTGCTCACTTATGCCCATCCTTTTTGTGGGCATGAATGGACTGAAAGGGCATAAATGGGATTACACAGGACAATCAACTGACAAAGGAAAATCATGGCTGGCGCACCAATCGGAAATAACAACGCAACCAAAAATAAATTATGGTCTGACACACTCAGGCGGGCAATTGCTCAAGATAGGAGCGATAGGGTCAGACAAGCAGCAGAGAGATTATTGGATGAGGCAGCCAAGGGTGAACAATGGGCAATCAAAGAGTTAGCGGATCGACTTGATGGCAAGGCTCTACAGGCCAATACAATCGAGGGCATAGGTGATTTGCCGATACAGAGTATTGAGGTTAGTTTTGTTTACCCGATACCCAGAGACGCTAATGCTTTGAAGTTAGGCTGAATTTCGCTTGCCGACTAGAACAACCCGTTCTTTCTTTGAACTGGATGTGATCGGAGATGGGAGTAGCTTATTTCTTGTCAATCCTCAACCCTACACGACATCCAACTTTAGGCCCACACAACTCTCTCTGCTCGACTCAAACGATGAACAAGAAATAGCTGCTCGATTCACATTACGAACCCTGAGTGAACTGAATACATTGCCTCCGCTTTCTTGGCGAATCAAAAAGATACTTCCAAAATCTGGTTTGGCTGCGATCTACGGTGCAAGCGGATCGGGCAAGAGCTTTCTCGTTATTGATATGCTGGCACGGGTCTCATTAGGTATGGATTTTTATGGACGAAAGACATCTCCCTGCCCCGTTATTTATGTTTGTTTGGAAGGGACGAGCGGCGTTAGGCAGCGGATGCAAGCTTGGGAGAAACATAACAATACAGCCATACCCAACACATTTCGGATCATGACAGATTCTTTCTCGTTAATGAATCATGACGTTACTGGGTTAGCTCATGCAATCGAACAATCAGACTTAAATGAAGGGATCATTGTCATCGACACACTCAATCAATCCGCACCCACTGCCGATGAAAATTCAAGCGGTGATATGGGTACCATCATTACAAATGCCATGAAACTACAAAGAATGACTAATTCGCTAGTTATATTGGTTCACCATACGGGCAAGGACGCCACCAGAGGGCCCAGAGGGCATTCAAGCCTACTGGCAGCGCTAGATGTATCAATTGAAACGAAACGGACTAGTACGGGGCGAGAATGGGCTTTAACGAAGGCTAAAGATGCGGAAGATTCTGGTAAACATGAATTTTGCCTTCCACAAATTTCTCTCGGGGTAGATGCAGACGGTGAGCCGATTACTTCATGTGTTGCCACGCCCGATAGTGCAGCGATATTCAGACGACCAGCACCAATAGGCAAGAATCAAGTAACGGCTCTTACTGCGCTGAAAGCTAATGCTCAAGCTAATGGCAACTCGGTGAGTATGACGACTGCTTTGGAATTAGTGAAAGCCTCGCTTGCATGCGTAAGTAAAAATAAAGCAGCTAGAGCGAGAGAAGCTATTGATGGTCTGATCAGCAGCGGGCACTTGGGGGTTGCCGGAGATATTGTAACTATTGCAATGGGGGCTTAATCATAAAAACACTGCTCGGCTCGGTTCCAGCACTCGAACTCGATAGTCTTATAGACATAT
>Ga0164296_1004912_pt1 | contig 11960 bp, 11 predicted proteins | sample GEODES057metaG_FD_113533 | JGI IMG/M metagenome (GOLD analysis project Ga0164296, IMG submission 113533) | Dystrophic lake water microbial communities from Trout Bog Lake, Wisconsin, USA - GEODES057 metaG | ecosystem: Environmental > Aquatic > Freshwater > Lake | place: USA: Trout Bog Lake...
ATCATTCTCTCCGTGATCATCAATCTACTCATCGGCAAAAGGAATACAAAGGGTTATAAATAGCTATTTTCATTACTGCAATTATTAATGTAAATTTTTTATTAAGTTGCTTCAAAAGACGCAGCGGCAACTTTAATTGTGGTAATTTTATCAAAACAAAAACTTCCATTTTATGAGTCAGCAAATGTCTAATGAAACCAATGCTTTGAATTGGTTTGAAATTCCGGCCGGCGATATTGATCGCGCCACCACGTTCTACGAAAATATTTTCGGTATTAAAATGAGTCGCATGGATATGATGGGCAATAAAATGTCGATGTTCCCTACCGATATGATGACCGGTCGTATAGGTGGTGCATTGGTACAAAGCGCTATGCACTTTCCCAGTAAAGAAGGCGCCGTAATATACCTGAACGGCAATCCGGATGTTCAGCAGGTGTTAGACAGAATTCCAGGCGCAGGCGGACATATTGTGATGCCCAAAACTAAGATCGGTGATGATATTGGCTACATGGCGTTCTTTCACGACTCTGAAGGCAATCATGTCGGATTGCACTCCAATAACTGAACGATATAATTTCAATGAAAAAAAAAGCCTGTCGTTATGACGGGCTTTTCTATTTTACACTTTAAGGTCTAAAAATACCGGGCAATGGTCCGAATGCACTACCAATGGCAGGATGGCAGCATGTTTCAGATTGCTTTTCAGCGGTTCGGAAACATTGATATAATCAATGCGCCAGCCCTTGTTATTGGCACGTGCATTAGCAAATGCACTCCACCAGGTATATTGATTCGGCTCCTGATTGAACACCCTGAATGTATCCACAAAACCGTGGGTAAAGAGTTTGTCCATCCAGGCTCGCTCTTCAGGCAAAAAACCGGTGTAATTTTTATTCCTTACCGGATCATGAATATCAATAGGTTTATGACAAATATTATAATCGCCACACACTATTAGTTTCGGCCTTGTCTTCTTCAATTCTTCCAAAAATTCAAAAAATTCGTCCAGCCATTGATATTTATAGGTTTGCCGGTCGTCGCCACTTGTGCCACTCGGAAAGTAGGCATTGACCAAAGTTACTTTGCCAAAATCGGCCCTTATCACACGACCCTCAAAATCGCTTTGTTCCTTTCCATTGCCATAGATCACATTGTCCGGTTTAATTTTAGTTAGGACTGCTACACCGCTATATCCCTTCTTTTGAGCTGAAAATGAATATACGGTATACCCGGCACCCTCTATTTCCTTTACAGGCACGTCTTCCTTATGTGCTTTGATCTCTTGCAGGCATATCACGTCTGCAGGATCAGAATTAAGCCAGTCTATGAACCCTTTTTTTACAGCACTGCGAATGCCGTTTACGTTATAACTAATGATACGCATATGGTCAAATTGCTTGGTGAATCAAATCTGTTTGCAAAGAACCAATATTTTACCGAATTTGCAACCGCATTACCAGCATTTGTTTTAAAATCACATTTCATGCAGAATCATACAGACGGCTATGTACGCCACGAAATTCAACACGGCATAGCTACTATAGAATTTTTTCATCCTTCAGGCAACTCTTTACCCGGTGCCATTCTCACCAATCTGGCGAAGACCATCAATGATATGGGCACTGACGAAAATGTGCGGGTGGTCGTATTGCGCAGCGGCGGCGATCGTACCTTCTGTTCCGGTGCTTCGTTTGATGAGTTGATTGCCATTGCAAATCAGGAAGACGGTAAAAAATTCTTCAGCGGATTTGCACAGGTGATCAATGCTATGCGCAAATGCCACAAATTTATTATTGGCCGTGTGCAAGGTAAGGCAGTGGGCGGGGGCGTTGGACTTATTGCTGCAACCGATTATGCTATTGCTGTGGATGACGCATCGGTAAAACTGAGTGAACTGGCTGTGGGTATTGGCCCCTTTGTGGTAGGCCCCGCCGTAGAGCGAAAAATAGGCTCATCCAATTTTGCTCATCTTGCTATAGACGCCACTAATTGGCGCAATGCAGATTGGTGCAAAAGGCACGGACTGTATGCAGAGGTGTACACTTCCATCAGCGAGGTAGACGATTCAGTAAATAAGTTGTCTGAAAAACTGGCGCACAGTAATCCGGAAGCAATGGCAAATTTGAAAAAAGCATTGTGGCAGGGAACCGAAAATTGGGACACGCTGTTGCCGGACCGTGCTGCCATCAGCGGCAATTTGGTATTGAGTGCGTTCACAAGAAATGCCATCAATTCATTTAAAGCCAAATCATGATCAAAGGCGTTCATCAGGCCTGCGGCAATAGAGCATCCGGTCGTTGCCGTGCATGTCCTTTTTTATGGTAACAGCCACATAGCCTGCCGCATTAAATAGTTGGGCACATTCTTGTGCGAGCGATTGTTCTGTTTCACAAAACACCGCGCCGCCGGGCTCCAGATGGGTCATACCAAATTGGGCTATGGCCTTATAAAATACCAAGGGATCGTCATCAGGCACAAAAAGGGCCAATTCGGGCTCATGGTCGCGTACATTTGCATGTAGATGCTGTTTCTCACTGATGGGAATATAGGGTGGATTCGATACGATCACATCGAAAAACCCAAGAGCATCCCAATTGGCCCGATCTAAAAAATCCAGTTGATGCCACTCTATCTCGGGCGTACCCAAAAGGTCGGCATTTTCGGCTGCGACACCCAGTGAAGCATCATAGACATCGCAGCTTTCAATAGTGGCATTTGGCAATAAAAGCTGCAACATCACCGGAATACAACCGGAACCGGACCCTACATCCAGAATACTAACGCTCGAACGGTGTTCATACATATCAACCACCCATTGCACCAACTCTTCTGTTTCGGGGCGTGGTATCAAAACAACGGGGGTTACAACAAATTGCCTGCCCATGAACCATGCCTGCCCGATCACATATTGTAAAGGCGTTCCCTTCATCAGATCAACAAGGTCCCGAGATAAATAAACGTATTGAACGGGGGTCAGATGGTCGTCTTTTTTTATCAGTCGGGCTGTCTTATCCAGCCCGGTAATATGTTGCAGCAATTCATGGGCTATGGCGGTTGCTTCACGCTCATCATAAAGGGGCGCAAGTTCCTGTCTCACCCAATAAAAAGACTGCTGCAGTGATAACATGATGTAAAGGTAGGAGGAAATTGAATGACAGTGGAAACAAACTAAAGTGATAGGCGGTTTTGCACCACCAACAATTTACCTACTTTTACCTTTTAAATACTCATTACATTGTTTCCAATATCCAATACCGCACTGATCATCATTGCCATTTCTCAGGTATTTGTTTTGATCTGGGTGTTTCGCAAAAAAAATAAAAATGACGGCGCACCATCGCCGGCCGTAAGCGAGAAATATCCGTATGAAAGCATGCGTGACATGGCCATCAATGCTGCCCCGGGCGCAATGCTGTTGAGCCTTCCTGAAAATGAAACAGGTGTCTATGGCGTAGTCATGGATTGGGAAATGAGTGATGATTATGTGACACTTGTGGCCTACATTACTGGAGATGCCAGTTTATACGTAAAGTCAGGCGGAGCCATAATAGGCGGCGGGATGCACAAAAACGTTGCGTTAGCAGCACAAAACTGGGTAGCCATGACGCAGCCATTTATTGCCGGATGCGCCCCTGCAACCACGACCCCGTTGCCCGATAAGAATGCCGTTCGCTTTTACCTGCTGACAAACAGGGGAAAATTTGGTACACAAGTTTGGACGGCTCAGCTTGAAGACAACTCGTCGGCATGGGCGCCCGTATTTGCCAATGGTCAAAAAGTGATCGCAGCGCTTCAAAGTACTGTTACAACACAACCTTAATGATTAATGAATAAGCTGTCTTAGTAACAAAAAGAGCTCGACCAACAAAAACAGTTCTTAATTTTATTTTACCATACTCTCGCTGATCTTTTTCCAAGTAGCTGAAATTTGCTCGCTTGATAAAAAATTACTTGAAAGTGCCACTTCTGCAATCGGACCAAGGTAATATCTATAATAACCCAAGTTACCAATGTAAAGTAATTGTGATGATTGTTTCAAGGGATGTTCTATGGGAATATTAAATGGAGCTCCTCCATTTACTGTGATCTCTATATGATTGTCAAAATAATTTGCAACACAATAAACCCATTGATTTTCCGGTAACGAAATTGAACTACCCTTCCCATTTACCCCAAAAAAATAATTAGGGCTATTCAGCACATTGGCAATCAGAAATCCACTGGTATCGTCCATATTGCCAATCAGCGAAGCATAGCTAAATATCTGAGTCTGCGTATGAAACAACAATTGAACAGAAAATTGGGCCGGTGCGTTTAGCCTGCCAATTCCTAATGCGTCGCTAACCCGCATATTAATTCCTGTTGTATCGTCGTCATATTTTCTGTGCAATATTAAATCAGGCGAATTCTGGAAAAAGATGGGCATTACCGGATTCAAGTGACGCTTTTTAAGCAAGCACATCGATCTATTAACTGATGTCAATTCATATGTGGCGGCAGTGACAGCAACAGGTTTTACTAAAAACTGATAGTTGCACAGCGATGGCTCTATAAAAACTTTAAAAGAAGAATCTCTGATTCGACAGGTCATTTTCGTAATGTCTTTATTTAAAACCAACGCTTCCATTCCCGGATTAAACGCCGACTTTCTTTTATTGCCGTCATAATAAAGATCATCATAAAACGCTTTAGTAAACAACATTATTTTTTCACCTTCAACACTGTTCTTTAATATGAAATCAGTATTACTATTCACTTGTTCCTGTTCTTTTGCCTGTTGGTCTTTTTCATTGTCTTGATATACCAGATCGATCATTTTAGGCAAGTGAATTGTTATTTCAATAAAAGAAAATGAAATAGCCGCAAGAAACAATGAAAATAACACATACAACGAAACTGTGCGTGTTTTCTTAATGTTTTCCCACAATTCATCACCCAAAACTGTCAGCATTAAAAACAGGAAACCACATACGCCATAAAGGTTCCAATTGTGGCTTCTACCCTGATAATAGACAAAAAAACCAAGGGTAACAATCGCCATCATAAAAACGATTGCTACTTTGGGCGTCACTTTACGGTGAAACCAATTTACACCTGAATAAAGAAAGCCCAAAAGAATACCCAATACAACTAAATGCCAAGGATGAATTAATGCCATGGGCAATAGACCCATTCCATACTTCGCAAAAAACAACATATAGCCAAATAACATGGAAATATCCGGAGACGTTCCGTACGATATTTTTATTAATATAACATATAGCCCAAAGACAACAGCCACGCTAACAATCGCAAAAACTATATGTTTTAGAATACCTGCAACATTGACCTTACCCTCACTATTATAGAAATCAACGAATATGTTAGTTGCCAGCCAAGCCATATAACAAACCAACCCAAACTCCGGATTCCATAATATGAACATGGACGTTACCACAAAAATAATTGCATATAATTTTATTGATCTTTTGGTAAAGTATTGATAAGACAAAAACAACAATACACTTGGAATTAGATGCCGGATCGGGTATGTAGCAAAGTAACTATCGAAATTGCTTAATATTTTTCCCGTGATGTATGGCAAAAACAATGATGACGCAAATCCTAACAGCAGAATAATATTATTTTTTACTAATTTATAAGCGACATAAAAGTTCAACACCAATGAAACCACAATAAGGGTCGACATCACTAATGTAAAATGAAACACATTCAATCCAATAACTTTAAATATTAAGTTTAGAAAATGTGGATAAAGTCCATATGCATTAGTAAATCCATCTACAAGCATAGGCGATCCCGAATATACTTGTGTCATTGAGTAATAAACACAATTAAAATCATATTTATTCTCATACGTATACGGGAAATAAAAAATATTCATACCGCCAATAGTAACAATTGCTATTGCAATAATAGAAAAACCGATAATACTTACAACTCTCTTTAGTACTGAAGGTTCATCGATTTTATTTCGAAAAAAGAAAAAAACTGCGGTTAAAAGCGGAACCAGAATAAAAAAATAAAAATAGGGATTATCGTAAATAAATAAACCACTAAAGTAAAAATCAAAATTTGTTAGGCCAATCATATCTCTGGCACTCATCGCCTGCTCTCCCGTCCCCGATCCAAAGGGGTTAAACGCTTTAAAATCAATTATTGCCAGAATCACAACACCTGCAGAAATCGCCATTAAGACTACATCAAAACCTTTTCCGGCAGCTATCTTACTTATAAATTTTATTTTTCCAAGAAATATATAATAAACAATAGACAGTGGGATCATTGTTACCACGCCAAGCCTGAAAAGTGCAGCTTCAACCGGCTCAGGGCGGGGATCATTACCATTGCCCAATACAGTATTTTTTATTGCGTAGTCGGTAAGCGCCTTGATATCGGGATGATAAAAGTGGACTAATATCTTTGCTAAAAATATAAAAGAAACAATGGCAGCCAAAACTGAAAAAAGCCATAACAATACTTTTTCTTTGAATACTGTAACGTTGCTGTCAACTACGCTTTCGGAGGATGCAGCGGATGAACTTACCTTGACTTTCTCCTTATTTTGCAATTCTTTTTTTATCCTTTTATTACTGGATTTCATTTTTCCAAAGCTTTAGTAATATCATTAATAATTGTCATTATTCCAACTTCTAATAATTGTCGTTATTCCAACTTCGCTTTTGTAGCAACATCTATTTTCTCAACGCATGTAATAACATCAAATTTAGTATGAAGCCTAGTATAAATTCATAAGATATGCATTACCAAGCAACAAGCACAGAACAAAAATACATGTTGTACGGACAGAAACACCATTAAAAATTTCTTTATTTATTCATTTTATTTTTCATCCCAGTCAACCAGAAATAAAATATCTAAAGATCAATTATTCAAAAAACTATCAGCGCTAGATTTAAAAGAAACAAGCTTAATTTGTCTATCAGCATTACGACGCAGCCAAAGCGAAATATGGAGATCAGAATTTCCGTTACTAACAAGATAATATAACTTATAATCACAATTTTGATCCAATCCATCGGAAACACTGGTGGACCAATGGTCTAATTTACCTTTGGCTAATACATTTGCCTGAGGAGCTAATGATACTAAAAATTTATAAATATTTATTGAATCTTGCGGTGCTGAAATATTAAACAATTTCAATGCTTCCGAAATTCTATTTTGCTCAAGTTTTGAATAAAGCGAGTCAACGATCTCTATTGCTGCCTTTTTATCATTTTCATCATTCACCTTATGAACAGATAGTTTGCAGGAGTCAGCGATCAATATGCAAAGTATTATGGATAGAATGAATCTCATAAGCATTAATTTATTTTGAAAACTTAAGTTTTACCAACGTGAAAATGTATGAAAGTGTAAAAACAAATAGATTTCGTTTAGTTCTACCAAACATCCTTTCTTTAAACAAATACGGAATTTCCAATACATTGAGGTTATTATTCCTTCGTTTCATCTTTATTATTATCTCCTCAACTATATCAAAATTTTTCGAGCTTAACTTGATTTGCTTCAATTGATCAGCCCTATATAGTTTAAAGCTATTAGATACATCTTTGATTTTCAAATTAAAAAATACAGAGTATATAAAATTCACGATCCAACTCATAAATATCAGCACCTTGGTATTATCACTTCCTCCGCCATTTACATAGCGAGAGGCTATTACCATATCATAGGTGTCTCGACTCGCGTAAAGTTTTTTAATAAATTCGGGCGAATGTGAACCATCAGCATCCATAAAAACAATATAATTGCCCTTTGCGGTTTCAATACCCGTCCTTACTGCATCACCATAATCATCACCCCCAGTTCTTGTAATATAATTGACATCCATTTCAAGGCATAATTCTATAGTATGGTCTTTGGGAGATCTAACATCAATTATCAATACCTCATAATTTAAATTCAGTTCATCCAGAGTTTGTTTTATACGGGGAATCAAGAGCCTTAAATTTTCTTCCTCCATATAAGCCGGGATAGCAATACTAAGTTCCATATCAATTCAATTGTTTTGAAAACAACCATTCAATCATTAACTTTATTCCATTTTCTTTAGTAACCTTAGGTATCCAACCTGTCATCAAATTTATCTTTGATAAATCGGCTACAAAAACTTTTTGATCACTCTCCCTAAAGGGCAATTTCGTGTAATTTAATTTAATATTTAGTGAAGCCTCCAATATTAAGAATAATTCAATCAATGACAAGCTGTTTCCCATTCCGCCGCCGATATTAAACGCATTTCCTTTTAATGTTTCGGCATGATCAACTGCTGTGAAATACAACGAAACCATATCGTGTGCATGTAAAACATCGCGGACCTGCTTACCGTTACCAGAAATCGTAAAAGGCTGATCCAAAGTGCCTAATTTAGTTTCTACAGCTTTTTGACAAAACCAGCCGATCCAGCCCTGATCGTAGGTCGAGAACTGTCTGCCGCCAAACATTGAGGAATGCCGAAAAACTATTGTTTTTAAACCAAAAATTCTATGATAGTCAAGCATGTATTGGTCTGCCGCTCCTTTTGAGCAGCCATAGGGTGAATGAAATGACAACTGAGTATTCTCGTCAAATCCATTTTCATAGCCAATTGCCTGATAACGTGTATCTGTTTCATAGTAAGTTACGTTTTCAAGATCACCATACACCTTATTCGTAGATGAATAAATAATAATTGCCTTTGGAACATATTTCCTTACAGACTCTAAAATATTTATTGTGCCGAGTACATTTATTTCAAAGTCAGATCTAGGATCATTAATTGACGTTGTCATAGCCACCTGACCAGCTAAATGAAACACTACATCGGGTAGTTTTTTAGCAAAAACTTCTTCAATGGTTTCTCTGTTTCTTACATCACCCATGATGAAATTAAATTCACCCTTGCTTTTTAGCCATTGTAAATTTTCCTCACTACCAAACCTGTATAGGTTATCTAATAATGTTAATTCATGTTTTTTTTCAACCAAGATCTTTTCGGCTAAATTCGAACCTAAAAAGCCACAACCACCGGTAATTAGAATGTTCATTTTATAAAATTTCGTTTTTCTATATCAATAGTTTCATTCAACCCTTCGTCAAGAGTATACTTCGTAGTCCATCCAAGTGCCCGTATGTTACTGGTGTCTATTACAGATTTCATCACTTCATTCTTCCGATAGGGTAAAGCACCGAATGCCAAGTTAGTATCACAATTTCCTGTAATTTCCTTTATTTTGTTTACCAAATCCTTAATTGCAATTTGATGATTCGTACCAATTCCAAATTCATAAAGCCCGTTTTCTAATGAAGCTACTTTTGAAATAATCAATAAAAATGCTTTTACAACATCCTTAATATAGATAAAGTCTCTCATTTGCAAACCCGGTGTCAAATCTATCCTATCAACATTATTCAACAGCATATTGATAACGTAGCTTACAAATTTAGTTTGATCATCGCCGGCACCATAAAAGTGTTCTAACAATACATTCACACAAACAAGATCGGACGCAAACGTCTCCAACCATTCTTTGTATTGTTTTTTTGACAATGTATAATAATTTATTCCTTTGTCTAAAAATGTGTCTGTATTTACAAAGGCTTTCACACCCACTGATCTACATAACTCAAGTAACTTTAGTGGAAGTATCAAATTGGCATCTATTATTTCCGACGGATCTGATTTTTTCCTTCCGTAATCAGTTGCACAATGAACAATTATATCAGGCTTAAAATCGTACAAGCAGTCTTTGATAGATATTTGGTCTATATTATAACACTTAAATAATCCTTTATGACTATTTAATCTGATAAAATTTGATTTCGAACGGTGAATAATAGCAACTTCATAGCCACTGTCTACTAATGCCTTTAAAAGACTACTTCCAAGAAATCCGGTTGCGCCTGTCAACAATATTCGATCATGATTCACTTATACCCGAATTTAGTCGTTTATTCTTCATTACATCAAATGAAATAAAAATAAGTGTTGAAAAAAGTAAAATTGGATTAATAACAGTTGCAATACTCAGGTCTGAAACGATAATATAATAGTCCTTAGGAATTAAAAGAAGGCCAAATAGTATTGATAAAATCAAATCCTTTTTACTTTTAGTTTCACAACCTAAAAACAGGATAATCGGTATCAATAGATTCACCAGTTTATAGTCGAATGAAACCTGAGGCAACATGATAAAAGAGATCACCAAAAGTGCAACCTGCTTCCACCGCTCAGCTTTATATTTAAAAACAACAAATAAAACAAAAGACAACACGCATATTGCAAAAACTAAATAATATTTATTAAAAACTTGTTCATAACCCACAGGAAATTTTCCTGTTGAAGAATAATAGGCGTAGTACATTAATTTTAGTGGCACAAACATACTTGTATTGTGCTGTAGTCCTGATGTGCCACCCGACATATATCCGGCGTTAAAAGCTTTTAAGCAGTTTGAAAGTCCTGAAATAGTCCCGGAAATCCCACCAACCAAAGTGGCTGCAGACAATGTAGTTAAACCCATTGTAATTACAGCAGTATATAATATATATTTATACTTTTTATCAGTAATAAAAAGAACTCCCAGCAATGCAGGGTACAGTTTCATTGAAATAGCAATAGACAGAAACAAACATGCCAAAACATTGTGGTTGTTATCATAGGCAATTAAAAAGCCTGCTATAGACATAAAAATCCAAAGTTCCAGATTTGCTCTGTCTACTACAAACATCATTGGATAGTTGAGCAATCCAAGAACAATTAAAGCAATAACAATATTATTTATTGTAAATTTTCTTAGCGTGACAAAACAATACCATATGAAGAAAATAAAAAAAGTAAATAAAAAAATCTGGAGTGCTGATTCTACCGGAAATATGCAAAGTGCATGCATTAATTGATAAGTTAGCGGGAAATATACACTAACTGCAAACTGAAACGGATTTAGTTCACTTGATGCATTAAAGATGTTATTAAAATCGTTGAACCGATCCCCAGGATCAAATAAAAACGTATTATATGGGTAATAATCTTTACCCGACATAGCCAGGTTATAATGAAAAGCCATTGATAATAAAAGCCCAACTAATACGATACCAAAAAGCCACAATTTATTTTTCCCAAATTTTTCTTTAGGTATCACAACTTTAATATCAGAAACTTTTTGTAGCGGCTTCTTCTGTATGGTCTTGATTTTACTCACTTGGTGCGGCTTTTTTGGGTCAAAATTAATTGGATTATCGACGGTGAGCTTATTTATATCAAAGCAAAAATAATAAAAATATTGAAAATTATATTGGGTAATTATTTCCTTACAGATGAATGATTATCCAGCAGTTACATTGTCTTTTATTCTTTTTATTTTGTGGTTCTTAAGCCATTACCAAACTGAAAAATAGAGTTCAAATATTTTATTATTCATTTTATCTTAAAACAATCAAAGCATTGACAATTAGTAGCTACGTGAAACAAAACAACTACCAACATTATAGATTTACTCATCAAAATTGATCCTTTCTTGTTCAATTACTAAGGGCCGCTTTCTGACCTGTGTGTGAATAGCGCCGATATATTCCCCGATCACGCCAATGAAAAACAATTGTACGGATGAAAAGAAAAAAATACCGATGACCATCGGGGCAGTCCCCAATTGAAAATTCTGCCAATCAACCAACTTATAAATGAGGTAAACAATGGCTGTAATGAAACTACAGATAGCAGTAAAAAAACCGATAAATGCAGATAACCTTAATGGCACTTTCGAGTGGTTGGTAAAACCAAGCATTGCCATATCATAAAGGGTAAAAAAATTATTCTTTGTCTTGCCGCCTGCCCTTTTGGGTTGAGTATATTCAACTTCGCAATGATCAAAACCTAACTCTGTTATCAGTCCTCTGAAATAGGGATACGGGTCTTCCAGTTTCCGGAGCACGGATATAAATTTTTGATCGTA
>Ga0164296_1004913_pt1 | contig 11959 bp, 12 predicted proteins | sample GEODES057metaG_FD_113533 | JGI IMG/M metagenome (GOLD analysis project Ga0164296, IMG submission 113533) | Dystrophic lake water microbial communities from Trout Bog Lake, Wisconsin, USA - GEODES057 metaG | ecosystem: Environmental > Aquatic > Freshwater > Lake | place: USA: Trout Bog Lake...
GCCAATGGGATAGATGAGATAAAAAACCAAAGCAGGAATGAGCTTTGGTTCGGGCAATAAAATGTCGCCTAGAGTAGGAAAATAAAGAATATTTGATGTATGGCTGAGCCAAACTGCATCCATAGCAATAAAAATGAACACAGTCGTCACATAGGTGAGTATCGTTTTCATTTCCGCTGTCTCCAGCCCCCGTGACTCCCGTCAAACCGGAGGAATATCCAGCTTGGGCTATTACGGTCTTTAACCTTTAGTATTAGTTGTGACATCATTTAATGTCCATGCCAAGAGGCCAGTTTCATAGCTTGGCAGTTTAAAATCATATCCCGTTGTTTTTGCCATGATAGCCGTCGCCGCCGCCTTGCCGCTGTCTTGGCTTGCGCTCGCCTCCACATGCACCCAGCCATCGCCGAGATGGGTGATTGTATAATTGAGGCCGCTTTTTGTGGTCACATTAAAGCGTGTGGCCTTGGCTGGAATGGGGGCGGCTCGACGCACATCCTCAAAGCTCAGCATTTCCGCCATCATATTCAGCTGGCTTATTTTTGCGACATTGGGTGTCGCGTTCGCGGGAGCGTTTTGCAAAACCATATCTTTGTCTGAACGCGTGAGGGTGAAGCCCTCCCCGTCGGCGGGCATCATGCTGATGGTCATTGCGTCATCACGGGGAAGAGTGATGAGAACCACATCAAACCAATCGCGCCGTTCAACAGGCAAGCGAACGCTGCCGCGCGCCAGCCATGTCTGATTGCCCGAGGGCATGCGCACATACATGCCCCCTTGAGCACCCGCGAGGGTTGCTTCGTAAGATCCCAAGATAAGGCGAGCAATTTCATTGTTATCTTTGTTCAGGAATGTGACATCACGACCAGTTGTCCCAATCTCCCCTTGATCGCTTAAAGCAAGTTCACCAAAGCGGCTGGGATCAGACGTGCGTGCTTCTTCAAAAGTGAGAGCTGCTGTGCCTGAAATCACATCATGCAATGTGTCGATTTTAATGGGGAAGCCTGTATCCTTATCAATAAAGCCGTCATCTTTTTTGACAATCTCCATAATCTGATTGCCAGTGCGGATTTTGAGAGCAGCAATATCATTGGCGCGTGTCAGCAAAACCGGCACGACAGGCTCACCTCTATGATCTGCGGCTAATTGCTGCGTGGCGGTGGGAGAGAAAAAAGCGACTGCGAGCACGCTTATGATGGTGAGGGCAGCCAGCAGGCCGAGCTGACGTTGTGTCATGATCATGCCTCTTTCGATGGAGTGGATGTCGGAAGGGGTGTGTGAGGACGCCGCAAGGCGAAGACTAATGCGATGGCGCCAATCAGTAAGGGCAAGAGAGCCGTATTGATCGCAATCACCCATGCTTTTAATTGATCAACAGTGCTGCGCAAAGCATATTGCACATCCCGTAATTCTGCGCGAATGGCAAATAATTGTCCGCGGAATTTTTCAATTGTTTTGGCCTGTTCGGGTGTGAGCATATCGGTTGTATTTTGTGTCTCACGCGGCAGGCTTGCCAATTTGTCTTGTGTGTCTTTGAGCTGTTTGGTTAGCTCTTGCTCTTTCGAGCGATAGCGCCGATCAGCTTCGGCTTCCATTGCTTGGATGCGGTCAAAGGGATGCCATGAAACACCCCGTCCGCGCAGATCAGCCAGAGCAACGCCGCCAATCATTTGTTCAGCGGCATTGATAACAAAGTCGCCATTATTGGCAAAAGGTTGGGCCATAGGTGTGCCCATGACATTGCGCATTTGCACCCAATTGCGGTCCATAAGCATATCGGCATCGCCAACTAAAATAAGATTGGGATTTTGTGTCGATGTGACGCGTTCGTCCGTCTTTGCACCTTCGGGTGGCTTATCAAAAGCCGTTGTGAGTGTGCCACTCACGCGTGCAGCAATAAGGCTTGGTGCCGAATTGGGTTTGAATGAGTTTAGGAAACGACGTGGGTCACCGCCGCGCTCTGATGAGAGTGACGCATCAATCGTGCCTGAGCGAATTGAGGCGGTGATGAGAGGGCGCAAATGCACATTATCTTTGGTGGTTGTGAACGAGCCTGCCGTGGTCATGACAATGGCGGACAGTTGCGCCAGCATGGCTTCGTTTTTAGCAAAAGCATTTTCACGTAAGGCTAGCCACGGCAGATTTTGTGCGCTGACTTGTCGGCCATCAACATTACGTGTTGTCTCGAGTGCATAAATGGGATCGGCAATCGCTTTTTGGCTATCAAAGCCAATGCCCCATGCTTTGAATAAAGGCTCAAGAGTTGATGAGGCATTGGCCACAGGACCACCGCGTGGATCAATTTGACTCTCGGCATAAGGATCAACAAAGACAAAAGTGGCGCCGCCCTTCATGACATATTGATCAATCGAGTAAAGCAAGGCGTCGGGAAGGTTCTGCGGGTGAACGATCATCAGCAATTTTGTATCCGCAGGCACATCGGTGCTTTGGGGATCCATAAAATTAACAGTGTAGAATTGCTTCATTTGCGTGATAACTTGTTGTTCACGCTGTCCCGTTTGTTGATTGCCTGCAAGGCCTAAGCCGTCAATGACGGAGACCACGGGTTTGCCACGATGACCAAGTTCGGAGACGAGGCGTGTTAAATCATATTCCAAAAAGGCTTCACGATCAGGCGAGAAAGCAGGGATGACTGAACGCCCTGTTGTGGAATTGGTGGCTGCCAAACCAAAAAAGAGTTGATCGCCATTGCTTGCGGCTATGGGGCTTATGCCAAAGGCAACAGCGCGATCTTCATCTTCAGAAAAGGGCTTGGGATCAATGATCTCAAGTGTGATACGCCCGTGTGAATTTGCTGCATAGGTCTCAAGCAATGCACGAACGCGTTGCGCAAAGCTGAGAAGTTGGGGCGCTTCACGCGTCAAGCCTGCTGATTGGAAGAGACGAAAGCGCAAGGGTTCATTAACCGCATCAAGTGTGGCGCGTGTACCTTGGGCCAGCGAATAAAGATGTTGTGCGGTGAGATCTATGCGCATGTTGCTGAGCCATGTTGAGCTCAAAACATTCAGGCAGGCAAAGAAGATAAAGCCCAGAAGGCTAGCGCCAATCACAATTTGGCGTGAGGTCAAGGAGCGATGGGTCATGATTAATCCGCTTTCTTGAGATCAACAATCAACACATTCAGCCATAAGCTCAGGCCGATGAGTGTGAAAAAGAAAATAAGCGCAGGCACTTCAAACACACCTTCGGTGATACGTTGAAAATGCTGAATGAAGGACATTGAGCTGATGGCATCCGTCACCACCGCAGGTGCCCATGAGCGCACGGCTGACAAAACAAGATCAAAGCCCGCCATCACAAAAATAAAGCCCACTGCCGTTGCTCCAATAAAAGCGAGCACTTGGCTTTTGGTGAGTGCGGACATGCAGGAGGCAAGTGCTAAAAAAGCGCCCGCCATCAGCCATGAGCCGAGATAAGAGGCGAGGATGACGCCATTATCGGGAGTGCCGAGCCAATTGACTGTCACCCATAGGGGTGTTGTGAGCAAGAGGGCAAGGCCCGCAAAAGCCCATGCAGCAAGCCATTTGCCAACAACCCATTGCCATGTGGGCACAGGGAGGGTGAGCAATAATTCAATCACGCCAGTGCGGCGATCTTCAGCCCATAAGCGCATAGCGATAGCGGGCATGAGTATTAAAAAGAGCCAGGGGTGCCAGATAAAAAAGCCCGAGAGATCAGCCTGTCCACGCTCGAAGAAATTGGCAAGAAAAAATGTCATGCCCGAACTTAAGATCAGAAAGACCAAAAGAAAGACAGCGGCTAAGGGCGTTGCAAAACACGCCATCCACTCACGGCGGAAAATGAGAGAGAGCATACGCATGATCAGTGATCCCGATGGTCGCGTGTAATATGGCGGAAGACAGCATCTAATGGGCTGTGATGGGCGGTTTCATGTTTGGGCGCGCTATGGGCTTCTGCCTCAGGTGACATGGCCATGAGTTCGGCAGGTGTTGCATCAATGAGCATGCGCCCACGTGCAACAATGAGGGCGCGTGAGCAAATAGCCTCCACCTCCTCAAGGATATGGGTTGAGACAACAATGGCTTTTGAGGGGGCCAGCGCTAAAATCAATTCGCGCATCTCATATTTTTGATTGGGGTCAAGCCCGTCTGTGGGCTCATCGAGAATAAGCACATCGGGGTCATGAACCAGCGCTTGGGCAATGCCAACGCGGCGCTTAAAGCCTTTGGATAAAGCTTCGATGCGGCGGTCCCAGACCTCTTTCAGTTCAATGCGCTCAACCAATTCGGCCAAACGATCATTTGCTTGCGCGCGGGTCAGCCCACGCATGGCGGCAATGAAATTTAGAAATTGCGCGACACTCATATCGGGATAGGCAGGCGCGCCTTCGGGCAGATAGCCAAGGTGACGGCGCGCGGCAATGGCATCTTTATGGCTGTCATGACCGGCAATAAAGGCTTGGCCAGAGGTGGGCTCCAAAAAGCCGCTGATGATCTTCATTGTTGTTGATTTCCCAGCCCCATTGGGTCCTAAAAAACCGACAACCTCGCCGCGATTAACGCTAAAGCTTATGTTATCAACAGCGGTGAAGTCGCCAAATCGTTTGACCAGCGATCGGGTCTCGACAAGCGCCATTCTTTTCCCCCACACTTCATCCAGCGCAATTGCTGTTTTCGTGCTTCTCGAGTTAGTGAGCTTAGCGCAGGAGTCAAGACCATGAGCCTAAGGTGGGGGTTATTTTCTGCATTTAAGCCTTTGGCGGCCTGATCTTGTCCATTACAATGGTTCTGTGAGGTGTGAATCATGAAATATAAGAAATCAGAGGCCAAGGAATGGGCGCGCGAGCATATGAGGGGCATATGGGCGGCGGCTCTTACACCATTTGACGCGCAAGGCGCGATTGATGAAGCAGGCTGGCGCGCAAATATGCGCCATTGGACGCGCGAGCTTGGCATTGATGGTCTTTTCATTGCGGGTAAGCAGGGCGAGTTTTTTTCCATGAGCCTTGAAGAGCGCAAACGCACTTTTGAGATTGCGGTTGAGGAAACCTCTGCGCAAGCGGGCACGATTATGTCATGCTCGGATCAGAATATGGATGTGGTTATTGAGCTTGCTCGCCATGCGCAAAAAGTTGGGGCTGATGCGATTGTGGTGCATGCGCCCGTGTTGCATTTTCTGCATAAGCAAGATGAGACATTGCTGCGTTATTATGAAACGATTAGTGCTGAGGTTGATATTGCCATTGCCTTATGGAGCCATCCTGACTCCGGCTATTTGATGTCCCCCGAATTATGTGCGCGCATTGCTGATTTGCCGAATATTGTGGCTATCAAATATTCGGTGCCGCGTGACATGTATATGCGATTGCATGAGATGGCGCATCATAAGTTGATTGTCTCAACCGCATCTGAAGAGGAATGGTTAGATAATATCATTGATATGGATTGGCGGCTTTATCTATGTTCAACCCCGCCCTATCTGTTGCAAACCAAAGATGATCAGCGCATGCGCGCCTATACTGATTTGGCTTTTGCGGGCAAACAGGAAGAGGCGCGCCGCTTGCGCGACAGTCTTAATCCCGTGCGCAAGGCGCTTGCCTCTACGCGTCCCGCTGAAAAGCCTCATGCGCATCAAAAATATTGGCAAGAGCTTTTGGGGCAAAGGGGTGGTTTTGTGCGTGCCCCTATGCTTGAGTTGACGGAGGCTGAAAAGATGGCGACACGCTCTGCTTTCGAGACCTGTGGTCTGACACTTTAGGAGATTGATGATGGCTGTGCATGCGCCTTTTAATTTTCAGAAGTGGATTGATGAAAACGCTCATCTGCTTAAACCTCCCGTGGGTAATAAAATGGTGTTTCCTGATAATCATGGCATGACTGTTATGGTTGTGGGCGGGCCCAATCAGCGGGTTGATTTTCATGATGATCCCGTTGAAGAATTTTTCTATCAATTGCGCGGTGATATGGTGCTCAAGCTCATTGACAATGGCGAGCATTATGATGTGCGTGTGCGCGAAGGCGATGTGTTTTTACTGCCGCCACATGTCCGCCATTCCCCGCAGCGCCCCATGGTGGGCTCAATCGGTCTCGTGGTTGAATCGCCGCGCCAAGCTGGAATGAAAGATGGTTTTGAGTGGTATTGCATGTCATGCAAAAAGCTTGTTCATCGTATTGAAGTCGCGGTAACTGATATTGTGAAGGATTTGCCGCCGCTGTATGAGGCTTTTTATGCAGATGAGGGGGCGCGCACATGTCGGGCTTGTGGTGAAGTGCATCCTGGCAAGACACCACCGCCCAATTGGATCAATATGAGTGCAGATTGATAGTTTTCGTGAAATTGATGAAAATTGATGGAGGATTAAATGCGTTTTAAAACATTACTCATGGCAGGTGCTGCATTAGCCGCTTTCAGCGCGCCTTCTTTTGCAGAGGTGAAGATTGGTTTTATCACGACCTTGTCAACACCTGGTGGTTATTTGGGTGAAGATGCGCGCGATGGATTTTTGCTTGCTGTTGAAGAAGAGGGTGGCAAGCTCGGGGGCGTGCCTGTTAAAGTGCTGGTGGAAGATGATCAGCTCAAGCCAGCCAATGGTAAGCAAATTGCAGAAAAATGGCTTGAAAGTGAGAAAGTGAAATTATTCACCGGCGTTATTTTTTCTAATGTGGCACTTGCAGTTGCACCCACAATTTTAGAAGCAGGTGGTATTTATGTCAGCCCCAATGCTGGCCCTTCACAATATGCTGGTAAGGGCTGTGACAAAAATTATTATGTCACGAGCTGGCAGAATGACACATTGCATGAATCGGCAGGCGCGCTTGCTAATAAGCTTGGATATAAGCGCATGGTTTTGCTCGCGCCCAATTATCCCGCAGGCAAAGATGCGTTAACTGGGTTTAAGCGCATGTTTCGTGGTGAGGTTGTCGAGGAAATGTACACCAATCTCGATCAGACCGATTTTGCAGCTGAAATTGCACGTGTGCGCGCAGCAAAGCCTGATGCAGTCTTTCAATTTCATCCGGGTGGGCAGGGCATTGCGTTCCTTAAGCAATGGGCGCAATCGGGCCTTAAGGATCAGATCCCCATGGTGGTTGCCTCACCTTCGCTTGAGCAAAAAATTGTTGCCAGTGTAGGTGACGCAGCACTTGGTATTAAAGGGACGAGCCATTGGAATGGCGATCTTGATAATGAAACCAATAAGGCTTTTGTGAAGGCTTTTGTTAGCAAATATCATCGCGAGCCTACAGTCTATGCCAGCCAAGGCTATGATGATGCTAAATTGATTGGTGCAGGTTTAAAAGGCGCAGGTGAGACACTTGATAATGAAGCCTTCCGTAAGGCAATGCTGAAAGCGGATGTGAAACTCACGCGCGGTTCATTTGCCTTTAATAACAATCAACATCCGATTGAGGATTGGTATGAAATTGGTGCGGTAAAAGATGCCGATGGCAAAGTCAGTCTGCATAGTTTTGGTAAAGTGCTTGAGCATCAGGCTGATGCTTATGCGTCTGCATGTGAATTAAAATAAAGCTTAAGTGAATGTGATGATCCTTGTTGTCGAGCAAATTCTTAATGGGGCGCAATTTGGCCTCACTCTCTTTTTGCTCGCAGCAGGGCTCACATTGATTTTTGGTATTATGGGCGTTGTGCATCTCGCGCATGGTTCGCTTTACATGCTCGGTGCTTATGCGGGCGCAATGGTCATGACGATGACCTCATCTTTTTTGCTCGCTATTCTCGCTGCATTAAGTTTTTCTTTTATTTTAGGGTTGGCGATTGAATATTTGATGATGCGCCGTCTATGTGCGCGCGATCATTTGGTGCATGTGCTTGCGACTTTTGGTCTTGTTTTATTTTTTAATGGGCTTGTTGCGTTTGGCGTGGGGCGTGCGCCTGTGTTCATGAATGGGCCGCAGGAGCTCAATGGCTTTGTGCTCATCATGCAAGATTTGCCTTACCCTCTCTACCGCCTTGTTGTCATGGGTGTAGGGCTTGTAGTGGCTTTGCTCTTGTGGTGGATGATGGCGCATACACGATTGGGCATGCTCATCAGGGCTGGATCTCTTCAGCGTGAGATGGTTGCAGCTCTCGGCGTCAATATTGATCAATTATTTCTAATTGTTTTTGCATTAGGTGCCTTATTGGCTGGCCTTGCAGGTGTGATGATTGGGCCTATCCGATCTGTGCAAATTGGCATGGGCGAGCAGGTCCTTATTCTGACCTTTGTGGTGATTGTTGTCGGCGGTATTGGCTCTATTCGCGGTGCATTTATCGGCGCTTTGCTGGTCGGGATGAGTGATACATTGGGCCGTGCATTTGCGCCCTCTTTGCTAAAATTATGGCTGTCGCACTCACAAGCTGATGCCATGGGCTCGGCTTTGTCCTCGATACTTGTTTATGTCGTCATGGCTATTGTGCTGATTGTAAGGCCGCGTGGGCTATGCCCGATTGAGGAGTGAGCATGAAGCGTGAGGGCTGGGGCACATGTTTGGTGTGGGGGTGTTTTATACTCTTGCCGTTTATCGCGCAGGCCATGGGCTCAATGTATATTGTGACTTTGGCGACACGAATTGCCATTTTGGCAATGGTGGCCTTAAGCCTTGATCTTTTGGTGGGCTGGTCAGGTCTTGTGAGCTTTGGTCACGCAGCATATTTTGGTTTGGGCGGTTATGTCGTGGCGATTTCATCCTTTCATGAGCAGGATGGCACAACATTATTTGGTTTTGCTGGCTCGCATGAAGCCTTGATTGTCTGGCCGCTCGCGATCTTAGTGAGTGCGATCTTTGCATCTGTCATTGGGGTTTTATCATTGCGCACGCGTGGTGTGTATTTCATTATGATCACATTAGCTTTCGCGCAGATGCTCTATTATTTTTTCGTTGCGCTTAAAATCTATGGCGGCGATGATGGCTTGGCTTTGCCTGCTCGTAATGTCATTGCAGGGTATAAAATAACAGATGCGCGACTTTATTATTTTCTGTGTCTAGGTTTATTGGCGTGTGTGTGGTGGGGGCTTGGGCGAGTTGTTCATGCGCGCTTTGGCTATGTGTTGCGTGGTGCAAAAATAAGCGAACGCCGCATGAAAGCGCTTGGGTTTGATGTCAACCTCTATCATCTCACAGCTTTTGTAATCTCTGGTGCTTTGGCTGGATTAGGTGGAGCCTTATGGGTTAATTTAGATCGTTTTGTGGCGCCTGATATGTTGTCATGGACTCGCTCGGGTAATTTTTTGGTCATGATCATTTTGGGTGGTTCGGGTACGCTTTTAGGGCCCGTGGTGGGCGCAGCACTTTACATTATATTAGAAACAAAATTGGCGGCTTTAAGTGACTATTGGCAGATTGTCTTTGGCCCGCTCGTTATCGCTGTGGCGTTATTTTTGCCACGCGGTCTATGGGCCTATGTTCGAGAGCGCCTATCATGATCGCGCTGTCACTCTCATATCTTGTCAAACAATTTGGTGCGCTGCGCGCAACGGACGGCGTCTCGCTCGACATTCCCGCACGTGAATGCCATGCGCTCATCGGCCCTAATGGCGCAGGAAAGTCAACGCTGATTGGATTGATGACAGGTGAGCTGCAGCCTGATCAGGGCGGTATTCTCTTAGCGGGACAGGATGTAACGGCGTGGTCAGTTGATAAACGCGCGCGCGCTGGTTTGGCTCGCTCATTTCAAATCACGCAATTGATTTATGATATGAGTGTGCTTGATAATGTCGTCTTGGCTGTGCAGGCGCGTGTGGGTCATTCTTTTCATTTTATACGCTCTGTACAATCCGATGATCGGCTTCGCGAGCCAGCCCTTGATGTGCTGGAGCAAATTGGGTTGATTGCTCGCGCTCATGACATGGCGGGTGATTTATCGCATGGTGAGCGCCGACAGCTTGAGCTTGCAATAGCGTTGGCGATGAAGCCGCAGATCCTTTTGCTTGATGAACCTATGGCCGGCATGGGGCCGCATGAAACAGCGCGTATGGTTGAGATATTACGCAGTTTGCGCGGGCATATTACTATGGTGCTCGTTGAGCATGATATGGATGTCGTGTTTGCTTTGGCTGATCGCATTAGTGTTTTGGTTGCAGGTCAAATTATGATCACGGGCACGAGTGCGGAAGTGCGTGCTGATGAGCGCGTACGCAAGGCATATTTGGGGGAGAGCCAAGATGTTGCGTCTTGATCGCCTCTGCGCAGGCTATGGATCGGCTCAGGTATTATTTGATATTTCTTTGCATATTGGTGAGGGTGAAGTCATTTCATTACTAGGGCGCAATGGTGTCGGTAAGACAACATGTGTGCGCACGATAATGGGGTTGGTACCAATTCGCTCTGGTATCATTGAGTTTTGTAATGATGATATAAGCGCGATGCATTCCTATCAAAGGGCGCGCAAAGGTCTTGGTTTGGTGCCAGAAGGGCGGCAGATATTTACGCGGTTGAGTGTTGAGGAAAATCTCGTTTCAATTGCCTCAAATTATTCTCATGCCCCTCACCCCTGGTCACTCCCACGGATTTACGATCTGTTTCCACGCTTGGGCGAACGCAAACATCAATCGGCGGCAACCCTATCAGGTGGTGAGCAACAAATGCTTTCGATTGCACGAGCGTTAATGATTAATCCGAAATTGCTTATTTTAGATGAGGCAACAGAAGGTTTGGCGCCGCTCATTCGTCGTGACATCTGGCAATGTGTTGGCTGGCTCAAATCTCAGGGGCAATCAATTCTTATTATTGATCGCAATCTGGATGCGCTGATGAAGGTGGCTGACCGGCATTATGTGCTCGAAAAAGGCCATGTGCAGTGGTCTGGTACATCAGATGAGCTTGCGAGTGCGCGCGGCGATATCGAATTGCGTGTTGGCATATAGGAGGCATGATGGTTTTTCGCTATTGGGATCAAAATCGTCTTGATATTGAACTGAATGCACGCGCAACAGTGCCCGATATCGGCCCTTTTATCAGAGCTTATGCGGATGAGAGTGCGCGTATGCGCAAGGAGCTGTCATGCCAGATTGGTGTGAAATACGGCCCTTCCGCTGATGAGCGAATGGATATTTTTCTGCCCCATAAGGGGCGAGCGCCCGCGCCAATTTTTGTTTTTATACATGGCGGTTATTGGCGTTTGCTTGATGCGGCAGATTCATCATTTATGGCGCACACTTTTGTTGAGCGGGGTGCATGTGTCATCGCTCTTAATTATGGTCTTGCGCCCCAGACATCCCTTGAAGAAATTGTGCGCCAATGCCGTGCGGGCCTATCTTATATCTGGCATCATGCAGAAGAATTTGGGGGCGATCGTCATTTCATTCATGTGTGCGGCTCATCAGCAGGCGGGCATTTAACAGGGATGATGCTTGCTCCTGATTGGCATGATAAATTTAACGTGCCAGATAATTGTGTGCATAGTGCAAGCCCATTGTCGGGATTATTTGATCTTGAGCCCGTTCGCTTATCGCATGTCAATGAATGGATTGGGCTTGATGCCTCTGTGGCGCAGGCTTTATCGCCGCTTCGTCATTTGCCGCGCAGGGCTGTGCCGCTGGTTGTGTCTTATGGAGAGAGTGAAACATTTGAGTTCCAGCGCCAATCAGAAGTTTATGCAGCGGCCTGTGCTGCGCGTGGATGTGATGTGCGTCTAGTCATGGAAGATAAGAGCAATCATTTTGATTTGCCCTTAAGGCTTATGAATCCACAAAGCGCTCTTACGCAGGCGATATGGGATGTGATGGGGTTAGCCTGATTGATCATCCGATAGTGGATTGGTATTTATGTTACGCTGACGAAAAAGGCCCGCGATAATTAATACGCTAAAGGCCCCTAAAGTGCTTGCCGTATAATTTGACATATCATTCTGAAGAAAAGACACATCGGATAAAATGGGATCGGTGAGGCAGAGTTCGCCTGCAATCCAGCCCAAGAGAGCGGCTCCGGCCCATATCAGAGCGCGAAAGCGTTCAATCAGCGCAATAAATAATTGCGATGTA
>Ga0164296_1004915_pt1 | contig 11957 bp, 8 predicted proteins | sample GEODES057metaG_FD_113533 | JGI IMG/M metagenome (GOLD analysis project Ga0164296, IMG submission 113533) | Dystrophic lake water microbial communities from Trout Bog Lake, Wisconsin, USA - GEODES057 metaG | ecosystem: Environmental > Aquatic > Freshwater > Lake | place: USA: Trout Bog Lake...
AAAGCCGCCTCCTTCCAGCGTCGATACCGAGATGTCGATGTCCTGCTCGTTGACGACATTCAGTTCCTCAGTGGAAAAGTCCAGACGCAGGAAGAGTTTTTTCACACCTTCAATACCCTGCACAACGCCAACAAGCAGATCGTGGTCACATCGGATCTGCCTCCAAAACAGTTACCGGGTTTCGAGGACCGCATGCGGTCTCGGTTTGAGTGGGGCCTCATTACCGATGTGCAACCACCTGACCTGGAAACCCGCATTGCTATCTTGCGCAAGAAGACCATCCAGGAGCGCCTTGTTGCACCCCCGGAAGTCCTGGAGTACATCGCCTCAAAGATCTCCAGCAATATTCGAGAGCTCGAGGGCGCCCTGATCCGCGTCACCGCCTTCGCTTCGCTGAATCGTCAGCCGGTTGATCTGGCCATCACCGAAGTCGTTCTCAAGGACTTGTTCCCTTCCGATGCCGGCCCGGAGATCACCGCAGCCCAAATCATGGCCGCGGCCGCCACGTACTTTGGCGTCACTGTGGAGGAATTGTGTGGATCCTCTCGCTCACGCGTGCTTGTTACCGCTCGGCAGATCGCCATGTACTTGTGCCGGGAGTTGACCGATTTGTCGTTGCCCAAGATCGGGCAGGCATTCGGAGGCCGTGATCACACCACCGTGATGCATGCCGACCGCAAGATTCGTCATTTGATGGCCGAGCGGCGATCCCTGTTCAACCAGGTCACCGATTTGACCAGCAGAATCAAGTCCCAGCCACGACTTGCGTGAACTTCAGTCACACTATCCCCAGCCACACCCACAGGTGTGTATAAACCCTGTGGATTATCCTGTGTATAAGTGTTCGTCATCTCGTGATTTATGACATCTGGGTGTCCAATTCGTGTCTTTTAGTCCATCTATCCCCATGCGTGGACATCCTGTGGATATCAACCGATGAATTCCTTCCCTATCCACATTCCCCGCGTATTACTCCACATGAACGTCCGACGCATCACGCCGCTGACCGTCTTCCCCGTGACTCATCCACATCCGTCACTGGATCCTCCACAGCTTGGCCGGCGCGCAACACACCTACTGAGCAGGGGGTTTGGACGTTATCCACTCCATCCACATGACCTATGACGATGACTACATATCTAGTCAATGACATATCAACCAACCTTCACTGACTGGGATGTGGATGATTCGAGGCTCGGCTAGTGAAATTCCTATGCCCCTGTCACACTGACCCTTCAATCGTGGGGAAGGACCATCGTGAAGTTTCGGGTTGAGCGTGACGTACTGGCGGATGCGGTCTCTTGGGCTGCCCGCACCTTGCCCACGCGCCCATCACTGCCTGTCCTGGCAGGCCTGGTACTCACCGCTTCAGAGGACCAACTGATTCTGTCCAGCTTTGACTACGAGGTGTCATCGCAGGTGACCATCACCGCAGATGTGCAAGCGCCAGGGACCATGCTGGTCTCCGGACGACTCCTTGCGGACATCACTCGCTCACTGCCGGCTGCACCGGTTCAGATCGTGAATGAGGGAACACGAGCGGTCATCACCTGTGGACGCTCGTCGTTCACCCTGCCAACCCTGCCCGTCGAGGAGTATCCAAATCTTCCCGACATGCCCGCGAGCTCAGGTCACATTGCCGGCAATTCGCTGGCCGCAGCAGTAGGACAGGTTGCCGTTGCGGCAGGTCGCGATGACACCCTGCCAACTCTGACGGGCATTCGGTTGGAGATTGAAGGGTCCTCCATCGTCTTGGCAGCCACGGACAGATATCGCCTGGCAGTCCGTGAATTCACGTGGACGCCGAACGATTCATCACTGTCGGTCCAAGCGCTCATTCCGGCCAAGACGTTAGCCGACACCGCGAAGTCACTTGCCGCTGTTGATCAGGTGTTGATCGCGTTGGCCGGAGGGACCAACGAGGGGCTGATCGGTTTTGAGGGTGCAGGGCGCAGAACGACCACTCGGCTGCTGGATGGTGAGTTTCCGAAGTACCGCACGCTGCTGCCCAGCGAGGCGGCAACAGTTGCCACAGTGGACACTGCGCAACTGGTCGAGGCCGTCAAGCGCGTATCACTGGTCGCAGAGCGCAACACTCCACTTCGGCTGCAATTCGAAGCAGGGGAGGTGCAGTTGCGCGCGGGTACCGGTGAGGATGCGCAGGCAAGTGAGGCACTGGAATGCACGACGGAGGGTGATGCGTTGGAGATTGCGTTCAATCCAACGTACTTACTCGATGGCCTGGCTGCGGTGGATAGTGCAACGACACTCTTCAACTTCACCGCCTCAACCAAGCCTGCTGTGCTGACCGGTGAATCGGCGAAGCGATCGGCAGCACTTGATGACTACCGGTACTTGCTCATGCCGGTTCGCTTGACTGGCTGACCGGGGTGTGGGTCAAGTCGCTGCACTTGAGTGACTTTCGGTCCTATGCAGCGTTGGACATCACCTTCGAAGGTGGCGTGAACTGTCTGGTCGGTTCCAATGGGCAGGGAAAAACCAACGTCATCGAGGCCATCGGATACTTGGCGACACTTCAGTCGCATCGCGTGGCTTCAGATGCCCCACTGGTCCGCTTGGGTGCAGACCATGCCGTCATCGGTGCAGTGGTGTCGCACGAGGATCGACACATGTCTGTTGAGATACAGATCAACGCTGGGCGTGCGAACAGGGCCAAGCTCAATCGAACACCAGTGACCAGGGTCAGGGACATCGTCGGCGTTCTCCGCACTGTGGTGTTCTCGCCGGAGGATCTGTCTTTGGTCAAAGGAGACCCCGGTGAACGTCGCAACTTCCTGGATGAACTGCTCACGTTGCGTACGCCGCGTATTGCCGGCCTTCGAGCTGATGTCGATCGCGTGCTCAAGCAACGCAATGCACTGTTGAAGTCTGCTGCCGCAACCGGCATGTCGCAGTCTGCAGCTGACACGGCCTTAGCCGTGTGGGATGAGCAGTACGCCCTGCACGCAGCCGAATTGCTGCACGAGCGCGTGCATCTGTTGCAGCAACTGCAACCTCTGGTGGCTGATCGCTACCGGCATGTTGCCGGAGATGTCGGCCTTGACGTCGCAATGCGCTATCAGTCCTCGGTCGTAGGCACCGACGATCACGCGCCGGGCCCTGATGAAATGACAGCCTGGACGCCGATGCACTGGCAGCAGCGACTGCTCGAACAGTTGAGGGTGCATCGGCGACAGGAACTGGCGCGAGCAGTGACTGTCGTGGGTCCACATCGCGACGAAATTGCGCTGTCCATCGCCGGCATGCCCGCGCGGGCGTTCTTGTCCCATGGTGAGTCATGGTCACTGGCCCTGTCGCTGCGCCTGGCAAGTTATGACCTCCTGGTGGGTGACGACATCGCGCCAGTGTTGATCTTGGATGACGTATTTGCCGAACTTGATGACGTGCGCCGTGCACACTTGGTTGATGCGGTCACCAGTGCAACGCAGTCATTCATCACCGCGGCAGTCGAGCACGATATTCCCGCGCAACTGCACGCTCGGCGGTACGTAGTGACCAAGGGACAGGTCAGCGATGTCCGGCCACAGTGACCTGAACCCCGGTCAGCCACCGGAACCAGTTGACCCGGAACTAATTGACCCAGAACCGATTCACCAGGAGCCGTCCTTCCCGCATCCGGTCACCTTCGAACAGCCTGCGGGCAATGACCTCCACGCCGGCAGGCAGGATGCCAGCGGTCACCGGTCCGATACCCACGCTGGCACCTCAGCCCAACAATCGGGGGGTGGCCCGGAGAGCGAACCCGGCATGCAGGCGGCGGCCCGAGCGTTGCGAAGGGCCGCCAAGTCCACCGCACCGGCATCCTCAGGCACGCGTCGGACACCGAAATCGACGACAGGTCCTGCTGGACGGGACCCGCAATTAGTGGGAGCAGCCCTGGAGCGATTCATCGCCGAACAGGGATGGGCCGTCCCGGCAGCGGCAGCAAGCCTCATCGGATCCTGGGAGCAGGTGGTGGGCTCAGATCTGGCGGCACATGTGATCCCGGAGTCGTTCGACCAGGGGGTGCTGGTACTTCGTGCCGAATCAACGACCTGGGCGACCCAGGTCCGCCTGCTCCTGCCAGCCCTGCGCACCACGATTGACGCCGCGGTCGGGACTGGGGTGGTCGCGGACATCAAAATCCTTGGCCCAGCCGCTCCATCGTGGAAATCCGGACCTCGACATGTTGCCGGCCGAGGGCCACGTGACACCTACGGCTGAACGGGGAACCAAGGCCACCTTCGGCACTTATCTGCCCACCTCAATACCCCTTCACGCATAACGGGGGTCAAAAGCGTCTCAATGCGGCTCAGGGGCCGTGGCGAGCGTTCCATTCACCGAAAACGCAGTAGACTGAGAGCCTTCCCCCGTTCCGGTCAATCCGGTGCGCACCCAGTCCCGAACCGGGCAGGTGACCAAGGTGTCGATGTGCAAGGAGGACGCTGCCCGTGTCATATGACGCAAGCGCCATCACCGTTTTGGAAGGCCTGGATGCGGTGCGCAAGCGCCCGGGCATGTACATCGGCTCCACGGGCGAGCGGGGACTGCACCACCTGGTCTATGAGGTCGTCGATAACTCGGTCGATGAGGCCATGGCCGGGTACGCCACTGACATCTCGGTGACGCTGTGCGCTGATGGCGCTGTCCGCGTGGTTGACAACGGCCGAGGCATCCCGGTTGACGAGCACCCGGTGGAAAAGCGCCCCGCAGTCGAGGTGGTCCTGACGGTGCTGCACGCCGGCGGGAAGTTCGGCGGCGGCGGATATTCGGTTTCCGGCGGCCTGCACGGCGTCGGGGTATCGGTCGTCAACGCCCTTTCCACGCAACTGGATGTTGAGGTCAGGCGCGACGGCACGGTGTACACCCAGACCTACAAGCACGGTGTTCCCCAGGCACCACTGGCCAACGCCGGCGTCTCCGACCACACCGGGACCACGATCACGTTCTGGGCTGACGGCGACATCTTCGAGACCACGACGTATGACTTCACGACCTTGGCCCGTCGTTTCCAGGAGATGGCCTTCTTGAACAAGGGCCTGTCACTGGAATTGATTGACGAGCGCGCCCCGGTCGTCAGCGAGGACGTGGACGGCGACGAGCCCGGTGAGATGGTGCGCCGGGTGCACTACAAGTACGACGGAGGAATCGCTGATTTCGTCCACCACATCAATGCATCCAAGGGCGTGGCGAACCCCAGCGTCATTGCCTTCGAGGCCGAGGCCGAGGACAAGCGGATGTTCGCCGAAGTCGCCTTGCAGTGGAACACCACCTACGCCGAGTCGGTGTACACGTTCGCGAACACCATCAACACCACAGAGGGTGGCACGCACGAAGAGGGATTTCGCACGGCGATGACCTCGCTGATCAACAAGTTCGCCCGAGAGTGGAACGTGCTCAAGGAGAAGGACACCAACTTGTCCGGCGAGGACGTGCGCGAAGGCCTGACGGCAATCGTCTCGGTCAAGCTCGCCGAACCGCAATTCGAGGGGCAGACCAAGACCAAGCTCGGCAACACCGAGATGAAGGCATTCGTGCAAAAGGTCGTCAACGATCAACTCGGTGCGTGGCTGGAGAAGAACCCCGCAGAAGGCAAGGAGATCGCGCGCAAGGCGGTCAATGCGGCAAGCGCACGCATGGCAGCTCGCAAGGCACGCGACCTGGCCCGCAATCGCAAGGGATTGCTCGGGGGTGCTGGCATGCCCGGCAAGTTGATCGACTGCTCCAGCCGTGAGCCCGAGGAGTGCGAGGTCTTCAGCGTCGAGGGCGACTCGGCCGGCGGCTCAGCCCGTCAGGGCCGGGACCCCAAGCGACAGGCGATCTTGCCGATCCGCGGAAAGATCCTCAATGTGGAGAAGGCACGCATCGACAAGGTGCTGCAGAACACCGAAGTGCAGGCGCTGGTCAGTGCATTCGGCACCGGCGTGCAGGACGAGTTCGATCTCAATCGCTTGCGCTATCACAAGGTCGTGCTGATGGCCGATGCCGATGTCGATGGTCAGCACATCCGAACCTTGCTGCTGACGCTGCTGTTTCGCTTCATGCGGCCACTGGTCGAGCAGGGCCATGTGTTCCTGGCTCAGCCACCGCTGTACAAGATCAAGTGGAGTCGTGAAGACCCGCAGTACGCCTATTCCGATCGCGAGCGCGATGCGTATGTCGAGGCTGGCATGGCGGCCGGCAAGCGCCTGCCAAAGGAAGAATCAATCCAGCGCTACAAGGGACTTGGCGAGATGAACGCCGACGAACTCTGGGAGACCACGATGGATCCCGATCGTCGTGTGCTGCTTCGGGTGACCCTTGACGATGCCGTGCAAGCAGACGAGATGTTCTCGGTGCTCATGGGCGAGGACGTTGAGTCTCGACGGAACTTCATCCAGCAGAACGCTCGTGATGTGCGGTTCTTGGATATCTAGTGCACTCACGCGTGGCATCGCCCAGCACACGAACACTCCCGGTACTGACCAGGCACGACGGTAAGAGAAGGCGACATGGCTGACGACAACGTGATTGAGCCAACCCAGAACGGTCCGCAGTCCGGCATCGACGCTCACGGGCGTATCGAGGCCGTTGACCTGCAGACCGAGATGCAGCGGTCCTACCTGGACTACTCCATGTCGGTCATCGTCTCGCGAGCGCTTCCTGACGTGCGCGATGGCCTCAAGCCCGTTCACCGACGCGTGCTGTATGCGATGTACGACGGGGGGTACCGGCCGGATCGGAACTTCTCCAAGTCCGCTCGCGTGGTCGGTGACGTGATGGGCAACTACCACCCCCATGGCGACTCGGCGATTTATGACGCACTGGTGCGGCTGGCCCAGCCGTGGTCACTGCGCTATCCCCTGGTGCAAGGCCAGGGCAACTTCGGATCCATGGGCAATGATCCGCCCGCGGCCCAGCGCTATACCGAATGCCGCATGGCCTTGCTGGCCATGGAGATGGTGCGCGATATCGACGAGGAGACCGTTGACTTCGGGCCAAACTATGACGGACGCACCCAGGAGCCGTTGGTGCTGCCCAGCCGATTCCCGAACCTGCTGGTCAATGGGTCGTCCGGCATCGCGGTGGGCATGGCCACCAACATCCCGCCGCACAACCTGCGTGAAGTCGCCGCCGGTGCCCAGTGGCTGCTGGCACATCCGGACGCCGAGCGCGATGAGCGCCTGTCCGCATTGATGGAACTGGTCAAGGGACCGGACTTCCCCACGGGGGCATTGATCGTTGGCCGCAGGGGCATCGAGGATTATCAGCGCACCGGTCGTGGCTCGATCACCATGCGGGCTGTGGTGACGGTGGAAGAGGATTCCCGAGGACGACAGCTCCTGGTCGTGACCGAACTGCCGTACCAGGTCAACCCTGACAACCTGCTGCTCCGCATTGCCGAACTCGTCGGCGAAGGAAAGCTCACGGGAATCGCCGATGTGCGCGACGATTCGTCATCGCGAACGGGCATGCGACTGATCGTGGAGCTCAAGCGGGACGCCGTGGCGCAGGTGGTCCTCAACCAGCTGTACAAGCACACCCAATTGCAGGACAACTTCGGCGCGAACATGCTTGCCCTGGTCGATGGGGTCCCCAGAACCTTGACCGTCGAGCAGTTCGTGCGCCACTGGATCAGCCACCAGATCGAGGTGATCCAGCGTCGCACGCGATACCGCTTGCGCAAGGCTGAGGAGCGCGCGCACATCCTGTCGGGCTACCTCAAGGCCCTTGATGCCCTCGACGAGGTCATTGCCCTGATTCGCCGTAGCGCGACCGTTGATGATGCACGGACCGGGCTGATGGAACTGCTGGAAATCGATGAGCTGCAAGCCACGGCAATCCTGGACATGCAGCTGCGTCGACTGGCAGCACTGGAGCGGCAGAAGATCATTGACGAATACGAGGACCTGCAGCTGAAGATCGCTGACTTCAACGACATCTTGTCCTCAGAAGTCCGGCAGCGTCAGATCGTGTCCGATGAACTGACTGAGATCACCGAGAAATTCGGTGACGACCGACGGACATCCTTCGTGGCGTGGGACGGTGATGTCACTGATGAGGACTTGATCGCCGAAGAGGATGTGGTGGTGACCATCACCTCCGGCGGCTATGCCAAGCGCACCAAGTCCGAGTTGTATCGCGAGCAAAAGCGTGGCGGCAAGGGCATCAAGGGAGCGGCGTTGCGTCAGGATGACGTGGTGGAGCACCTGTTTGTCACCACGACCCATCACTGGATCCTGTTCTTCACCAACCGAGGACGGGTCTACCGGGCCAAGGCCTATCAGTTGCCCGAGGCAGGACGCGATGCGCGCGGCCAGCACGTAGCGAACCTGCTGGCCTTCGGGCCCGAGGAAACCATTGCCTCCGTCCTGGCCATTCCCGCCTATGACGCGGCGGACTACCTGGTGCTGGCAACCCGACGTGGCATGGTGAAGAAGACCAGGCTTGCGGAGTACGACACCAACCGCCAGGGAGGCATCATCGCGATCAACTTGTCCGAGGAGGACGAACTGATCGCCGCACGCCTGGTCAGTGCTGACGACGACCTGCTGCTGGTCTCCCGCAAGGGCATGAGCGCGCGCTTTGCCGCCAATGACGAGACATTGCGGCCAATGGGTCGGGCAACCGGTGGCGTCATCGGTATGCGATTCCGCGGTGGGGATGCGTTGCTTGCCATGGAGAAGGTGGTGGCCGACCAGTTTGTCGTCACCATCACCGACGGCGGGTTTGCCAAGCGGACTGCGGTGTCGGAATGGGCGCCAAAGGGCCGGGGCATCTTGGGAGTTCGGGCCATGCGCCTTGTCGAGGAACGCGGGTCGCTGGTGGGGGCGCTGGTGTGTGCGAGCACCGATCAGGTGTTTGCGATTGCGTCCAATGGGGTGGTTATTCGATCGGCCGTGGAAGGCATCCGACCATCCGGGCGCGACACCATGGGCGTGAAGTTCATGAACCTGGCCGACCCGGACACCATTGTCGCCGTTGCTCGATCTGCCGAATCTGAAGAAGATGAGGAATTGGACACCGACGGTGCTGCCGGCAGCGATGATGAGCAGGTCAGTCAGGCACCAGAAGTGCCACCGGTTCCGATTGACTAGGCAATCATCATCTGAGGGTCATGCACGGTGTCGTGACCATCGGGGGTGAGATCTGCAGATCAGGAGGGGGCCGATTGTGACCACGCAGCAGCCACGTGTGGCGCGGGTGTATCTCACGCGCATCAATCCTTGGTCGGTTGCCAAGGCCGCGTTCACCCTGGCGATCGCCCTGGCGATCATCATCGTCATCGCGATGACGCTGCTGTGGATTGTCCTGGCAATCTCGGGGGTCTTCGGAGCCGTTGCCCGCAACGTCAACCAGATCGTGGGCAACGCCACGACCACCTTTGACTTCACCTCCGTGATTGCCTACACCCGAGTCCTGGGCGTGACGCTGGTCATCTGCTCGGTCGAAATCGTGGCATTCACGGGCCTGGCGGGGCTGTTCGCGGTGATGTACAACGCCACCGTGTCCTTTACCGGCGGCGTGGAGATCGAAATGTCGGACTCCTAGGCCCGCACGGTTCTCCTGGGCAACCAGGCCAGGGGCTGATGAGGCCAGTTGGACGACGCAGCGCGCACCTAGGTATTGTTTCCCCGCGTTACGGGCCCATAGCTCAGTTTGGTTAGAGCGCTTCCCTGATAAGGAAGAGGTCGGTGGTTCAAGTCCACCTGGGCCCACGTGAAGAAATTACTGCTCGTGATTGCCCTGGCGGGTGTCGGCTACCTGGTGTACCGACAGATCGCCGCTAGCCGCGCTGAGCAGGATCTGTGGTCGGAGGCGACCATCGAGCCTGATCTGCGCTAGTAGTTTCCGCACGCTCGGGGCTTTAGCTCAGTTGGTAGAGCGCTGCCTTTGCAAGGCAGATGTCAGGAGTTCGAGTCTCCTAAGCTCCACAGTCAACGGACCACCCTTCGGGGTGGTCCGTTGTGCCTCAGGCATGCGTTGGCTCCCGGTGGTCACCGAGTGGAGTTCCACGGCGCGCATGCAGCGCAGATGCTGACCGATTCGGCAGCCTGAACAGGTGCTGGGTGCGCTGCACGACGGAACGAACTGGCACCGTGCAGCCCGGCAGTCACGGCATGACAGGATTGCTCCATGACGACATCAGCCACGATCCACACCAGCCTGGGCGACATTCGGGTCAACCTGTTCCCCGACCACGCGCCCAAGACCGTCCGCAATTTCACCGGACTGGCCGAAGGCACGCAGGAATGGACCGACCCCAAGGCCCGCGCCAAGTCCACCGCCCCGCTGTATGACGGCACCGTCTTCCATCGGGTCATCGATGGATTCATGATTCAAGGCGGTGACCCGGCGGGCAACGGAACCGGCGGACCGGGATACCGGTTCGAGGATGAACCACACCCTGAGCTGGTGTTCAACAAGCCGTATCTCCTGGCGATGGCCAATGCCGGCCCGAATACCAACGGCTCGCAGTTCTTCATCACGGTCACCAATACCCCGCACCTGAATTTCAAGCACACGATCTTCGGCGAAGTTGCTGACCAGGCATCGCGCGACGTCGTGGATGCCATCGCCAAGACTCCGGTGGGCGCCCAAGATCGCCCCAAGCAGGACGTGGTGATCTCCTCGATTACCGTCGAGCGCTCCTGACCGGCACCTGCTCGGTACCGGTGCGCCATGAGTGAGGCCACTCCCGGCGTACCGGTGCCCGCACCTGCCCCGACCTGCTACAACCACCCCGACCAGGTCACGTACATCCACTGCGCGCGCTGCCGCAAGCCCATCTGCACCCGGTGCATGAACTCAGCTTCGGTGGGCTTTCAGTGCCCGGCATGTATCGCCGGCGGAACGCCGGCCAGTGCGATTCCGCGAACGATTGCCGGTGCTCCGATGCGCCAGGGCATGGTCGCGGCCACCCGGCCGGTCGTGACCTTTGTCCTGATCGGGATCAACGTCGCGGCATTCTTGCTGCAGTTGGCTGTCGGCATCGACAAGTCCTCGACGAACTGGGGGATGTACCCGGCCGGCATTGCCGCCAACGGCAACTGGTGGACATTGCTCACCAGCGCCTTCCTCCATGGTTCCATCCTGCACATCGCCTTCAATATGTATGTGCTCTTCGCGCTGGGGCCGGCCCTGGAACGGGTACTGGGGCACTGGCGGTTCACGGTGCTGTATCTCGTGGCCGCTTTCGGCGGTGCGGTGTGCTCGTATGGGTTCTCCGATCCCATGACGGTCTCCGTTGGGGCCTCGGGTGCGATCTTCGGGCTGATGGGTGCCCTGGTGGTGGCCGGTCGACGGCATTCATTCGACATCACGCAGGTGGTTGTCCTGATCGGCGTGAACTTCGCGATTGGGTTCATGTCCCCGGGCATTGATTGGCGGGCTCACCTGGGGGGCATGATCACCGGAGCCGCGGTAGCCGCGGCCTTTGTCTATTTTCCCCGGACGCCGTTTGCCCAGTGGGGGACGGTGGTGGCCATCGTCGTGGTCTTGCTCATCATGGTCGTCGTGCGAACCAGCCAGTTGCAGGCGCAGTTGGGCGCCCTGGGACCCTGGATGCCGTGGCACCGATAGGTCGCAGCGAGGCATGAGTCACGACGGCAGCACACGCACCACAGTTCACCCTCAGCGACTTGGGTCCACCGCGAAATACACAGGTGTCATTTATCCCCAGCTGGGGATGAGGTGTGGATCATTTCCAGCGCGTGGACAGGAAGAATCCGACGACGATAAAGCCGAATCCGATGCCGACATTCACCAGGGCGCTCAGGGACTTCATCACCGGGATATTGGGTCCGGCCAGGTAGAACAGCACGATGTAGACCAGTCCGATGACAAAACACGCGGTCATGGTGGGAGCCAGCCAGGTCGGTGAGCCCAGCTTGGCCGCCTTGTGCTCACCCATTGACTGCTGCGGGGTGTATGCCGGCTTGCGACGACGCTTTGACTCTGGCACGTGATCCTCCTGC
>Ga0164296_1004917_pt1 | contig 11952 bp, 12 predicted proteins | sample GEODES057metaG_FD_113533 | JGI IMG/M metagenome (GOLD analysis project Ga0164296, IMG submission 113533) | Dystrophic lake water microbial communities from Trout Bog Lake, Wisconsin, USA - GEODES057 metaG | ecosystem: Environmental > Aquatic > Freshwater > Lake | place: USA: Trout Bog Lake...
ACGGTTATGTTGAGGGGTTGTTGGCTTGTATGTTCGTCGGTGGTTCAATCATTGCCCAGACAAAATTTGATGCAAAAGCTACTTTGGAGGCTATCCAAGCCTACCAAGCCACGGATATTTTGCTAATTCCTGCAATGACCTTGGCTTTGATCGACGAGCAAAAAGCCCATTCGTATCCTGTTCACTCTTTGCAATCGGTTTTGTCCTCTGGGGGACGAGCCCCTGTCACCATTTGGCAGCAAATTTTGGATTATTTGCATCCGCAGGAAATCACTACGGGCTACGGTATGACTGAGGTGACCGCCTCCAGTACGGTCACACAACCAACGGATGGTCAAGATCGTTGGCTCCATACCAACGGGCGCTTGCGTGATGTTGGACCAGCTGGGGATCCCAACTTGGGAAATCGGTTAGTGATTTACCGTGTTGTCGACCCTGAAACAGGGCAAGAGGTTGCGCGCGGGCAAGTGGGGGAGTTGCAAGCCAAGGGACCTGGGGTTACAAAAGGGTACTACAACAAGCCAGAGGAGACGTCTGCTGCTTTTACTCTGGATGGATGGCTGCATACCGGTGACCTTGGCCGCTTGGACGACGACGATTACATCACTTTGGTCGGTCGATTAAAGGAGTCCTATCGATGTGGTGGTGAAATGGTTATGCCAAGCGAAGCTGAGGACGTTTTGATGTCACACCCAGCTGTGCTTCAAGCCCATGTGGTACCTGTGCCCGATGAGCGCATGGGTGAAGTGGGTGTGGCATTTGTGGTCATACGCGATCAAACCACTTGCGATGTTTCAGAGTTGCAAACAATGTGCTCAGAACGCTTGGCCCGTTTCAAAGTACCCAAACATATTTTGTTTCTCAGTGCGCAGGATGTGCCCGTGACACCGTCGGGTCGTGCGCGTAAATTTTTACTCTCCAAGGTGGCTATACAAACCTTGGGCTTGTCTTTAACTGTTTAACCACTACAACATTTCTTTAAAGAGGACTCTTAATGAATAACCCAGCTCAAAAGGCTCACTCTCAGGGTTTAATCACCGTCGACACTCCCATTGGGTTTGAGTTGGAGGGTGTAAAAAAGAAGGCAGCCATACAACTCATGGGCTCGCGCCTATGGGGGCGTTTTAACCCCAATCACTGGGATCCTGTGTATGCCCAGCAAACAGGTTTGGCCGCCCCCATTCAAACGGGTGAAATGTCATCTGCCTACATATCCGAGATGTGTGTGAATTATTTTGGCGCTAATTTTTTCAAGAACGCCAGAATTGTTTGTAAATACGTGTCCTCTACTTACGCAAACGAAGTTATTACAACGTATGGCGTGGTGAAAGAGAAAACGCCAAAAGGCTCCGGCTTCCGTTTCAAGGTTGAATTGTGGGCATCCAACGAAGAGGGTCAAACTAAAACTGTTGGTTGGACCGAGGTAGATGTAGGTGTTTAAAGCCTTCTCAATTCAATTAATCAAATACCAGTAAGGAACCCCATGACAACAGAAATACGCACCGACAGCTTGCGCCCTATGACCAACATCCAGATTCAGCAAACCCGTGAATTTGTCGATAGCTTAAATCAGGAATGTCAGACCTATTGGGACATGGTGAATGTGGGAGATGTACTCGCAAGAGAATTGCACATTACACCTGAGTTGGTGATTTTGTATGCCGATGCAGTCGAAGATTTCAACCCATGGTACGAGGGTTGGCGGATGAACACTTGGTACATTCCCGGTGAATCACCTTTTGGCGGCGCCATAGTACCCCCTTTGTTGATTTCACATTTTGTGTTGTCAGTCCAGTTTGACCACACCAAACCCTTTGCTATTGGGTCCATTCATACCTACCACGATACAGAAATTTTTGAGCCTATACCAGTGGGTGCCACAGTTCGAATAAGCGCGAAAGCGATTGATAAATTTATCAAACGTGATCGACGCTATGTGCGACATGAAGTTACGGTTGAGGATGTGGGATCTGGGGTTCTATACATGCGTGAAACCAGAGATATTTTGTCTCTGTAAGTGCTTTGGATACAAACACTTAGAGCCCGGTTCTAGGGATCAATGACCTTGTATAACAATTTATCAGCTCACTTGATCTTTAGGCCAAGCTCCAACTGATTCAAAGGCGTCCACTAAAAAAACCAGTTAGCGTAGACCCTCGCTTGCACTTTTTTCAAAATAAATATGGATTTCAATCAATACAAAACAATATCATTTCAAAGGCTTGGAAAAGTCTTGCAGGTGAGCTTGAATCGGCCAGATAAATTAAACGCAGTCGATGAGCAAATGCATGGTGAGTTGGCTTCTGTGTTTTACGACCTAGCCAATGACCAAGATAGTGACATTATCGTGTTGACTGGTGCCGGCCGGGCCTTTTCTGCGGGGGGGGATATTGATTGGATGCAAAAAATGATTGATATACCAAATTCGTTTGAAAAAACCGCACGCGAGGCAAGGCACATCATTTATTCGCTCTTAGATTGTCAAAAACCAATCATTGCAAAAATCAACGGTCATGCAACTGGCCTGGGGGCCACGATAGCTCTTTTTTGCGATGTTATTTTTGCAAGTGAATCTGCAAAGATAGGTGACCCTCATGTCAGTGTGGGTCTTGTTGCAGGAGATGGAGGCGCTGTTATTTGGCCTCAGTTGATAGGGTACGCACGTGCAAAAGAGTATTTGCTCACTGGGGATTTGATGTCTGCTTCAGAGGCAGCGCGTATAGGTCTTATCAACCATGCAGTACCAGCTTTAGAACTGGATGTTAAGGTGGCAGAATTCGCCAGCCGATTGGCCTCAGGCGCAGGAAAATCCATTCGCTGGACTAAAGCATCTGTCAATATTGGACTAAAGCAGATGGTGCAGTCTGTGTTGGAGACCTCCCTGGCTTATGAGGAAATGTCAGCTAGATCTGATGACCATCAAGAAGCTGTTAATGCATTTCGTGAAAAGCGCTTGCCTAGATTTCAGGGTTGCTAGCAACTAATTGCCTCATGAGTGTTGATAATTTGACTCACACACTGAGGTTACGGCACTCAAAGTGCCATAAAAAAATCATCTATATTAAATCCGACAAGCTTAGTTTTTGGGTAGGTGATACGTTCCGTTCTTGGGTTTACCTTATCAAGATGCCCATCCGCGTTAAGGGTGGAGAGCCTGGATATCGACTAAACATCCGTTCAAGAAAGAAATTAGGATTCAAGATACCACATCAGGTGTTTCATGAGTCTTTAAACCGTGTTGCACTTCATATTTAAATTCATGTTTTCTGTAAAAAATTTCAAAATTTTAAATAAAGTTATATCATGCCTCTATCACCTCCCGCCAATAGAAGTTGTATTCATGAGCGATCTATACAGATGTTCGCCTTTCAAAGAGACGACGGATTATTTGACATTGAGTCCCATTTAGTGGACACCAAACCCATACCTATTCAAAGATTGTTATCCCCTGTCATCAGTCCTCCTGGTACTCATTTGCATGACTTATGGATCAGACTCACAGTAGAAAAAGACTTTGTTGTCAAATTTGTTGAGGCTTCCTCAGACCATACGCCGTATCAAATTTGTAAGAATGCTGAGTCTTCGCTATCTGTATTAATTGGCGAGCAACTTGGGAAAGGATGGACTAAAGTTGTGAAAAACAAACTGCGCGGCGTAGCGAGTTGTACACACCTCGCTGAGATGTTAATTCCCATGGCGACTGTTGCCTTTCAAGGCATTAACGGCCTCAGATTTAAAGCCTCATTAGACGGTAAGATTGACGGACTTCCGTCCCTAATAAATACTTGCTATGCTTACTCAGATCAAAGGGAGGTCGTCATGCAACTTTGGCCTAATTTTGGCAAAGATAATCAGCCATAGCTTTTTGAGCTTATGCTTCCTTATTTCTACTAAGCGGATTACTTTAGTTATGTGTCAGGGTATGTAGCGACTGAAATTAGCCCGTAGGGCCCATTGATACAGTACTACTGGAGGGGAGGACGGAAATGGATTGCAGGATTTCCTCTCTTGGATGCGTACTCCATTACCCTTTGACACAGGGGGGACCAGTAACACCTGTACACTGACTACCCTTGGTGTCCAGATTCTGAACGCTTGCCGCACACAAGATGATACGGGCGTCTTTTAAGCAACTGGGTTGCATGTAATTTTTTACTTTGCTGGTTTGCTGGTGTAAGAGTTCCTTTAATTTGATTCTGAAGCGTGTTTAGCTGCAAGATATCCAAACACAAGAGCCGGCCCTAAAGTGGTGCCCGGTCCAGGATAGGTTCCTTGCATGATAGATGACATATCGTTGCCGCATACGTGAATTCCTGTAAGCGGGTCACCTTTTTGATTAAGCACTCGACCAATCTCGTCTGACTCAAGCCCAGTGCTCGTTCCTAATTCGGCAGGCCAAACTGCCATTGCGCAAAAAGGGCCAGTTTTTATTTCTGCAAGACAGGGATTTGGTTTATGGCTCGGGTCACCGTTATAACGATTTAAGTTTGTAGACCCTTTGGCAAAATCCAAATCAATTCCAGTTTTAGCAAATTGATTATGTCGTTTTACAGTTTCTTCTAAGCTATGGTCGGGAACCCCAATTTTCTCAGCTAAGGATTGAAGTGATTGACCCATGAACAGCCACTTTTTATCAAGGTAGGGACGTAAGTTGCGGGTTCCTGGATGAATTGCACCAAGTCCATACTTGTAAATAAATGATGCCTCGCAGATCAACCAAGTTGGAGTTGATGGATTATTTTTATTAGAATCCAGCATTGCTAGTACAAAATGGTGATAAGAATTTGCTTCATTTACAAATCGATCTCCGCTTGCATTAATTGCAATTAATCCAGGCTTAGCTCTATCTAAAGCCAAGTGGGGGTAAAGCCCAGCCCAGCGAGACCCCCCAGTTTTTGAAACAGGTGTCCAAAAAGCCCCAGTACCGTGTTTGTCTGGACAAACCAGTGCGCCTATTCGTTGAGCTGCAACAATACCTTCGCCTAAATTTTCAGGAACTGCCATAGATTCATTAACGTTTACAGACATAAAGGATTCACGAAGAGTTTTGTTATGACCAAATCCGCCAGTAGCCAGAATAATTCCGCGATTCGCATAAATGTTCATTTTTTGTTCACCGCATACAACAATGGCTCCAATTACCTTTTCATCTTTAACTAGTAGTTCCTCAAGTTGTGTTTCAAATAGTATTTCTACTTTTTTCAAAATTAAACTTTGGTATAGACGGGCAACTAAAGCATTTCCAAGAGTTAAACGAGTTCCACGTGGATAAAATAAACGATCTGTCAGGTAACGAAAAAACAAACGCCCAGCATATACAAAATTTGTAATAGATTTAAATCGATTAACCAAGTATGGAATGTCAGCTTTACCAATCATCATTCCAGAGAAAATCATGTACTCGGGAATTGGCGGGCGCACACGAGAAAAATTTTTACCCAAAAGCCTTCCATCAAAAGGCTGAGGAATAATTGCCCGTCCGGAGATAGCGGCACCATTTAAGTCAAGGTAGTCTGGGTAATCACCGCATGGAAAAAATTTAACCTCTGTATTTTTTTCGAACCAATCGATGATGTTTGGACCTTGCTCTAAAAACTGTTCACGGACTTTTTTGCCATGCGCTGGATCACTGATTAAGCTTTCTAAATAAAGTCTAGCTGCACTTTTTGAGTCGCTCGAATATCCTGCGTTGATATTTTGGGAGTTCTCTGGAATCCACAAAGTTCCTGCGGAAGTTGAGGCTGTCCCTCCAACCATTTTTGATTTCTCACATAGCAAAACGTTCAGTTTATGAAAGCTTCCTGACAAAGCAGCAGACATGCCAGCTGCCCCAGCACCGAGTACAAGTAAATCAACTTGCTTGGTCTTTATATTGGTCGATTCCATGTGGCCCTGTTTTGCTTTTAAGTAGGTAATTAATTTGAATGATCAATTTTATGATTCTATTTTGACAAAATCGGACTAGATAACTCCAAAGGTGTGTCTAAATTAAAACCTGTTTTTTCAAAGCCACGTTTAAAGTCTGCAATGTGTCTGGTCATCCACTCAGATGCTCCTACCCCATTGCGTTTGCGAAGTAAATCAAGAATGGCGCAGTGTGCATCTAGGATACGTTGCTGGGTCTTAATTCTTGGCAAAATCATATTTCCTGCCGGTTCAAATAACAAACTCAATGGTTCGCGGGCAAGCATAAGAACTCGGTTGCCGCAAGATTCTGCTAGCAAGTTGTGAAACTCCACATCCAAAGCCAGCACACTTTTTATGTCTTCAATGTACTTGGACATTGAATTAACATTGTTTTCAAGAGACTTTAGTTGCAAATCTGTAATATGGTCCGCAGCTTGCTGAGCCATCAAGGGCTCAATCATCATGGACGCTTGCCATAACTCTCGAAATGTTACTTGGTGCATGACTAGGGCGCGCGAGGCGCGCGAAGCTAGTGTCATGTAGTGAGGTAGGGTAATCAAGTTTTGAATTGTAAAAAATACTGATGCAGCAGGGCGATCGTGCAAACATTCATAGCAACGAACAATCGCATCTTATTTAAAGTGTTTAAGTTAGCCTACTCTCCAATGACATAAATCCCTACAGCCAAGACCCACCGTACCCGCACCCCCACTTGTTGGCGACGGGACTCCTGCTAGCATTCGCATACTGTTTTGCTCAAAGGATTACCCTTTTAAAGCCGAGGGAATAAAAAATTGCAACGGGGTGGAGCCCCAAATCATTCTGATTAACTGCTCTATAACCATAGACATACCAAAAGTCACCAAAAGACTAAGAATAGGATCTTTTTGATAAAACAAACGCAGTATTGATCTCTCAAAGAGCATGCCCAAAAGACCAACTAAAACGGGAGAGATGACGATTGCGCCAGAAAATCCAATTTGCTCAGTTAGCACAACCGCCGCGTACGCACCTAATGCGTAAAAAGCACCATGCGCAAGGTTCACAACCCCTCCCAAACTAAAGATCAGCGACAGTCCCAGTGCAATGATGAGGTAATAACCACCGACCAACAAACCGTTTAAGATTTGTTCAATAAAAAAAAATAAGTTCCATATACCCATTAGTGCAGAGATTAGGGAGCACTTCAAAGCAAAAGACCTAATCTTTAAGACTAGGTCGTTCGCTTTGAAGCTTCAATGAGTTTATTTGAAATTAAACTACCCAACAGATCAGGCAAAGGTGCAATTATTTTCCGACTTCGTTGGAGCGATGATATCTAGTGGTTCACTGGCAGAGGGAACTGATTATCCAATTTGAAGGAAGTCCCATTTGTCTTTTGCCGTCCCTTTTGCCTTAGGGGTCATGGTGTACATTTCTTGTATCAATTGATGATCCCAAGATCTAAAGTATCCTTTTCTGTTCTTGAGCACATCAAACTGTGCGCCTTTCTCAAGGAAGTCAACAATCTTTAAAGAGTCTATGGATTTAACGGTGTTCATAGATTCAGCGACTATTTTTAGGACCAAATAGTCGCCCCAGGCCTGATTTTCGGGCGGTTTAACGTTGCGTTTAGTGAACTCCGCTACAAATGCTTTGGAGTTCGCGGAGTTTACATCGTGGTGCCAAGGCACTGGCCAGGTGCCAATAAAGTTATCTCCGCCCGCGCCCCAGGCAAGTGCGGTATCGAACCCAAACCCTGCCACCGTTATGGGCAGGCCGTATTCAGCATACTGTTTCATGAAACTGGTAATTTGCGTACCAGCGAGGTTGGAGATGACAACGTCTGGCTTAGCTTGCCTTATTTTCAGCATATAGGCAGAGTAATCCGTTGCATCGGTGGGAACTTTATCCTCACCTGACTCGGTGCCGCCATTGGCAGAGAGGAAGTTGCGGGCTACCCGAGTCAAATCGTGGCCGAAAGCATAGTCGGCTGTGAGGAAATACCATTTCTTACCCTTGACCATTCCTTGTTGAGAGAGCGCGCGCCCACAGGTATGTACATACATAGAGTTGGCGCACTCGACATGGAACATGAATTTGTTACAGTTCTTTCCCCTTAATTCGTCTGAGTTACCGCCTGTGTTGATAAAGATTTTTTGATTTCTTGCCGCGACTTAGCTGATGGCTAAGGCAGATGCCGAGTTAATCTCACCCAAAATACAACTAACCCCGTCACGCTCAAACATCCGCTGAGCTTTACTGGAGGCAGTTGCTGGATTGACGGAATCTTCAGATATTAGTTCAATTTGTCGGCCAAGCACTCCACCGCTTTTGTTGACCTCATCTACTGCTTGTTTAATTCCCATGGTTCCGTATTCACCCAAAGGCCCTAAAAAACCAGTTAAAGGCGTTAGATGACCAATTTTAATTTTGTCGCTTTGAGCTTTGACAATAGCGGGAAATCCCATGTTTACAACTGCCGTGGCAACACCGGCTTTGAGGATTTGGCGACGCTTGTTATGTGTTGAGTTCATATGTTCTCCAGTGGACTAAATTTTTATCGCAGATTTCTTATCCACTGTATTTACATGTCCAAACGAAGTCAACATGCAATTTATGGTGTTTACCCAGAATATTTGGATAAATTTTTTTTTAAAAAAATGCTTGCATAAGATTTTTTAAGTTGCAATTTGTTTGATCAAATGCTGTCAGTTTTATGGAGTCAAGTATCTAAGTCAAAGAGAGAGTTTTCAGTATTTGAAATGCTTTGCACAGGGAGATTTTTTGCGCAGTTATTTATGATCTCAATGCAATCATTTCATTGTATGTTTTGATTGCATCATTCCTTAATGTGTCAAGGTGCGAGAGCATTCCTTTCATAGCTTCAGTTTCATTCATATCTAATATAGAGTTCATTATTTTTTCGTGTTCTTTGATTGAAATAACCATCAAGCCCGCGTGAAATGTAGTCTCTCTTCTGTAAGGTTCAAGTCGGTTTCTAAGGCTTAGTGTTTGATCAAATAAAAACTTATTTTGGCTTGCGGCGTAGATGATTTCATGAAATTGAGAGTTGGCAAGATAAAATTTATCAGGATTTGATTTCTCAAATGCTTTGTTGCAGGCTTCGTGCGCCTCAAGTAGTTTTTTCCTGTCATTTTCTGTATGTCGTCTGGCTGCTAATCCAGCGCACGCTGCTTCTAGGTAAGCCATGGTTTCGAACATTTCTATGAGCGCTTGCAAATCAAGTTTTACAACTTGCGATCCATGCCTTGGTATATTTTGAACCATCCCCAAAGATTCCAACTGTCTCAATGCCTCTCTGACGGGAGTACGGGAGGCTTTAAATTTTTTCGCTAAAGTTTGCTCGTCTAACTTCATACCAGGCTTGAGCTGTCCGGAGACAATCTGAGACTCTAAAAGACCCCTTAATTTTGAAGACAGGCAGTCTTTAGATACCTTGGTAATCCCTAGTTTGGTGCGATTTCTTTTAATAAGAGGATTCGAGGGGTGAGTAGTTGGCATGAAAATTTGGATAAAAAATGTTTGTCCGAGTTGCAACTGGTATACAAATAATGTATATTTGTATACAAATTATTTTATCTCAATGAAAGGGCGAACATGGGTAACTTTTTCAAAAGACGAGATGCGGTTAAAGCGGTTGCCGCTGGTGCAGCGGCATTAACTTTTCCCGCTATCAGCCAGGGCATGACCAAGGTTACCTTTACTACCTCTTGGTTGCCTGAGGGGCCTAATTTATTTGCCTATGTGGCCAGAGACATGGGTTTTTGGAAAAAATATGGACTTGATGTTTCTGTGGCTAGGGGCTCAGGCTCTGGCGCTGCTGCGCAAGCCGTTGGGGCCTCGACTTTCATGTTCGGGATGGGTGCAACACCAACCGTCATTGGACAGGTTGCAAGAGGATTGCCAATCTCATGTATTGGTCAGATTAATTACGATGCACTAATGGGAATTGGTTTGTTGGCGGATTCAAAAATTCTTAAGCCCAAAGATTTAGAGGGAAAGAAAATTGGAGCTAGTGTGAGTTCAGGCGAATATCCGTTTTTATCACTCTATGCGCAAAAAGCTGGCTTTGATTTCAGTAAGGTTGAAATAGTTCAACTCGACTCCAAAGTCAGAGACCGTTCGTTGGTTGAAAAATTGGTCGATGGTGTATCTGCTTTTGGCTCTAGCACGATCCCCTCGTTAGTCTCTAATGGTGCAAACATAAGATTTTTGCTTTTTAAACAAGCTGGCCTAGAGTTTTACGGCCAGTCTTTGACAACTCAAACCAGTCGTTTAAAAAGTGATCCTAATTTGGTTGAGGCTTTCGTGTCCGGTGCTATGGAGGCGATCAAATTCTCTATGCTGAATCCGGATGAAGCGTTAAATATATTTCTAAAGGCCAATGAGGATGTCGCTATGACTTCCTCTGCCAAGGAGTATGTCAGGATAGGTTTGGGCTTAACAAACCTTACTAATTTGGTGCCTGAGGTGACTCAAAAAGGCTTTGGGTACGCCGATCCGGCAAAAATTACAGCCCAATCTGAATTGATATTGAAATATGCAATTAGTGGTAACGCGAAAATGCCGGTCCTAGAAGATCTTGTAACCAATCATTACGTGGGTAAACTGAAATTATCTGATTCAGAACAAACGCAAGTTCATAAAAACGTAGAGCAGTTCAAAAAATATATTGCATAGTCCATGAGTTTAATAAAGATTGCGGGGACTGGTAAAACGTACTTATCTAAGTCCGGCTCAGTCCCCGCGTTGTCTGGGGTGAATCTCGATATACAAAGCGGTGAATTTATATCTTTGATCGGACCTAGTGGCTGCGGGAAAAGTACCTTGCTGATGCTATTAGCTGGATTAGAAAGCGCTACGCATGGAGAGATCTTATTTGAAGACAAAAAAATACTAGGTCCAGATAAGAAAAATGGAATTATTTTTCAAGATGCAACTCTATTACCCTGGAAGTCGGTCTTAGAAAATATTCTTTTTCCAATTGAAATATTGAAATTGGATAAAAAAGCTTATTACAAAAAAGCCCGCGAATTGATCTCTATCGTTAAGCTTGATAAGTTTATTGATAAAAAACCGCATGAATTATCTGGTGGCATGAGACAACGTGTGGCGATCTGTCGGTCTTTGATACACGATCCCCAAGTGCTTTTAATGGACGAGCCGTTCAGCGCACTTGATGCAATTACCAGAGATCAGATGAATATTGTTCTCTCAGAATTATTAGAAAAATTCAATAAAACCGTAGTATTTGTGACCCACAGTATCAAAGAAGCTATTTTTTTATCCGACAGAGTCGTGGTTTTAGGGGGGCGGCCGGCTCTAGTCACTCTCGATTTAAAGATTGATTTTCCTCGGCCTAGACGCTCTGAGATTGAGGATTTAGATTTATTTCGGGATTACTCCAAGACATTGCGTCAAACCATTTTGCAAGCCCATCAAGCGATGACAACTGAGGTGGGTAGTGTATGACCGGGGGTAACCATAAGCCCAGCTATCAGCTAAACGAGCAAGCTGGCGATATTTTTCAACCATCCTTTATGCTAAGCAAAGGGCGTTCAGTTTATCTTCCATTATTTGTAGCGGTGCTATTTTTGCTTTTATGGGAGGGGTTTGTACGTTTGAAAGGAATACCAGACATTATCTTACCGACCCCTTCAAAAGTATTTTTATTCTTGCTTGATAAACAAGAGATATTAATTAAACATGCGATTCCAACCACCTTAGAGTCTGCTGTTGGTTTTCTAATTGCTTGCGCATTCGGAATACTTTTAGCGGTTGTTTTGAATTATTCTATTTTGGCGCGTGAGGCACTGTATCCAAATTTAGTCTTTTTTCAATTAATCCCTAAAATTGCTCTGGCTCCTTTGTTTATTATTTGGTTAGGCATTGGATCAGAATCTCGTTTGGCTTTTTCTGTTTTTATTTGTATTTTTCCGATCATTATCTCTACCGTGGCCGGGCTCTCAAGTGCAGATCCCAACGCTATCAGACTGTGCAAGTCGTTAACTGCAAGTGAATGGCAAATATTCACTTCGATTC
>Ga0164296_1004920_pt1 | contig 11948 bp, 9 predicted proteins | sample GEODES057metaG_FD_113533 | JGI IMG/M metagenome (GOLD analysis project Ga0164296, IMG submission 113533) | Dystrophic lake water microbial communities from Trout Bog Lake, Wisconsin, USA - GEODES057 metaG | ecosystem: Environmental > Aquatic > Freshwater > Lake | place: USA: Trout Bog Lake...
CTCGCTCGTCACGGCCGTTCGACGCCGTATCCGTGCGCCGCGTCGGTTGGTTCAACTTCAGATCGGCGATTGGGAAATCTGTGTCTACCAGTAAGTACATGATCGCCCTGCATCCAGTCCGCGCGCCCGGCGCCGGGCCCGCTTTTCGCAAGCCGGTTCCCCGGAGGAACTTCGCGCCCGATTCGCGCGTCGCTGAACGGCCTCTCCCAGCGCACGACCGCCCTGGCGGCCCGGGCGCGGCGCACAGATGGTCACCGGCAAATCTTTGCGGATGTGCTTCTTTTCACCCACAACGTGCGTCTTCGGATGTGGCGTGAACGGGTTCCGGCCTTGTGAGGGCAACGCGTGCGCCTGTTCAAGCTCCGTATTCACTGCTGAGGCTTGGCCATATTATTGCTGTTGACCGCGGGTCCGCGGTTTGCTGCCTGCGGAATGATATTCAAGGGGAAAATTAGTTGTAGGGACGTGGCTGGTTTAAGGCTATGTCAGGTCGTCCAAGCAGCTCGGAGACCAGGATGCGCCGCTTAGCACTTGAATCCGCAGTGCTGCCTCTGCTGGCGTCGATGATTGCGTTTCCCGCTACGTGTTACGGCAAGCCGAAGGCGGTCCGGCTGCCCATGCTGGAGGTGCCCGACGACCTCGGGCCCATTCTCAAGAGGCCCAGTCTCGAGAGGCGCGCGCTACTGTTGCGCTCCCCGGTCGAACTGTCGGATGCAAATGACCGGCGGGTCCATGCCCGGGAGCGGCGCATATGGAGCCGCCTCAACGGATCCCTGTGCGTGGGCTGCGGTGACGCCCCGGCCCTGCGCAAGGTCAGCTACGTGGATCCGGTCGCCGTCCTGAACGCCAAGCCCACCAGCGTTGCCCGGCCGGCCTTGGCCAGCCACACGGCCGCTCCGGCGCGTACCGCCCGCGTCCACCTCGCCCACCGGCACCACCACAGGTCGCGCCTCTACACCTATTACAGCCGGCTGCGCTATGCCGTGCTGAAATGGCGCCGGCATCACCCCCGGCGCCGGGTCCACGCCATCCAGCACGTCCCGGCACCGCCCGCGTAGGGAGGGCCATCAGGCCGCCCGCAGGGCCTCGATCTCGGCGATCGTGGCCGCTGTGCGGTCCCGGAGCGTCCCGAGCATCGGGGCGACATCCGCCCCTGCCCGGCAGGCAACCTCGACCGCCCGGCAGGTCTCGGCCAGCGCCCCGAAGCCGACCATGCTGGCCGCCGACACCATCGCGTGGGCGTCGAGCATCAGCCGGTCGCGGTTCGTCTCCGGCGCGCCGGAGCCGAAGCGCTGGGTGAGTTCCTTCGCCAGCATGGCAAGCAGGTCGTTCATCCGTGGGCGGCCGATCATCTCGATCATCTCGTCGAGGACCGCGCGGTCGATCGTGCCGGTGGGGCGCGGCGGCGGCGCGGGGGTGCCGGTCCAGCGGTCGATCGCTGCGAGCAGGGCCTGGGCGCGGAACGGCTTGCCGACATGGTCGTCGAGGCCGGCCGCGCGGAGCTCGGCCACCTGCTCCGGCAGGACGTTCGCGGTCATCGCCAGGATCGGCAAGCGGCCCCTCGGGTCACCCAGCGCGCGGATCCGCCGGGTCGCCGCGATCCCGTCCATCACGGGCATCTGCACGTCCATCAGGACGAGGTCGTAGGCCCGGGTCTGGACAGCCGCCACGGCGGCCACCCCGTCGCCGACCACGTCCACCGCATGGCCGGCCCGTTCCAGGATCGTCCGGGCGAGATCCTGATTCAGCGGCACGTCCTCGGCAAGGAGCAGGCGCTTGCCGGTCGCCCGGACCGTCGCGGCGGCGGGGATCGCGACGGCCGTTTCCGGCGCAGCCTCGGGCAAGGCGGCCTCGAACCAGAAGATCGAGCCGCACCCCACCGCGCTCGCGACGCCGATCGTTCCGCCCATCAGCTCGACCAGGGACTTCGAGATGGCGAGCCCCAGGCCCGTCCCGCCGTATTCACGGCTGATGGAACCGTCGACCTGCGAGAACCGCCGGAACAGCCGGTCGCATTTGTCCGCCGGGATGCCGATCCCGGTATCGTGGATCTCGAAGCGCAGGGCTTGCGCTCGCCCCCTGCCGGGAAGGGGCAGGACCGTCAGGCCGATGCGTCCGGCCGGCGTGAACTTCACCGCATTGTTGAGCAGGTTGAGGAGCACTTGGCGCAGCCGATCCTCGTCGCCCTCGATCCAGGCCGGCAAATCCGGCCCGTGGGTGACGGCCAGCGCGAGGCCCTTGCGCTCGGCCGAGGGACGCACGATCGAAACCGCGTTGTCGATCAGCGCCTCCAGGGCGAAGGTCCGGGGGACGATCTCGATCTGCCCGGCCTCGACCTTCGAGAAGTCGAGGACGTCGTTGACGACAGTCAGGAGCGCCGCCCCGGCGGTGCGGATGCGGTCGGCGTGCCGGCGCGCGGCCGGGCCGAGATCCGGCTCGTCGAGGAGCAGGTCCGCGTAGCCGATCACCCCGTTGAGGGGCGTGCGGATCTCGTGGCTCATGGCGGCCAGGAACTCGCTCTTGGCCGCGCTCGCCCGCTCGGCCTCCAGCCGCGCCGCGTCCGCCGCCGCCTTGGCAGCGAGGAGATCCGCCTCGGCGGCCTTGCGGGCGGTGACGTCGATGTTGAGACCGATCATCCGACGCGAATCCGTGCCGGGGGCGGCCCGCCCGACGCCGTTGATCCAGCGCACGCCCGCCTCCGGGGTAGGCACGCGGAACTCGATCGAGAAAGTCTCCCCCGTGTTGGCCGCCGCCGCGGCGATCGCGAGGGCGCGCTCGCCGTCCTGGCGGTCGATCAGGGTCAGCCAGGTCTGCGCGTCGAGCCCGTATTCCCGGTCGGTCTCGATCCCATGCAGGCGCGCGCTCTCCGCCGACCACGTGATCCGGCCGCTGTCGAGGTCCAGGTCCCATGTGCCCGCGCTGGCAGCCTCCTGGGCGAGGCGGAGCAGGCCGCTCGCCTCCTCGACGGCACACCGGGCCGCCACGATCTCGTCGATGTCGAGGGCGGTGCCGAGCATCCCGACCATCGTGTCGCCCTGCCAGATCGGCAGGACCACGACCTTGTGCCAGCGATAGGCGCCGTCCTGCCGCCGCAGCCGCCCCTCGACCTCGTAGCCGGTCCGCTGCGCGCGCGCCGTGCGCCACAGCTGCTCCATCCGCTCCGCATCCTCCGGGTGGTTGTGGGCGAGGCGCGCGGCCCGCGACGGGCCGATCGGACCGTAATAGTCCTCGAAGCGCCGGTTGACGTAGGTCGCCTCCCCGGACTCCGCGGCGGCGATCCAGACAAGCTGCGGCAGCGCGTCCGCCAGTGCCCGGTAGCGCGCCTCGCTCAGGCGAAGCGCCTCCTCGGCGGCCTTGCGGGCGCTCACGTCGCGCAGGGCGGCGACGTAGCCGTCCGCCGCGGCCGTCCGGTCATGGGTCAGGCTGAAGGAGATCTCCAGCCAGACCCAGTGGCCATCCCGGTGGCGGTAGCGCTGGCAGGTCAGGGCCTGCGCGGTGCGGCCGCTGGTCAGGCCCTCGAGGACGGCGCGATAGGCCGCCACGTCGTCGGGATGGACGAAGTCGAGGGGCTGCGTCCCGACGAGCTCCTCCGGATCGTAGCCGAGGATCGCGCGCACGGCGGGCGAGACGTAGCGGCGGCAGGTGCTCAGGTCGGACCAGATGATGATGTCGGTGGCGTTCTCGGTGAGCAGCCGGTAGCGACGCTCGCTCTCCTCCACCGCCCGCTCGGCGTTCCGGTTCTGCGTCACGTCGCTGAAGGTCAGGACCGCGCCGCCATCGGCGAGGGCTGAGCGGCGGACCTCCAGGATGATCCCGCTGGGCAGGCGCCAGTCGAACAGCGGCGGGAGCGCCCGCAGGTCGCGGCCGACGCTTCCCAACCGCAGATCGGATTCCGCCGCCGCGAAGTCGCCCCGGGCGCGCTGGTAGGCGTGGATGTCGGGGAAGGCGACGCCCACGCGCAGCACGTCGCCCGGCAGATCGAGCAGCTCCGCGGCGCTACGGTTGAACACGCGGACCCGCTGGACGGCGTCGAGCACGACGAGCCCCTGGTCCATACTGTCCAGCGTCCCGTGCAGGAGCCGGTCGGTCTCGTGGGCGCGCCGCTCGGACCGGACGAGGTCGGTGACGTCGAGGAGCATGCCGTGCAGGGCGACGAGGCCGCCGTCGGGTCCGAATTCCGGCACGCCCTGGATGATCGCGTCGAGGCCGGTGCCGTCCGGCCGCACGATGCGCGCCCGCGCCTGATAGGGATCCGCCGGCCGGTCTCCGGACAGGATCCCCTCCACCCGCGCGGTCACGCCGGGGCGGTCGTCCGGATGATAGCAGGCGAAATGGTCCTCGAACGCGAGATCGCGTGCGTCCGGCGTCCCGAGGAGGCGTGCGAGGCCGATCGACCGGGTGACGCGGCGGGTCGATGGATCGAGGCGCCACTGGCCGAAGCCGGCGGCGCCGGCCCAGCTTTCCGGATCGCGTCCAGAGGCGGGCACGATCGGGCTCGGCGGCGCAGCCGGGGGAGGCGCGTCTGTCTGCATCGGCGCGGGCGAATCCGTTCGACCGGCGCGAACCGCGCCCCCAAAGCACCGGCGGTGCTGTTGGGGCGCAGCTTTCTCATCCGATGGTTGCGGATTCCTTGCCACCCACCTGCGGCATGGGCGCCGCGCGTGACGACCGCCCGGCCCTCCTCCGTGCTACTGGCGGGCCGTACACCGTTTCGTGCCGCTTGCCTCCACCTTGCGGGTCGCGAAGCTGAACACCGACCGCTCCTCAAGGGCGGCCGAGCCGGTGGTCTTCATGAAGCCGGCATAGCCCTGGCAATTCTTGGGTGTCGGCTTGTCCTTAAGCTGCCGCCAGAAGGTGAGCTCCTTGTCGTCGAACCGGAACTCCTCGCTCTGGCAGCCGGAACTCGGGCTGCAGCCCTCCTGCACCGAATAGCCGATGTCGAGGATCTTGCGGCCGGCCGGGACCTCGACGATCACGAGGTTCCGGTCCGGACTGGTCCCCTCGTCGAGGAGCAGGAGGCTGCCGACGAGGGCGATGGTGCTGTAGGCGCTCCAGCCCTTCGCGTCATTCGGATCGTCCGCACCCAGGACGTGGTCGCTCGGCCGCGGCTCGACGGTGCAATCGGCCTTGAGATCGGCGGTGGTCCTGCGCAGCCAGTACCGGCTGCCGACGGACTCGGTCTTCTCGGTCGCCAGCACCGTCGCGGCGGCATTGCGGTAGCAGTGCCACGCCACCGTGGTGTCGGAGGCCGGCTCCGCCCGGGCGGGGCCGCGGCCCGCGATCAGGCCGAGCCCGATGACGATCGCGAGAGGGGCGGCGCGCAGCCGCGACGGGGGGTGGAACGGCATCGTCGCCTCTTTGGATCGGGTCTCTGCGCTGTCGCGCGCCGCGGTTCGGCGGGCGGGATCCTCCGGTCCGCCGGGATCAGAGGCCGGCGACCCGCGGGGGGCACCGACCGGTGCAGCTTCAATCCTTGCGGATCAGGACGGGCTGGGCGCCGGCTTCGCCGAGGCCGAAATCGGCCAGCCTGTAGGACACCTGCACGAAGCCGCCGTAACGGTTGGTCTCGAACCTGATCGGACTGGGCGGCGAAAACGGGAACGTCGTCTGTGCCTTGTCGGCCTGCATCCGCCAGTAGCGACCGCCGACGCCGACGCTGACCGACGGCGTCAGGTCGTAGGAGACGATGCCCTCCAGAAAGTAGCCGTCGCCCCGCCCCCCTTCGGGCCCCGGGTTGATGTCCGGCCGGAGCCAGTGGCGATCGACGCCGTCCACGGCCACGACTGGCAGATAGGCACCCTCCAGGCTCAGCCGGACCCGGTCGAACCGCGCCTCGCCGATCACGCCGACGCGCAGGGCGTTCCACTGCATGTTCTCGCCGAGGCTCTTGAGGTTGGCCGGGTATGAGGGGACGCAGCCCGGGCTCTCGGCGACCTGCCGGCAGCCATACCCGTTATACAGCTCGGAGAACGCCTGGTAGCCGAAGAAGCCTCCGAGCTTGAAACCGTCCCGGCGCAGCAGATCGTAGCCGAAATCGACTGCGCCATAGCTGATATCGCCGTCCTTGATCGTCGAGAGCGTCCTGGAATACGGGTTGAGAGCGGGCGGGAAATCCTCGTCCGAGAGGCGTCCATCCGTGACGCCGCCCGTCCCAAGGAAACCCTTGACGAACAGGCCCGTGGGGTTGTGCTCGAGCCGGGCGAAGCTCTCGCCGGCATGGGCCTGCGAGCCGCCATAGATCAGGCGCGAATTCACCTGCGTCGGTCTGTAGTTGTCGTTCAGCGTCTCACGGGGGCTGCCGGAGCTGAAGAAATAGCGCAGCCCGCCCTCGAACGCCCAGGTGGCGGGCCCGGCCGGTCCCGCCGGCGGCAGGTCGGGCAGCCCGGCTCCGAACCGGTAATTGAGACCCGCCCGGGCCAGGAAGCCATCCGTCGTCACGCGGGTGCCAGCGCGATAGCCGGGCAGGTCTCCGGCCGTCTGCCCGGGCACGACCGCCCGGGCGCCGAGATCGTAGTACAGACCCTCGACCTTCGCGGAGAGGTGCTCGCTCAAGGCATGCTCGATGCCGGCGCCGACCACGTAGCCGAGGCGCACCGCACCGCCGCGACCGTCGAACGAGGCCACGGGCGGCAGCTGCAAGCCTTCGCGCAGGATCAGGGACAGGTTGTTGTCGATCCGGACGTTGCCGACGGCCAAGCCGGCGGTCGCGTAGACGAAGGTCCGGTCGAGGGCGAAGCCGAGCTTGCCGCGGAATGTCGCGAGGTCGTCCAGCCGCTGACCGAAATTGGCGACGCTGTCCGGAAGGGTCGAGCCGTTGACGGTCGCGAAATCACCCTGCTGGCGGCCGTAGCCCCACAGCCGGGTGAATTGGTAATCCGCGGCGGCACCGGACACGAGGCCGAACGGCGCCTGCCAGTTGTAGCCGATCTCGCCGCCCCCGATGAAGCTGCCATCCGAGGCTCTCCGCGACGGGAGGATCGGGCAGTCGCCGCCGGCTCGACCGGCCTCGTCCGCGCAGATGAAGCGCGTGGCGCTGCCAAGCGCACCGTATCCGGCGAACAGGCCGGCATAGGCGCCCGACCACGTGAATTGCGGCGGCAGGACGAGATCCGGCTTGGAAATACGCGGGAGATCCGCGGCCAGCGCAGTCTGTGACAGGAGAGCAAGAAGAAGCCCCGAGCCGATGATCCGATGCATTGTAGAATCCCCGATCGTGTGCGGTCTCTATCCCGCGACGATACTTTTTTCTGTGTTTTCGAAGCTAATCCAGGACTGAAATTTTCTGAACATAGGTCAGAGTTCCGAACGAGTCGGATAAGTTATGATCTACGATAGAAAAATTCGGTTGGAAAGCAACCAATAAATCCTAAAATTATGCAATATTTACGCGATAAAATGGCGCTTAGCTCATGTATAGAAATATGAAATCTCGTAAAAACACGGAATATATTTATAGAAACGAAATTGCTTATGGGGTATTCGGACGATGTCGGGTTGCCGCACGCCGGGGCGGGATGCTGGGTTCGTCATTCCTGCCGACCAGTGATGCAAGCCAGCATCACTGGTGCCCGGATGCAGGGACGCCGCTCCGGATCGGACCTTGGAACCATCCTGTCGGCCCGCGGCTTCCTGTGCCGGGCCGCGGGACGAGTCTGCTCCCGCTGCGGCCTTGTGGAGAATGTCCGTCCCTCAGGGGCGGCGAGAGAGGAAACTGCCCGTGCGTCGTTCGATCATCACTGCCGCCCTGTTCGCCGTTCTGGGCGGCGCCGTCGTGGTGCCGGCCTCGGCCGCACCGATTGGCCCCGGGTCCGCCGCAGCGCCCGCCGACATGGTCACCACCGTTCAGATGGACCGGATGGAGCGCCACATGATGCGCCGCCGCATGGAGCGCCGGATGATGCGCCACCGGATGGAGCGTCACATGATGCGTCGCGAGATGCGTCACCGCATGATGCACCGGATGTAAGACCGATCTGCCGCGGCCCGGCCCAGGCCGGTTCCGCGGCGGCTTCGGCGGGTTCGCGTGCCCTTCCCCGCGTTGGGCCCGGACCGGCCAGGGCTGGCACGGCCAAGGGGATCGAACCATTCCCGGCGCAATGCGTTTCAGCCCACCGATAGGAGAATTGGAACAATGAAGGCGCTTCTGACGGCGGCCGCGGTGAGCATCGGACTTCTGGGCGTTGTCGGCCCGGTCACGGCGCAGCCCCGGCCCTACGACGACGATTACGGCTACCGTGACCGCGGCTACCGGGATCGCGGTGGTTACGAGGATCGGGATCGGGATCGCGGCTACCGGGATCGGGACGATTATCGCGGGCGCGCCACCTACGGGTTCGACGAGCGCGAATATCTCCGCTGCAACCCGGATGTCCGCCGCGCCATCGCCAACGGTCAGATGGAGTCCGGCGCTGCGCATTGGCGTGTGTTCGGGCGCAAGGAAGGCCGGCGGCTCAGCTGCTGATCGAACCCCGAGATATGCCGCTCCCCCATGGACGTGGCATATCTTGACTGTGCGTGGCCGCTTCGGGCCTCAGGCGCCGTATCGCGCTGCGCCACGGAGCCTCCATGTTCGACTTCAGCCAGCTCCGCTGCTTCGTGGCGGTCGCGGAGGAGCTGCATTTCGGGCGCGCGGCCGCCCGGCTGAACATGACGCAGCCGCCCCTGTCGCGGCAGATCCAGGTGCTTGAACGCATCCTCGACGTGCAGCTCCTAGAGCGCACCAGCCGCTCCGTCCGACTGACGGCCGCCGGGCGCAGCTTCCTCCCAGAGGCCCAGCGGATCCTGCGGCTGGCCGAGACCGCGACCCACCTTACCCGGCAGGTTGCGGCGGGACGGGCTGGTGTGCTCAAGCTCGGCTTCACGGCGGCCTCGGCCTACGATTTCCTGCCGCGCCTCGTCACCGCGCTCCGGCAGAGGTTGCCGGAGGTCACGCTCGCTCTGCGCGAGATGGTCAGCAAGGATCAGCTCGAGGAGCTGCTGGCCGGCCGCATCGATGCCGCCCTGGTGCGTCCGCCCGTGACCCATCCGGACCTGACGGCCGTCCGCGCGCTCGCCGAACCCCTCGTGGTCGCGCTGCCGGCGGGCCACCCTCTGGCCGTGCGCGATGCTCTTGCCCCCGGCGAGATCGGCGGCGAACCGCTTGTCGCCTATGCGCCGAACGAGGCGCGCTACTTTCACGATCTCATCCTCGGTCTGCTGACGGAGGCGGGGATCCAACCGCGGATCGTCCAGCAGCTGACCCAGATCCACGCCATCCTGGCCCTGGTCCGGGCGGCCGTCGGGATCGCTCTGGTCCCTGCGGCGGCCGAGAGCCTGCATGTCGAGGGCGTGGTGTTCCGTCCGCTCGCCCTGCCCGCGCCGCGGCCGGTGGAACTGGTTCTGGCTTGGCGCCGCGACGGCGACGATCCCCTGATCGCGCGTCTCGTGGCGATCCTGTCGGCCCTCTCTCCCGCTTGATCCCAGGAGGATCGATGCAGCGCCTGCATCGATCGATCCAGCCTTTGGCTTTGACCTTGTGGTCAAAGGCTGCGCGTGATGGCGTGGACGGCGCGCAGACGCCCGGAGCTGCAGGGAAGGACTCGCAATGGACAGCCTTACCAACCGCTTCAAGGCTGCCCTCGCCGAGGGCCGCCAGCAGATCGGCCTGTGGTGCAGCCTCGCGAGTCCGATCTCGACCGAGATCGTCGCCGGGGCCGGGTTCGACTGGCTGCTCCTCGACATGGAGCACTCGGCCAACGACCTGCGGGACATTTACTTTCAGCTTCAGGCGATGATGGAGAACGCCACCAATCCGGTGGTGCGGGTGCCGAGCGACGATCCGATTACCATCAAGCGCATCCTGGATGCCGGCGCGCAGTCGCTGATGATCCCCAATATCGACGATGCCGCGCAGGCCGAGCGTGTGGTCGCGGCGACCCGCTACGCCCCCCGGGGCATCCGCGGCTTCTCGCAGGCGCCCCGCGCCGCCCGGTTCGGCCGCATCCCGGACTACCACACGCGCTGCGAGTCCGAGATCTACGTGATCGTGCAGGTCGAGTCCCGCCGCGCGCTGGACAATCTGGACGCGATCGCCGCCGTCGAGGGCGTGGACGGCGTGTTCATCGGGCCCGGCGATCTCTCCACCAGCCTTGGCCATCTCGGCCAGCAGGGCCATCCCGAGGTGGTCCGCACCATCGAGGAGGCGGTGGGCCGGATCGTGAAGGCCGGCAAGCACGCCGGCATCCTCACGCCGAGCGAGGAACTGGCCAAGCGCTACATCGCGGCCGGCACCCGGTTCACCGCCGTGGGCTCGGATCTGGGCCTGCTTGCCCGCAACGCCGAGGCGCTGGCCGGGCGTTTTCGCTCCGCAAGCTGAGGAGACGTCCATGCAGGCTGAGATCGACGCTCCGACTCGTCCGCAAGCCGCTGGCGACGTGCCGCGCACGATCCGCCTGAGCGAGACCGACAACGTCGCCATCGTGGTCAACGCCTTTGGGCTGCCGGCCGGCACAGTGTTCCCGGACGGGCTGGAACTCGTCGAGTTCGTGCCGCAGGGCCACAAGGTGGCACTCAGCGACATCCCGGAGGGCGGGGAGGTGCGCCGCTACGGCGAGGTGGTGGGCATCGCCACGCAGGCGATTCCCCGGGGCGCCTGGGTCGAGGAATCCCGCGTCGCGACGCCGGTCGCCCCCGCCCTCGACGCCCTGGAGCACGCCACCCGGGTGCCGGCCCCCCTGCCCCCGCTCGAGGGCTACACCTTCGCGGGCTACCGCAACCCGGACGGGTCGGTCGGCACCAAGAACATCCTGGCGATCTCGATCAGCGTGCAATGCGTCGCCGGCACCCTCGACGTGGCGATCCGCCGGATCAAGCAGGAGCTGCTGCCGCGCTATCCCAACGTCGACGACGTGGTCGGCCTGACCCACGCCTATGGCTGCGGCGTCGCCATCAACGCCCCCGAGGCGGTGGTGCCGATCCGGACCCTCCAGAGCCTCGCGCAGAACCCGAATTTCGGCGGCGAAGTGATGGTGGTTGGCCTCGGCTGCGAGAAGCTCGTGTCGGAGCGCCTGCTGCCGGATGCGGGCGCCGCCGGCGACGGGGTGGTGCGCCTGCAGGACGAGCGCCACCGGGGCTTCTCGGCGATGATCGACAGCATCCTGGCGATGGCCGAGGCCCGCCTGGAGGTGCTGAACCGGCGCACCCGCGAGATCTGCCCGGCCTCCGATCTCGTGGTCGGCCTGCAATGCGGCGGCAGCGACGCCTTCTCGGGGGTGACCGCCAACCCGGCGCTGGGCTTCGCGGCCGATCTTCTGGTCCGCTGCGGCGCCACGGTACTATTCTCGGAAGTGACGGAGGTGCGCGACGCGATCCATCTCCTCACCCCGCGCGCCAGGACCCCGGAGGTCGCCGAGGCGCTGATCCGCGAGATGGCGTGGTACGATGCCTATCTCGCCAAGGGCGAGGCCGACCGCCGGGCGAACCCCTCGCCGGGCAACAAGAAGGGCGGCCTCAACAACATCGTCGAGAAGGCTTTGGGCTCGGTCGCCAAGTCCGGCACCAGCGCCATTTCCGGCGTGCTGGCCCCCGGTGAACGCGTGCGCGAGAAGGGCCTGATCTTCGCCGCGACCCCGGCGAGCGATTTCGTCTGCGGTACACTGCAGCTCGCCTCCGGCATCACCCTGCAGGTGTTCTCCACCGGCCGCGGCACGCCCTACGGTCTGGCCCAGGCGCCGGTGATCAAGGTCGCGACCCGCACGGAACTCGCCGAGCGCTGGTCCGACCTGATCGACCTCGATGCCGGCCGGATCGCCACCGGCGCGGCGACGATCGAGGAGGTCGGCTGGGAACTGTTCCACCTGATCCTCGATGTGGCGAGCGGGCGCAAGCGGCCCTGGTCGGACCAGTGGGGGCTGTTCAACGACCTGACCCTCTTCAACCCCGCGCCGATCACCTGAGACGGGCCGGTCGGA
>Ga0164296_1004922_pt1 | contig 11942 bp, 7 predicted proteins | sample GEODES057metaG_FD_113533 | JGI IMG/M metagenome (GOLD analysis project Ga0164296, IMG submission 113533) | Dystrophic lake water microbial communities from Trout Bog Lake, Wisconsin, USA - GEODES057 metaG | ecosystem: Environmental > Aquatic > Freshwater > Lake | place: USA: Trout Bog Lake...
AACGCCATGAATTCTATGAGAATAATTATTTATTGATATTATATTTATGAATTTTGATTGAACATAATTTATTATTTTATTTTTGTGATTCTATGAAAATTATAATATTATATTATTTTTTGTAAATTATTATAAGAATATATATGAGACTAAATTATAATTAAAAAAAATGAAATTTAATTATTTAAAATATACATTGTAAATATAATAAATATGAGTTCTGCAGAATTGGATATTAATATTAAATTGAAATCATTTGAACCATATAATGGTATAAAAAGAGGAAAATTACATTTAGAATTATCGGGGAAAGATTGTAATTTGGAATTTGTAAATGCATTGGGGAAAATAGCAATGAAAAGAATACCAAATTATGCGTATGCGAAAGAACTAATACAAATACAAAAAATCAATCCAGAAACAGGATTTCATGATTCAGTGCCATTTAATTATGATATGATAAGAAATAGAATTAAAAATACCCCGGTGGCAGGAGTTGATCCAGGTATCGCATATTTACATGAAAGATATTGGCAGAATGTTTTATATTTAGATGCAAAAAGAGAAAAACACGAAGTTGAAAAAAGCATTGAAGCAAATATTAACATTGAAAATACAACAGATGATATAATACATATAACAACAAATGATATGAAAATATATGTAAATAATGAATTACAACAAATATACAATACAGAATATCCATTTTTGATAATAAGTTTAAAACCACAAGAAGCATTTAAATGCAGTATGAAAGCAGTTTTAGGAGTTGGATTAAATGATCCATGTTGGAATTCAGCAGGTAATTATTGGTATGACCAAACAAATGATAATAAAATAGATTTCTTTGTTGAAGGTAATTTATGTTTTGACGAATATAAATTAATAAGTAGAGCAATTGAATATTATAAATTAAGAACAAAATTATTAAAAGATGAAATAAATAGACAATATTTATTAGAAAAAACAAAAAAAGAACATTTTGAAGTAAAAATTATAAATGAGGACCATACATTTGGACAAATAATTAATTATGAATTACAGCATCACAAAAATATAAAAATATCAAGTTTAAAAAAACCAAGTTTATTAGTTAGAGAAATTATTTTAGAAATAATAGTTTCACCAGATAATAAAAATTCAATGATAAATTATATAATGGAATCTTTTGATAATTTATTAAAAAAAATAGATGTTTTTGAAAATAAATATAATAAATTATTGAATAAAAAAAATTGAATTTTTAAAGTTTAAATAATTAATTTATTAATATATAAATATGTCAGTTAATACTAATACTAATAACGCAAGTTATGGAATTCATTGTGTTTCAAATATTGAACGAGACAATTTAAATTTTGATGAATTCTCACAACAAAAACAAAATGTTATTCATGAATTAAAAGAATTATCTAAATATATTAATAAAGAACAACAAGAACAACAAGAACAACAAGAACAAGAAGAACAAGAAGAACAAGAAGAACAAGAAGAACAAGAAGAACAAGAAGAACAAGAAGAACAAGAAGAACAAGAAGAATATGAAGAAATATACGAGGATAATGATAAAGAATATTATAATCACGACAATAATAATATAATACTTACATCACTTGTAATTAGTATGATTATATTAGAAACAATAAATATAGGATTTAATTTATATAATTACTTTAATAAATAAGATTGAATATTAGTATCAGAACAATTTTTTATATCATAATACATTATTTTTGAACGGTCAATAAATAATGAACATAATAAATTAATATCAATTTCTTTTAATTTTTTATAAACGATAGATACATTTAAAGATAATTTATCATTATCAAAAAAAGAATTAACATCATATTTGTCATTAAAAGATATATATTCTTTATGTAAAATATATAGTATCTTTTTATAAGACGGAGGAGTAGAAAAATAAAGATTACTATTTTTTTTATTTCGCGTAAGATGATAAATGTCTAATATTTCTTTACTAATCGTATTAAAAGCGGCATTAATTCTATCAATAAGATCATCATTAATTATAAAATTATTTAACATATTTAGAAAAATATTAAGTTTATTATTTTGATAAAGATATAAATGAGCTATAGGGGGAGAAAATTTATTGGGTAAATAATCAAGTAAATTATTAAGAAGTGAGGTATTGAAAGAAATATAAATTTCATTGGGTAATTTTACAACAAAACCCAAATAATATAATTTTTTAAGTAATTTATTTTTATTGTCAAGCTCAATTATTTTATAATATAATTCATCAAAACAGGAAACATGATAATAAATAATATTTGTAAATTCATCAGTAATATTATTATTTTCATGAATTGTATATTTATAAGTTTTTTTTAATAATATTAATTCTTCATTATTATTATTTTGTGCTAATATAATTTTGCGTAATCGTGTATCATTTAACATTAAATGATAACATAAATTATTATCTAACGTTAATATTGTATTTTTTAAAGATGAAAATAATATGGGATGTATATTTTTATCTAATAAATAAATTTGATAATTCATACTAAAATACCAAATATTATTACACGAGAATAAAACAATATATGAACCACTATATTTACACATTATTGATAATCCATAATTGTTATTTATAATATTTTCTACATATTTATTTGTATTTTTAATTATTTTTGGAACAACAAATAATAATTTATAAATATTGTTATTATTTTCATAAACAAAATATTTTATTTTATTGTAAATATTATTAAGATAATCAGAACAAATTATAACATTTGGATTAATATTTTGGGTAGTTATAATTAGAAAATTATTAGAATTATATATACTAAATAATTTATATTTAGCAATTAGATTACTCAAAGTAGTATTCGTTAAAATATCCATAAATAGAATAAATAAAATGATTATAATAATAATATCACAACTGAAATATATATAATTTTAATCTATTACAATAATAGAAGAATATTATAATGTCAGTAAATAAGATTGATGATTTAATAGAAAATGTAATAAATGATTTTTATATTAACATTATTAAAAAAGATATAGACTTAAAAAAAATCTATAATGAAACTAATTTTATAAAATCACAAAATATTATAAATGATATTCTTGAAAATTATTTTAAAACTATTCCAGATGATGTTTATAAACAAATTGTAAAAAAAGATGATAGTATTATATATATTCATGAAATTGTAAAAAAATATATTACTATTTATTTATTGCTCACAATTGGTATGAATTATAAAGGTAATGACGATACATATATAAATAATATTATTGAAATTATGAGAAATCAAAAAGATTACAGTTTTAAAGTAGATAATTTATTTAATTCGGAGGGTTCATCATTAATAATTAAATTATATTATATGGGAAAAAATATCTTAAAATTATATGATGATACATCAAAAAGTAAAAAAGAAATAAATAAAAGTGATAATTATGGAGATGAAACATTAAAATTATTAGATACATTTGATAAAGAGACAATTGATAATTTTTTTAGTTTTAAGAAATTAGACAAAGATATAAATCAATTATACAATAATATTATTTTCTTTTTAATTGTTTTGTCAGAATATAAAACAAAAGATAAAAAAAAATTATATAATATAGTCGAACAAACTGAAATTAGTAAAGGAGAATATATATTTATTGACATTGTAGAACCAGTTAGCGAAGTTATTAATTTTACAAATATTGAGAATATTTTAAATAAAAATGAATTGCAAAAGGGTTTAGCATATGATATTTGGGAATATTTATCAAATATTCAAAATTCACAAATGGAACAAAATTTTAAAATGACACTTGATGATAAAATTAATATATTATTTAATTCTGGATTAGTAATGCCCATTATTGATGATTTTATGTTATACAATAAAAATGCAGAATTATATGAAAATAAAACAGATGATATTAAGAAAAAAGATGACACAAAAATGAAATATATTTTAAATAAAATAGAATTAACAAGTGAATTATACAATCACAAGCACGATGAAAAAACAAAAGAAAAAATTATGAAAAATTTTTCATCACAATTATTATTTAGAAAAGCAATTATAAGAAATAATTTTGAAGAATATAAAATTATTAATAAATTATTAAATCAAGGAAAAAGAAACACTGAAAATGAATATTTATTAAATGATATTATTAATTATAGAAAATATATTTTTATAAATTTCAAAGATATTGAAAAAATAGGATTTTCAAATAATTTTTCAAAAACTGTCACATCCGTTCGTGCAGTTAATTTTGATACTAAAGAATTTAAACAAAATAATTCAAATAATTTATTGCAAATTCGCGTTGGTTCAAAAGATACATCATGCAATATTATAGGATTATTTTTACCATCTAAAGCGGTTCAATGTATTAGATTAATTGAAACAATCAATGTTAAAGAAATGGATAAAACAAAACACAATGGATATCTTAATTTTGTTTCATGTTTAAAGCAAAATATATTTCAAAATAAAATAAATAAAAAATCTATTTATTGGATATTTGATGAAAATGATAATAATCCTAATAATATTAATAATAATAATAATAATAATAATAATACTAATAATACAGCTTTAACAAATGAGAATGTAAAATTAATAATTGCAGAAATTTATGACATATTAGTTAAAGAAATATATTATGAAATTATTAATGATATTGAATCATATAATAAAACAAAAAAAATACAAATTGATGAAATTTATAATTTATTAAAAATAATTGAAACTAAATTAAATATTCCAATTGATGATAATATTCGCAAAGATATTGAGACATATTTATTTACAAAATTTATTCAACCTTTTGATAAAAAAGTAGATAGAGATAACGAACATATGATAGAAAGTAATATAATAAGAGGCATAGAAGGAGATATAATTAAATTGCCACAATATAATGAAATGAAAGATGAAAAAATAAATAAAGCAGTAATTGATTTATCATTTGTTGATACATCTGGAAAAGTAATAATTAAAGAATTAATAAATGGAGTATGTCAGCATAATATTACATGGGAGAATATAAAACAACAAAGAAGTAATTATTCATTATATTTATCACAATTATATGCTTTTATACAACAATATGTTATTTTAGATACAAATGATGATTATATATGTAAAAGTTGCGGACATTACATGGATATTAATAGATATGTAAATGAGGGCTATTACGATCCATTAAAAGGTTATATAACATATTCAATGCCGATGGATGTATTATTAGAAGATATCCCTGAATATTCAAATTTACAATTTACATTAAAAATAATGGATAAAAATGTAGAAAAAATAGCATCTGCAGTTGGAATATCATATTATACTGGAAATAATGTTCAAATTAAATGGAGAAGAAAAGATATTATTAAAAATTCAATAGATATGATTAATGAAAATTATAAATATTTTACAAAAATGTGGAAAGATTATAATGATAATAAAACTCGTCTTTATGGGGTTTCATATAATACATCAAGTTTATTTATTTTCACAATAGATGATAACATTTATAAAACATCATCAAAAGATAAAGACCAAGAAAAATATAAAATTCTTAAAAAGAATAATATTATTGCGTATATTTTAATTTTCTTAATGTTTGAATTAAATAATTCACAAATTATGAATTTTACAATTGATAAAGTAAAATTATGTGATATTAAAATATTTGATACAGTATATGAAAAACTTTTTTACGGTTTGAGAATAAAAAAAAATAATACAAATGAAACACTTGATATTACTCAATACAAAATATTATGCTACATGTTATATATAATTTCATGTAAAATAATAAAATATAGATTGTGGCAGATTGATGCTGAGCTTATAGAAAAAAATAAAAATATACAAAAATTATTACCATTAATACAAAAATATATTATACATACATGCGTTGATATAATAAATGCAACTTTAATTAATTCATATCAGCCCGGGTGCTCATATAAATATGAAATATTTAGAGTTAAATTTTACGAGAAAATGGAGAAATTATTCAAAGATAATGAATTATATAATATTTTATTAAATAATAATACACGTTATACAAATATTAGCAAAAAATTAAGCATAAAAGAAAATAAAATATTACCAAAAATATATACACCAACTGAAAGAAAAAAAATAATTCCGCCAAAAATAATTCCAAATATTTATACACTTTCAATGAGAAAATTAATGGGTGTATCAAATTTCAGTAATTGTTCAAATGGTGATTTTCATAATTGGACTTTCATAAATAATACAGAAGGTTTTAAATGTAAATTATGTGATATTTTTATGAAAGATATTGAGAATAATATAAATGAAAACAAACAAATTATTTCTAAATATATGTTAGTAAATTATGCTAAACTTATATGTATTAATGATGGTAAGTTACATGAATATCAAGAAAATTCAAAAAAAGAAATGCAATGTAATAAATGTGATAATAAAATAACTCATGTATATAATGAAAATGAAATTAAAATAATTGAAAAATATATTACTGACAATCAAAAAATAAATAATATTCAAAATGAGAATATTATTAATTATAATAAACAATATCAACAAAAAGAAGAAGATAATATTAAAACTATAAATAATATTGTTAATAATACTGAAAATAATATTAATAATGATGGCAATAATATTGATAAAAAAATTAATGAATTAATTAAATTAATTCAAAGTTTTATAAGTAATGATATTAAAACATTAGACGGAAACACAAAATTATTTGAAAATGTATATATTATAGATCATAGTCACATTGGAAAAACACTTGAAACGCCAATTATAATTAATAGCAATGAAAACATAAAATATAAAAAATCACATCCTTTTTTTAATACAGATGTTTTATATTATACAAATAATACCGGATCGCGGATTGATGTATTTTATAATAGTATTACTAATAAATTAATAGGATATAAAGAAGCATCAAAAGATTATGTTCTTATTAATTCTGAAAAAACATTAAAAATAAATACATCAATATTTAATTTGATTAAATATTTAGGATATGCAGGAACACATATTAATTCTAACAATTATAAATTTCATGATAAAATAACAATGAAAGAAATTATTGATTATATAAATATTGAAAGAAATGAAAATTTAAAAAAATCATTATTAATTTTAAATACAATTATTAATAAAATTATTTATTTCAATGAAAAAAAAAAGAATAAAAATACAGATAATAATGATGATGAATTAGAATATACTTTTTTTGATAATAATATTCGCAATATCGTTATTAAATATTCAAATATTAAAAATAAAATTAATTTAGAAAATAAAAATAACAAATTTTTTAATAATTGGAATAAAATAGTTGATGGTGTATTTTATCAAATTAATAAAAATGAAAAATATGAAGATACAAGTAATATTTTAAATGTTGATAATATTATGAAATATGATAAAAAAACATATTATTTAGTTTATTATATGTGTGATGAATTAATAAAATTAATTAATATGAATGATGATAAATTCACTAAAATTACTATTTGTAATATCATTGTAGATTGTATAATACATATTTCAGCTATTTTTAATAAAGATGAAATAAACAGTAACTCAGAAACAATTAAATTTTCATACGTGTTAAATTCAACTGTATATGCTAAAGAAATGGTGCAAGATATTATTGATAAAACTGATGGTGGATTTTATGAAGAATATATTGATACAAGTAAAGATATGGATGAAAAAGAATTACAAAATAATATAGATGATGATATAGAACAAAGCGAAGCCTTAGATGTAGATATAGATGTAGATGATAATGGTGACGCAGATGATGAAAATATAATTGATATGATTGATGATTAATTAAATTTTATTATATATTAGAATTATATAATAAAATGTTTGAAATATTTGTTATTATTATAATGAGTATATTAATTTATGTTTTTATACAAAAAAAGAAAAATAATAAAATTCATCATAAAAAGAAAATTTATAAAAAAAAAATAATTTCTAAAAATATTATTAATAATGATGAAATTCAAAAGCCAAATATAAATAGTGATTTAATTGAGATTCAATATCATGTCGATTATAGTGATACAATTACTGCAATTAATAATTTAACGCCACAAAAAGAATTATTTAATTTAGCCTTTTTACCAGTTCAATCATCTAAACCAGATGACGATACAATAAATCAACTTGTATCTATATTTATTACATCATTAAATGATGAAATAAAAAAAACTCCACAATTTCTCAATGTAAATTCAGGATGGAATAATATGAATATGAGATTACGTGAAAAAACTAATCAAGAATTACAATTCGAAAGTCTCGGTATCCCATCTAAATTATATAATACTCCCGCAGAAAAAAGTAATGTAATATTATTAAGAATTGATAAAGCAGAACAATTTAATACAAATACTCAAGTTCGCATTGAAGTGCATATTATTATCCAAAAACAAGAAATGAATGTGAAAGACCAAATGGTTTTAATGGTTCAATTTTTTATGGAGAAAGAAAATAATTCTACTGATAATTTCTTTACACAAAAATTAACTTATGATAGTTTTAAAACAAGTGTTCTTATTGAACGAATCTTTATTGTAGGATTTTTAACTAATAAATCAATTTTAAAAACAAAAATAGAAAAATTTTATGAATATGATGATATATTGCGTCAAGATGGAACAATGAATCAAGAAAAAGTTTTAAAAATGATGATACAAAAACACAAAGACCGTGACGAAGCTTTAAATTCTTTTACTCAAACATTAGACAATGATACAAAAACAACACATTTTGAAGATGACGCCAAAATGTATGATGAAACAAGAACTATTATTGATGATTATATTGACAAGTATCCAGTTTATGAATAAATATTAATTGTTATATTTTAATAATAAATCAATAATAACAATAACAAGCCTATCAAAATGTATAATTACACGTCTGCCTCTTAATAAATTATATTCTATATTTGCTAAATTTATTATTATATGAATTTTACATATTTCATTTATTTTATTATTATTAACAAGATAATTTAACATTTCAGTAAAAATTTGTATTCCATCAAATTGTGTAATCCATGTTTTATAAAATTCATTTCTTATTTCATCAATTTTCTCTAAATCACAATCTATAATTAAATCACAAATATTTTTTATTATATTCTCAAATGGCTTTGAACTATTTATTTTTAATGCATGTTTTTCTAATTCCCATAAATTTTTTTTTATATTTTGTTCTGTGCTATTAACTATTTTATATAATTTATTATAATCAATATTTATATTTTTATTATTTGCTATATCCATACTATATGCGAATATATCATTATAATCCGGTTTTGGTATTCTTATTGTTACACATCTACTTTTTAATGGGTCTATTACATTATTTAAATTATTACACCACATTATAAATCTGCATCTATTCGCATTTGTTTCAATCATGCGTCTTAAACTAGTCTGCGCAGAATGAGATAAATTATCTAAATTTGAAATTTGTATAGTTTTATATACACTATTTTTTTGTTGTGCTTGTGTTATTGTTGTTGTTTCTGCGTATGTTTTAACAATTTCGTGAACTATATATCTGTCAAAATTTGTTCCTGATGGATTTATTATAATATGATTGTCACTTTGTAAAAATGTTTCTTTTCTTAATTTATTTCCAGAACCCATAATATTATAATCAATCGATTTTAAGTTATCTACACTATCGCCATATATCATTCTTAAAAATATATTTATCATTGTTTTTTTTCCAGACCCATTTGAACCATGAAATATAATATGTGGGATTTCATTATCTTTGCTCATTATTCGTAATCTTTCATATATATCTTTATGAAAAACAATATCGTCTATTGTTTTGGGGGATGAATTGTGTATTAATAAGGACATTAATTATTATTATAATTATTGTTTATTGCTTAAAATAATAATCTTTTCATTTTTTATGAGTTCATTAATTGGTATTCACGTAAATAATATTAATAATATAAAAAATTATAAGAATATAAATTTTTTTCAATTTTTTGTTAAACAAAATAAAAAATATAAAAAATTAAAAAATATTTTTTCAGTTATTCATGCAAGTTATACAATTAATTTAGCTAGAAATTGGTCTGAAACTGATTGGTGGATTATTCAATTTATTAATGAAATTGAAATTTGTCATATTATTGGTTCTTTTTGTATTATTATTCATGTTGGTAAAAAATTAAATTTATCATTAGAAGAGTCTATTAATAATATGTATTCTGCTTTATTATTTATACATCAACAAACAAAAAATTTAAATGTAAAAATATTAATAGAAACTCCAGCGGGTCAAGGAACTGAAATATTAGAAAATATTACAGATTTATGTAATTTTATGATGAAATTTTTTAATCATCCAGACGACAATATAAAAAATAGATTTGGTATTTGTATAGATACATGCCATTTATTTGTCGCCGGGAATGATTTATCAACTTTGATACAAGATATACATAATATTTGTGGTATTGACAAAGTAAAATTATGTCATCTTAATTCAAGTAAAAATAATTTTGGGTCTCGTATTGATAGACATGATAATATTCAAAATGGAAAAATAAATTTAGATGAATTAATATTATTTCTAATAAAATTTAAAATACCAATTATTTTAGAAACGCCAGAAAAAAATATTATTGATGATTATAAATATATTTGTGATATAAAAAAATAAATTTTATAATTTATCATTTTAATAAATAATATAAAAAACAATTGACAAACCAAAAAACCCAAATAGCCAATGGTTTCAACCATTGGCTATTACAAAATTTTGGTTTGTCAATTGTTTGTAAAATTATTTAGTCATATAATAATATTAATTTAATAAATAATAATAGAGAGTGATTTTATTATTGTAAATTTATTATTGTAAATTTATTATTGTAATAAATAATTTTACAAACAATTGACAAACCAAAAAACCCAAATAGCCAATGGTTAAAACCATTTGCTATTAAAAAAAATTGGTTTGTAAATTGTTTGTAAAATTATTTAGTGTCATATAATAATGTTAATTTAATAAATAACAATAGATAGTGATTTTAACTATTGTCAATTTGTTTATTATGAAATTTTATTTATTATTGTAATTTCATGAATTCTCACTCACATTCAATGTAATTTAATATTATTTTGCGAATAATAAATTTTCATTAATCATAATTTATTATTATTTTGCTAATTATGAAATTTTATTTTTGTAAATTTTATATTTTATGAAAACTATAATATTATATTGGCGTTGTCAAATGGTTATATTACTATTTATTATTATCAAAAATATTTAAAATAAAATTAAAAAATAGTAATACAACCATTTAATAACGCATTGAATTCTATGAAAATAATTATTTTTGTGATTTTATAAATTTTCATTAGATGTGATTTATTATTATGCTAATTATGAAATTTCATTTTTGTAATGTTATGAATTTTCATTAGATATGATTTATTATTATGCTAATTATGAAATTTCATTAGATATGATTTATTATTATTTTGCTAATTGTAAATTTATTTTTGTAATTTTATGAAACTTATAATATTATATTGGCGTTGTCAAATGGTTATATTACTTTTTTATTCTTATTTTAAATATGATTGATGATAAAAAATAGTAATACAACCATTTGACAACGCCATGATTTCTATAAGAATAATTATTTTTGTGATTTTATAAATTTTCATTAGATGTAATTTATTATTATTTTACTAATTATGAAATTTTATTTTTGTAAATTTATTTCTGTAAATTTATTTTTGTAAATTTATTTTTGTAAATTTATTTTTGTAAATTTTTTTTTGTAAATTTATTTTTGTAAATTTATTTTTGTAAATTTATTTTTGTAAATTTATTTTTGTAAATTTATTTTTGTAATTTTAT
>Ga0164296_1004924_pt1 | contig 11939 bp, 7 predicted proteins | sample GEODES057metaG_FD_113533 | JGI IMG/M metagenome (GOLD analysis project Ga0164296, IMG submission 113533) | Dystrophic lake water microbial communities from Trout Bog Lake, Wisconsin, USA - GEODES057 metaG | ecosystem: Environmental > Aquatic > Freshwater > Lake | place: USA: Trout Bog Lake...
GCCGCCGCCGCCGCCGGTGATCAGGGCGATTTTACCTTGGAACTGCATGTGCTTTCCTCCCGTGTTTTACCGGAGGGTGGTCGGTGGCCGCGCCAGCGTCAACCGCCGAACTGGGCGACCAGCGCGTTCCAGAGGGGCAGTACTTCGGCGGCCATCGGGTCGTTGGAGGGTTTGGGGCGCACGGCGGTGTGCACCAGGATCAGCTTGGATTGCGGGTCGACCAGGATGGTTTGGCCGTGCACGCCGAGCAGGGCGAATTGCCGGCGCGGGCTGATCGGCAGCCACACCTGGTAGCCATAACCATAAGCAGGGCTGACCTTGGCTTGTGGCCCGGCCGGTGGACGGGTGGTGGCATCCAGCACATAGGCGGCGGGGATGATCTGGCTGCCGTTCCAGTTGCCGTCATGCGCCAGCAGGCGGGCGAAGCGAGCCCAGTCGCGCAAGGTGGCGTTGAAGCCGAACGGGCCGACATCCTGGCCGCGCGCGTCCTGGCCCCAGAGCGCGGTCTCCTCGGTGCCGATACGGCTCCAGATACGTTGCCCGGCATAGTCGGCCAGCGGCATTTTGATCGCCGCTTGCAGCGCCAGCGCTAGGGTTTCGGTATCCAGCCCTTTATAGTGCCAGACCATGCCGGGGGCGGCGGCGCGGGTGTTGAACTGCATGACGGCGGGCAGGCTGCCGGGACTGTCGCGGCGGAGCATGTCGCGGCCGAGGCGGAAGCTGTCATCATGGCCGCTATAATCTTCGGTAAATTGCATACCGCTGGTCATGGTCAGCAAGGCGCGCAACGGGGTCTGGCCGAGTTCGCCGCCGGTGAGCGGCGGCAGATACGCGGCGGCGCTGTCGTCGAGATTATGGATTTTGCCCTCGCTCAAGGCGATGCCGACCAGCATGGACACCATGGTTTTGGCCATGGATTGCGAGGTGAAGCGGTCGTGGTCGGTGCGGGCGTATTGGTAATGTTCGTAGAGGATGGTGTCATCGCGCGCGATCAACAGGCCGGTGACCGGGTGGCGGGCGAGGTATTCGGCCAGTTCGTAGACCCGGCCACGGAAATTATAGTGCAGGGTGATCTCGTCCGGCGCGCGCTTCCAGGCCCAGGGCGCGGCGGCGCGGGCGACCGGGCGGGTGGCGTTGAGCTGATCGAAATGACTGAAGGCGCCGACGAGGTATTTTTGCGGCCGGGTGGCGCCGAGCGGGGCCACGGGGTAGTTTTCCGCCGCGCCATACGCCGCCGCATCCGGGCCGGTGGCGGAAAAGACTGGCAGCGCCTGGGCGTGGGCGGCGACCGAGAGCAGACAGAACAGCAGAGCTTTTTTCAGCATCAGATGACCAACGCCGCCAGCAGCGCATCGAGCCGCTTGCGTCCTTCCGGGGTTGCACGCAGGCGCCCGTGGTCGCGGATGAGGTAATCCGCCTCCAGCGCCTGCGCCATGATATCGCGGTCTGTCGCCACGTCTATCGCCAAGCCGGTGCGCAGGGCAAAGGCGGCTTCGTCGATGCCTTCGGACAGGCGCAGCCCCATCAACAAGGCTTCGCGGGCGCGTTCGGTTGCGGTGACCAGGTCTTCGCGCGTGCTGCCGTGGCCCTGGCGCTCCACCAACTCCGCCCATGGTTCTGGCGCCCGGTGGCGGCGGGTGGCGAGCAGGCGGCCATCGATGCTGACCCGGCCATGCGCGCCCGGGCCGATGCCGGCGTAATCGGTGTAGCGCCAATAGGCGAGATTATGCCGGCTCTCGCTGCCGGGGGCGGCGTAGTTGGACACCTCATAGGGCAGCAGGCCGAAACGGGCGGCTTCCTCGGCCGTGGCGTCGTAGAGGGCAGCGGCATCGTCCGGATCGGGCAGGGTGATTTCGCCGCGCCTATGCAAGGCTTCGTAGCCGGTGCCGGGTTCGATGGTGAGCTGGTAGAGCGAGAGATGGTCGTGCGCCAGGGCGAGGGCCTGGCGCAGTTCCGCCCGCCAGGCGGCCATGGTCTGGCCGGGGCGGGCGTAAATCAGATCGAACGAAAGGCGCGGGAAGAGCTGGCGGGCGAGTTCCAGCGCCGCGATGGCTTGCGAGGCGGAATGTTGGCGGCCGAGCCGGTGCAGGTCCTCGGCGTGCAGACTTTGCACGCCGAGCGAGATGCGGTTGACCCCGGCGGCGCGGAATTCTGCGAGTTTGGCGGCTTCCACCGAGGTGGGGTTGGCTTCCAGCGTTACTTCCAGATCCCCCGCCGGGGTGAAGAACCGGGTGGCGTCCGCGATTAAAGCGGCCACGGTCTCTGGCGCCATCAGGCTGGGGGTGCCACCACCAAAGAAGATCGAGCCAAGCCGGCGCGGACCGAGGCGGGCGGCTTCCCAGGCCAGTTCGGCACGCAAGGCGGCGGTGAAGCGTGATTGGTCGATGCGGTCGCGGACATGCGAGTTGAAATCGCAGTACGGACACTTGGCCAGGCAGAATGGCCAGTGGATATAGAGCGCGAGGGATTGCATCCGGTGCAGCATAGGGGGTTGGGCATGTCGGGACAAAGTTCGGTCGATCGGGTGCGGGCGGCGCTAGTGGCGGCGGGCGCGGCGGATACGATTATGGCCTTTCCGGCCGGCACCCGCACGGCCGCGGATGCGGCGGCGGCGGTGGGGTGCGCGGTGGCACAGATCGCCAAGTCGATTGTGTTTCGGGCCGGGGCGCAGGCGGTGGTGGTGATTGCGTCGGGCGTCAACCGGGTGGACGCGGCCAAGCTGTCCGCACTGATCGGCCAGCCGGTGCAGCGGGCGGAGGCGGAGTGGATTCGCGCGGTCACCGGGTTTGCCATTGGAGGGGTGGCGCCGGTGGGGCATCTGACGCCGCCGCTGGTGGTGTTCGACCGCGATTTGTTGGCCTTCGACTTGGTTTGGGCGGCGGCCGGATCCCCCAGCCATGTGTTTGCGCTGGCGCCGGACGCGCTGGCGCGGATCAGCGGCGCGCTGCTCGGGGATATCGGTACTCGCGCGTGAAAAATACGTATCTTAATTTTTAATGAATTACGCTAACATGAAGCTGCGGCAGAAGCGCTCGGGACGAAGCGCGGTGCCGACCACCGGTATGAGCTGACGCGACGCCGATAGGGCGCGCTGCGGCGGTGGTACGACGGGGGCATATGGGAGCGCGCAGCGATGACCACGACGACCTGGATCGGCAATAACGGCACCAACGACCCCAATGATGCGACCCAGGCGATCAACTGGGTGGGCGGTATTTTTCCTGGCAGCGGTGACACCGCGCTGATCGGCAACGGCGCGACGTTCGATGTTGGCTCCGGCAACACGATTGATAGCATTACGTTCCTGGCCGCCGGCAACGATATCCTGAACTTCACGAATACCGATTTCGTATTGTCAACGCTGACGCTCGGCAGCGGCACGACGCTGAATTTGAACCAGACCGGCACGCTGACCGCGGGGTTCGACAATCTGCCCGGCAGCGGCGGGGCGAATTCGTCGCAAATCCATCAATCCGGCACGAGTTCGACGCTGACGATCAACGAGAGCGGCGTGGTGAATAACAGCGCCTTCTTGTATCTCGACTCGCCGAACGGGGTGCTGACGATCAATGTGGGTGCCGCAGGGTCGGTGGCCAGTGACTATTACGGCAAGGGCCCGATCCTGGATCTCGGCGGGTTGCTGACGGTGCAGCAGACCAGCGGCAACACCGCCAGTGGCACCCGGTTTTCCAATGCCGGGTATATTCTGATGGCGTCTGCTGCCGCCCTGGCCTCAGCTAAGTTCAAGGCGCGGATGGACGGCACCTCTGGCGTGATCGACGTGACCGGCGGGGCGGCCGGGGCGGCGGCGATTGAGATTGCCACCAATATGGGTGGCGGCCAGGTGGTGGAATTCGGCAGCCAGAGCACGGCCACGATTGATGCGACGACGGTGCTGGGCAGCTACGCCACGGTTGGCAGCACGACGACGACGGTGCTGCAAAACAGCTTCGAGCGGTTCAATTTGTTTGGGCCGGGGGCGACGATCGATCTGGCCGGCATCAGCGCGACGGGGCTGACCTATAGTTACGGCGGCGACGCGACCTGGGGCAACAACGTGTTGACGTTGTCACAGGGCGGCACCGTGATTGCGCGGCTGCGGATGACAGGTAGCGGTGCCTATGTGGATGGCACCGGCACCTATCTGGCCGGTGGGGCCAGCGTGTTTAACTCCAACTTCGTGCTGGCGTCCGACGGCGCTGGCGGCACCCGGATTACGGTGGCCAATGCGCCGGTCAACGTGGTCAACGCTGGCTCGACCTATGCGGTGGGTGGCACGCTGGCGGCTTTTAATGGCCCGGTCAGCGCGGGCACGCTGGATTGGGGCAATGCGGCGAACTGGACTGGCGGTAGCGCCGCCGGATTGCCGGGCGCCTATCAGGCGGTGGATATCAGCAACAGCGTGGCGCAGTTGCAGGCGTTCCAGCAGTATGTGCTGACGGTTTCCTCAGCGGCGGTGGCCGGCGGGCTGTCGCTGGATGATCATTTCGTCACGTTGCGGGTGTCGGCCGGGCTGACTTTGCAGGCCGCGCCGGGGCAGAGCAGCGGCGGTGGGCTGACGCAGACCGCCGGCGCGCTGGATGTGATCGGTGGTGGCACGCTGCGGGCGAGCAATATTCTGCAAACCTCTGGGGCGAACCTGACGATCGAGGCTGGCGGATCGGTGGTGCTGTCCGGGGTGGCGCCGTTCACGCTGGGAAATGGCTTGCAGGGTCTGGATATTGAGCAAAGTGCGACGATTAGCGGCGGCACGCTGAAATCTGGCGGCGCGGTGGTGCTCGGGGTTAACGGCAGCGCCTCGATGATCGCGCAGAGCAGCGGTGGCGTGGGGGCATCCGTTACCGCCACGTATACCGATGTGGGCGGCGGGCAGAGCACTGACCCGACGCAAGGCAGCGGCGGATCGGCAACTAACCTGACGATTAGCGGTGTCGGCACGGTGTGGCGGGACAAAGGCGGTGATGCGACCACCGCCTATAGCGGCGCGATGCTGGTCGGCGGCGGGGCGACGACGGTCAATGCGCTCGGGACCGTGTCGGTCGGCACTGGCGGCAACGGCACGCTGACGGTGGACCAAGGGGCGACCCTGATCGACAGCGCCTATGCCATGCTTGGGGTGCGGAGCGGGGCGTACGGCCAGGTGACGGTGCAGAACGGCGCCCAATGGGTGGTGGGCGATGGCAGTGTGACCTTGCCGGGCTCGATCCTGGTGGGGACGACCAATATTTTCGCCGGCACGCCGGCGCTGCTGACCGTGGGGCAGAGCGGCAATGGCTCGCTGACGGTGGCCAGTGGCGGCACGATTACCCTTGGCTCTGAGCCGCTGGCGTCGAACGAGTATAATTTTGTGGTCGGGAGTGGTGGACAGACGCTGACGGCGACGGCCAGCGGGTTTGCAACCATTAACGGTGGCTTGCTGGATAGCCGTCTCGGCGCGATATCCATCGGCCAGCGCAGCAGCGGCACCCTGGTGGTGACCAATGGCGGCACGGTGCTGGCGGGGGCTGGCGGTGGGGTGGCCTCTGGCGTGATTGTTGGCAGCCGCAGTTATATCGTTAACGGTACGACGACGGCGGCCATGGGCGTATTGCAGATCGGCGGGGGCACGGGGACCTCGTTGGTGCAATCCAGCGCCGACTTTGTGGATGGGCGCGACGGCATTGGCGCGGTCACGCTGACCAGTGGCGGCAGCTTGCAGGTGACCGGGTTGTTGTGGGAAGGCGGCTTTACCAGCGGCGTAGGGGCGGCGACCGATACGGGCAGCAGTTTCCTGGTGAATGGTGGCACGGCGAGTTTTTCCGCTGGCGGCACGATCTTCGCTGGCAGCACGTTGGATTTGGAAGGTGGGGCGGTGCAGTTTGGCGCCGGCACCGCAAGCGCCGGGATGATTGTGATTGCCGCCGGCACGGTGGTGACGGTGGCGCCGGGGACCGGGGCGAGCGGGACCAAGGCGGTGATCGCGGATAATGCCTCCGGCGGCACGTTGAGCAATGCCGGGGTGCTGCAATCGGTTTCGGCCGGGGCGACATTGGAGGTGCAGGCCAATATTGCCGGCACTGGCACCGAGGTTGCCAGCAGTGGCGGCTATCTGAAGCTGGACCGGGCTGTGGCAGCCAGCAACACGATTTCGCTGGGCGGTGTGGCTGGGTCGGGCACGTTGGAATTGGCGGCGCCGGGCAGTTTCCAGGGCATGGTGACCAATTTCTGGGGCACCGGGAACAAGCTGTTTGTGGATGGGATTGGCACCTCGTTGCCGTCGCTGGTCTGGACGCAGGTGAATGCGAGCTATGGCACGCTGGCGATTTCCATCAACGGCACCCTGGCCGATACGGTGAAGATCGCGGGGATGCATTCCGGCGGGTTTGCCTTCTCGGGTGCGCCATCGGTCACCGGGTTGGTGATTACGGCGCTGGATGCCAGCCCGCCGGTGGCTCAGGTGGCGATGAGCGAGGGCGGCAGCGGGCTGAGCCTGGGGGTGTTGAACAACGGCACCAATATTCTGCAAGGCAGCGTGGGCACGATTTCGTTGGCCAGCGGCGTGGGCACGGTGGTGACACTGTATGACGGCGCCAGTGTGGTTGGCACCGGGACCGCCGATGTTGGCGGTACTGTGAGCATCAACGCTGCTGCCCTCGGGATAGGCACCCATGTGCTGAGCGCCACGGCGGCGGGGGTGGGCACGATAGCCGCGGCAACCACGCTGGTGGTGGCCGGGCCGACGCAAAGCCAGTTTGTGCTGGGCGCCGGTAATGACCGGCTGGTGGGCGGCGCCAATAGCAGCATGGTGTATGTCAACACCACCGGCACCGTCGGCATCGGGCTGGGCGACGGCAATAACGATGTGTTTCTCGCCGGGGCGACGAGCACTGTGTCGCTCGGCAATGGCAGCAACGTTGTCCTCGGCGGTAATGGCGCTGATGTGGTGAATGCGGGCACCGGGGATAACAATATTTATCTCGGTAATGGCAACGATACCGTCAGCGCTGGCGGTGGCAGCAACCATGTGATTGTGGGCGATGGCACCAACAGCATCACGTTGGGTAACGGTAGGGCCGAAATTGAGGCGGGCGCCGGCGCCAATACGATTACAGTTGGGAATGGCAACGACTATATCCAGGCCGGCAACGGCAATAACGTCGTGAACGGCGGCACCGGCAGTTCCGGGATTCAGCTTGGCAACGGCAATAACAACGTTGTGGTTACCGGCGGCACGGATACGATCATTCTCGGCGATGGCACCAACTCTGTCGGGCTGGGCGCGAGCATGAGTTTCCTGCGGGTGGGCGGTGGCAATAATCAGATCGTGGCGACCTCCGGCAACGAGACGATTGATATCTATGGCCGGGGCAATAACAGCGTAACACTGGGTAGCGGTGCCAATGTGATTTATGGCGCTGGTAACGATGTGATCAGCCTGGGAAATGGCAATAATATCGTTTCGATGACCGATGGGTCGGATAATATCAGCGCCGGTGGCGGCAATAACGCGGTGACGCTCTACAGCACCAGCAGTTACAGTACCGTGGCGCTGGGCAACGGCAACAACACGGTGATTACCGGCAATGGCGGAGCTTCGGTTTCGCTTGGTACCGGCAATAACTATGTTGAGGCGCTGGGCGGCAACAACACGATTACGGTCGGTAATGGCAACAACGTGGTGAAGGGCGATAGCGGCAGCGATATCTTTAATGTCGGGGCCGGTTTCGTGCACGGCAACGGGCCGAGCGATGTGTTCAACCTCGGCAGTGGCGGTGGGGCGGCCTATGGCGGCTGGGGGGCGAACAGCCTCAATATCAGTTCCGGCCAATGGGCGATTGAAGCGGCCAGCGGGTCTGACCGGATTGAACTGACCGGCAATACCGGCTTTGCCTATGTGCAACTGTTCGATGTGACCAAGGACATGCTGGTGTTGAGCAACGCCGCCTTCGGGCTGGGGGTGAGCGGGCTGACCGGCAGCGCCACCCAGGCGGCGGGAGCGCTGCTGACCAGCTACAGCGCGGGCAATTTCGGCAATAACACCGCGCTGCTGGGCTACGATGCCTCCACCGGGGCGTTGTATGACCGGGCGACGCCGTCGTCGGCGGCGACGATGGTGGCGTATCTGGTCAATGCGCCCACCAACATCGGCAGCCAGTTGTTTATCGGCGCCTGAACGGGACGTTCAGAAGCGGTTGAAGCGGTAGGGCGTGGGGTCTACCGCTGGGGTTTCGCCGGCGATCATGTCGGCGACCATCTTGCCCGCGCCCGGGCCGATGCCGAAGCCGTGGCCGGAGAAGCCGGCGGCGATGTAGAAGCCGGGGACGCTGTCGATATGGTCGATCACCGGCACGGCGTCTGGCGTGACGTCCATCAGCCCGCCCCAGCGATGGGTTTCCCGCATGGCGGCGAAGGCAGGGAAGGCGGCGGAAAGCGCGCGGCGGGCTTCTTCCAGGATGGGGCCGTGCGGCACTGGATCGAGCACGCGGACGGATTCAAACGGTGAGGCTGCATCGAGCGACCATTGGCGCGGGGTGCGCCATTCGGTGAGGAATTGCTGGCCCAGCCGCAGGCGGAGTTCGCGCCACGAGGTGCGGAAGGAGGGCATATACTGGGCGAACAGGCGGAAACTGTCTGGGGTGATTTCGCTGATGGAGGCGTTGCGGCGGGCGATGGTGTAGCCGCCATCGGCACGCTTGCGGAAGCCGAAAACGCCGCCGCCGACGCTGGAGTCGGGCAGGCCGGAGAGCGGGGCGGTGGCGAAGACGCTGCCGAGGATTTTCAGCAGCGGCAGGTTGATGGCGCCGACGCCGTGGGCGGCCATGTTGCCTGTGAACAGCCGCGACCAGGCGCCGCCGGCCAGCACCACGGTATCGCAGGATATCGCGCCGCGTTCCGTCACCACGCCGCTGATGCGGCCGGCGGTGGTTTCCACCCCGCGCACGGCGCAGTTGGTCAGCACGGTTCCGCCGAGTTTTTGCACCGCGCGCGCAATGGCCGGTGCGGCCTTTTGCGGTTCCGCCCGGCCATCGCTGGGGGTGAACAATGCGCCGGCGAAAGGTTTGGCCAGGCCGGGCAACAGGCCGCCGAGATCAGCCGGGGCGATGACGCGGCTATCAACCTGGTATTCGCGCGCTTTCGCCAGCCAAGCTTCCTGTTCCTCCAATTCCTTGCGGGTTTCGCAGAGATAGAAGATGCCGCATTGGTTGAAGCCGGTATCGGCGCCGACCAGCGCATCCATCTGCCGCCACCAGCGCAGGCTTTCCAGCCCGAGCGGTATTTCCGCCATGTCCCGGCCCATCACCCGGGTCCACCCCCAGTTGCGGCCGGATTGCTCGGCGCCGATCTGGCCCTTTTCACACAGCACCACCGGGATGCCCTTGCGGGCGAGGAACAAGGCGGTGGTGGTGCCGATGATGCCGCCGCCGATGACGACGACGGAGGTGCGGGGGGGCAGGGCGTCGTCGCCGCGAACGGGATCGATCGGTGGAAGCATGGTGATGTCCTCAGGCGGGGTGCGGGCGAACATCCCCGTTGGCCCAAAGCGTGTCAATCGCGTGCTGGACGATAGCGGCATCCGGCCGCATAGTTACAGTAAGTTATAACCAGAGCCATGCCGCGCCCGCAGCCGGCCGGTTGGGGGGAAACATGTCCGGATCCGCCACGCCCAACATGCCATCGCCGTTGCCGTTCGCTGATAAGGTGACGGTGATTGCCACCGACGCACCTTTCGGCTGGCTGGCGGCGGGGTGGCGGGATTTTCGCGCCGCCGGGTTGGTGGGCATGGCGTACGGGTTGATTTTCGTTGCCAGCGGCGTGCTGTTGACCTTCGGGCTGGAACGGGCCGGGCTGGTGTACCTGATCGCGCCGCTGATCGCCGGCTTTATGCTGGTGGCGCCGGCGCTGACAGTGGGGTTTTACGCTATCAGCCAGGATTTGGCGGCTGGCACCCGGCCAAGCCTGCGCCGGGCGGTGCTGGCTTGGCGGCGCAATCCGGGGGCGCTGATCGGGCTTGGGCTGATGCAGGTGCTGTTTTTGATTGTGTGGATGCGCTTCGCGGTGCTGATTTTCGCGCTGTGCTTTCCCTCTACCAGCCTCGATACCCAGGCGCTGCTGAATGCGGCATTGTTCACCCGGGATGGCTGGACCTTCCTTGCCGTGGGCAGCGTGGTGGGGGCGGCAATGGCGACGATCGCGTTTGCCTTCGGTGCGTTTTCCCTGCCGCTGCTGCTGGATCGGCGGATGGGATTGCTGGAAGCAGTGGTGACCAGCGCCGTGGCGGTGGTGATCAACGCCCGGGCGATGGCGGTGTGGGCCGGGCTGATTGTGCTGTTTACCGCCGCCGGGCTGGCGCTGGGCTATGTCGGGCTGGTGGTGACGTTGCCGCTGGTGGGGCATGCGACGTGGCATGCCTATCGGGCGGTTTTGCGCGGGTAAGGGCGGACGATCCTTATGCGGTAGCGCTCAGCCCGGCTTGCGCGAGCAATGCCTGGGCGGCGGGATTGTTGGGGGCGGTGGCGAGCACCAATGTGCAGATATGCGCCGCCTTGTCCGCCAGGCCCTGACCCAGCCAGAGCTGCGCCATGGCCAGCGCTTCCTCGATCGAGAGGATTTGACCGCTGGAAATATTGTCGCGCACGAGGTAGCGGCCGGTCTGTTGCATCTGCCGATAGTGTTCGCAGCGCGTGCACGGAATATCCGGCCGGCTCGCAACCTGGCCGCGCAGCATGGCGCGGGCATAGTGCATCCGATCATGGTTGAGGGTGGGGATGAGCCCATCACGGAAGGCGTTGCCGCCGAAATCCCCCCAGATATTCCGGCAGCAGCCGAGATTGCGGCCATCCCAGTTGATCTGTGGTGCGTCCCAAAGCTGGTTACAGATGCCGGAGAGATACTGCGTGCCGCTCGCATCGCGATAGTCCGCGCGCGAGATCGCGCCACCCGGCATTGCGGCGCGCAATGCGGCGGTGTCGCGGAGGGGGGAGAGTTTGTCATCCCAGGAGAGTTTGAGATCAAATCGCATGCCCAAACTATCCGCCAGCTGCTTTGCCGCCGGGATTTCATCCTGGTTGTGGCCAAAGGCGACAAATTGCCAGGTGAGTTCCGGGAACTGTGACTGGTAGAGCTTTTTATAGGCGTTTATCCGGCATACATTCGTAATGACGGTGTCGAAATTACCTTTGACACGATATTTGCGGTAACTTTCCTGGGTTGCGCCATCAAGCGACACCCGCACGGCGCGCACGCCGTAGCGCACCACCGCCTCCAGCATCTCGGCCGAGGCGGTGTTGAGGTTCACGCCGTTATTGGCGCCGACGCTGACGCCGCGGGCACTGCACAGCGCGAGAATTTCGACGAATTTCGGGTTGAGAAAAATCTCGCCCCAATTCGATAGTTCGACGTGTTTGACAAAAGGATTGTCGCTCAGCAGGCGATCGAGGTCGGCGGGCGCCAGCATCCCGGTGCCCACGGTGTTTTTGAGTTGGCCTTGTGCGGTCGGACAACTCGGGCACCGCAACTGGCAGGCCGAGGATGCCTCAACCAGCAGCGTTGCCGGGCGAAGGGTATAGCTGTCGAGCGGCGATGCGCTCATCTGTGGGGCGGACATCTGTGGGGCGGTCATGCGCGGGGCGGTCCAGTAAGGTGGCGTGATCGCCAATGGTCTATATTGCGCGCCTCAGCCGATCGCGGCGAGAGAAAAGGCTATGGAGTGATATAATAACGTTCATGTTCATTCGAGTATGAAAAAATAATAAGATGTATCATGACAAAAAATTATAAATAAATACGGTGCATTTTCTGTGTTTTTAATTTGAACCAAGAGGTTTTATTGAGCCTGTGGTAGATCGGAGATGAACGGGCGCAGTTTGCCGGCTTTGGTGCGTGGCAGTGTGCGGTGATAGGTGATGTGGAGTTCGAACTCGGGTCCCATATTGAATGCGACCATCTCCCGAATTTCTAAA
>Ga0164296_1004926_pt1 | contig 11931 bp, 10 predicted proteins | sample GEODES057metaG_FD_113533 | JGI IMG/M metagenome (GOLD analysis project Ga0164296, IMG submission 113533) | Dystrophic lake water microbial communities from Trout Bog Lake, Wisconsin, USA - GEODES057 metaG | ecosystem: Environmental > Aquatic > Freshwater > Lake | place: USA: Trout Bog Lake...
GGATCGGCAGCATGCCCCATTCCGGCATGCCCGGGCCGCCTTGCGGGCCGGCGTTGCGCAGCACCAGGATGTGGTCGGCGGTGACGTCGAGGTTTTCGTCGTCCACCGCTTTTTTCATTTCGGGATAGCTGTCGAACACCAAGGCCGGGCCGGTGTGCTGCATCAGTTCCGGCGCGCAGGCGCTGGGCTTCATCACGCAGCCGTCCGGGGCGATGTTGCCGCGCAGCACGGCCAGCGCGCCCTCGGCGTAGATGGCGTTGTCCTGATCGCGGATGACGTCGTCCAGATACACCTCGGCTTTGGCGATGTTGTCGCCGAGGGTCGCGCCGGTGACGGTGGCGGCGCCGAGTTGCAGATGGTCGCGCATCCGGCTCATCAGGCCGGGCAGGCCGCCGGCGTAGTAGAAATCCTCCATCAGATACGTGCTACCGGACGGGCGGATGTTGGCGATGACGGGGACCTTGCGGCTGGCGACGTCAAAATCGTCGATGCCGAGATTGACCCCGGCGCGCCGCGCGATGGCAACCATATGGATGATGGCGTTGGTGGAACAGCCGAGCGCCATGGCGACGTTGATGCCGTTGTCGAACGCGGCGCGATCGAGAATTTTGGCCGGGGTGAGGTCTTCCCACACCATATCCACGATGCGGCGGCCACAAGCGGCGGACATGCGGATATGGCCGGCATCCGCGGCGGGGATGGAGGATGCGCCGGGCAGCGTCATGCCGATGGCTTCTGCCAGCGCCGTCATGGTGGCAGCCGTGCCCAGAGTCATACAGGTGCCGTAGGAGCGGGCGATGCCGCCCTCGATGCCTTCCCAGTCTTCCTTGGAGATGTTGCCGGCGCGGCGCTCGTCCCAGTATTTCCAGGCATCCGAGCCGGAGCCGAGGATTTTGCCTTTGACGTTGCCGCGCAGCATCGGCCCGGCCGGCAGGAAGATCGCCGGAATGCCGACGCTGATCGCCCCCATCAGCAGGCCGGGGGTGGTCTTGTCGCAGCCGCCCATCAGCACCGCGCCATCAGCGGGGTGGCTGCGGAGGAGTTCCTCCACCTCCATCGCCAACTGATTGCGATACAGCATGGTGGTCGGCTTGACGAAGTTTTCCGACAGCGACAGCGCCGGCAGTTCCAACGGAAACCCGCCGGCCTGCAGCACGCCGCGCTTGACGTCTTCCACACGCTGTTTGAAGTGCATGTGGCACTGGTTATAGTCCGACCAGGTGTTGACGATGGCAATCACCGGGCGGCCTTCCCAGTCCGACGGGGCGTAGCCCATCTGCATGGTGCGGCTGCGGTGGCCGAAGCTGCGCAAATCGTCGGGGGCGAACCAGCGCGCGCTGCGCAGTTGGTCATAGGTCTTGCGGGTCATGCCATTGTCCTGTTCTCAAAGCGTCCTGTTCTCACGCTGTGGTGCGTCGGGCGGCGATTTCGCGCACCATTTCCCCGAAGCGGCGGTCGGTCAGAGGATAGAACGCCATCAGCAGCGCCGCCAGGGCGAAGCCGGCCGCGGGGACCAACCCCATGCCGGCCTGGATGCCCCAGCGCGCGCTTTCGCTTTGGGCGATGACATTGGGCAGGTAGCCGCTGGCGGCCAGCAGATAGGCGGGCACAGAGCCGCCGATGGCCTGGCCGCATTTGCGGGTGAAGGAGAAGAACGCATAGGTCATGCCTTCAATCCGCAACCCGGTGGCCCATTCGCCGTATTCCACCGTATCGGCTTCCAGCGCCCAGACCGCGGTCATCGGCACCATGGCGCCGATGGCGGCGATCACCAGGGCGGCGAACATCAGCGGCACGTTGGTGGCCGGGGTGAGGAAGACCAGCAGGAAGCCGATGGCGGCCAGGGTGGCTCCCGAAACGAAGGTGGCCTTTTTGCCGATGCGGGCGACCAGGTATGGAATTGCCGATGCCGCGACGACGGTGCCGCCCAACACGTTGATCAGCACGATGGGGATGAACAGGCCGGCATCCCCCAACACGTAGCGGGCGAAGAACAGTGCGGAGGCGTTCATGGCGAAGTAGCCGGCCAGCATGCAGAGCGAGCACAGGCACAGCAGCAGCAGCGGGGTGTTGCAACGCAACGTGCGCAGGCTGTCAGCCAATGCGACGCGCTCGGTGGTGCGGGCGACCACTTCGCGGGTGTTGCGGAAGCAGGTGAAATACAGCGCCAGCCCGAGGACGGCGAAACCGGACGTGTAGATGGTGAAGGTGGCCTGCAGGTCGTGCGCGCCTCGGATTTTCGGCCCCAGCACCAAAGCGAGAAACGCGAAAGTCGCCGACGCCAGCATCGTGCGCCATGCTGCCAGCTTGGCGCGCTCGGCGGGCACCTGCGTCATCACCGTCGCCAGCGAGCCATACGGGATGTTGACGAAGGAATAGGCGACGCCGAGGGCGGCATAGGTGACGTAGGCGTAGATCAGCTTGCCGTCCGCGCTCCAGCCGGCGGGCACGGAAAATACCAGCACGCTGATCACCATCAGCGGCACCGCAGCCCAGATCAGGAACGGCCGGAAGCGGCCCCAGCGCGAGGAGGTGCGATCCACCACGCGGCCGGCGATGATGTCCATGAAGGCGTCGAACACGCGCACCACCAGCAGCATGGTTCCGGCGGCAACCGCGGTGATGCCGGCGACGTCGGTGTAATAGTTCAGCAGGAACAGCGCGCCCATGGCGAAGGCGAAATTATTGGCGACATCGCCGACGGCGTAGCCAAGGATATTGCGCCAGGTGAGCGGAGCGATCTTGTTCATTGTTGTTACTCCCTAGGGTTTTGCCTGCTTGGGTTACAGTGCCGTCCAGCGGCGGCGCAGCGCGTGGGCGGCTGCTTTCGGTTGCCGGTCGCGGCTGAACACACCCTTGCGATTGCCGCCCACGCGCATGATCCCCTGCGAGGTGGCGAAATCGGCGAAGTTCCAGACATGCTCGCCGATGACCGCTGGAATGCTGTCGAACACGCGTCCGTGCATTTCCAGCAGTTCGAGCTGATATTCTTCCGTCCACATCGCCGGCACGGTGGAATGCAGCCCCGGCATGGTGTCGGCGCCGTATTCGGTGATGAGGATCGGCTTGTCGTAGGTCGTCGCCCAGGCTTGCAGGTCGGCGCGCAGACCCTGCTCGGCGGCGATCAGGTCGCCGCCCGCGACGTACCAGCCCCAGTAGCGATTGAGGCACAGGACATCGAGCAGATCGGCGATGCAGTCCTGCTTGTGATCGTTGAACATCACGTTGACGGAGGTGACCGGGCGTGACGGGTCGAGCCGCTTGGTCTCCGCGATCAGCGGGGCAAAATACGCGCGCGCGCCGGCCGGACGCAGGTCCGGCTCGTTGGCGATGCTCCACAGCACGACACAGGGATGGTTCTTGTCACGCGCGATCAGCTCGCGGATGGCGTGCAAATGTGTCGCCTGGGTGCGGCTGGAAATCGCGTCCTCGGCGTAGAGCGCATCCGGCAGGTCAGGCGCACCGGACAGCTTGCGGCCGACTTCCATGTTGAAGCCAACGGCGGCGGTCTCGTTGATGACGACGATGCCGTGGCGGTCGGCGAAGTCCAGCACCTCCTCGGCATAGGGGTAGTGCGAGGTGCGGAACGAATTGGCGCCGATCCAATTCAGCAGGGCGAAATCATGCACCATCAGCGCGTCGTCATGCGCCTTGCCGCGGATGGCGCTGTCCTCGTGCTTGCCGAAGCCGGTGAAGTAGAACGGCGCGCCGTTGATGTGGAGTTGCTGACCGACGACCGCGATGCTGCGCAGCCCGACCGGCAGGCTGTAGCGGTCGATGCCGACGGCGGTCGGGTATTCGATCTCCAGCGTATAGAGATAGCCGGCGCCGGGCTGCCAGGGGGTCGCGCTGGCGAGCGTAATCTGCCCGGAGGCCTCGCCGCCGACGGTTTTGCTGGTGGCGCTGGCGACCTGACGGCCATCCGCATCGAGCAGGCGCAGGCGCAGGCTGCCCTCGCCGGCGACGGTGATCGTCCAATCCAGCGTGCCGGCGCCATTGGCGTAGGCCGGGACAACGCTGACGTCGGCGATATGCGATTGCGGGGTGGAATAGAGCCAGACCGAACGATGCAGGCCGGCGTAGTTGAAGAAGTCGTGGAACACCTGCTGCTGGCGGCGGCCGTCCGGCAAATTGAGCACACGGCCGGGCGGGATGGTGTGCCAGTGCAGTTCATTGTTGACGCAGACCGTCACCCGGTGCGTCTGGCCGAGCGTGACCTGGGCGGTGATATCCATCTCGAACGGGGTGTAGCCGCCTTCGTGGCTGGCGATTTCGGTGCCGTCTAGCCAGACCGTGGCGCGGTGCGTGGCGGCGTCGAAGCGCAGGATCACGCGCTGGTCGGCCCAGGCGGCGGGAGGCAGGATGTCGGTTTGATACCAGACATCGCCGACGTGATCGCGGATGGCGGCGTCTGGGAATAAATCATTGTAGCTTGCCGGGACGGCGATATCGCGCGCGTCGTGAAGATCCGCGGCCCACCACTGCGCGGTGCGGCCAATGCCGGCGTGGTCAACGGCGAAGCGCCAGATCCCGTTGAGGGATTTGCGGTTCCGGCTGGAGTTTTCGACTGGCTTGAGCATGCTGCCTCCCGTTCGTTTCCTTGGCGGGAGATCTGCCCGGTATCCAGCCATACCGTCCAATATGTTTTTTATTGTTCGTGATGCGCTTTTGGTATTGCATCGCGCGCATGGACGTTCGCCAGCTCCGCTATTTCATCGCCGTCGCCGAGGCGCGCAACTTTGGCCGTGCTGCCGAGCGGCTGCATTTGTCGCAGCCGCCGCTGACCCGGCAGATCCAGGCGCTGGAGCAGGAACTAGGGGTGCAGTTGTTCGTGCGCACCCCGCGAGGGGTGGATCTGACGCAGGCTGGGGAGCGGTTGTTGGCGGATGCGCGCAACATTACCGGACTGGTCGGCCAGGCGACCGAACGGGCGCAGCGGGCCGGCCGCGGGCAGGTGGGGCGGCTGGATGTTGGTGTGTATGGCTCGGCGATGTACGACATCGTGCCGCGCTTGCTGGCGGATTTCACCGCCGGGCATCCGGCAGTGAGCATCACCCTGCATCACGCCCAAACGCCGCAACAGGTCGAGGCGCTGCGGCATGGCCGGGTGCGGATCGTGTTTGAACGACAGGTGCCGGATGAAGCGGATATCGCCGTTGAACTGGTGGCGCGCGAGCCGATCATGCTGGCGATCAATGCCCGGCATCCACTGGCCGATGAAGTGGTGGTGCCGATGGAGGCGTTGCGCGGTCAGGCACTGGTGATGCAGGCCGGGGCGGCGTCGGCGCTGACCAACGTGGCGATGGCACTATGCCGCGCGCATGGGGTGGAGCCGGCCGAATTGCTTGAGGTCAACGACGTGCTGACTGGCACCATGCTGGTCGCCACCATGCCGGTGATGTGTCTGGTGCCGGCGTCTATCAGCCGGGTGCAACTGCCGAATGTGGTATATCGACCGATCCGATCGCGGATCGACGCCTCTATGGAACTGCACTGCTTCTACCTGCGGGACGACCGTTCGCCCTTGCTAGCGGCGATGCTGGCGACGATCCGCCAGCACCGCCATACCGATCAACCGGCGCCTTCGCGGTCCAGCAAAGCGCGCTTGCGGGCCAGCCCCCAGCGATAGCCGGCCAGACCGCCGTTGCTGGCAATGACCCGGTGGCAGGGGACTGCGAGCGCCAACGGGTTTTCGGCGCACGACCGTGCGACCGCGCGGACCGCCTTCGGGGCGTCGATGGCGGCGGCAATCTGGCTGTAGCTGCGGGTTTCACCGGCGGGAATGTCACGCAACGCGTGCCAGACGCGCAACTGGAAGGCCGTCCCGCGCAGATCGAGCGGCAACTTCAGCGCCTGTTTGGGTTCCTGCATGTAGGAGACAATTGCACGCAGGGTTTCGCCCAGTCCGGCCTCATCGGGGACGATGCTCGCCTTGGGGAAGCGGCGGTGCAGATCTGCCTGCAGCGCCGCGTCCGGTTCGCCAAACCCGATATAGCAGATACCATTTGTGGTGGCGGCGACGAGCAGGCGGCCGAAGGGGCTGTCGGCGCTGGCAGTGCGCAGGGTTTCGCCCGCGCCGCCGCGCCGGAGGGCGCCAGGGGTCATGCCGAGAAGTTTGCCGGTGTCTTCGTAGACGCGGGATTCGGAGCCGAAGCCGGCATCGAGGATGGCGTCCGCCACCCGGGTGCCGGCGGACAGGGCGGATTGCAGTTTTTGGGCGCGCAAACCCTCGGCATAAGCGCGTGGGGTGAGGCCGGTATGGATGCGGAACAGGCGCAGGAAGTGGAAACGGGAGTAACCGGCGCGTTGGGCGAGCTGGTCCAGCGACGGAATAGTATCCGCTGCGGCTATCGTGGTGCAGGCATCGGCGACGACGGCGCGGGCGAGGGCTTCGCGGGTGCCCTTCGGGTCGCAGCGCTTGCAGGCGCGGAAGCCGGCGGCCTCGGCGGCCGGGGCGTCAGCGAAGTAGCGCACATTGCCCGGTCGCGGGCGCGGGGAGGGGCAGGTGGTGCGGCAATAGATGCCCATTGTGGGCACCGCGTAGAGGAACGCGGCGGGCTGGCGGTTCAGCACGAGGTTCCAGTTAGGATCTTGCAGAGTGTTCATGGCGGCAGTTTGGTTGGCTGGGCGGGGGCGGGCCATCCGGGTTTTGCCTTCAGTCAAGGTTGTCGCGATTCAGCGCCATCGCTATGCACCGTGGCAGAATCGATTGGGATCGGAGTCTTCTCGCATGCGCGCATCGTTGAGCACACAGTTTCTGGCTGGTTCGCTGCTGGTGGCCCTGGCCAGTTGCGCGCCGAAGCCGATTGCCCCGCCGCCGCCGCCGCCGGCACCGGCGCCATTTGTGGAGCAGGCGGTGCCAGAAGCGCCGGGCTGCGCCAAGCCAGCTGAAATGGCGGCCTTCAACATGGCGGCGACCAAGGTGCGGCTTTATGTGCTGGCGCGTAATTGCCATATGATCGACGACTATAACGGCTTCATCACCAAGAACCGGCCGGCATTGGCCGCGCATGACAAGGCGCTTTCGGCGTATTTCGTGCGGACGATGGGTAAGAAGGCGGTGGGCGCGAAGGATGAATACGATACCGGCTTGGCGAATGCGCAGTCGCAGCGGTACGGATACGATAGTGTGAGCGCATGCGCCGCCGCGCCCGGGTATTTCGCCACGGTGAGCGCGGTGAAGACGGTTGCGGAGCTGAATGCGGCGGCGGAGAGCCTGGCGGTGAGCCAGCCGATGAAGCTGGCGATGTGCAAATAGGGCAAGCGGCGAGTCGGTTGCGCGGTGGGCGGTTGGGCTGAGAGTTCGCGCTGGCGGAAGTTCTAGCATTGGTTGCAACCCACTGGGGTATATCAACAAGTTTGTGTCTTTCTAGCAACACACTCGGTGTAATTTGAGGATTGCATGCCACAGTTCTGCATTCTTCTCTGGAACATCGGAGGTGCGATGCCTAGGTTGCGGTCAGACGAATTGATCGCTTCGCGTGATCTTCGCTTGGTCGCGTTGCCCAATCGTTCCGGGAACAAGATGCGGTCGTTCAACTAGGAGAGTAGAATTATGAAACTTCGCACTGGATTGCTTGCGGCTGGCCTCGTGGTCGTCGCGGGCGCTGCTAACGCCCAGCCGGTTAACGGTCTGTACGTCGGCGGCGCTGTCGGCTACAACTTGATGTCCGACTTCGCTGCCAACTCCCGTACCGTTGGTGGCGTGACCACCACGATCAACGGCAGCAAGTTCACCCCGAATGGCGGCCTGGCCGGCCTCGGCAGCGTCGGCTGGGGCTACGGCAACGGCTTCCGCGCCGAGCTGGAACTGAACTACCGCAACCAGAACATGGGCGGCAGCGGCTTCACCGTGAGCGGCGGCAAGCAGACCACCTATGGTGCGATGGTTAATGGCCTGTATGACTTCGACCTTGGTGCGGCGATCTACCCGTATCTCGGCGCGGGCGTTGGCTATGAAGTGTCGCAGCTGCGTGGCACGGTTGCCGGAACCAACGTGCTTGGCGGCAGCAAGGGCAATCTGGCCCTGCAGGGTATCGCAGGCCTCGCGGTCCCCGTGAGCGGTGCGCCGGGCCTGTCGGTTACGGCGGAATATCGCCTGCTGGCGCGTCCGCAAAACGACAACAACAGCTATAACGCTGGTGGCGTTGGTGGCACCCTGAACACCGCCTCGCAGTACAACCACAGCTTCATGCTGGGCCTGCGTTACGCGTTCGGCGCCCCGACCCCGGCGCCTGCGCCGGTTGTTGCCGCCCCGGCCGCTGCCCCGGCTCCGGCGCCGGCTCGTACCTATCTGGTGTTCTTCGACTGGGATAAGTCTGACCTGACCGCCCGTGCGCGCCAGATCATCGCCGAAGCCGCGCAGGCCTCGACGAAGGTTGCCACCACCCGCGTGGAAGTTGCTGGTAACGCCGACAAGTCCGGCACCCCGGCTTACAACCTCGCGCTGTCGCAACGTCGTGCCGATGCAGTGGCGGCTGAGCTGGTTCGCAGTGGCGTCGCCAAGGGCTCGATCTTCGTGACCGCGAACGGCCAGACCAAGCCGATCGTGCCGACCGCCGATGGTGTTCGTGAGCCGCAGAACCGCAATGTCGAAATCGTGCTGAAGTAATTCAGCCGCTACGACGGGATATAGAAAGGGCCGGCCCGGGCAACTGGGCCGGCTTTTTTTATGCTTATCGGACGCGATGGGCGCGACGGTCGAGTGCCATCATGGCGCTGTTGGCGAGGACGGCGAAGGTGACCACGAGGACCGCGACCGATGTTGTCATCGGCACGTTGTGGATGTTGATGCCGTTGACGATGAGGAAGCCGAGGCCGCGCTGGCTGGCGAACATTTCCCCGATCAGCACGCCGAGCAGAGTGAGGGCGAAGCCGACCCGCACGCCGCTGACGATTTCCGGCAGGACGGCTGGGGCGAGAACGGTGAGTGCGGTTTGCATCGGGGTGAGGCGCAGGGCGCGGGCAGTGCGCCAGAGGGTGGGCGAGAGGTTTTTGACCGCGGCGAGGGTGAACAGCAAAACCGGCACCAGGCCATGGATGACACCGAAGGCGATCTTGGCCGGCATACCCAAGCCGAAGATCAGGAGCATGACCGGATACAGCGTGACTTTGGGGATGGTGTAGAGCGAGGCGATGATGGGTTCTGCCACGTCGCCGGCAAAGCGACGCAGGCCGAAAGCCAGACCAAGCATGACACCGCCGAGGATGGAAATCACCAGGGCGGCGAGGAAGGCCAGCAAGGTGGCGCCGGCATGGCCCCAGAAGCTGGCCGTGGCCAGCAGACCGAACAGATAGCGGACGGTTTGCAGCGGCGGCGTGATGGCGATGTCCCCCGCATAGGCCGCGGCGGCGAACCAGATCAGCACGATGGCGGCGAGCAGCAGCAGGCGGTCGGTAAAGCGCGTCATTGGCGGCTCCGCTTGCGGGCGATGTGGGATTCGAGGCTTTGCAGCACCGCATTCACGCCAACGGCAAGCAGCAGCACGAACAGCATGAGGGCGTACATTTTGCGGTTCTCGAAGCTTTCATAGGCGTAGGCGATGCCGTAGCCGAGGCCGCCGCCGGAGAGGATAAACTCCCCGGCGATGACACCGATGAAGGCGTAGGCGAAGGAGAGCTTGAGGCCACCAAACAGATAGGGCGCAGCGGAGGGCAGGATGACGCGCCAGATAGTCGAGAGCGGCGAGAGACGGTGCATGCGGGCAACCCGACGTAACACAGGCGGCACCCGGTCTAGCCCGGTGAGGGTGGCGATCATCATCGCCGGGGTAGCAAAACCGACGCCGATGGCGATCAGGGGCAACACGGTGAGGCCGAACAGGGCGACCAAGAGCGGGTAGAAGACGAAGAGCGGAATGGCGTACCAGGCCGCGAGCAAGGGATCGAGCGCCTGGCGCAGGCGCGGTAGCGCATGCACCAGGGCACCGAGGGCAAAGCCAACCGCTCCGGCAATGGCGAAGGCGGTGCCGACTTCCAAAAAGGTTTGGACGATGTCGTCGGTTATGTCGCCCGAGACCAGCAGGCGGTAAAGATCGGTGAGCATCAGGCTCGGCGGCACCAAAGTCAGCGGCTTGATGATACCGGTGCGGCACAGGGCTTCCAGCAGCACCACGATGGCGACGACCACCGCGACGCGGGCCCAAGCGAGGGCAGTGCTACGGGTCATCCTCGGCCTATGGCCCGCATGGATTCCTGCCGCAGGCTGGCCCACAGCCGACCGGTCAGGGCGCCGAAGCTGGCATCCGAGACGATGCGGCTGTCGCGGTCACGGTCCCAGCCGGTGTCTACCATATCGATGAAACAGCCGGGCCGGGCGGACATGACGCCCACGCGATCTGACAGCATCGCCGCTTCGTCCAGCGCGTGGGTGATCAGCAGAACGGTGGCGCCGGTTTCGCGCCAGAGGCGCAGCAACTCGTCACCCATCAGCAGGCGGGTTTGCTGGTCTAGGGCGCCGAAAGGTTCATCGAGCAGAATGAGCCGAGGTTGCATCACCAACGTGCGGGCGATGCAGACGCGTTGGCGCATGCCGCCGGAGAGTTGCGCGGGGTAGGCGCCGGCAAACGCCGACAGCCCCATGAAGCCAACAGCGTAATCCACCCGGCGGTCGATTTCGGCGGCCTCGACCCCGGCGCGGCGGAGGCCGAAGGCGATGTTGCCGGCGACGGTGAGCCAGGGGAAACTCGCGTCTTCCTGGAAGACGACGCCGATGCCATCCGGTACCGAGGTGACGGGTTTGCCTTCGAAGCTGACTGTGCCGGCGCTGGGTGGATTGAGGCCGGCGAGTACGTCCAGCAAGGTGGATTTGCCGCAACCGGAGGGGCCGACGACGGAGAAGAATTCCCCGCGTCGGAGGTCCAGATCAAGCGGGCCCAGCGCATGCACCGGGGATTTACCGGGATAAACCCGGGTAACCCCGCGCAGGCTGGCATGCGGTGCGGTCGGGCTCACTTTTGCAGATCGGCCGGCAGGAAGGAGGCATCCAACAGTTTGGGCCAATCGACGGCGCCGTTCTGTTTGCCGACGATTTGCAGGCCTTCGACCATCAGGTTCATCGCCGGGATATCAATGCGACCATCCGACCAGTAGCCAATTTCGAGGAAGTGGCGGAAGACCTTTTTATAGGTCTCCGGATTGCCGTTCAGCACCTTGGCTTCAATTTCTGCGGCTTCATCGGGATGGGCTTTGATGTAATCGACGCCCATGCGACGGCCGGCGAGAATGGCGCGTAGCTTGGCGGCTCCGTCATGCGTGTAGTCCGTTGTGGTGACGGCGACGGTTTGCATCATGTCGGGCGGGAGGATGTCCTTGCTCCAGAACACGACCTGCAACTTATCCTGCTGCTCCGTCCACAGCGGTTCACTGGACATGCCGGCATCGACGGCGCCGTTCAGCACGGCGGAGATGTTGGCGCCGATGCCGCCGGCGGGAACGAGCTTCATCGCATCCGGCTTAAGGCCCTTGGCCTTCATCGCCATCAGGATGAGCATGTTGGTGACGGAGCCGGGTGAGGTGAAGGCGACCTTTTTGCCAACCAGATCCTCAAACTTGGTGATCGGCGAGCCTTTCTTCGTCATCCACAGAATGTCGGCGACCGATTTGGCACCGCTGCCGATGATCTTGAGCGGGACGCCGTTGTTGATCGCCTCAATGGCGGCGGAAAGTGCAACTTCGCCATAGGGCAAATCGCCGGCGAGGGTGTTACGGACCGAGGTGCCACCGCCGGCGGAGGTGAGGACGCCGGTAATATCGACACCGTTTTGTTTGAAGAAACCCTTTTCCATCGCCACCGCGTAGGGAGCGCCATAGAAGGCATCGCCCCAATGGGTGACGCTGATGGTTTCGGCTTTGGCGGCACTGGCGAGAAACAACGCGCCCAAGGCGGTTGCGGCGAGGCGATGCAGCATCACGGTTGCTCCCAATTATTAC
>Ga0164296_1004927_pt1 | contig 11930 bp, 14 predicted proteins | sample GEODES057metaG_FD_113533 | JGI IMG/M metagenome (GOLD analysis project Ga0164296, IMG submission 113533) | Dystrophic lake water microbial communities from Trout Bog Lake, Wisconsin, USA - GEODES057 metaG | ecosystem: Environmental > Aquatic > Freshwater > Lake | place: USA: Trout Bog Lake...
CAAATATACGTATATAATAACAAAAATAGGCTGTTTTTGGCCTATTTTGCCCTAACTATTGGGCAAACACAGTAACTAAACTTACCAATAAAGGTTTTACACACAGAGACAATTTAAAATCTAAAGGAGGACAGATATATGTCTATAACACGCTCAGTCTTAATGGCGTTAGTAGCAGTATCAGCCCTGACCGTAATGGCACCCGGTCATGCTGAGGCCCCAACATATAAAGAGGGTCAACAACTTGTAGCTTATAACTTTGTAGATGATGCAAAGGATAGACTGCAATCAACAGTGGAAGCAATCGCAACACCGATTGTGAACCCAAAAGAATTTGCTTGTTTGGCCAAGAACATTTTCTATGAAGCCGCAAGTGAACCAGAAGAAGGCAAAGTCGCAGTAGGACTAGTAACTCTAAACAGAGTTCAGGACGGAAGGTTTGAGCGTTCCGTGTGCGGCGTTGTTAATCAAAAAACATCTTTTGATGTAGCCCATAAAGTCAAAACCGTTCACATGGTAAAGACTGGATATTTCACGGCCCCTAAACCAGTAGAAGAAACTTCTACTGTTTGGCAGAAATTGTCAGTATGCCAATTCAGTTGGGCCTGTATGAGAGTCAACAAGCCTAAAACTGATGACGAGCGTTGGGAAGAAAGCCAACGTATCGCAAAAGAATTATTAGCAAACGACTACAGCTATAGTGATCTAAGAGAAAAGTATAGCGCGGCATTGTATTTCCATGCCAGGGCAATACATCCTATATGGAGTCATCAAAAGAAAATGATCAGTCGTGTAGGCGGTCACGTGTTCTATGCAGAACGCTAAATACTGATATGAGAGCCCAAGAATTTGTATCAGAATTAAAAATGCCCACTAAAAGCCAGTGTGCAGTTAAACGCCTAAGTAATGTTAGATATGCACAATGTGTTGGTGCTGGCATGCGAGCTCATGACAGTGATCATACAGATGGCAACGGAACCCAAGGTAAAAAGGGTTCCGGTACTCACCTCAAAGGCAAAAAGTCAGCCAGTGTTAAACACGGTGGTAAAGTCAAAGACTACAGCTAATCAATATCCTATCACTATTGGACCTAGTTTAGATACATACTATACTAAAAGAGGTACAGCACGACATGATAGGTATCATCGGATATGGGATGGTTGGTAAAGCAGTAGAATATGGATTTAGCAAAACTACTGCAATCATATCAGACCCCCAATATAACTCAACAACAGTTGCAGACGTAGTAGCGGCAAATCCAGACGCTATATTTGTCTGCGTCCCTACCCCCACAGATGGCACAAACTATATTGTACTTACAAGCATACTAGATACTATATCAGTATTAGGCTATAAAGGCATCACCGTAGTTAAAAGCACAGTACTACCTCAATATCTAAAAAGATTTGACGTTGTTTATAATCCTGAATTTTTAAGCAGGGCTACAAGCTTCGAAGACTTTGTTGATCCACCTATGCTGTTAATAGGCGGAGATAGAGGGTTCGAACTCTTGCAATTATACGAAAAAGATAGTATAGTAGATACACCCTATAAGTTTTTATTAGACATTCCAACAACAGCCTTTATCAAATATACTATGAATACCTTCTATGCGTTGAAGGTTACATTCATGAATGAAATGTCCGATGTTGCAGATCGCATAGGGGCAAATTATGAAACAGCGGCAACCATACTAGCTCACCACCCTTGGATGGGTACACATCATTTTCATGTGCCTGGCCCAGATGGTAAACGTGGATTTGGCGGACCTTGTTTGCCTAAAGATACCCAAGCGATCGTTAAAGAATACGATGTTGAACTATTGAAGTTAGCATTAACACTGAACGACAAGTATAGAAACCTATAAATACATAGATATAAAAGGATACAACCAATATGGTAATCGACTTAAACGTAACTAGTACTTGCAATTTAGCATGTACATATTGTTCCGAAGGCTTTGAATGCGGCCTATCAACAGCATACGAAGAAGATACTTCGGTTACTTTAGATAACATTGAAGAATTCTTTTCTAAGATTAAAGACCCAAAGAAAGAAGTTTATTTCTGGGGCGGCGAACCGTTTGTTAACTATGAGTTTTGCCGTGGTGTTATGGAAAAATACAAGCACGATAAGAACTACAGTTTCTTCTTTTACACTAACGGTGTTTACATTAAGAAATATCTTAAAGACCTAGTTCGTTTAAATGAAGAACTTGGCCCAAATCGTTTACGTTTACAAGTATCATATGATGGTAAAGCAGTTAACGACAAAACACGCCTAGACAAAGCAGGACAACCTAGTTCTACTTTGGTTAAAATGAACTACAAGGCCGCTAAAGATGCAGGCCTATCAGTTAACCTTAAATCTGTTTTAACAGCAGAACACTTTCATTTAATTTACGATGCGTTCCTTGATGTTATCAGTTTAGATGAAAATTATTTCCCTACTCCAGACTTGTATTCACAGCTAGAAGGTGAAGAGTTCAACGAAAGATTGGAAGCACTTAAAACAGGATTGGCAAAGATTGCCAAGTACCTATATCAAAATAATCTACCCCCAGAAAAATTTGGTTGGTTCCGTCAAAGTCGCGCACTATGCGCATCCGGTATTAATTATGTTAGTATCGACTTGAACGGCGACGTTAGTCCATGCCACGGTTGTATGTATAAAGAATCTCATGCACACGTTATGGGTAATATCAACACAACCCCAGACATCGACAAGATTATCAAAGAACGTACCGAAATGTATCGTAGTGCTTTAAAGAATCAACCGTTAGATTGTCAATCATGCGATAGTCAGTTCTGTATGAAATGTAATTCTGCCACATTTGAAAAGAGCACTAAAGAAACATATTTAGAAAAATGGAGCGATCATACTGCTAACTGGCAGGTATGTAAAGTGTTTAAAACAAATGAAATTGTACACCACGCATTACGTGTTGCAAAGAATACTTACGTTAAACCTAAGTTTGAAATTAAAGCAGAACAATGCTCTGTTTAATTAAAAGGAACCTATAATTATGCAGATGTTCACACTAGAAATATCAGTAACAGAAAAATGTAACTTAGGATGTCCTTATTGTTATGTTGCTAATCGTCCTACATGGATGACTCCAGAAACATTTGACAATGCTATTCCACAGTTATATGATCTAATGCGTCGAAGCGGAACTAACCAATATCACGTTAGTTTCTTTGGCGGCGAGCCATTATTAAATTGGGACCTGATTACACACGCAGTTCCTTTCTTAAAAAACGATCGCAAATGCAAAGGCATTAACATTATTACTAATCTAACAATGATTGATGCTGAAAAAGCCAAATACCTAAAAGAATGGGGTGTTGGTGTTAGTTGGAGTTTTGATGGAATGAGCTCTAACGAAAGCCGCCCATTGTTACCATTACTAGAAAACACTAACCCAGAAACCGGAGAATTGTTTAATGGTATCCTTGACATGTACAACTACAAGAAAGAAACTATCACTAGTTTAACAAATGGTTGTAAAGTTATGATATGGCCCGGTAACACCAAAGACATGACTGAGAATTTTGAGTTCTTATTAGATTGGGGTATTGATCATCCAGACTTTAGTATTGTACGTGATGATGTTTGGACACGCGAAGATCTAATAGACTTCCGTAAAGAATGTATTCGTCTAACAGATCGTTACATCGAAGTGTTAAAATCAGGTCGTGCTTGCTCAATCGGATTTCTACGCCTTGCTATGCTAGACATCCTATATGGATTGGTAAAAGGTAAACGGCCATTTGGTTGCTTTGCAGGTACACACGGTGGAGTATTGATGAGTTCAGGAGAATTTTATCCTTGTGCTCGCTTTGCAAGTAAAAAAATTATGCGTATGGATAGTGACTACGATTTCCGTTACTATCAAGATATCTTCAATCCAAGAACGTTTGATAAATGTCAAGAATGTAATTTAAAACAAGTATGTAATGCAGGATGTACATATTCTCAAGTTACCAACGACAACAAACCATTAGATTCAGTGTGCGAACTATTCCATATCTATTACGAACAAGCTATGCGAGTAGTTGAAGAATGTAGAGATGAACCTGTATTCCAAGACTTGTTCTTACATTACATCAATAGCGTTGGTGTAGAAAACGAGGGCGTAGAATGTCGGAACTAAACGAAAAACCAAAAAAGACCTATAGAAGTATTGTATCGATTCCTGTTAAGGTTGAGATGCAACCTGTAGAACATCAAAGTAGTCGAGTACTATCAACTGACGAACTTGCTGAGCAGATTGACGAAGCACGTAAAGGTAAGGCCAAAGTTGATAGTCAATACGTAGGGTTTGAATTAGATGAACGTGGACATCTGTTTAATTATAAATTTGATTATCCACGTTTCTTAGAAAATATTTCTCACGTTATCAAAGTAGCCAAAGAAAGAAAAGAAAATAATCCAAACAATGTTTACAAGAATCCTCACAGGATGATTATCCAATGAGTAACAATGGTGCCGCAGTCTACCAAAAAGTCAACACACCGATTGATTTTTATGTAGGTGACGAAACTGACAAGCCTACCCCGGAGGGTTCAGGTGTAAATGTTTTGTATTTTACAAATAAATGCAACTTGGCCTGTACTTATTGTTATGAGGACTTGCCAGGACGTCCTCCGCAGATTATGACAAAGGAACAAATTGCTAAATCTATTGATATGATTTTAGCAAGAGAAAATCCTAATTCACAAACCCTCATCGTATTGTTTGGTGGTGAACCTACACTAGAATGGGAAAATGTGTGTTATGCCATGGAATATGCGTACATGAAGAAAACTAATGTACACTTTAATATGACAACTAACGGTATTAAATTTTTAAGTCAAAAGTTTATTGACGAATACAAGAGCAATTACTTTGTTAAAAATGGATTGATTTCTACAGATATTAGTTTTGATGGTATTGGTAATAAAGATAGAGTATTTCACAATGGTAAAGAATCTACCAGCTCTATGATAGAAGTTTTTAGAAATCTAATGAAGAATGGTGTAAAGTTTAGATTACGTTACACTATACACAGTTTAAACGTACACAATGCATACGAAGACATGCTTCGTTTGATTAAAACATTTAAACCTGAACGATTAATTACATCCGTAGCTTGGGATACACTGACCAAAAAACAGCTAGAGAAGATGGAATCGATTAAAGAAGAAGCTAGAAAAAGCTGGCTAAATAAAGAAATAAATGTTCCTATTTGCGAGTTATTTTGTGATATGTGTTCTGGTTGCGGTGAGCGGAAGCAATTAAAGACATATTACACCGATGAAGGCAATGTTACAACTTATGGAAATTATGAAAATGCTCCTAAATTCCATGACTTTAAAGAAAAGAATATAAAGGTGGTGGCCCAATGAAAAAGAAAGCAGAAATTCCCTCAAATTTAAATGACAAGTTAGCCGAAATACTTGGCATTATTCGTAGTATCGATGACATCGATCCTGCTGTTTCTAATATATTAATGGAAGGATTTGCGCTTTCTATTAATACCTTAAGAGTTGTTATTGAAAAAGGTAATAGAGACGAAGTCGACATTAGTGATCAAATTCAATTTGTATCTAAAGCATTAGGTGTTAGTTTAGAAGATATAGTTAAACAAGTTATGGTTGGTGTTGCCGCTGATACTGCTATTAATGTAACATTAGTACCAAGTGGTACCCCAGATGGTGCTATTATTTCACACGGTGGTAAGCCGGGTGGTACCTGCACAGGATGTGGTGGTAAACTTGACGAAAACGGAATGTGCCAAGGAAGTGTTGAAGGCAACCCAATGGTTCCGGGGCAAGGTCCTTTAGGGGCCATTGGACAACGTTGTTCCGGTTGCGGCGGAATTATTAATGCAAATGGAACATGTGATCCTGCAACCGGTGCCCAATATCCAACAGGAAAACAAAACACAGCAAAAGCCGCAGATAACGCTACTTTAGATTTTATCACTGGAGCAGTTGAAGACACGGTGGCAACAGAAGAAGACAAAGCCAAAGTAGATGACTATGAGAAATTTTTAGTCGAAGAAAAAGCTAAAGCTAAAGCTAGTTTGGATTTTTTATCTAAACAAATTTAATAGAGAGTAAACGATGGCGATCCAAATAACATTAACTCCGCTATACGAGACTCCTCCGGTCTTTACTCCTGACCCACAACCTATCTTTGGAACAACATCTACTACGTATCAAGCTTCTGGTGGTCCAGAATCAAATAATATACTACAAGGTGGTCCAGATACTACTCAAAAGAGTGGCGGTCCAGATTCAAACAATTCATCTACTAATCCAATTGATCCCGTTGATCCTAGTAAAGTTAATCTACCAGCACCAGAATGGGTTCCACCTGCTAGGACTGAAGGGGCATATCCAAATAAAGCAACTGGTGATTTAATTGCCGCTTCCGACTTTGGTACATTAGCCAGTGCTGTTAATAACGAAGTGGTGCGTAGAGGAAGAGCCAATCCAGGATACGGTACACCAAGTGGAAGAGTATCAGCAAGTGAATTAAACACATTATGGCAAGCTATTGTTAATGCTGGATATTCAAACCCTGCGGTGTTTAACGGTGTATCCTCGGGTGCAAAAATTTATGCAACAGACATCGATAATTTAATTACATTTGTATCAGATGCGGCGTCAGTTTGTTTATGTAACTGTAACTATTGTACCTGTAACTGTAACTACTGCACATGTGATTGCAACTACTGTACCTGTAACTGTAACTATTGTACCTGTAACTGTAACTATTGTACCTGTAACTGTAACTACTGCACATGTGATTGCAACTACTGTACTTGCGATTGTAACTATGCTTGTACCTGTAACTGTAACTATGCGTGTACATGTAACTGTAACTACTGTACTTGCGATTGTAACTATGCTTGTACTTGTAACTGTAACTACAGCGATGCTAGATTAAAAACCAATATCGAATTAATTGGCACAGAAGGCGACTTAAATGTTTACTCATGGGCGTACATTTGGAATACATCAAAACGTTTCTTTGGCGTAATGGCACACGAATTAATAGGAACACCGTATGAATCTGCATTGAATAAAGATGCAAATGGTTATTATTACGTAGACTATTCAAAATTGCCTGTTGCGTTTGGTGAGGTATAAATGGAAACAACAGCAGATGCTAAACCTATTACCTTAGATGATAATCAGGATATGACTATGATAGATGGTGCTTTACATGCACCGTCTACTTTAGATATGCCTGCACAAGTAAACGGTAATACAGACCCTGCATACATGGATGACTATGCTAGATTTTTAGCAGGAACCGATGACAACGTTCTAAACATAAATGGTCAAATAGAAGAAATTCCTACGATATCATACGCAGGTAAAGCTGTAAAAGCATGTAAAATTCGAGCAAGAGGTCAGTTAGATGGCGATTTTTTAACCTTTAATTTGGCTGTGTTTGTTTCTTTTATGTTGTATCATGATAAGTTTGCAAGCAAAGGCATTTTTATCACAGACGAAAACAAAGAAGAATCTTATATTAAAATTATTGAACAGGGTGATGATAACTTAATCAGCGATCTTGAAAAATATATTAATCTTCGAGACGAAGTTAAAAAAATTGAAGAAATTAAAAATAGATATATTAATGTAATTAATCAATTAAAAAATTTATCTGATTATGACGACAAAGATGCTGTTAATCAAATTGTTGAATCATATTTAAGGAATTAACATGCTAGTAATTTTAAATGCTATAGAATCATCAGGTGTTCAATATTTTGCAAGAGAAATATGTTCTGCATTGAATAATTTTTCTTCTTACAATATCGATGGCTATACATGCGATTTTACTTCTGATACATTAACTGTTACTTCTAGTACAGGTACTAGAGTTTACCAATCTTCAAATACAACATCAACTCAAGGAATCACAACATTAGTAGCAGAGAACACAGCGACATTTAATAAAATAATAGCTTTCCAACAGACTATATTAGATACTGATAAATCATGTTCGTTCCCGACTGCTTTTAGAGACCCACAAGCAGATTGGGGTATTACTTCGAGTCCTTCTTATTCAACAGGAACAGAATACGCAACTTTGATTGAAAGTTATAATCAACGACCTTATGAAAATTATGTAATTTATGGTAGCTTTTCTAGAACTTTTGTTAATCAAATAACAAATGATGTAGGTGGTTATAATAATGTTACATTGGTAAATCTAATTAGACATCCTGATGTTGCAATGTTAATGGATGATTCTTACAAACAATCTCCATGCAGTACTGTATCTCCGTTTGATACAATTGGTGTTGATTTGTTTATATCTTATGTAAACGCAGTATCATTATCTACATTAACAAATGTAAACTCAGTTAAGTTTGAAGCTGTTATGTCTACTGGTGTGTTTAGATTAAATGGCACAACTATTAATACTCCTGTTACAATATCTCCATACAATAATTGGATAACACAAGAAGAAAAGAATAACATAGTTCCTACATTATCAACTGGCACAATGCTACAAACATATCCTATGTTTGCTAGTGGTGATTTTTCATCTGTAGTTGGATTAGCGGCTAATCCAATGCTACCAGCAGATGCCCGTCCTCAATTAGGTTATGCACCTATCTCCGACTACAACTCAATCATTAACTAATATAGTTAATCTAAAGCAATACGACTTAGTTCTTACTACATCCTGGGAATTTAAATTTGGCGTATGCGGTCATTTATTTGAAATGATCGATTATTATTATGCCATCAAGACTTACACTCCATTTACTCCTTGTATTTTATTGGCTGATGGTACAACCAAACAAGAACTACTATCAGCAATAGAATCAAAGTATGATAATTTAACTGTTGAAAACATTGTAGTACATTATCGTCCTAAAGTTGTTATTGCTAATAATATACTAATTACTGATGGATCTCATCGATTACGAGGTGCAGATTTATTAGCTAAAAACATATTTCTATTTCGATGTTCCGAAAACGATTTTACGTATTTTACTAAATTTAAATCTAACATATTCTTATTACAAGATTTTGAAATATATAATGATCGCCCTATTGGTGTTAACATTGTAGACTACAAAAAGAAAATACTATTTTCTAAATACAAGAACTATAATAATAATGTAAAAAATGTTGCAATGTATTATCTTACATCGTTGTGTAGAAAATTATCTGATGCAGAATTGGAAACAGCATTAACAAAACATCAATTTAACGACAGTATTATACTTACAGACGATGTGTCTTTATATCCTAATCGCAATACATTTAAAATTCCAGTAGATGATATATGGGATAAATTCAGTACATATATCTATACTTCTGTACCTAGAAAGATTGATTGCTCTAGCAGATTTATAGTAGAATGTTTGTATTATGGTAAAAATATTATATATGATATCGATTACTACGATCGAGCATTAGAAGTTAGAAAAAAAGATACCGTACTAACAGTATCTTTAACTAAAGATGATGAATTTTTAAAACTACTGCATGAACAGAATAAGTGTTAAACAAATCAATATTGATTATAGTCGCCCTATTAATAATAGAGCAAAACTAGACACAGGCAAATTATGCAATCTTCGTTGTGAGTTTTGTTATTATAAAAATCATCTTACAGAAAGAGATCCATTAGAAGATATATTCAAACGTATTGATTATATCCAAGCATATGGAATAGAAGAAATAGATTTGTCAGGCGGAGAAAGTTCTGTAGAACCAAATTGGTTTAAGATACTAGAATACTGCCAAAATAAATTTAAAAGAATTAGTTGCCTAAGCCATGGCGGTAAATTTAGTGATATAGAATTTGTTAAAAAAAGTTACGATCTAGGTTTGAGAGAAATATTGTTTAGTTTACATGCAACAGTTCCTAGCATCCACGATTCTATAGTTGGAAAAAAAGGAGCATACGATAATTTACTCAAAGCCATATATAATGCACAACAACTAGGAATAGAGGTTAGACTTAATACTACAATATATGATGCCAACTATGATAACATTGAAGTAAATGTAATCAAACGCATAGATCCGTCACAGGTTAATTTTATTGCATTAAATTACTGGAGAGATAATAAAGACTTTCATCCGATCGATTATAAGTTAGTTTGCTCATTTGTAAAAAAATATATCGATGAACTAAAAGATACTGTAGAAGTTAATGTCCGATATTTTCCTATGTGTTATATGGAAGGGTACGAAGCACACGTAAAAAATCACTATCATCATATCTACGATATGAAAGATTGGAATAAAGCAATTTACAATGAACAGTTGGACACAAGTGTACCCTACTTACACATAGATAAAGTACAGCAATCATTTGCCGAAGCAGAACGTATTCGATTACAAAGTTGTTTTAAAACTAGTGAGTGTCTAAAATGCAAATATTTTTTTGTATGTGACGGCATCGAAAATGAGCTTAAAGGATATGTTGAACCATCTCCTGTATTTGGTGAAAAGATTACAAGAATATGAAAATAATCAAATGCGGAGATCCTGATAACGAAATTGTACAGTTCGAATGGTTTTTAACCAATTGGTGTAACTATTCTTGCACTTATTGTTCTGAAGTAACTAGACTTATTCCCCAATTTTCTAAAGCAACAAGCCCAGGCAAATACAAATTAGTATTATCAAGATTAAAATCTCTTAATCATCCCTTCATCATAGAATTGATTGGAGGTGAACCAACGTTACATCCTGCAATAGAAGAAATACTCACAGAATTAAATGCAATGCCAAATTGTAAAGAAGTGCAATTAATAACAAACCTTTCAAGACCTTTGCACTTCTATCAATCAATCATATCATTATCGTTAGGTAAACTTAAAATACTAGCGTCATTTCACCCAGAACATTACAAATCAGAATGGTTAGATAAAGTTCTTGCACTTAAAAATAATAGATTATCAGTTACACTTAACTTAATTGATCAGCCACAACACTGGCCACTAACAATAGAAACAATTAATACCTTATTAGATAATAAAGTTGTTTTTGCTTACAACATATTAAGCCCAACCCCTAAATGGAATCCTAATTATACACAAGAGTTTTATAATACTTTTAATCCTTATATAGATAATGGACAATACAATGAATCTATTTCTTATACATTTGAAGATGGCTCATCAACAGTATTACATGAAAGTGAAATTATAGAGAAAGGGTTACATCAGCTTAAAGGATATAAATGTACTCCAATTAGATACAGAATAACTCACGACAGTATTATTCAAAACTTTTGCACAGGAAGAGTGATCCCACTAATGCTAACTACTCCAGAGATATTCAAACAAGAAAGTTGTCCAAATGAATGTTGCGGATGCGATGCTGTGTTTAAATTTTATAAGGAGCGAGTATGAAACTATCAATCTTAATTCTTACACATAACCGTCCTACATTGTTCACCCGATGTTTAACCAGCGTGTTAAAACAACTGCCAACAGATGTTGAAATTATTGTAAACAACGATAGCAATGATATTACAGAAATAGTGCATCCTCAAATAACGTATCATTATAATAAATTTGATAGCCTATGTGCCATTTATCAATTTTTATTGTTTCAAGCAAATGGAGAATATGTTTATTATTTAGAAGATGACGATTATCTAGTAGATGGATTCTTTGAAGTACCGCTTAACGCCGATATGATTGTAGGCAACTATTGTCCCACATACGGCCCAAATAATCTACTTGAATACTTAACAATATACACAGACGATACCTTAACTCCAACACAATGGGCTGACAAACTTAATTTTAGACATCTTCAGCTATCACAACATATATTCAGAAGAGATACTATATTAGATTTTGAATTTAAAATGGATAGTGATGTGCATAACGATGCTAGGCTTGCCTTACATGCCGCTAAAAACTCCAAAGTAATAAAAAGTATCAA
>Ga0164296_1004928_pt1 | contig 11930 bp, 12 predicted proteins | sample GEODES057metaG_FD_113533 | JGI IMG/M metagenome (GOLD analysis project Ga0164296, IMG submission 113533) | Dystrophic lake water microbial communities from Trout Bog Lake, Wisconsin, USA - GEODES057 metaG | ecosystem: Environmental > Aquatic > Freshwater > Lake | place: USA: Trout Bog Lake...
CACGCCGAAGCTGTGCAGGTTGTCGAGAGCAGCAAAGAAATGTGAAGGGTCCTCCACATGGTAGATGCGGAACTCCAGCATGTCTTCATTCTGTGCATACAGATGGATGGTGGGCTTCTCGCCCGGAGCAAACGTCTTGCTGGTGCTCAAGCTGAAGGAACGCGCGGGCTCAGCGTGCGCAGGGAGCGCGCCGACGCAGAGCAGAGCGATAGAGAGCAGATGCAGCCAGCGACGCTTCAATCGTCCTCCCGCAAGATGTTCCAACGGTACACACCAAGAAAGTTCGGGTTCGCCGGCACAGGCCGCCAGCGCGCATCGGGATGCTGCAACAGGTCCGTCATCTCCATGCGCCGCACCTCGCCCTTATCCTTGCCAATCGGACCCGTGTGGTAGACGACCGTTTGCCTGCCATTTTCGGAGTTGTTCCCGGGGCCGGTAACAATCATCGAATGATACGGTGAATTTTGCCCCAATTGTCGGTAAAAAAGCAGGTCACCCGGCCGTGCCATGTGGATATCGCGGCTGATGAGATAGGTGTTTGCCTGCATCAAAGTATGTGCATCTGCGAACTGGGCATAGACGCCGCTAGTCAGGTCTGCCGGTTGGAAGCTGCCGACTGAAGTGCGAAACAGGCCCAGCCCCAGCGGCGTTTGTGGATAGTGGTACTGGCGGATGGAGGGCAGCGGCGGCATCACATCCAGCAGCCCGTCGGCCTTGGCGTCGGCCAGCCAGCGGTCGTCATGCGCCACCAGGGCCTCGCGGTAGGCGTAGCGCAGCAGCCCGGCACAGTCATCCACACCCTTGGGCAGCGGCTGGTGCTCGTATAGTAGACCGGCAATCAGGGTGAACCAGTCGCGGAAGGCATTGCGGTCTTCCTGCGAATGCAGGCGAAGAAAATCCGGCGTGCCGTCAGAAAATCCATCGCTAAAGGTTGGCGTATAGCGGATGCGGTAGCTGAGCCGCCGTGGATGAAACACTCCCCTGGATTGTACGGTCAGATTCGCAATTCCCGGCATCACGGGAGACTGTACTGTGATCAGCGCCAAATGTGACACTCTGGGTGGCTCTGGCCATACAGAATTCACCATTGCGGGCTGTCCGTTGAGTGTTGCGCGAATATGGCTCCAATTACGGTGGCCAAAGCCGTGAAGCTGCAGTTGTGCCACATCCTGCTGGTTGCCATCTGCAGGTAGGGTACCTACTGCAGTGACCTGCAGACGCAGCAACCAGCCCTGCCACCAGACCAGTGCCATGAATGCGACCAGCAGACAAGCCGCAGCGAGTGGCAATGAAAATTTTCGCTTCAGTAGCGTCAACATGCTGGCGCGAGTATAGCGGGTAACGCATGGCGCGGGCGGAAAGTGCAGCGTGAAATTGGTCAGACCAATTCTTGACAATTGGAATCCTGCCAGCGTACAAAGCCATCTATGCGTTTCTCTGGCTTTTTAAAATTTCAGTTCCTATTTGCCGTGCTGGCGCTCCTGCAACCGGTGCAAGCCAAGGTCATTGGGACCAATGTGATTGCACAACCGGTGACGGCAGAGCGAATTGCCCAGCTGCCGCGCGGCGAGCAGCGGGCATGGCTCGATTATCTGAGTCGCTCCAACCGGCAGAAGCAGGCCGACAAGCAGGCATTGCAGCAGGAGATGGCGGCGGCGCACGTCACTGTTTCCAATCCCGCACCGGCCGGGCATAGTGCCAGCGGCCTGAACACCTCGCATCCGGCAGAGTGGTATGCAAGCGCGGAGGCGTTGATGATTGCACGCAACGTCATCACATATCAGGTGCCCGATGGCGGTTGGAGCAAGAACATCGATATGGCAACAAAGCCGCGCGCGCCGGGCGACCGATATGACACCGACAACATGAACCGCTTCAGCGATCCGGAAGATTTTGACAAGCCGGTGGACGAACACTGGCACTACATTGCCACGCTGGACAACGACTCCACCTGGACGCAGATACGTTTTCTGGCGCATGTTGTAGCGGCATTGCATACAGGTGGTCGCGATGCTGAAGCGACGGCGATGCGAAGCTCGATCCAGCGCGGCGTGGAATATATGTTGGCATCGCAGTATCCCAACGGCGGTTGGCCGCAGGTTTGGCCGCTGGAGGGCGGCTACCATGACGCCATCACCATCAACGACGACGCCATGCTGCATGCAATTGAAGTGCTGCTGGAAGCAGCGGAAGGCAGCCCTGGTTATGAAGCCATTCCCTCTGCGATGCGTAAGCGTGCGGCAGCTGCGGCACAACATGGCATCGCCTGCCTACTGCAATTGCAGATTACGGAGAACGGGCACAAGTCTGCATGGGCGCAACAATATGATGCGCTAACGTTGCAGCCTACCTCTGCACGTAATTATGAGATGGCATCCATCTCCAGCGGCGAGAGCGCATCCATCGTCAACTACTTTATGGAGATGAAAAATCCAACGCCGCAAATTGTAGCCTCGGTTTACGCAGCGGCTGCATGGTTCCAGAAGACAGCGGTCTATGGCTATCGCTTCGGCAGCAGCGATTATCGCGCCGACCGCACCAGTCCCGCCGGACGCATGCTGGTAGCTGCTCCTGGTGCCGGACCCATCTGGTCGCGCTACTACCAGATGGGCACCGACAAGCCCATCTTCGGCGACCGCGATAAAACCATCCACGATGATGTGAATGAATTGAGCCGCGAACGTCGCAACGGCTATGGCTGGTACAGCGGCGAAGGTGTGGCTCTGCTGGCGAAATTCAAAGACTGGGCTGCGTCGCATCCGCCGAGCAAGTAAATTTATCGATTCAAAGATAATGTAGGATTTAGCCACTTGCCTCATCAAGTCTGGGCAGGCAAAGTATCAGCCGATGGAGGTCCACATGGACAGGCAACAGGTGAATCGCTTCAGTAGCTGGGCAATGATTTCTCTTTCTGCAATAGCGCTGGCGATGGTGCTGCTGGGATGCCTGACTTGGACGGGGCCGTCGAAAGATGAAGGCGCGCTGGCACATATTTTTCAAATTGCGATTGTACTGCTGCTGCCCGCCGGCCTCACGTTTCTCGCCACGATTGATTGGCGTGTGCCGCGTCGTAGCACACGGCCATTGACGATCACAGTTCTGACGGTGGCGGTTGCCTTCGGCGCGCTCTACATTCTGGAGCATTACCGGTAAACGCGGCAGAACGAGTTGCAAAAATTATTGCTTCGCGTTGTTCTGTTCCGAAGTGCCGAAATTCTCTGTAAGGAATTTCATACCTTCTTCGGTTGTGTGGATGCGGCCTTCCAGTTGTGCGTCCTCTGCCGCGGCCAGCATCGTTTTAAATTTTTCTCCTGGAAGATATCCAGCGGCAATCAATTCACGTCCGCTGACCAGCAGCGGTGGACGCACAACCTCCGTCGGCATGGATTCAAAATGCTGCCGCGCATATTCGTACAACTCCAACCCGCCATGCGATGAGACGCAGTCCAGCCGATGCAATTCGAGATGCTGCTCGAAATGCTGCAAGCGAAGAAAACGCTTCAGCGTGGATTGCTTCATATCGCGCACACTACCGAAGCGCATGTGGTTGGCGACCAGCGCGACAATCTGCTCGGTCTCTGCAATGGAGAAACGCAACCGCCGGCAGATTTGCTGCGCGATGGCGACGCCTGCTTCCACATGGCCGTTGAAGCGGATGCGGTCGCCAGGCACGGTTGGGTCGGGCCGACGGAAGGTTGCCGGCTTGCCGATGTCATGCAGCAAGACGCCCCAGGCCAGCGTGGCGCTGCAACCTGCAGTCAGGCCGGAGAGCATCAGCAGGGTGTGCGTCCACACATCGCCTTCAGGATGAAATTGCGGCGGCTGTTCAATTCCATGCAGGCGCGAAACTTCCGGCAGAACAACGTCGAGCAGGCCGCTTGTATCCATCCATTCGAAGGCGCGGTTCGCGCCGCCTTCGGTCAGCATCAGCGTGAGTTCGTCGCGCACGCGTTCTGTGCTGACCTGAGAAATTTCTGCGGCCAGCGAACGCATGGCGGCCAGCGTGGGGGCTTCGATTTCAAATCCGAAACGTGCTGCAAAGCGGGCCGCGCGGAGCATACGCAGTTTGTCTTCTGCAAAGCGAAAAAGTGGATTGCCAATGGCGCGGATGATGCCGTTGGAAAGATCTTCGCGACCGCCGACATAATCCAGCACAGCATCGTTCAGGTCATTGGTGCGTGCAAAAATTTCAGCATCCAGAAACATTCCGTTGATGGTGAAGTCGCGACGCTGGGCATCTTGCTGCGCGTCGGTGGAAAAGAGCACGGCATCGGGATGGCGGCCGTCGGAGTAGGATCCGTCGCTGCGGAAGGTGGCGACTTCAGTGCGGACATCATTTTCCACCACCAGCACCACGCCGAAATGCGCGCCCACGGTGAAGGTCTTCTCGAAGATCGCGGTCACCTGCGCGGGTGTGGCCGAAGTGGCGATGTCGTAGTCCTTGGGAACTCGGCCTAGCAGCAGATCGCGAACGCAACCGCCGGCGAAATAGGCAACGTGCCCCTGCGCCCGCAAGCGCGCGGCAATCGCGGCGGCAGCTTGAAACGCCAGGCTGGATGGCAGGGTCATTTCTTTCGCTTCTTCGCCGCTGAGGCGGCAAGCTTTTTCGTTAGTCTGTTTAGAATTTGTTTAGCTTCCTGTTGCCCAGCTAATGAAACCTCGACATAGAGCTTGGCTTTGCACACTTGTTTCAGGTACGGGATTGCAAGCTTTGGTTGTTTCAATTGCTTGATATATAGTTTTGCAATATTTGCATTGGCTTCAACGTCCCCCATTGCAACCGCTTTCTTCAGCCAATAGAGGGCACGACGATAATCTCCCTCCATTCTGTAAGTGCATCCAATATTATTGGCAGCGGAATCATAACCTTTTCTGAGCGCTAACTTATACCAATAAAATGCGGACTTAAGGTTTTTCTTTACGCCGGTTCCAACAGAATAATAATTGCCAACGTTGATTTGACAACCAGCGTTTCCGAGTTTCGCGGCCTTGAGAAATAAGCGAAATGCTGAGCGATATTGTTCGGCGTCGTCCTTATAACATGCGCGAGTAAAGAGGTCTTCTGCCCGCTGCATTTGCGTCAACTTCCTGGCTGTTTTAGTTTTGCTCATCGGCCTACCTCATCTGCTCAACAATGGATTTCGCCCTTACTATAGAAGTGTGCCTCAGAACATGGAACAGGGTCTAATCCTCGGCATTGAAAGCTCCTGCGATGAAACCGCAGCGGCGGTGGTGCGCGGCGGGCGAGAGGTGCTATCGAACGCGATTGCCTCGCAGGCGGAGATGCATGCGCTGTACGGCGGCGTGGTGCCGGAACTGGCCAGCCGCGAGCATCTGCGCAATATTGTTCCCGTGGTGCAGGCGGCTTTGCAGAATGCCGGCGTGAGTTTTGCCGACGTGGATGCCGTTGCCGTGACCGAAGGGCCGGGACTGGCCGGTGCGTTGATGGTGGGCGTGACCTACGCCAAGGCGCTTGCCTTTGCACTGGGCAAGCCGCTGATTGCGGTGAACCATCTTGAAGGACATATCCACGCGGTGCTGATGCAGGCCGAAGCGATGCCGCAGGTCGTTTTACAGGCGCAGCCACTGCTTGCGCTGGTGGTTTCCGGTGGGCACACGCATCTGTATCTTGCGCGGCTGCGCGATGGCGTGTGGAGTTACAACTGCGTGGGCCGGACCGTGGATGATGCGGCGGGTGAGGCCTTCGACAAAGTGGCCAAGCTGCTTGGTCTGGGTTATCCCGGTGGGCCATGGATGGACTCGCTGGCGGCACATGGCAATCCTCGGGCTGTAAAGTTTGCACTGTCGCAGGTGAAAAATAAAATCTATCGTGAGCAGGAGAATGACGAAGAGCGTCGGCTGAAGTTTTCTTTCAGCGGCATTAAGACGGCCGTGCTGCGCTATGTGGATTTGCACAAGATGCGCGATAGCATTGCTGCGCGACATGCGGCGCTGTCGGCGATGGAGAATCCTAAACCGGTGGATGCATTGCCGCTGTGTGATGCCACTACACTCGACCTGATTGCCAGTTTCCAACACACGGTGGTGGAAGACTTGAAGCGCAAGACCTTTGCCGCAGCCGAAGTCTTTGGAGCTGGCGGCATCGTTGTATCCGGCGGCGTGGCTGCCAACCGCGAATTGCGGCAGCGTTTTACAGAGGAAGCCCAACAGCGTGGCCTGCCGGTTGCGTTTCCGGCCGCATCGCTTTCTACAGATAATGCCGTGATGATTGCCGCCGCCGCCTGGCCGCGGTTCCTCCTGGGCAACTTCTCCGCCGAAGACCTAAACCCGGAACCGCAGCTGGCACTGGGCTGAACGCATTCGGATTCCTTCAGCGCGGGGAATCCACTAGAATCAAGCTGTACATAACAGCAGCTAAAGATTCAGGAGATCGATCCAACTCAGCCGGATGTCCATCCAACTTTTCAATACACTCAGCGGTACAGTGGAACCGCTTGCGGCTGCCAGCGGCCCATTGCGCATGTATGTATGCGGGCCCACGGTATACGACTACGGCCACATCGGCAACTTCCGCACATTTCTACATATTGATGTGCTGCGTCGCACGTTGCTGCAGCAGGGCATGAAGCTGAACCACGTCATGAACATCACTGATGTGGACGACAAGATTATCCGCAACGCAGCCGAGGCGGGCGTGCCCATCGGCGAATATACCAGGAAATTTGAGCAGGCATTTTTTGAAGATATGGCGTGGCTGGGCATCCAGCAGCCGGAGCATATTGCGCGCGCAACAGAACATATTCCAGAGATGGTGCACCTGATTGAGACGCTGGAAAAGCGTGGCTATGCGTACAAGGCCGAAGATGGATCGTGGTATTACCGCATCGAAAAATTTCCGGAGTATGGCAAGCTTTCGAAAAAAGATTTGGAAGGCATTGAGCAGGGCGCGCGCGTCGATGTGGATGAGTACAAGGACTCCGCCAGCGACTTTGCGTTGTGGAAGGCGCCGAAACCGGGCGAGCAGAGTTGGCAGACGGAAATCGGCGCGGGTCGTCCCGGCTGGCACATTGAGTGTTCGGCAATGGCGATGAAGATTCTTGGCGAGACGCTGGATCTGCATGCCGGCGGAGAAGACCTGATGTTCCCGCACCACGAAAATGAGATTGCGCAGTCCGAAGGCGCCACCGGCAAACCCTTCGCGCACCACTGGATGCATGTCCGCTTTCTGCTGGTGGAAGGCCGCAAGATGTCGAAGTCGGAAGGCAACTTCTACACGCTGCGCGATCTGTTGCTGAAGGGATACAAAGCTGCGGCCATTCGCTTCCTGCTGATTTCAGTGCCGTATCGCCACCAGCTGAATTTCACATTTGATGGATTGATGGAATCCACCAATGCGATTGAGCGGCTGCGGACGTTTCATCAGCGGATAAAAACCGGCAAGTGGGCTGCGGGCAGCAATGCAGAGATTGCCGCGCAGACCGAACATGCATTGCAGGAATATGACGCTGCATTGGCAAACGACCTGAACACCGCCGAAGCGCGTGCTGCGATTTTTGATCTGGTGCGTAGCGCAAACTCCGCTGCCGATGCCGGTCAGCTGCTTGCAGAAAATGCCTCGGAGATTGTCCGGCTGCTGGAGCGCTTTGATGCAGTCTTTGCCGTCCTCGAAGACAAGGACGCCGATACCACGCGCGCGGCACTGGCGTGGGCGGAATCCGCCGGCCGCATTGGCGAGGCAACGCCGGAATTGCTGGCAGCACTTTCTCTGGGCGATGACGATGTGCAGGCGCTGGTGGATGAACGCACTCAGGCCAAGGCCTCGCGCAACTTTGCCCGTGCCGATGCCATCCGCCGCGAGTTGCTGGAAAAGGGCATCCTCATCGAGGATTCAAAAGATGGCACTCGCTGGAAGCGCAAGTAGTCGCTAGTTACAAACCCACTAGATTCCGGCTATACTCGGCCACAAAGGGCGAGTATGCAACCGCACAGCAACAGGCCATTCTGCGAACGTTCTCTCCGGCGTATCGAGCGCTCCATGCCGCGACGGCATCTTTGCGTGCTGCCCATCCGCACGCGCCCCAGTCTTTTCACCGGCGACTAACTCCCGCACATCCATCCATTGCATCGTGAAGCTGTGCCAGCGTCGGCGCAGTCGTCTGCAACCACTTACCTGAAGGCAGGGCATGATGAGTTCCGCAAAGCAATCCATTCAAATCCGCACGGCTGCGGATGAAGTTTATGCAAAGTTTGGTCCCAGGCTGAAGACTGCACTGCCCGGCCCGCGCGCGGCGCAAGTGGTTGCCGATGACCATCGACTGGTCTCGCCCAGCTACACGCGCAGTTATCCACTGGTGGCCAAGAGCGGCAAGGGAATTCGCATTACAGATGTGGACGGCAACGAGTTTCTCGACTTCGCCGCCGGCATCGCAGTGAACTCCACTGGTCACTGCCATCCGGAAGTAGTTGCCGCCATCCAGAAACAGGCCGCCGAGTTGATCCACATCTCGGGCACCGATTTTTATTATGAGCACATGGTGCAGATTGCCGAGCGGCTTTCGCAGGTGGCGCCGATGCCTGGGCCGCATCGCTACTACTTCGGCAACTCCGGTGCGGAGGCGATTGAGTGCGCAATGAAAGTGGCGCGCTACCACACGGGCCGTCAGCAGTTTATTTCTTTCTTCGGCGCATTTCACGGACGAACCTACGGGGCCATGTCACTCACCGGATCCAAGCCGCAGCAGCGCCGACGCTTTGCTCCATTTGTGCCTGGTGTCACGCATGTGCGGTATCCGTATGCCTATCGCGGTTGTACGGGCGGGCCGCAGCAGGAAAAAGAATTCGCACTTGGCTGCGCACGCTATATCGAAGAGGTATTGTTCAAGAAAACTTTGCCGCCGGAAGAAGTTGCCGCCATTTTTATTGAACCAATTCAAGGCGAGGGCGGTTACATAGTTGCTCCAGATATTTTCATGCAGGAGCTGCGCGGCATCTGCGACCGTCACGGCATCCTGCTGGTGGTGGATGAAATTCAAAGTGGTGCCGGCCGCACTGGAAAATGGTGGGCAGTGGAGCACTCCGGTGTGCAGCCCGATATCGTTTGCATTGCGAAGGGCATTGCCAGCGGCATGCCGCTCGGCATCTGCATGACGCGCGCCGAGTTGATGGACTGGAAACCCGGATCGCATGCTTCTACGTTTGGCGGAAATCCAATTTCAATTGCCGCCGCGCTGGTGACGATGGATATCATCGAGCGTGAAGCAATGGCAAATGCAGAAAAAGTCGGCCAGCTGATGCTGACGCGCATGACCAGCTGGATGCAGAAGTATTCTCATATAGGCGATGTGCGGGGCCGCGGCCTGATGTTGGCGATGGAACTGGTGCAGGACACGACCACGAGAAGTCCTGCACCTGCACTGCGAGATCGTATTGTGGAACTGGCGTTCGAACGTGGCCTACTTTTCCTCGGCTGCGGAGAAACTTCGCTGCGGCTTTCGCCACCGCTGGTACTGAGTGAACAGGAAGCAACCATTGCGTTGGATGTATTGGAAGAATCGCTGGCAACTGCGGAGTCAGAAATATAATTCACTGACCGAAAAATTGTTTTGATCGGGGCGATGCAGAGATGAAGACCGCTGCGGCAAGAAGCAGACCATACTTCTCCGAGCGATTGATTGCTTGGATTGACGGAATAGGTGCGCGATTAGGCCGCAAGAGCGCGTTGCCGGAACATCTTGTTGTGGGTCGCGCTGGCGAAGAGGCTGCGATGTTTCATCTGCGACGCATGGGCTACACGATTGTTGCCAGCGATTGGCGTTCGGTACGGCTGCGCGGCGACATTGACCTTATCGGCTGGCATGAAGGCACGCTCTGCTTTATTGAAGTCAAGACACGCAGCCAGCGCAGTATCGTTCCCGCTGCATTTTCAATTGATGATGCAAAGCGGAACATGTTGCGTCGCATGGCACGCGCGTGGGTGAAGCATTGTGCCTGGGCAGAAAAAGCGCCGAAGCGTTTTGATGTCGTATCGGTGTATTTGAACGGGGCATCGCCAGAGATTGAAGTGCAACGCAATGCCTTCGCGTGGCATAAACCAGAAAATTAACTGTCAGTTATTTTTGTTGCGCTGGCGAGTGGCGCAGAGCTGAGTTGGCGAAATGTGTGCGTGTTGACGTCGTAAGTTTCCACGGCACCGGTGCCAATGTCATACACCCAACCATGCAGACGCAGATGGCCGCCATCAATCGCAGCCTTCACAGCGGGATGCGTCAGCAGGTTGTCCAACTGCACCAGAACATTTTCATGAATGATGGCGTTGAGCTTCGCGGTTTCATCTGCGAGGTCCTGCTGCTTATCCAGCACCTGCATGGCAGTGCTGGCATAGCGGAGCCACATAGAGACAGATGGCAGATGTTGAATCTTATCCACGCCGTTCATCAGGGCCGTCATCGCGCCGCAGCCGGAGTGGCCGCAGAGAACGATGTCCTTCACGCCGAGCACAGTCACGGCGTATTCAATGCTGGCAGAAACACCGCCGGCCGCTGGCCCGAATGGCGGAACAATATTTCCGGCATTGCGCACTACGAACAAACCACCCGGCCCCTGCTGGGTCAACAGTTCCGGCACCACGCGTGAGTCCGCGCAGCCAATAAACAAAACTTCCGGGGATTGTGAAATGGAAAGCTCACGGTAGAGCGCTTTTTCATTCGGGAAAACTTCGCGCTGAAACTTCATGACGCCATCAATAATGTGTTCCATCTGGCCCGCCTTTACGACTTGGAGTCAACGTACTCTTCGTGCCATGCCATCTGAATGGCTTCGAGAATTCCTTCGTTCGACTTGTTCGGATCGCCGGTGAAACCTTCCAGTGCTGTGACGTAACTGTGCAGGTCAGTGAAGCGGATGGTGAGCGGGTCAACCTCAGGAAATTTTTCCTGCAGCTGAATGCCAATCTCCTCTGAATCTGTCCATGTAATTTCGCGTGGCATAATTCTGCTCCGTTGAAAATGTTGGTGGATTACTTGTTCTCGGCCAGCGTCAGCGGTTTGCCTTCGGAAACATAATTGATGTTCCACTTCGGAATCTCAACAACGTAGGTGCCGGGCTTGGTGATGACTGCCTGGCAGCCTAGACGCGAACTGAGTTCAAGTCCCGGAGCTTTTTCCATGCGATCCAGTTCTTCATCTTCCGCTTCACTGATGCCTTCCGCGCCGCTGCGCACCAGCAGGTGGCAGGTGGTGCAGGCACAAACGCCGCCGCAGGCGTGGTCCAGAAAGATGCCGTAGTTTTCTGCCACGTCGAGAAACGACATCGGTTTGCCGTGGTGGTCATAGGGCATGGTGCCGAATTCGAATTCAACGGTCCGCCCCTCAGGCAGGAAAGTTACACGCACCATGTTAGGCGCGGGTGGCTGGTTCAGGTCAATGCTATCGTCCATCAATGGGTGGCTCATATCGTTTCCTATGGGTTGCTATGAAATTAATTCTGCTTTTGCGATGGGGTGCGGTGCGCTGGGTCCGTCACCCATTTTTTCGTTGGCAGACTGCATGGTTTCTCCCACCATCGCGCTGGTGATGGCCGTGCTCATCGAAAGTTCTGCATATCGCCGTGTTGCCAGGTCCAGCGCATCAATTGCGCTGCGGATAACGCTGTGATCTTCCTGCTTCATTGCAGTGCCCAGTTCAACTTCCTTCGCTGTGATGTTGGCAACTTCTTCGGCGGACAACTGCTGCCATGCCGGATTCGTCCGAGCCTTGTGCACCAACGTTAGGATGTTCTCGCCCTCATTGCGCGCCTCAATCAACTGCCGTGCAGCTAGGTCGGCCTCAGCATTGTCGAAGGAACTAAGAATCATCGCTTCTACCTGTTCGTCGGTCAGCCCGTAGGTCGGCTTCACTTCAATCTCCGCCTGCTTGGCGCTGCGCTGTTCACGCGCGGAAACATGCAGTATGCCGTTGGCATCAATCAAAAAC
>Ga0164296_1004929_pt1 | contig 11927 bp, 5 predicted proteins | sample GEODES057metaG_FD_113533 | JGI IMG/M metagenome (GOLD analysis project Ga0164296, IMG submission 113533) | Dystrophic lake water microbial communities from Trout Bog Lake, Wisconsin, USA - GEODES057 metaG | ecosystem: Environmental > Aquatic > Freshwater > Lake | place: USA: Trout Bog Lake...
CTGTAACCATACCCTCCAAGATATAAAGGAGTCGGTGTACCAGTGTTGTCATAAAATCCTCTAACCCATAATCCCACAAGATCTGTTTGGTCGTTACCAGATCCTGCCCCTGCGATATAGTTTAGTCGAGCCAAATAAAGGCCAACATTTGCTCCGTTATTGGCAAAACTAGAACTGCTTCTAAAATAAAGATCTGGACTGGCGCCTTTGTATGTGGCTTGTGCTTGTGCTTGTAGATTGTTAAGATAGATTGTAGAATTACTACCATTTTGAACAACCAAAGTGTTGCCAGATGAAGCTGTTGTTCCTATGCCCACAGCATTACTAGGTAAAACCGTTATGGTTGGATTAGTATTACCGCTATAGGTAATATAAAAAGGATTGCTACTATTTGTAGTTGCTGTGCTTTGAGCTTGTAAGTACCAACTGCCGCCGTAAGAATCTAGAGAAACACCAGCATAAGCACTAGTACCACTTTGTTGATTACTTACACGTAATTGTGTTACTGCGGCTTGACTATTAAGGAATGTGGCAATGTCTGTAGTAGCATTATATGGTGTAGTTTTGCCCACCAACAGGTAACCAGCGGCATATAGATTAGAGCCTACACTTAACGCTCCACCAATACCTGCTCCGCCTGTGACTTGTAAGGCACCACTTGCAGTAGTTCCCAACGTATTAGTAGTAGTTGCTGTAAATGTTACTGCACCATTAGCTGTCAAACTTGTAAATGCACCAGTGCCTTTGGTATTAGCACCAAGATTCACGTTATCAATAGCACCAGTTGTACTAGGATTAATACTTACAGTGCCATTGGCTGTGAGTGATGCGGTTATAATCGTGCCGCTTAACCAATTTTGTACAATATAGTTTGTGCCATCGCTGACCAATGTGATTACTTGATATGCACCCAAGGTCAGTGTGCTGTTGCCAGCTACGCCGCCTCCGGTAATTATACCACTTGGTGTACTAAGTGTAATGTTGGATAATTGATTGTTGTAATAGGTTTGAGATTGGCCAGTGTAAAGAACTGGGTTTGGAATTGTAACAGTACCAGAGCCGGTTAATGTAGTCAACAGACCACTATTAGGTGTACTAATAGTACTGCCGCCTGCTACTGAACTTGTTGTTGATACTGTATTATAACGTGCCATAAGTGTATTTAACTAATTCTTAATCTGGTGTTTTTACTTTTGCGTAAGCTGTTTTTACCGCGTCGGGTGTAACATCAATTACTGCTTGTGCTTGTGCTCTTTCAGCTAGGTCTTTGGCTATGAGTTCTTCATCTGTTTCAGCTGGTATAGCTGGAACTGGAATTTCTTGTTCTACTGGTTCTGATTGTTGTGTATCTTGATTCCAATTATAGCCTACAGTGACTACTTTGATATCTGCTGGTATTTCTACAGTAACTATTCTTTTTGCCAGTCTAGTCATAGCGGTCGAATATTTTTCAAGAGCATCGATATCCACGTAAACAACAGCGTCCGCAGCCACTTGATCTGGAATGTCTCCGTTAGGAAATGCTACATCGGCTCCTAGTGTAGCCACATTATGTATCATCTGTTGGTAAAAAAGATTTTGATTGTTCAATGGTATTATGGTACCATTTTTTTCCACACAACTTGCAGTGCCTAGTTTTAAATTAATAATAGATTTATACATATCAAAGGTCCGAACTAAAGATCATATAACCACCACTTGTTCTGCCATCCCAGGACACATACGTTGGTCCTCCAGCAGTAAGTGATCCTGATCCACTTACTGCATCAAATCTCAAACGGCCGTGTTTAGTAGTCCATCCATAGGATTCTGCCAATTTGTAAGCATACACCTGACTACTGCCATTATACTCTATGCTGAAAGGACCCGAAGAAAGAATAGACGATGTTACGGTCACACCCGGTGGTGTTCGCATGGCTACTGGAAGATATATGATAGTTTCAGTCTGATAAGAACTAAAAGCAAACCCATTACCTATCATACTCCATGCATCGTACCCTGCTCCTCCTTGTTCATAAACTATACAGTATCTTTGACACTGTATCAATTCTATTCCGTAAGGACGTATTTCATAAGGAGTAGCTTGTGTGCCTGCTTCAAATTGCACATTGGTAATTTTAAAATAATTATTGGCTGTAGCAAACAAATTTACTTGATTGGCAGAAGCCCAACAATGTGTGTTGTATTGTGTCCAAACGTTAAGATTTGGTCCAGATGTAACAGTTAATATATTTTGGTTTGATGCCAGCATGATTTCCATCCACATGCCCACAGCATTGGTATTAGGCATTGAAGAAATATAATTGGGAGGTATAGTTATTATAACTTGCTCCCACACTCCTGTCTGCACTATGTTAAATGCAGTTGTATAAATGTAGCTGCCGCCCGGTGTGCCTACATCTCGTAATTCTAAACTGTACGTTCCTGAAACATTAGTTTTAACCCAAAAACTTATTGTGACTGATTGGCTGGCAGAACCGTTGAATAAATCTGCAATATATTGTGCTTCCAATTTTTGTGTGATAGCAAACGCATCGGTGGTAGTTGAACTGCTGGGTGTACTAGCTGTGGTACAAGTAACTTGTAAACAGTTACCGTTTGATCCTTTGAAAGGATGATCAGCAACTTGCGCCCAGGTTATACTGGGATTAAAACTGCCACTACTATTAAAGAATAAAAATGCCCAGCGATCAATGTTTAGCACGACGCCATTGCCATAAGTGCTTAATAAACTGGTGCCAGATATTGTTGCTATTGTAGTTGCACGTTGGTTGATGTCCATACTACCGTTGTGCAATCGATTACGAAACATCACAGGGTTGGCTGTGGCATAAAAATCTGTAATATTGTTAGTTGTCGCTAACTGATTACCGTATACACCTCTTGGACTATCCAATCTGTTTAGATTTTCTCTTATGATGATTTCTGGCTGAGTTATTGCTACTGTCATTGTGATACCACCATTCCTTTAGTTCCTGAAATACCGGTTGTTACTGCTTGTGTTGTATAGCCAACTCTCAGCAAGTTCTGGAATTGGCTTGTACCTGCGCTAGTTCCAACTTGAAGTACTTGGGTATCTTCATCAAAGAAGAAAGCGTTTACTTGTGTGCTAGATCCATATATAGTACATTTAGCATTAGGTTGGAACAGTTGTAATTCGTCTTGATAAATTTTCATCAGTTGGTCTGGTGATGGAACAGTACTAGTTACTCGCCATAACGCCATACCGCCGTTGATCCAATAGCCATTGTTAGTAGTCCATTGTCCAATATTCAAAGCATAACCAGCTTGAGTCATAGTTTGCGTACTGGCTCCTGTAGCTTGTAAAATACCGTTAACCCATATTTGTGTTACACCGTTATTTCTCAACACTGCCAAGAAGCCCCAAGCATTACTTTGATAATAACTGCTGGGCCAAACACCAGCGGCTGTAGCCAGTGTGTTAGCACTTGTAAGTACACGGAATTTTACAGAACCGTCAGTGTCAATATAAACAACAAATTCATTTGAGTTCACTGTAGGTCCACGTTGTAGAATACATCCTGCTAAACTACTTTGACTCCAGTTGTGTTGTACCCAGCCATAGTAACAGAAATTGCCTGTACCAAAATCTAAATTGCCTATGTAAGGTTGGTACAAATAGTTGCCATTACTGAAAGGACCATAATACACTAGATCAGTTGTGGTGTTGACCACTGCTCTAGCTACAGTGCCGCTGGGTACTAGACCAAAACGTGCGCTAGATACATCTGTATCGGCTTGTGTGAATACAAAATTTGTCATACTGATTGTGGCATTGAGTACTGGACTATAAGCTAAAATCTGTATAGTATATGTACCGGCACTGCTGGCAAAGAATGAGTCATAAAGTGTAGTACTAGAAGTAGAATTTGTAACACCTGTTGAGTGTATTAAACCAATACCTGAAATTTGAATACGTGTGCTCATGTTGGCCGCACTGCAAATCACTGTAACAGCAAAGTAATAAGTGGTGTTGGCGTTACAAGTAAAACTATAAAATGCTCCTGCTTGTGCTACAGTACTGGTTATTGTAGCTAGCAATGTACTACCGTTTGGATTACTTAATGTTGCATAGTATCCAGTATAGTTGGCAGCAGTCATATTGGCTACCATGTTGCTGTAGGTCAAACTAGTAGTGCTGACACTAGACATCCAGGCACCCTGTATTCCGCCTACTAACCAACCGCTGTTAAAATAATTTGAAACAAATGCAACCATGCTAGCACTTCTTAATTGTGTGTGTTCTGAAATCAGTGTCATGCCAGTTAATTGTCCTACCGCCCAATTCATAGTATAACTTGAATTATTATAGAAGTTACCTACTGTGGACCCTTGATTAAATGTACCATTATCAAATGTTCCATTGCTGGGTAGTATTGATGCTGTGGCCATACTGGCTACAGTGGTGACCCAGTTATTTAAATTATATCCTACCCAATACAAAGCTGGTTGGTTAGCAATACCAGTCCATCCTGATCCTCCAGGATAGAATACGGGCCAACCACCAGTACCAGGTGCGGCAAGACTTACTGTGTTGTACAAATCAGCGCCTTCTATACCATTAACACTATTACCATTAGCGCCGCCGTCTGTTAATGCTGTGATAAATGTGCCAGTATACTTGTTGACTGCTAGCCCTTTGACGCTCCATGCCGCATAATAATAAGTAAATTGCTTAGTGGTATAATCATCTCGTATCATACTTACGCCAGTACTCGATCCTGGAGGAGGAGCAACATAAATGGTAGGTATCGGCAAACGTGTCAACGGATCAATTCTTGCTCCGGGTAAAACTATCATGTTTACAAATCCGACTGGTCCGTAGATACCATATATGCCGTCGCCACCGTATCTGCTAGGAGGATTTCCTTTCAGTAGTGCTGTGGAATTTCTGTTTACAATAGTGCCAGCTACTCTAGTTCTAGTACTGTATTGTTCTGGTGTAGGATATTCATAATATTGATAGCTAATTTCGCTGATAAAATTAACATCCCAGGCGATTGATACACTGGATCCACTAGCAGTACCATTGCCAACAAACATGCGTCCATTCATCATGCTGACACAGCGCAAATCTGCTGTGAAAAACCCGCTAGTGCCACCAATACCCACAGGAGTATCTCCTAAATTACCGGTAAACTGTCCGTATGTAGGAAAAGTAAACTGCATCCATAATGGTTGCGTTGGATCGTCTCCGTCGTATATAGTAACAGTCGAACTAGTTGCTACAATAATAGCAATACTAGGAAATTCTTGACGACTGCCGCGTGTGGGAGTATTCAATGTTTCGTTGTACCAACTGGTATTTTGTGTACGTTTTCTCCATGCTCCGCCGTCACTATCTTTGGCTGTGTTATAAACGAACACACAAGAGGCACTGGTTGAAATTGTGTTATTAACTGCGGTGGATCTTGGATCGTTTAGACCAGCTTTACCTACAACGTGTATCAAATAATTTAAATTTGGACTAGTTGTGCCAATACCTATTGTAGATAACCCGTTGCCAGGAGTGTTTAGTATTAGTCTTGCATTAGCGCCACCGCTATCAGCATATACAGACAACAACTCAGATTCGGTATTGCTGTTTACTTTGGCAGTAATTTGGAAACTGTGTGTAGAATTGTATAATGCTCTAAAAAATGCGCTGTATTGCTCAGTGTTATTACCTAGACTTTGTATAGTACCATTGACACTTAATGAATTATTAACTGTTGATCCAGTACCGATACCAAGGTAACCTGAACTAGAAATTCGCATAGCTTCATTATTGTTGGTGCCAAACGCTAGATAACTATTCTGATAATTCCAAACTTGCGTAGAGCCATCACTGGACATAACAAGGTCAAAGCCTTGATTGATAGCGCCGTTATAATTGCTATTTTGTAACAATATATGAGTGTTTCCAGAAGGAGTAGACACTGTTAATGTTCTTACTGGGTTGGCAATGCCAATACCCAAGTTGCCAGCAGCCGATAAACGCATTTTTTCTGAAAATGCCAATGATCCGGGATATGTTCCGTAAGCCTGATCTGTTGTCGAATAGTCCCAAACTAGATTAGTAGTGCTATTAGAATAGCGTGTACCAAATCTCCAATATTTTTCAGTTGAGCCAACATCACCACCTAAATATAACTGTGTACCGTAGTCAGCTGATGGGCTTAGGTTAGATCCAAATGAACTAACATATAAACCGTAAATGCCACTATTATTGGCTTTTATTCTTGCTTGTCCAGTTACTTCAAATGCTATATTAGTTTGTGTGCCGTTAGCACCGACCGCAAAACTGTTATTGATGTTACTAGCACCAGCGACTGTCAAGCCACCGCCAATACCGACACCACCCGTAACTTGCAATGCACCGCTTGCGGCTGTACCTAATGTAACAGCATTTCCGTTAGTAAATGTTACTGCACCAGTAACACCTAATGTGCTACTAAATGTACCGCTGGTAGCTGACAGACTGGCAAGGCTAGTTGTGCTGGAAGCGTTTAGGGTTGTGAACGCACCCGAACTGGCTGTACTAGCACCAATTGTAGCACCATTGATTGAGCCCCCAGTAATGGCTACTGCTCCGCCAACCCATCCTAATGTTTCATAGTTAGTACCATCGCTAATTAAAGTAATAATACTACCAGCCGGTAAACTAACAGTTGTACTAGTTGCGGCAATACCTGGACCATTAATATATGCTGGAGTAGCACTTAATGTGATTGCACTGCCAGTTGAGTTGTAAAAACTTTGTGTTTGGCCTGTGTATAATACTGGATTTGGAATTGTAACAGTACCTGAACCAGTCAGTGTGGTCAATAGTCCACTATTAGGAGTACTAATAGTACTGCCACCAGCTACTGAACTTGTTGTTGATATTGTATTATAACGTGCCATATGTATATTTAACTGTTTTTAAACTAGCGGTGCTTTAGTTTGTTTTAATTCTGGAGGACCGGCAAAATCATCATGCCACGGATCTTCTTCTGGTTTGTAATCATGATGTGTTTTTAATGGTTCTACAATAACCCTTCCTTCATCGTCGGTCCACTTAGTATCATACATGTGTTTGTCTTGACGTTCGCCTATCACTAGCCAACTGATAGTTGCTGTGCTTTCTGGATCCTGAGCTTCAATTGTTAGAATATTTCCTGTAACTTTGCCCTTAACAGGTGTCCAATCTGTTTCGTTGGTAGTGAAACACTGAACTCGGCGACATAATAATACAAATGTACCATCTGTCATTCGTGCCGCTTGGTCAATGTCAACTTCTGCTCTGCCTGCTGAGAGTGTTACTTCGCCCCTATAGATAAGATCTGCATTAGGACCTTCAATAAAACTGTGTACTAGATTGTGTGTTTCGCTGAGACTAGGCAGTGGATGTTCGATAGTAAAAGATCCAGACCCTTTGGCCAGTGCTCCAGCTATGGTTAGATTACCTACGCTGGTCAATCGCATGACTGCTGAACCACCGCCGTTGCTACACCATCCAAAGTCAGTGCTAGCATCCAACGCACCTTTACCAAACTGCCAGTCAAATCCTGGACTAGTGGCCGAAACATAAACAGCACCATAAGCAGTGGAACCACTGGTGTTGATAACACCAAAACCTCTAGCACTGGCTCCATATGTATTTGAATTGGTTATATAAGACAATACATTAATCGTACTGCCTGCGCCTGCTGTGCTCGGAGTTACGCCGCCAAACGTTACAGTGCCGTTAGCCAAAGCACTATTGTTATTAAATTGTATTACATTGGTGCTTGCGCCGCTTGACGGAAGACCCGTGGTGTTAAAACCAATACCCCACTGATTGCTGGCAATTTCTGTCAGTGTGAAATTATTTCCTGTACCATTATTCCAGAACATAACACCATTTTGAGTACCAGTCCTGCCATAAGCTCCCAACCAAGTTCCAGCAGATTGTAGGAGAAAATTTCCACTGGCATCAAATATAGCATTGCTAGTTACACTGGAAGTGGCGCTGATATATCTCACAAATCTAATGATGTTGTTGTTGTCAGCACCGATAGTCAACCCATTTGAACCAAATATTAAAGGTGTAGTAACACCACCATAAGGTGTTCCTCCGCTTTTTGTACCGCCAATATATAATGCGCTTGTAGTAGGATAGTTACTGTTATCGCCCAACACTATACTAGGTTCGACGCAGCCGCCGAAGCTTTGAGTAGTTGTGCCTACAATAACTTGTCCGTTAGATGCTATATACAACGAATTATCAGAAGCACTGCGATTTATAATCAATTTTTGTCCATTTGTACCTACATCACTGGCTAATCCAATGTTGGTGCCATCGTTATAGAAATAACCATAGGCTGTTCCAGTCTGTAATGTTAATGCTACACTGCCGCTTGATTTATAAGCGTGGATAATATTATTAGGACTTGCTGTACCTACGGCAATTTGTGTACTAACATATAATCCTGCGCTGGCTCCACTTACTCTTTGTGTAAATGATGAAGGTCCAATAATTAAATTACCGTTATCATCTAAAACCATTATTTGATTACTACCGTTGTAATCAACTTTGATGAAAGGTGTATTAGTACCGCCGCCGCCTTGCAAATACAGTGCTCCAACGGTTGTACTGCCTGAATTAAAACTTGCTAACGCAGTATAAGTTGTGCTGTTATAAGAAATAGTAGGACTAGTTTGACCTTTTGTCCAGATATTGCCGTTACCGTCTATGGTCAATGCCAATGCTTCTGTACTGCCGCTTGTACCGTTAGCAGTATAAAACCGCATATATTGATTATAGCCACCAGCATTATACGATCTGATACTACCTAATAAATTTGTGCCGCCGTCCCATAACTGATAAGCATTTGTTTCAATACCAGTCCCCGACGACACCAGTTTCTTTATATTTCCAGCGGAGTCAATGCGAAGTCTTTCGCTCGGAGCAGTATCTGTGGTGACATTTCGTGTGGCAAATACTAAATCACCGTAGTTAGCTCCAGTAATACTTTTTGTTTGGAATCCAATAACTGCTGGCGCATAAGTAATGGATGTAGCATAGTCTCCAAAGCCTATTTGAGCGTAATTTCCAATAGCAGAACCAGAACCCGCTAAATTTAATACGCTAGTTGCTAAATCCCCCAACACTGTAGAAACTGGTGAAAAGATTGTTGCTTGTCCTTTACCAGTCGACGCTTGGCCAACTGTCAGTGTTCCCGCAATATCCGAATTTCCAGCAATATACTCAGAACCTCCTAGGCCAAACCCGCCAGTGACTACTAGCGCCCCAGTACTTGTACTTGTACTTGCTTGATTACTTGTTATAGTTGTAATACCGCTGATACCCACAGTACTACCCAATGTTGTACCCAAACTTACAAATAATGTACCAGTTGTATTGATATTACCAGTGTTATAAATGTTACCGCTAGCACCAATACCACCAGTCACTATAAGAGTTTGACCAGTTGTGGCACTTGTACTGCTATTGCCTTGAGTCAATGTTACAGCACCACTGGCTGTCAAACTAACAGTACTTATACTAGAACCTGTAATAGCACCACCCAAATTGCTGACTAAAATGTAGTTTGTACCATCGCTGGTTAACACAAACACCGCATACTGAGGCATACTCAAGTTAGCAGTACCTGCGGCGCCTGGGCCGTTGATAACTCCACTAGGTGTAGTTAGTGTAACTGTGCCTGTACTGTTATTGTAGAAGCTTTGACTCGTACCGGTGTATAAGACCGGATTTGGTAGGGTGACGGTAAACGGAGCAGTGCCTGTTATGGTTGTGGTTAAACCAATGTTAGGTGACGTTAGTGTCGTTGCTCCGCTGGCCGTGCTGGTGGTAGATATTGTATTATAACGTGCCATCGAGGCTACCTACCTTATTAGCTTGTTGAAGTTTCTATGCCATAGACGTTTACGTTCACTTGGGTATTGGCGCTAGCTTGTGCTACCACTTGAATACCAGCGTTTGCCACTAGGCCTGTACGTTCAAATACACCGTAACCCACAATAGTTGTTTGTTGTTCAATATATTCGTTTGTAGCAGGTGTAGCAGTACTGGCCATTGCTAGTTTAATTGTTACTGAGCTTGATCCAGTATTGGTAAAACTAACGTTAAACACGCTATAGTAACCAGTTGGTACAGTATAAACTGTCTGGTTTGTATTTGCTGTGGTAAGTTGTAATGTACCTAATCTTCCTGTTGCCATGTTTTATTCTCCGATTTATCTTTGTCCAAACCATACTAGGGCTACTGGACTTCCGTCAATACCGCCTGTAAAGTTCATTTTTGCTTTGACGTTGATTTGTCCGCCAGTTGTAGTTGTAATCGTGTTGTTAGCCACATAGATTACACCAGCTGTTAGAGTATTTACGTTCAGTGTACTTAGTCCGCCACCAATTTGACTTGTAATGTAACTCTTGATTGCCTTTTGCGTTGGCAATACCGCATCACTGTTAGCTGTGAAATATGGATCTGTACTAAATTGTGTGATAGTTGCTGAACCAACACCAACTGTAACGCTACCCAATGTCAATGATTGCAATCCTGACAAGTTAAACGCACTAGCGTTCAATGTAGCTGTACCAGTTGCCTGTTGAACTCCAAACAAGTTACCCACGTTAAAGTTACCGTCTTGGTCAGTGCTGGTAAAGAACACACGACCGCCACCGTTGTTGGCCTCTTGGTTGGCCTGGATAGCTGAAGTAATTACCACATTTGGATAGTTGGTAGCCACTTGGTTACCAGTACCAATGTACAAGAAGTCATGTCCAGTTAGTCGAACTTGACTGTACTTCAATCTTGTTGTAACTGCTGTTCCATGAACCGGCGCATTGTATGTTGTCAATGCTGGATTAACTTGGAACTGTGCTGTGTAAGCACCAGCTAGACCCAATTGATTAGTGGTTTGTACAAGTTTATACCATGTGTTTGGATTTGTTCCAACGTAAGTGATATTCAAAGTACCGTCTGTACCAGTACCGCTAGTGAATGTAGGTGCTGTTGAACCTGTTACACCTGCGGCTGTTACTAGGTACACGTTGTAGTTGTAGGTTGTTACGCCACCACTTACTGTTGTACTGCTTGCAATATATTGTGTACCAACTGTATAAGCTGTGTTTGCTGTCCAAGTTACGCCTGAATAAACAGTACCAAACTGAATGTTACATCCAGCTGTTGGCATACTGTACAATCCAGAAATATTAACAAAGCTACCTGGTTGATATACATCACCATAACCGTCACCTGTTGATGTTACAGTAGCGGTTGAGTTACCTGTACCACGATTACTGAAACTTGGATTACCCAACGCACCGTCTCCTTGACGTTGTGTAGTAGCCGCTGTTAGCACACGGTTTGGATCAATTTGAGTAAGCACTGAACTAGCACGATATGTACCAGTTAAACCAGTTGCTGTTGTCAATGTAATTGCTGTGCCGCCGCTGGTAGCACTGATTTGGAACTGTGTGCTAGTGATACTGCCACTTACAACATAGTAAGTTGTGTTCAATGCAATACCACCTGCGGTTGCTCCTGTGAACACCACTGGTTGATTGTTTTGTAAGTTAGTTGTATTATCAACTGTAATTACGTTTGTACTTGTTGTTGTAGCAGTAACGTTACCTTTAGGGAAACCACTGCCTGGTTCAATCATACGAATTTCAGTAATTACACCAGAAACTACCTTAGCACGAGCTGTTGGAGTAGCACCTGTATTGATACTAGCACCAATTGTACCACTTGTAACACTTACTGCGGCCCAAATTGGAACTGGTCCTAGCGTTGTACTTGTTGGATTACCAAAAGCTAAACCATTCCAGTTGCTTGAACTTGGCATTAGTTGTGTTATCCAGTTAATACCATCTGGGCTTGTAGCACAAGTTTGTGTACCTGAAGCTATGGCCACAAATAAACCTTCTCCGTAGAC
>Ga0164296_1004931_pt1 | contig 11927 bp, 11 predicted proteins | sample GEODES057metaG_FD_113533 | JGI IMG/M metagenome (GOLD analysis project Ga0164296, IMG submission 113533) | Dystrophic lake water microbial communities from Trout Bog Lake, Wisconsin, USA - GEODES057 metaG | ecosystem: Environmental > Aquatic > Freshwater > Lake | place: USA: Trout Bog Lake...
CCCAATAAAAAGAATTTTTTGGGAATTGATCTCGCCAAAGACGCGTTCACATAATCTCACCGCGGCCGCGGCCATCGAGATGGAGCTGCTGCCAATGGCAGTGGTACCACGTACTTCCTTTGCGACAGCAAAGGACTTTTGGAAGAGTTGGTTCAAATACGTACCCAATGCACCAACTTCGTCAGCATGCCGGACGGCATCTTTCATTTGACCAAGAATTTGCGTTTCCCCAAGGACCATTGAATCAAGGCCGCTTGCCACCCGAAAAGCGTGACGAACTGCTTCTGATTGCGGTAGAGAGTACATATGGGGTTGTAGATCGGCCGGGGCGATATTTTGAGTGCCAGAGAGCCATTCAAGCGAAGCGTTTTGGAGTAGCTCAAGCGCTGGAGATTCGTTACAGGCGAAATAAATTTCGGTACGGTTACACGTTGACAGAATCGTGGCTTCTGTAAAGTGCATCGCAACTTTATTCCGAATAAAACGCCGAAAATCATGCAATGCAGAGCTCAACACATCTGGTCCAAAAGCCACTCGTTCCCGAACCTCTAGAGGAGCGGTGTGGTGATTAATGCCTAGCGTGAGTAGTTGCATAAGCACGATTATAAAGTTTTGAAGCAATTGCGTCGAAAAATCACCAAAAGAAGAGCCTCTTCCAGCCCCGAGCTCTTATAGTAACGAACTTGACCAGAGGATTGGGGCTTGCCCATATGCGCTTAGCCAAGCATTGGTTCTCTGAAAATGTCCGCAGGCTGATTGATCCCCTTTGCTCAAAAAAGGCTGATCCGTTTGATAGGCCCCCAGTCCTGACGGATGAGAGGCCGTTAAAATTAAATGGCTTGGATTGCTTATGATCATGGGGATTTTCTTGTGTGCAGCGCTACCCCAGAGTAACCATGCCAAACGGTCATGATGCTTTGAAAGTTCCTGCAATAGGGCGTCCGTAAAAAACTGCCAACCTATTGCTTGGTGACCCCCTGGTAACCCTTGTGGAACAGTCAGGACTGTATTGAGCAATAAGACCCCTTGTTTTGCCCACAAGCTTAAGTCGCCATTTGGGAGGGGATCATAACCATCAAGAACGAGTGCTTTACTGATATTGCGCAAGGAGCTTGGGTAAGCACGGGAATGGGGATTAATATTTGCTGGAATCGAAAATGCCAGTCCTTGGGCCAGACCTGGTGAGTGATAAGGGTCTTGACCAAGGAGAACCACACGCACGCTTTGTAAGGGAGTCTCAAAGAGAGCTCGAAACACCGACTCTTCTGCCGGAAAAATAGTTTGATGAAGGCGCTCGGCATGTTCAGTAAGGACTAATTTTTCTAAAAAAGGCCAACGTTGTTGGTCTCGAAAAAACGGTTCCAGGAGTTGTTGATAATCCGTGGGTAGTCTACCAAAAAGCGCTTGCACAGCATGAGGCATCATACGCGTGGAACTATTTTCCATTTGGTATGCATGCGATGGTCTTTGGGGATGATCAGAGAGTACAAAAGATCTTGTCGGAAAACATGGAGGGTGATCTCTTCTTCAGAGTGATGGCGTAGAAGTTCGTGAAAGTTGCTCGCTGTAATACGTTCCCGATTCATGCAAAGGAGAAGGTCACCTGCAGCAACTCCACCACGTCCGGCGCTGCCACCTTCCAACACTTGCGTGACCTTAAGGAGGTGATCGCTTAAAACAGTCCGAGCACCAAAACGTTTTTCGGCGAGAGCCGACTTGCTTAAATCTTGTGCTTCGAGAATATAGCGATGATTTTCGAACAACTCGGTAAAAGGCAGATCCTCTGTTCCTTGAATATAGCGCTTTTCGAAAGCATTCCAAGTGGTTAAAAAGTCTGCACCAATCGCTAGGCGAATGATGTCTTGGAAGCCATTCTCGGCAATACCTTGCTTTGCTTCATCAAGACTGCCATGGACTTGCCACAAGGTGCGCATGACATCATCTAAGGACTTTGTTTGCGCCGTAAATTCCCGAATCCGCAAATCAAGCGCCAAGGCAATGAGAGAACCCTTCACGTAATAACTTACTACCGCATTGGGCGTGTTTTCATCCATCAAATAGTATTTTGTCCAAGCATCAAACGAGCTTTGCGCAACACTTTGTTTAAGACGGCCTGTCGTGGCGAGATACCGGTTGATGGCATCGCTTAAACGCTCTAAATACGTCTCAAGGCTAATGACCTGACTGCGAACGAGTTGGAGATCATCATAGTAGCTGGTAAAACCTTCAAATAACCAAAGCAAACTTGTATGATTTCGCTCATTTAAGCGATAGGGTTGAAAGGCGATGGGTTGAATATTTTTTACATTCCACGCATGGAAGTATTCATGGCTGCATAAGCCTAAGAAATCCGTATATGACGGTTCGTCTACATGTTGATTTGCATATGGAAGATCGCGTCGTTTGCAAATCAGAGCGGTAGATGATCGATGTTCCAAACCGCCATAAGCATTTGCGCTGACGCAGACATGAAAGAGGTATTTGGCGAATGGTGACTTGTGTGAGCTTGGTTCAAAAAAAGCGATGTGGGCTTGTGTGATTGCGTGTAAATCTTTTTCCAAACGTTCGGTATCGAGATTTTGCATCGCCCCCACAAAAATCATCTGATGGGGAATACCGAAAGAGCGCCAAGTCACCTTTTGGAAAGTACCGATACTTACCGGATGGTCGATCAGTTCGTCATAACTTTCCGCTTGATAGGTGCCAAAACCCCGCTTTTTAAGGGTTAACGGTGTTAGGGAACTTGCCACCTCACAGCCAGACAGATGCGGTGGCTCGATGAGATGCACCAAGCAAGGTTGTTGAGTTTGATTGAGAACTTGTAAACATAGACTGGAATGATTGTAAAAACAGCGTTCCCAATCTAAAAAAGCAGCCCTTACGGATGCATCAAAGGCGTATACCTTGATTCGGATCAATACAGGCTTTTTGCGAGTACGGATTTCCCATGTGTTGCTATCGATCGATTGCAGTTGGATTGGCGATATCAAATGATGTTTTTCATTGATTTCGTAAGCATGCATACTCGTGATGTGCTTGCTAAAGTCACGGATCATATAACTACCGGGGATCCAGCTTGGCATTTGGAGTTGTTGAACGCTCTGTGGTTGCCAAATGATTAAGTCTACCTCGATCAGGTGATTGACCGGGTCATTGGGCTTAATGAAGTATTCAATACCAAATGACATTTACTTCACCATGGATTTATTTAAAGAAGCAAATTTCTTTTCAATATCATCTTTACTGGCAGCACCTGGGATACGATTACCATCTGTAAAGAAAAGTGCCGGTGTGCCATTGATACCTAATTTTTTGGCGAGATCCAAATTGCGTTCCAAGGGAGTCGCACAGTCCGTTTTAGAGGGTAATGCAGTTTGCGAGACCATCCAGTTTACCCATGTCTTAGAGGGTTCAGCAGAGCACCAAATCGCTTTTGATTTAGTTGCGGAATCAGCTGCCAAAATGGGGATTAAAAAGGTATACACTGTCAAATTGTCCATGGTCTGAAAGGTTTTTTCTAAGGCTTTGCAATACCCGCAATTAGGGTCAGCAAAAACGGCAACTTTTCTTGAACCATCGCCTTTGACATAGGTGATGGCATCTTTGAGCGGTAGCGTATTAAAAGCAATACGATGTAATTCTTCTTCACGGGCTTCAGTGATGTTTGCCCCGTTTTTTAAATCAACAATACTACCTTGGATTAAAAATTTCGCTTGTGCATCTACATACACAACCGAGTTGTTTGCAATGACTTCAAAAATCCCAACAATAGGAGATGGTGTGATGCTTTTGATTTGGATGTTTTGACCAAACTGTTTTTGGAGTTCGGCTTTGATTTTATCCGTTGATTGTGTTGATTGTGCAAAGCTGAGTTGGATTACACCTAGAGCGAACACCAGCATCAATCTTACAAAATATCTCATATGCATTCCTTATAAAAAATTACTTACCCAATCAAAGTGTCTATTTTAGTCATCGTAATGCAAGCTGGACTAGAACCTTAGCCCATTGCCTTGGCAATAAAAGTACGTTTTAATTGTGGTTGAAGATTGACCAATTGCAATCCTCGATTTCTGAGCCAACGTATAGGTAAAGTAGGGTTTAAAAAGAGTCGATGCAAATGATGCGTTACGCCTAAGATAGCGTCAATATCGTGCGCTCGCATGCGTTCATAACGCCTAAGCAAGACAGAATCATCTAAAGAACGAAAGCTCTCACGTTGATTTAGTACGTGATTTAAATCAATGATGTCGCGTAACCCCAAATTTAAACCTTGACCTGCTAATGGATGCATTGCATGGGCGCTATCGCCAACCAAAATAATTTTGGGGTCTACACTTGGCCCAATTAGTCGCTTGGCGCGTAATTTACGTAAGGGATAGGATTGGGCCAGATTGAGTAAGCGTAATGACCCAAGTTCGTGAGTAACCATCCCTTGCGCTGCTTGCGCAATACGTTGGCAAAACGCCTCGGGTTCCGTATTTGCGCAATTTACGAGAGATTGGGCATTTTCATGCTGCGTTGACCAAACAAGTGAGGCGCGTTGCCCAGGAAGGGGAAGTAATGCGAGTACATCGCCACCTGGCAAAAACCATTGATACGCTGTTTGCAAGTGGGCTTGTGAACATTCTAAATTGGCTACCACGGCAGAGTGCACATAGTTCTCGTTGCTAATCTCGATCCCAAAGTGGGTTCGGGTTGGCGAGTTGGCACCGTCAGCCGCGATGATGACTTGTGCGCCGAAATTGCCATGATCCGTGCAGACCTGAACACCTTTTTCTAGCATTTTGATGTCCAAGACTTCAGCTTCTACGCGGGTTAATGTTTGGCAAAATCGGGAAGCTAAATCTAATCCGTGCTCAATTAAAGACGCTTCGACAATCCATGATAACTGTGGTACTCCCGCCTCAAATGCCGAAAAGTGTAAAGATCGGTCGATGTGCGCCTCGTCGCCAAAGATGCGCATATCGCTAACGACTTGGATTCTTTCTTGGGGTAATGCATCCCAGACTTGGAGTTGTTGAAGGAGTTGTTGTGAACTTGTTGAGATGGCAAAAACCCGACTTTGCCAAGCAGGGTCAACAAGGGATTGTGCGCCGGCACTGTTTTTTGGGGCTAAGCTACTGGCGATATGGAATACCTTAAAGCCCTTTTGCGCAAAGGTCAAGGCAGCTGTTTTACCAACTAATCCACCACCTAATACGATTATTTCTTGATTACTCATCATGAGATGTTATTACAATATCGGATATGTCACTTAAATGCGGAATCGTCGGCTTACCAAATGTAGGCAAATCAACCCTCTTTAACGCCCTTACCAAAGCGGGTATTGCAGCGGAAAATTATCCGTTTTGTACCATTGAGCCAAATGTAGGAGTTGTTGAAGTGCCAGACCAACGTCTAGCCCAGTTGGCACAGATCGTTCACCCGGAACGAATTGTTTCGGCAATTGTTGAGTTTGTGGATATAGCAGGATTAGTTGCTGGAGCATCTAAAGGTGAAGGACTTGGCAATCAGTTTCTGGCAAATATCCGTGAAACCGATGCGATTACGCATGTGGTGCGGTGCTTTGAGGATGATAACGTGATTCATGTGGCAGGCCGAGTTGACCCGCTGTCCGATATTGGCGTGATCGATACTGAATTGGCACTTTCTGACTTGGCAACGGTTGATAAAGCTGTAGCAAAGTATACAAAAGCTGCGAAATCAGGAAATGATAAAGAAGCGGCAGCACTCCTCAGTGTCTTATTGAAAGTGTCTGCACACTTAAATGAGGCCTTACCAATTCGATCGCTTGGACTGACTGCGGACGAACTCCTGCTTTTGAAGCCTTTTTGTTTGATTACTGCAAAACCAACCATGTATGTTGCTAATGTCATGGAAGGCGGGTTTGAGAATAATCCGCATTTAGATGCTGTGAAAGCGCACGCAGCTAAAGAAGGTGCGCCGGTGGTAGCGGTTTGTGCTGCCATTGAAGCAGAAATCGCTGATCTTGAAGATGCGGATAAACAGGATTTTCTAAAAGATATGGGCATGACTGAGCCAGGCTTGGATCGGGTGATTCGTGCCGGTTTTGGCTTACTTGGCTTGCAAACCTACTTTACCGCTGGAGTAAAAGAAGTTCGTGCTTGGACAATTCATGTTGGTGATACAGCCCCGAATGCTGCTGGGGTGATTCATACAGATTTTGAAAAAGGGTTTATTCGTGCCCAAACCATTAGTTTTGAGGATTTTATTCAATATAAAGGTGAGCAAGGTGCTAAAGAAGCAGGAAAGATGCGTGCTGAGGGCAAAGAGTACATTGTCAAAGACGGAGATGTCCTGAACTTTTTATTTAACGTGTGAGGTGTGCATTCATCGTGAATGCACACATATGCTGATCATTTACATGGGGTACTCAAAAAAAGAGTTTTGCCAATGCCTCGCCAGGAGATTGAGCGCGCATGAAAGCCTCGCCAACTAAAAAAGCATGTACTTGATGTTTTCGTAAAATATCAATGTCAGCTTGCTGCATAATCCCACTTTCTGTAACGACACGTTTGTGCTGGGGAATACGATGAAGCAAGTCAATGGTGTTGTGGATCGAGACCTCAAAGGTCTTCAAATCCCGGTTATTGATACCAAGTAAGGGAGAGTCTAATTTGAGAGCGCGCTCCAATTCCTCAGCGCCATGCACTTCAACCAATACGTCCATACCCAATGAGAATGCAATGTCTTCGAATTCCTCTAATTGAGAATCAGATAAGGCAGAGACGATGAGGAGAATGGCATCCGCTCCCATTGCCCTTGCTTCAAATAGTTGGTATGGATCGATCATAAAATCTTTCCGAATGACGGGCAGGTGGGTTGCAGCACGCGCAGCAATTAAGTAGTCAGCATGGCCTTTGAAATACTGTTCATCCGTCAATACGGATAAGCAGGCAGCACCATGGGTGGTATAACTTTGCGCGATTTCTGCGGGCAAAAAAGGAGTCCTTAAGATGCCACGACTTGGACTTGCCTGTTTAATTTCTGCAATGACACCGGCGTAGCCTTGCCGAATCTTTTCTTCAATGGAGGCATGAAATCCTCGCGGTTTCAATTGCTCATTTAGTACGCTATCTAAAGCTAAATCTTCAATATTGTGAAAGGATATCTTGGCTTTTGCGGTTTGTACTTCAAGAGCTTTTGTATTTAAAATACTTTGCAGAATGTCGGACATTGCGTATTTACTTTTTAAAAGATTGTGTCGTATGAATCAATTGCTCTAATTTCTTTTTTGCGCCGCCACTAACAATGGCATTTCTTGCCATTGTCACCCCTTCAGCAATGGATGTGGCGGTATCTGCAGCATAAAGTGCCGCGCCGGCATTGAGACAGACGATATCGAAGGCCGGTCCAGGGACATGATCTAAAACATCGAGAAGCATTTTTTGTGATTCAGCGGGACTATTGACAGCAAGGGCAGTTGTACTACTGACCGCCAAACCAAAATCACGTGGATGAATCTCGTATTCTGAAATCTCACCATCTTTTAACTCACCAATACGGGTACTTGCCCCAAGAGAGATTTCATCTAAACCATCATTACCATAGACAACGAGCGCATGTTTTAAGCCGAGGCGTTGTAAAACGCGTACCTGAATGCCGACGAGATCCGGATGGAAGACCCCCATCAGCATATGTGGTGCGTTGGCGGGATTGGTGAGGGGACCTAATATATTAAAGAGCGTTCTCACGCCTAATTCTTTTCGGACGGGGGCAATATTTTTCATTGCCGGATGGTGGTTAGGGGCAAACATAAAGCCGATGCCAATCTCTTCTAAACACCTTGCTACTTCTGGGGCTGCTAAATCAATTTGCACCCCTAAAGCCTCTAGAACATCGGCACTGCCTGACTTGCTACTCACACTGCGGTTGCCATGTTTGGCAACACGTGCTCCAGCAGCAGCAACAACAAACATCGCGGTAGTCGAAATGTTGAAGCTATGCGAACCATCTCCCCCAGTGCCAACAATATCAACAAAATGCGCATCATCAGCGATTCTTACTTGGGTGGCAAATTCACGCATGACCATTGCTGCGGCAGTAATCTCCCCAATAGATTCCTTTTTGGTGCGCAGGCCAATCAACAGGGCAGCAGACAAGCTGGGCGATAATTCGCCACGCATGATCAGGCGCATCAGGTGTAACATCTCATCGTGGAAAATTTCGCGATGTTCGATGCATCGGAGTAAGGCTTCTTGAGGAGTGATCGCCATGATGGCTTAGGCTTTCATTTTCAGAAAGTTATTGAGTAATGGGTGTCCATATTCGGAGAGAATGGATTCTGGGTGGAACTGAACACCTGCGATGGGTAGGGTGCGATGTCGAACCCCCATGATTTCGCCATCACTACTGGTGGCGGTGATTTCCAAACAATTCGGTAGCGTTTCTTTTGCAATGGCTAAGGAGTGATAGCGCGTTACCTGAAATGATGCTGGTAAATCCGCAAAGACACCAGACTGATTTGTAGTGATGGTCGCAACTTTGCCGTGCATCACATGTTGTGCGCGTATGACCTTGCCACCAAATGCTTCACCAATGGCTTGATGACCCAAACAAACTCCTAGAATGGGTATTTTGCCAGCAAAGTATTGAATCGCTTTAATTGAAATGCCAGCTTGGGCGGGACTGCAGGGTCCTGGAGATATACAAAGATGGCTGGGTTGCATAGCCGCAATCGCCTCAATCGAAATTTGATCATTGCGAAAGACGAGTACCTCTTGACCTAATTCGCCAAAGTATTGCACCAAGTTATAAGTGAAGGAGTCATAGTTATCAATCATGAGGAGCATACATACCTCCTTGCACCAATTCAGCTGCTCGCAAAACGGCACGTGCTTTCGCTTCCGTTTCTAAATACTCGGACTGAGGGTTAGAGTCAGCTACAATTCCCGCACCAGCTTGCGAGTGAATCCAACCGTCTTTAATGACGCCCGTGCGAATAATGATAGCAACATCCATCTCACCAGAAAAAGACAGGTAACCTGCTGCGCCGCCGTAAGGGCCACGTTTGGTGATTTCCATCTCGTCAATAATTTCCATTGCACGGATTTTTGGGGCGCCAGATAGAGTCCCTGCCGGAAAGGTCGCCCGGAGGATATCCATGTTGGTGACATCATCACGAAGTTCTCCCTCGACCGAACTCACAATGTGTTGCACGTGGGAATATTTTTCGATAGACATCTGTTCAGTCACTTTGACAGAGCCAATCTTGGCAATCCGACCAATATCATTTCTGGCTAAATCGATCAACATAACGTGCTCAGCAATTTCTTTGGGGTCAGCCAATAACTCTTTAGCAAGGAGGGCGTCCTCTTCCGCCGTCTTGCCTCGTGGCCTTGTTCCGGCAAGGGGTCGGACGGTGACGAGACGACTTTTGTGGTGGTCATCGCCCACAACATACTCATGTCGCACTAAAATTTCCGGAGAAGAACCGACGAGCTGGTGGTCACCAAAATCATAAAAATACAAATAAGGCGAAGGATTCAAGCTTCGCAAAGCGCGATAAAGGAGTAGGGGCGATTGAGTGAAGGGTTGACTGATTCTCTGTCCAAAAACAACTTGCATACAATCACCAGCCAAAATGTATTCTTTCACCTGAGCTACTTTAGCTAAAAACTGAGCTTGGTCAAAGTGTCGCACAGCCTTCGTCAGTTGAGTTGGTGGGCTATCCGGCGACTGAATGGGCGCATCTAAACTCTTGAGCAGAAAGCTAACGCGTGCATTGGCTTTTTCAAAAGCATCCACCTGGTCTGGGTTGGCATACACAATCACATACAACTTACCCGCCAAGTTGTCGATCACAGCGAGCTCTTCGGTCAGTAATAGCTGAATATCGGGAAGTTGAAGTTCGTCGATTGGTGTGGAATGGGCTAATTTGGGTTCAATGTAGCGGACGGTATCGTATGAGAAATAGCCTGCGAGTCCGCCACAAAAGCGGGGTAATCCAGGCAGAAGCGCTGCCCGATATCTTTTTTGAAATGCTTCCACAAAATCCAAGGGGTGATCATGGTTCGTTTCGATCACGAGGTCGTCAGTGAGTACCTCGTTTTTTGGTTGTTCTGGGGTGCCATTCGAGCGAATCCATGTTCTGGCAGGTAAACCAATGATGGAATAGCGACCAAAACGCTCTCCTCCAACAACTGACTCAAGTAAAAAGGTATTCTTTGTACCTACAGCTTGCGTCATTTTGATATAAACAGAAAGCGGTGTTTCTAAATCCGCGAGAACTTCCTTGACGATTGGGATGCGGTTATAACCCTGTTTCTTTAACAGATCAAATTCTTCACGCGTCATATGGATAAAGCCAATTGCTGTCTCATTTGAGATATGACTTGGGCATAGTCTGGCTTCCCAAAAATAGCAGATCCTGCGACAAAGGTATCTGCACCAGCTTCATGAATTTGATGAATGTTATCTACGGTGACTCCGCCATCTACTTCAAGACGAATCCGACGACCATGCTGTTCTTCATAAGCACTTAAGATGGCTTTGGTCTTAACGATTTTTTGCAGGGTAGTGGGAATAAATTTTTGACCACCAAATCCAGGATTGACGGACATGAGTAAGACTAAGTCGATTTTATGCAGGACATGGTCTAAAAAGTGTAAGGGGGTGGCGGGGTTAAAAACCAAACCTGCCTGACAACCGCTATCTTGGATTAAACCAAGTGTTCGGTCAATATGTGCGCTTGCTTCGGGGTGAAAGCTGATCAGATTAGCTCCAGCTTTAGCAAAATCAGGAATGATGCGATCAACTGGCTCGATCATGAGATGTACATCTATACAGGCATCGTGCTGTTTCTTTTTGGCATAAGGTCGAATGGCTTCGCATACCAAAGGTCCGATGGTTAAATTAGGGACGTAATGATTGTCCATGACGTCAAAGTGGATCCAGTCTGCGCCTGCTGCAAGGACATTCTCCACTTCTTCACCAAGCCTAGCAAAGTCTGCCGCAAGAATAGATGGAGCAATGATCAGTTCAAATGGATTATTCATGATTTTATTTTAACTTGACTATTAAAAGAGACCTCAAGATTTAAAGAGATAGAGTGACTGTGATGTTAAATCTAGCACACAGTCACAGACCGAATGCATTTATTATTTAGTTTGGTAGGGTATAGCATTCGCTCATGCTACGATCACAGATTTTTTACCTTAAAGAAAATAAGTCATGAATGAAATTTTAGCTGCAATCAACGTTCAAATTGAATATATGGAAGAACAATCTCATCCAAAACAAGGGGAGTATTGCTTTGCATATACTGTCAATATCAAAAATCAGAGTTTGCAAGCTTTTCAGCTGATTGCGCGGCATTGGGTGATTACCGATGCAGATGGAAAAATACAAGAAGTGAAGGGTTTGGGGGTGATTGGCCAACAACCACTGCTTCAACCGGGACAGTCTTTTGAATATACCAGTTGGGCAGTCATTCTGACGCCAACGGGATTGATGAAAGGGACTTATTTTTGTATTTCGGAGCAAGCTCATTGGTTTGATGCGCCGATTCCTGAGTTTGCCTTATTGGGACCTCGGGTTTTACATTAAAACGTTACCAATCGTGAGTGTGCTTATTTCTTTCGTGTCATCATCGTCCACAAAATGATAGATAACAGAATAAAAAGCGCAACACCTGCCTCAAGAACAAGTAAAAGCATTGGGTATTCGTCGATTAAATCTGCAATCATGCCGACTCCTTGGGTAAAACTAAAAAAAGGGCTTCCAACTTTAAGTAGATGCCTACTTATCTCTTTTATTTTACTCGGAGCTTGCCGTTCACCACATCCACCAGTGAATCTCCAGAAAGAGGTGGACATTTCAAAGACCCCGTCGCACATTCCAAAATATACTTCTGCCCAATATGTATTGAGCTCTTGGGAGAGTTTACCGAACTGGAAAAAAGA